>Ga0308167_1000558_pt1 | contig 61996 bp, 61 predicted proteins | sample PhyCR1_2_FD_202138 | JGI IMG/M metagenome (GOLD analysis project Ga0308167, IMG submission 202138) | Phyllosphere microbial communities from UC Gill Tract Community Farm, Albany, California, United States - DLSLRC.R1 | ecosystem: Host-associated > Plants > Phyllosphere > Unclassified | place... | reverse complement strand
GTCGACAAGGCGATCACGCGGTACGAGAAGGAGGTGCGCGGCAAGAAGATCGAGCCCGTCGTCCTCGAGACCGCCCACGCGGCCAAGGACGCCCTCGAGCGCGGTGTGCTGCTGTCTGTCGCCGGCATCGATCTGACCCCGATCCGCGAGCTCGGGCTTCTCACGGCCAAGCCGGTCATCTTCGTCTTCAACGTCGACGAGGGCGTGCTCACGAACGATGCGCGCAAGGCGGAGCTCGCCGCTCTGGTCGCTCCGGCGAAGGCGATCTTCCTCGACGCGAAGATCGAGTCCGAGCTGATCGACCTCGACCCCGAGGATGCCGCAGAGCTGCTCGCGTCGACCGGCCAGGACGAGTCCGGTCTCGACCAGCTCGCCCGCATCGGCTTCGACACCCTCGGTCTGCAGACCTACCTCACCGCTGGCCCCAAAGAGGCTCGCGCGTGGACGATCCCCAAGGGATCCAAGGCGCCGCAGGCTGCCGGCGTCATCCACACCGACTTCGAGAAGGGCTTCATCAAGGCCGAGATCGTCTCGTTCGACGACCTCGTCGAGACCGGCTCCGTCGTCGAAGCCCGCTCCAAGGGCAAGGCCCGCCTCGAGGGCAAGGACTACGTCATGCAGGACGGCGACGTGGTGGAGTTCCGCTTCAACAACTGAGCGGGGTCCGGCCCGAGTGCTGAGGAGATTGAGGGCGGCTCGTACGACGCCGCGGGTCGCGAATCAGATCTCGTCGCCACGCAGAGCGCGCACGGTCCAGCCGACCCGCACCAATGCCTCCGCAAGGCGGTCGGCGGCAGCGCGCGCGACGTCGAAGCTCGCATCGGAGCAGACGTCGACGGCGATCGGCGGCGGATCGGCGAAGCGTGGTATCTGCACCTCCGCCCAGGCGTCGGGCGAAAGCGGCACCCGAGGGGACGCGGTGCGTGCGTCTCTGATGGCACTGTCCGACGCGAAAGCGATGACGTCCAGCGCATGGAGCTTCGTGATCGGCATGTCCACGACGATGGTCACGACGAAAGCCGCGTTTGCGGTATCCCGGAACTCTGGCCTCACCGCATGAAGGTATCACTCGGCGCGAACAGCCGGTCTAGCCGCGACGCTCGACGTCCTGACGCAAGACCTCGGGCCACGCTTCGACATCTCCCGGGGTGCGAGCGACCGCAAGAGTTGCATTCGGGAGCAGTGCGGCGAGGGATTCGGCGGTCGACAACGGGTGGCCGGGATCATCGACCCATGCCAAGATCGTCGTCGGCACATCGATCTGCGCGACGGCCTCAGGGGCAGGAAGGTCGCTGAGGGCCGCGCCGCGCAGCAACGACGGCAACAGAGCGTCGGCGACGTCGGGCCATGTCTCCGGGGCGCCGACGGTGGCCGGGGGCGGAACTGATCCCCGCGTGGCGGCGTGGAATGCTTCCACACCGTCAGACTCGATGAGCGCAGCCGCTGCTCGGTAGTTCGCGGCCTGATCGGGTCTGGTGTCCCACGCGGTGGGCGGCACCATGAGCGTGAGCCCGGTGAAGCGGTCAGGCTCGAGCGACGCGGCGTGCAAGAGCGTCGCGGCGCCCATGGAGGGGCCGACTCCATGGACGCGTTCGCCCGGGAACCAGTGATCGAGCAATCGCAGAAGATCCTCGGCGAGGTTGTGCCAGCGGTAGTCCTCCGGGACCTTTCGCCCCGTCGACCTGCCATGGCCGCGTGCGTCGTATCGCAGCAGTCGTGTTCCGCTGAGCCCTCGACCCAGATCGAGATTGAGCACTCGATCGCGGGCACGGCTCGACGTGAGACCGTGCAGCTGGACCACCGGGTGTCCGCCTTCATCGCTCAAGGACACAGCCAGCTCGGCTCCGGGCACCTCGAAAGTGGGCATCGGGCTCCTCGATCGGGGACTCACCGCGTCGGCTCGGGCAGTCGTGGAGTTTTCAGGTTATCTGGGGCCGCTAAGGTACTGCCCATGCGACTGACCAACGTCACGCACCTCCGCCTCCCGTTCGGACGGCTCTGGGGGTACGACGTGAGCGCGTCTGGGCTCGGGCGACGCATCCCCGTGTCATTCGATCAGCGACTCCATGTCGGAGCAGGCGACCGATCGGGCTCCTGGATGGCACTGTCCTTCCGGCTGCCTGCAGCGACTCGACGCGAGTCGATCGCCGATGCCTGGCTGGCTGTCGTCGCTCGCCACGGCACGCTGCGATCGGCATTCGCGCCCGGTGCTGACGGCGATCCCGTGCTTCACGAGATCGAGATCGGCCCCGGAAGCTGGGTCGAGCATCAGGTGGCCCCCGGCCAGGCTGTCAACGATGCCTTGCGGGACATCCTCGACGCGGCATGTTCGCCGTACCAGCATCCTTCGCATCGCCTGTGCGTGTTGGAGACCGCTGCGGGGCTCACGGTCGTGATCGCGGCGGACCACGCGCACGTCGACATGTGGTCGATGCTGGTGATCGCGCGCGACCTGCTGTCTGCCCTCGATGCCGAGAGGGCAGGCGCGACACCGATGCCGGAGGCGGCGCCGGCGTTCGTCGAACACACGCAAGCATTGCTCGATCGGGATGCTGCGCCGGACCACGTGCGTCAGCGATGGAAGGCCATCATCGAGGACAGCGGTGGTGTGATGCCGCTGTTCCCGTTGCCGCTCGGCACGCCCGAGCCGCATCGTGAGCGCGTGGAAGTGCGCGATGTGTTCGACGTCGACGACGCGGCAGCATTTGCCGTGCAGGCGCGTGACGACGGCGTCTCGACTCTCGCACGCGCGGTGGTCGCGATGACCGCGGTGACGCGCGAGTTGGCGGGTACCCCGCTTCGAGCCGTGTTTCCCGTGCACAGCCGCTTCGAGGACACGTGGCATGACTCGGTCGGCTGGTTCATCACCAACTCCGTCCTCGAGTCGGACGTCGCCGAGCCGCGCGCGGCGGCGGCCGCGGTGAAAGAGGCGGTGCAACTCGGTGCGTGGCCGCTCGCCGACGTACTCGCTCCGTGGGGTGGCATGCCCGTAGCGCCTGGGATGTTCGCGATCTCATGGCTGGACCTGCGCAGGCTGCCTGTGCGAATCGACTCCGTCGCGCTCGACGCCCAGTATGTCAGCGCGGCGACCGACACCGACGGCGTCATGCTGTGGTTCATCCTCGATGAGTCGGGCCTGCACCTGCGATGCCGCTATCCCGATACCGCTGAGGCTCGCGCCAACGTCGGCGGGTGGCTCGACCTGCTTGTGGCCAGACTGCAGGCGGACGCGCGGTCCTCTGTCCGTGGGCGACTGCAGGTCGCCGACCGGACCTTCCGGCTCGAGCGTGCGAGCCGCGATGACATCGAGGCCATCGCTGCGCTGCTGCTCGATGATCAATTCGGATCGGACCGTGAGAGCGTCGAGCTCGAGCGATATGAAGCCGCCTTCAGCGCGGTCGCTCGCGACAGTTCCCACTATCTGGGGGTTGTCCGCGACAGTGCCGACCACATGGTCGCCACGATGCAACTCACCGTCATCCCCGGCCTCTCGCGCGGTGGTTCGACCCGATTGCAGATCGAGGGACTGCGGGTTGCGCCGGGGGAGCGGTCACGGGGCTTGGGCACGGCGATGCTCGAGTGGGCACACGAATTCGGTCGCGCGCGGGGCGCGCGACTGGCGCAGGTGACCACAGACGAAGCACGGGATCGGACTCGCGCCTTCTATACCCGACTCGGATATCAGACTGCCCACGTCGGGCTGAAACGGCACATCTAGCGGCGTACGCTAGCCGTGTTGCCGACCGAAGGACTTCGCCGTGTCTGATCACAATGTGCACATACCCGCCCCGGACGAGCCGTCGGTCCCGGAACTCGAACTCGACGAGACCGTCGCGCCGCGACCGGAGGAGGAGATCGCCGATGTGCTGCGGACGGAACCCGACCTCGAAGACCGCAGCGATCATTCCGAGTGAGAAGGCGTCTGAGGCTGGGGTGAGGCCGTGGCGCGCGCTTGGCACGCGTAGTCGCGCAAGGCCACGCGCACGGTCTCGATCTCGCCTCGGGCCGGTGACGGCGGCTGCCGTCGCCGTCTGCGAAGCTCGGACCCTCGCTACGCGACGAGGGGGTGCGGGTAGGTGGCGTCTCGGCCCTGGAAGCTCAGGATGCTGGGGTTCTGGATCACTCCCTGGCGGATCTCGATCGCGCGTGTGAGCGTCGAGTTCTCAGCCCATGCTTCGGGACCCGAGAGCACGGTGCGGAGGAAGGGCAGCAGCGCTTCGCTGATGTCCCACGTGGCGGAATTCCACAGGTATGACGGGCTGTGATCGACGGCGTAGTAGTTCACGCCCTGACCCACCGTGAACATCGGCTCCTCGAACGACGTCGGGATGGCCCATTCGAAGCCCATGCCCTCGTCGCAGGAGACGTCGATGATCAGGCTGCCCGATGCGAATCGGTCGAGGTCCTCGGTTCGCAGATACGTCAACGGCGCTGCGACGTCCTGCAGGGTGCAGTTGACGACGATGTCGTACGTCGCCAGGAAATCGGGGAGGAGCACGGGGCCGTCCTCCGTCTCGACTGTGCTGAGGTGCGTGGGCCCGTCGTCGGTGTTGAGCTGGGTGAGATGAGAGTTGTGGATGGGGGAGCCCACCGCCGCTGCCCCGCGCTGCGTGAGGACTTCGATGTCGTGGACTCCGTGCGCGTTCAGTGCGGTCACTGCACCTCGTGCCGTCGCGCCGAAACCGATGACGACGGCGCGAAGTCGCGGCCCGTAGTCGCCGGTCGAACCGACGAGGCTCAGAGCATGGATGACCGAGCAGTAACCGGCCAGCTCGTTGTTCTTGTGGAAGACGTGCAGACTCATGTCGCCCTGTGAGGTCCAGTGGTTCATGGCCTCGAACGCGATCAGTGTGAGGCGGCTGTCGATCGCGGTCTGCGTGAGGGCCGCATCCTGCACGCAGTGCGGCCAGCCCCAGAGGATCCGCCCCTCGGCGAGCTCGGCGACGTCTGCGAGCTGCGGTTTGGGCAGCAGCAGGACGTCGGCGGAGGCGAGCACCTCCGCGCGATCGGCGACGCGTCCCACGCGGGCTTCGACGTAGCCGGGCTCGAGCTGGAAGTCGGTGCCGTAGCCGCGCTCGACGATCATGCGAGCACGAATATCTGCGTCGATGCGGTCGAGGTGGTGGGGATGGATGGGGAGGCGTCGCTCGTTCTCCATCGAGGAGTTCGCCAGCACACCGAGGGTCAGAAGTCCCTGGGTCGCGGTCGAAGTCGAGGGTGACGTGCGAACTGCGGACGAGCGTGTCGTGTCGGACAACGGGTTCCCATCTTCGGGGAACCAGGGTCAGCTCCTGCCCTGACTCTATGCCCCTGGGCGGCGGGGCGTCGCGCGGGGCAGATCTTCGCATCCTGCTCGGGCTACGCTTGATGTCGATCCCTGACACTCGAACGAGGAGCCGCGCGCCCATGACCGATACCCAGATCTTCGAGCCAGAGGGCCGCGCCATCCCCTTCGTGGACGAGGGAGACGGCCCCGTGAAGCTGGTTCTGATCCAGGAGCAGGGGCTCGCCGCCGACGTTCTGGGCGTCGCCGCGCACTACCTCGCCGAGGAGGCGGGCTTCCACGTGCTGCGGATCGGACACCGGTCGGAGTCCGAGGCGACGCTCGACGAGCGCGTCGAGGACGCCATCGCCGTGATCGATCACGTGGGCATCGAAGACACCTGGGTCGGCGGTCACGGCTTCGGCGGCACGATCGCACGTGCGCTGGTGTCAGCGCACAGCGACCGGGCCAACGGCCTGCTGCTGCTCGGTGTCGAGGACGTCGACATCGCGGTCGCACCGGCGATCCCCGTGCTCATCGTGCAGGGGACCGAAGACACCGACACCCCCGCAGCGAACGCAGAAGCACTGCAGGCGACGATCCCTGACCGGTCGAGCATCAAGACGATCGCGGGCGACCACCTGTTCCCGATGCACCACCCGATCGAGACCGGCGTGATCATCGAGGAATACCTGGACTGGGACTGACTCCGATGGCAGCATCTGGCCGCACCGTCGTCCTCGCGATCGATCTGCAGGCCGGAGTGACCCCCGGGTGCTTCGACGAACAGGGCGTGCTCTCCCGCGCCGCAGCCCTGGTCGACAGAGCTCGCGCAGCCGGAGTGCCCGTCGTCTGGGTGCATCACGACCCCGTCGGCGTGGGCACGCCTGAATGGGAGCTGGCGGCTCCACTGCATCGCGCCGAGGGCGAGGCCCTTGTGCGCAAGGACTACCGGGACTCGTTCGCCGACACGACCCTGCGCGCGACGCTCGACGAGCTGGGTGCGACGCGTCTGGTGATCACCGGAGCGCAGTCCGACTTCTGCGTGCGCACCACCACACAGCGCGCAGCAGCCGAGGGGTACGACGTCACGCTCGTGAGCGACGCGCACACCACGGTCGACACCGCATGGGACGGCGTGCCGATCTCGGGCGAGCAGATCGTCGCACACACCAACATGTACTTCTCAGGACTGCGGTATCCGGAGCAGGAGTTCGGGATCGCGACGCACGGTCAGGTCGTTCTCTGACGACCCGATCCGAGTCTGAGATTCCCTCGCCGCCTGAGATGATGGTCTGATGACCGCCACCCTCGTCGCCCAGAACCTGGCAGGCGGCTACGGCCACCGCATCCTCTTCGAGGGGCTCGACCTGACGGTCGCTCCTGGCGACGTGATCGGCGTCGTCGGGGCGAACGGAGCGGGCAAATCGACGCTTCTCCGCCTTCTCGCCGGCGTGGACACGCCGATGGGAGGGTCGATCTCGCTCGCACCCAGCGACGCGTTCGTCGGGTGGCTGCCACAGGAGCACGAGCGAGTGGAAGGTGAGACGGTCGCGGAGTACATCGCGCGCCGCACCGGGTGCGCGGCGGCGACGCGAGATATGGATGCGGCTGCGGCGGCGCTCGGAGACCCGACGCTCGCGCCGGCGGGCACAGACCCGGCCGACACCTACTCTCAGGCGCTCGACCGGTGGCTCGCAAGCGGGGCGGCCGATCTCGACGAACGCGTCCCTGCCGTGCTCGCCGACCTCGGGCTCCCGAGCGGCAGCGGTGTCGCGGCTGATGCGCTCATGACGGGGCTGTCGGGTGGTCAGGCTGCTCGCGTCGGGCTCGCGGCGTTGCTGCTGTCGCGCTTCGACATCGTGTTCCTCGACGAGCCGACCAACGATCTCGACCTCGATGGGCTCGATCGACTCGAGTCGTTCGTCCGCGGACTCCGTGGCGGTGTCGTGCTCGTCAGCCACGACCGCGAGTTCCTGGCGCGCAGCGTGACTCGTGTGCTCGAGCTCGATCTCGCACAGGGATCGAATCGCCTCTACGGCGGCGGCTACGACGCCTTCATCGAAGAACGAGCCGTCGTGCGCCGGCACCTGCGGGAGAAGTACGACGAGTTCGCCGACAAGAAGGCCGACCTCGTCTCGCGTGCCCGCACCCAGCGCGAGTGGTCGAGCCAGGGTGTGCGCAACGCGATGAGGAAGTCGCCGGACAACGACAAGATCAAGCGCAAGGCGTCAGCCGAGTCGAGCGAGAAGCAGGCGCAGAAGGTGCGTCAGATGGAGAGCCGGATCGCGCGCCTCGACGAGGTCGAGGAGCCCCGCAAGGAGTGGCAGCTGGAGTTCACGATCGGTTCGGCGCCTCGATCGAGCAGTGTGGTGTCCACGCTCAGCGGTGCGGTGTTCCGGCAGGGGACCTTCACCATGGGGCCGCTTTCGCTGCAGATCGATGCCGGCGACCGCATCGGGATCACCGGTCCGAACGGTGCCGGCAAGTCGACGCTGCTGCGAGCTCTTCTCGGGCGGCAGGAGCCGGTCGAGGGGACGGTGAGTCTCGGGAGCAGCGTGCAGATCGGCGAGATCGATCAGGCCCGATCCTTGCTCACCGGTGACGCGGCGCTCGCGGACGCGTTCGAGGCTCTCGTTCCCGAGCTGACATCGGCGGAGGTGCGCACCCTGCTGGCCAAATTCGGCCTCAGAGCCGACCACGTCACCCGCCCCGTCGGCGCCCTGTCTCCGGGCGAGCGCACCCGAGCGGCGCTGGCGCTGCTGCAGGCGCGCGGAGTCAACCTGCTGGTGCTCGACGAACCCACGAACCACCTCGATCTGCCGGCCATCGAGCAGCTCGAGCAGGCGCTCGGGTCGTACGCGGGCACGCTGCTGCTCGTGACGCACGACCGGCGGATGCTGGAGGCCGTGCAGACGAACCGTCGATGGAGCGTCGAGAACGGCCAGGTGAGCGAGGTCTGAGGCTCAGCGCCCCTGACGCTTCTTGTAGGGCTTCGGCTGCCCCTTCACGACGGGCGCACGGCCTTTGCCCTTCGACGCCTTGGCCTTGCCGCCGGCCGGGCCCACCGTCTTCGGCGCGGGCGGGGGAGCAGCGGCCACAGTCGCCTGAGCCTCGACGAGGAACAGCTCGCCGACGCTCGTCAGCCTCGGTGTCCCTTCGCGGTTGATCAGGGTGTGTCCCACCTCGTCCTCGAGCTTGTCGAGAGAGGTGTAGAGCGATGCCAGGGGGATGCCCAGCTGCTTGGCGGCTCGGGGGAAGTGCAGCGTCTCGGCGACGACGACGTAGCGACGGAGCAGTGCCAGCTTCATGCGGGTGAACGATCTCTCTGAATCCGCGACGATCGCGGGTCCCCACCTAACCTACGCGAGGCGGATGCGCGGCCGCCCCACACAGACACGGATGCCGCGGCTCGATGAGCCGCGGCATCCGGTGATCCTGTCGTTCAGGCGACCTGCGGGAGAACCGCGAAGGACACAGAGCCTTCGTCGTCGACACCGGCGTCGAGCACCTTCTCATCGAGCGCTGCGGCAGCGGCCTCGTCGAGGAAGAGTCGGGTGCCGGCGACCTCGACCACCCGGTCGTCGGGCTCGGGGTCCGGGGTCACGAGGACCGCGAGGCGTGCGCCCCCGTCCGGGCCGGCAGTAGGCGTGGAATGGATGCGAAGGCCTGCGTCGGTGGCGTCGGTCTGACGGCTGACGAGGGTGTTCACGATTGCGGTGGCGTTATCGGTGAGGGTGAGCACGAGACTCTCCTTCCGGTTGCGGTCACGCCGCGGGTGCGACGTGTCCGGGCTACGATTCCGCACACCCCTGGGGCGATTCAACCCGACGCGCCCGGTTCGGAGGGGTCTCCCACCTGATGCAGAGGTTTTCTCAGGAACACCTGCTCGGTTCCGTCGCCCTGGGGCACCCGCTCCGCCTCTTCATAGCCGCACGCCTTGTAAAGACGTATGTTCGCCTCGCTCAGGCTGCCGGTGAAGAGCTCGGCTTCACGGGCCGTCGACGAACGCTCGGCCGCGTCGAGCAGCGTGCGTCCGATGCCCTCGCCCTGCATGTCGGGGGCTATCGCTATCCGGCCGATCAGCAGCACTCCGTCGGCTTCGACGAATCGGATCACTCCCACCAGACGGCCGTTCTGGCGGGCTGTCAGCCCCCTGCTCGACCGCAGCTCGGCCTCGACTTCGGGCAGGGTCTGGGTCAGCGGAGGCATGTCGGCGCTGCCGTAGATCTGCGCCTCCGAGACGAACGCCGCCCTTTGAAGGGTGAGCACCTCGCCCGCATCCGATTCTGAGACGGGCCCGATCACCACGTCCGATGCGTTCTCGTCGATGTCCGTCTGTGCTCTCTCTGATTTCGTCACTGCGCCACGATCTGATGAGACCGGGGGGACTGTCAACCCCCTCGATCCGGGCGCGCCGCGGAGCTAGCCTCGCAGTTCCCAACCTCAGGAGGACTCCATGGCTGAGAAGACCGCGTCCAAGACCGGCACCGCATCCAAGCGCGGAGCGAAGACGACCAGACGACAGAACGCCGAGAAGGGATTCACGGCATCCACGACGCTCGCCGCCAATCTGCAGCTCGTGCTCGTCGACCTGATCGAGCTCTCGCTGCAGGGCAAGCAGGCGCACTGGAACGTCGTCGGCCGCAACTTCCGGGACACGCACCGACAGCTCGATGAGATCATCGACGCCGCGCGCACGTTCAGCGACACGGTCGCGGAGCGCATGCGCGCGCTGCACGCCGTGCCCGACGGGCGCACCGATACGATCGCCGAGTCGACGTCGCTTCCCGCGTTCCCGATGGGCGAGGTCTCGACGACCGACACCATCGATCTCGTGACCGCGCGTCTGGATGCCGTCGTCGGAACGATCCGCGACGTGCACGACGCGGTCGACGAAGAAGATCCCACCTCTGCCGACATCCTGCACGCGGTGCTCGAGAGCCTCGAGCAGTTCGCATGGATGGTCAGCGCCGAGAACCGCACCCCGGCCGGCCGCTGACCTCTGCGGGGAACCTCGCGTCAGGTCTTGTCGTCCGCCCCGCCTCGTTCGGCCTCGCGCCGCACGAGGCGGGGGAGGACGAGCCACAGGAGGAGCACAGCCACGCATGAGGACACGAGCGCGATGAGCCCCGCGGAGCGGTCGACGGTGAAATCGATGATGAGGGTCGTGACGCCGATCGTGAGCGCGGCGATCGCCACGAGATCGATCTTCACGATGCGAGCGGCAACCCGCACGAGTTCGGGCTTGCGGCGGCGGCCGAACAGCGCTCGATGCATCCCCACCGGTGCCAGCGCCAGAATCGTGGCCACCGCGGCGAGCCCCACCAGCACCACGTACACGTCTCGCTGGAACTCGTCCATGTCCTCGAATCGAGGAGTGAATGCCACGGCGAGCAGGAACCCCGTGAGGATCTGGGTGCCCGTCTGCATCACGCGCAGTTCTTGCAGCAGCTCCTCCCAGTTGCGGTCTGCTCGCTCGTTGCGCGTCTCATCGCGCCCGTCACGGCGGTCGTCGAGCTCCGCGGAGCGCGTGGGGTGGTCATCGGGTTCCATGCGGCCAGTCTCGCGGGAGGCCTCGAATCCTGTCCAGCCACTTGTGCGTCGACCGAGAAGGAGACCATGATGACGCTTCCCCCGATCCGGGAATGGTGGTCAGCGCTGTCGCTCGAGGCGCGGGTCGACGTGCTCGGCGAGTCGGCGCCGCAGCTGAGCGAACGGACTCGAGAGGAGATCCGGACGATCACGGGTGCGGTGGTCGGCATGAAGGAGACCCTCTCGGACGAGGACCTCGAATACGCCCGCTCCGAGACGCGCTCGGAGATCGCCGACGAGGACTCCGACTGACTCGACGCACTCAGCTGTCTTCGGGGGCCTGCTCCTCGCGCAGTCGGGGTGTGGTTCGGCGTTCCGGACGCAGACCCGCCTTGTCGGCGTAGAACGCGCGGATCCTGTCCATGTCGGCGGCGACGTCCCCCGTCAGCTCGAGAGTGGGCCCGAGACCGGTGGTCATCGTGGTGCGGTCGACGAATCCGAGCGTCACCGGCATCCCGGTCTCTCTTGCGATGCGGTAGAAGCCGGACTTCCAGTACTCGTTGCCCCCGCGAGTGCCGTCGGGCGTGATGACGAGACCGAAGACGCTGCCGGAATGCACCTGCGCGACGACGTCGTTGACCACTCGTGCCGGGTCGGCTCGATCGACTGGGATGCCGCCGATGCTCCGCATGATCGGCCCCCGCCAACCCCGGAACAGACTGTTCTTGCCGAGCCAATGCACCTCGATGTCGAGCCGCCACGCGATCGCCAGCATGAGGACGAAGTCCCAGTTCGACGTGTGCGGCGCACCGATCAGGATGGTGGGTCGCACAGGCGTCGCCTCGGCAGTGAGGGTCCAGCGGCTGACTGCCCAGAAGAGGCGGGCGAGGAGTCGTTTGAGCACTCGTCAACCGTAGGGCAGAACTCCTGGTGAGCCACTGTCGTCGGGCGAAGGAGGGCCGTTTCGCGCCATCTCGTCGCCACGGGCGTACGATCGAATGATGGCCAAGACACAGGACTCCGCAGAGCAGGACGCACCGACCGTGCTTCAGCCGCTGACCGGAACTCCGAACCTTCTCGATGACGACGCCGCCGGGTACTGCAGCGGCGGCGTCTGCCACTTCCCTGCGCCGAAGACGCAGTAGCGATCAGACGCCGCCGCAGCGGCGACGTTCAGTGCCCGCCATGCATCGCGTCGGCCAGATCGTCTGCGGGCTTGCGGACGAACGCGCTCAGCGCGACGGCGGCGAGCGAGATGATCGCGGCGATGAGGAACGCCATCCGAGCGCCAGGTGCTCCAGCCGCGGCCGTCTCCAGTCCCTCGGCCTCTCCTGCGTGCAGGATGGCGGAATAGGTGACGGTGAGGACGGCGACGCCGGCGGCCCCGCCGACCTGCTGGAGAGTGTTCAGCACCGCGGAGCCGTGCGAGTACAGCGAGCGTGGCAGTGATCCGAGCGATGCGGAGAACAGGGGCGTGAAGGACATCGCGAGCCCGATCGACATCGCGGCCTGCACGATGATCAGCACCCACCACACGGTGTGCTCTCCGACGGTCGAGTAGTAGAACAGCGCTGCCGACACGAGGATCGTTCCGGGGATCAGCAGCGGGCGCGTTCCACGAGCGTCGTACACGCGGCCCATGACGGGGCCGAGCAGACCCATCAGCACGGAGCCGGGAAGCAGGATGAGACCTGCTTCGAGGGCGTTGAGTCCGGCGACGTTCTGCAGGTACTGCGGGAGCAGCGTCAGCGTGCCGAACATCGACAGCGCGAGGATCGCCATGATGATGACCGCGAACGTGAAGTTGACCGAGCGGAACACCCGCAGATCGAGCAGAGCGTCATCGATGCGCTGCAGCACCAGCTGACGCCAGACGAACAGCGCGAGGGCGACGGCACCCACGACGAGTGCGATCACGCCGCTGGTCTCGCCGGATCCGCCCTCGCCGCCGAACTGGCTGAGACCGAAGACGATGCCGCCGAAGCCGAGTGCCGCGAGCGGGATGGAGAGCACGTCGAGGGGAACCTTGCGCGTCTCTCCGAGGTTCGTCATCCACTTGACCCCGATGAAGAGCGAGATGAGGGCGATCGGCAGGATGATCGCGAACAGCGCGCGCCAGTGGAGCGTCTCGAGGACCGCGCCGGCGAGCGTCGGGCCGATCGCGGGAGCGAGCGAGATGACGAGACCGACCCGGCCCATCATGCGACCACGTGACTGCGGAGGGACCACGTTCATGATCGTCGTCATGAGCAGCGGCATCATGATTCCGGTGCCGGCGGCCTGGATGACTCGACCCACGAGCAGGACCCCGAAGCCGGGCGCCGCGAGGGCGACCAGCGTGCCGAGCGAGAACGAGACCATCGCCGCGATGAAGACCTGGCGGGTCGTGAAGCGCTGCAGGATGAACCCGGTGGTCGGGATCACGACGGCCATGGTCAGCATGAACGCGCTCGTCAGCCACTGGCCGAGCTCGGGCGGGATGCCCAGATCGGCGTTCAGATGCGGGATCGCGATCCCCATCGTCGTCTCGTTGAGGATGGCGACGAACGCGGCGACGAGAAGCAGCCAGATCACGCGCATGTCGCTGCGAGCGATCTCACCGCTCGCCGCAGCCGGGGGCGTGGTGATCGAACCGGTGTCGACGGCAGACATACGGCCTCCTGGGCACGAGAGAAAGAGGGAAGGCGCGCGAGTGCGCGTTGGACATTCAGCGTAACCACAGCTTCGGACATTCCATTCCGGATCCGGGCGAATCCGCTCTCAGCGGAGGCTCAGCCGCGCCGGATCGGTCCCGATGTCGACCTCGCTGACTACGCTGGCGAGATGAGCATGGGTGGCGGACGCGGTGGATTCCGCGGGGTGGATGAGACCGCGCAGCGTCGGCTCAACGCAGAGGCGCCGCGGATCAGCGGCCTGGGCGCCAGAGTGATCGCCCTCTTCCGGCCCTACCGATGGCGCATCTTCTGGACCGGCGTGCTGGTCGTCATCGGCGCCGCGATCGCGGTGATCCCTCCGCTGATCGTCCAGCGCATCTTCGACGACGCCCTCTTCCCGGTCGACGGCGGGGGTCCGCAGCTGCAGCTGTTGATCTGGCTCGTCTCGGCGATGGTCGGGTTCTTCCTCGTCTCGGCCGTGCTCGGAGTGGCTCAGACCTGGCTCACCTCGACGGTCGGCAACAGCGTCACCGGCGACCTCCGTGTGCGCCTGTTCGAGCACCTGCAGGCGATGGAACTCGGATTCTTCACCCGGACGAAGACGGGCGTGATCCAGTCCCGCCTGCAGAACGACGTCGGCGGCGTCTCAGGGGTGCTGACGAACACCGTCACCAGCATCCTGGGCAATGTCGTCACCGTGATCGCGTCGCTCGTCGCGATGATCCTCATCGACTGGCGTCTCACTCTGATCGCCGTCGTGCTGATGCCGTTCCTGATCATCGTCCAACGCCGCGTGGGCCAGGTGCGTGCGCGCATCGCGGGAGAGACGCAGGAGTCCCTCTCGGAGCTCACCTCGATCACGCAGGAGACGCTGAGCGTCTCGGGGATGCTGCTGTCGAAGGCGTTCAACCGCCAGCGCACGGAGTCCCAGCGATACCAGGCCGAGAATCGCAACCAGGTCACGCTGCAGGTGCGGCGCGCGATGAGCGGCCAGGGCTTCTTCGCCGTCGTCCAGGTGCTGATGGCGAGCGTGCCTGCCGTCATCTACCTCGTCTCGGGCTACCTCATCGCCGGCGGCAGCGGCGCCATCACCGCCGGCACCGTCGTGGCCTTCACGACCGTCCAGGCGCGTCTTCTGCAGCCGCTGATGGGACTCATGCGGGTGTCGCTCGACCTTCAGACATCATCCGCGCTGTTCGCGCGCATCTTCGAATACCTCGACCTCGTCCCCGAGATCCAGGACGCTCCGGATGCGATCACCGTCGCCGAAGCCCCGGGGCCGCGCGGACGGATCGAGTTCGCGGATGTCGTCTTCCGCTACCCGGACGCGGCGCCCGACGCTCGACCCACTCTGCAGGGCGTGTCGTTCGTCGCCGAACCGGGACAGCACGTGGCATTCGTCGGTCCGTCCGGCGCCGGTAAGACGACGGTGCTGTACCTCGCTCCGCGGCTGTACGAGGCGCACGGCGGCGCCGTGCTCTTCGCGGGCGCGGACGTGAAGACCCTCACGCAGGAGTCCATCATCGATCAGGTCGGCATCGTGTCTCAGGAGACCTACCTGTTCCACGCCACGATCCGCGAGAACCTGCTCTACGCCCGCCCGGAGGCGACCGACGAGGAGATGATCGCGGCCTGCACCGCGGCGAACATCCACCACATCATCAGCGGGTTCGAAGACGGCTACGACACGGTGGTCGGGGAGCGGGGATACCGTCTCTCGGGCGGTGAGAAGCAGCGCATCGCGATCGCGCGTGTGCTGCTGAAGGATCCGCCCGTGCTTCTGCTCGACGAGGCCACCTCCGCTCTCGACACCGTGTCGGAGCGGGTCGTGCAGGAGGCACTGGACGAGGCCGCGAAGGGGCGCACGACGCTCACGATCGCGCACCGTCTCTCGACGATCATGGGCGCAGATGTCATCCACGTCGTCGAGGCGGGTCTGATCGTGGAGTCGGGAACGCATGCCGAACTCCTCGCTCTGGGCGGTCTCTACGCCGAGCTCGCCGCGCAGCAGGTCGCCGCATCACGCGTGCTCGACACGGAGATGGTCATCGAGACGGCGGTCACGGGAGGCATGCGTGCCGCTCTGGCCGACCGCAGAGCGGACCGGGCGCCGGAGGATTCGGCCGGAGCGGATGCGGTCGATGCGCTCACCGCGCCGGTTCCGCTGCTCGATATGCCTCGCGCGGACGAGCGGGTGTACCCGGCCGAAGGGTGAGACGCGGTCAGTGCACCGACAGGCCGCCGTCGATGAACAGCGACTGCCCGGTGACATAGCTCGAGCCGACGCCCGCGAGGAACACGGAGGCCGCCGCGAAGTCGGCGGGCAGTCCGTTGCGCCCGATCATCGTCCGGGCCGCCAGCGCCGCGATCTGCTCCGGATCCTCCTGCAAGCGTGCGTTGAGCGGAGTGAGCACGAATCCGGGAACCAGGGTGTTGCTCGTGACTCCGGTGCCGCCCCATGCCTCGGCCTCCGAGCGCATCAGCGACTCCACCGCTCCCTTCGACGCTCCGTAGACGCCGCTGCCGACGAAGGCACGATGCGCCTGCTGCGAGCTGATGTGGATCAGGCGCCCGAAGCCGCGCTCGGCCATGCCCGTGGCGTAGCGCTGTCCGAGCAGGAACGGGGCGAGCGCATTGACGGTCATCGTCGCATCCCAGTCGTCCTCGGTGATCTCGGCGAACGGCGGGCGGATGTTGATCCCTGCGGAGTTCACGAGGATGTCCGGCTCGCCGAACGGCTCGGTGGCGGCCTCGGCGAGGGCGCGGATCCCTTCTCGGGAGCCGAGATCGCCGACGACTCCGGCCGCCCGGCATCCGGCGCTCGTGAGCTCGGCGACGGTCTCGGCGATCCGGGCTTCGCCGCGTGCGACGATCACTGTGGCGGCCCCGGCCTTCGCGAGCGCGGTCGCGATGCCGCGTCCGATGCCCGAGCTGCCGCCCGTGACGACGGCTGTGCGGCCCTCGAGCGAGAAGAGATCGGCGAGGTACTGGTTCATCGGTCTCCTGGTGGCGAGCCTCACCACGCCAGGGCGGCGGTGAGGGCGGGGTCGGGGCGGACGTCGGCGTGCTCGGGGAGCGCTTCGATCTCGGCGACGAACGCGTCGATCTCCGCCGAGTACGCGGGATCGGCGTGAGTGCGCGCGATCTCGACCAGTGGAGGCACATCCATCGCGAGGATCAGTTCGAGTCGGGCCGTGACGGCGGCGCGGGCGCCCGCCTCGTGCAGCACGCGGATTCCCCCGCGCAGAGCGTCGAGGTAGTCGCGCAGCACCGGGAGCTGCGCCCGGCTCTGCGTGATCGAGGTGCCGTCGGCCCGCAGACGCCACCGCACGACGGTGTCGGGGATGACATCGAAGGCGCGGGCGCGGGTGTACATCAGCTGCGCGACCACCTGGTCTTCGTACGCCACGCCCTCGGGAAACCTCAGGTCGCTCCAGAAGTCGGTGCGGCTGACCTTCGACCACGCGACGATGTTGGCGCTCGCGCGGGGGTGCTCCATGATCGTGGTGCCCAGCCGTGCAGGAGACGTCGCCGCCGACACCCATGGCTGCACCCGCCCGGCGACATAGCTCTCGCCGTCGAAGCGCGATCGCACATACGCGCCCGCGACGAAATCGCTGCCGGTCTCGGCGAGGGTGCCGAGGAGGCGCCCGAGCGCCGTCGAGGTGAGCTCGTCATCGCCGTCGAGAAACCCCACGAAGGGGGTGTCGACCAGCTCGAGGCCCACGTTGCGCGCAGCGCCGAGCCCCCGGGACGCCTCGTGCCGCAGGCTTCGGAACCTCGGATCCGACGCGGCGGCTGCGGCGAAGATCTCGCCGGTGTCGTCGACGGAGCCGTCGTCGATGAGGAGAGCGCGCCACCGCGTCTCGGACTGCGCGCGCAGCGAGTCGAGTGCGGCCGGAGCGAAGGCGCCGATGTCGCGGCCGGGGACGATCAGAGTCACGATCGGGGCGGTGGCGGTCACCAGCCGAGTCTATGGCCGCACGCGCAGCTCTCGCCGTTCAGGGGTCGGCGACCGCCCTCACCGACTCGGCCACCAGCGCGCCGAGCCGCTCGGGCAGATCGGAGGGCAGCGCCTCGCGTCCGAAGGTGAAGCGCACCGAGGTCTGTGCGACCGCAGGAGACACCCCGCACGCGAGGAGCACATGCGAAGGCTCGTCGCTTTCGGCAGCGCACGCGGAGCCGCTCGACGACACGACTCCCCGTCGCTCGAGCTCGAGCAGAACGGCCTCGCCGCTGACACCGGTGAACGTGAAGCTCGCCGTCGCGGGAAGCCGCGCCACCGGATCACCGGTGAGCGACGCCTGCGACACGAGCGACTGAACCACCTCGATGAATCGTCCCGTGGATGCGCTGAGCCGGGCGTTCACCTCGTCGCGCTCCGCTTCGGCGAGCTCCAGCGCCGTGGCGAGGGCCACCGCTCCCGCGACGTTCTCGGTGCCGGAGCGGCGACCCCGTTCCTGCCCGCCACCGTGCATCAGGGGTTCGAGAGCGACGCGCCCGCGCACGCCGAGCACGCCGATCCCCTTGGGGGTCCCGAGCTTGTGCCCGGCCACCGCTATCGCATCCGCCCCGAGATCGGTGAGTGGCAGCCACCCCGCCGACTGCACGGCGTCGACGTGCAGCGGTACGCCGGCATCACGGGCCACCGCGGCGAGTGAGGGCACGTCCTGGATCGTGCCGATCTCGTTGTTGGCGTGTCCGATCGCCACCAGAGCGGTGTCCTCACGCAGGGTCTCCGTCAGTGCAGCAGCGGAGATCCTGCCGAGGGCGCCGACCGGAGCGGCGGACACCTCGACCCCATGGAAGCGATGCAGATAGTCGGCGGACTCGAGGATCGACTCGTGCTCGATCGGCGAGACGACCAGATGCCCGCGGCCGCGCGCGAGAGCCGCGAGCACGATCCCCTTCACCGCGAGGTTGTTCGATTCTGTTCCTCCGGAGGTGAAGATCACATCTCCGGAGCGCATCCCGAGCACCCGCGCGACCCGTGCGCGTGCCTCGTCGAGCGCGCTCGCCGCAGCTTCGCCGTATGTGTGATGGCTCGACGGGTTGCCGAACACCCCGGCGAGGAACGGGCGCATCGCGTCGAGCACCTCCGGACGGACCGGGGAGGTCGCGGCGTGGTCGAGATAGAGCATCCGCGTCAGTCGATCCGCACGTCCAGGCCGAGGTCGAGCGCCCTGGCCGAGTGCGTCAATGCGCCGACCGAGATCACATCGACTCCCGTCGCCGCGATGCCGCCGACCGTGTCGAGACTCACCCCGCCCGAGGCCTCGACCTGCGCGCGGTCGCCGATCAGAGCCACTCCTGCGCGCAGCTCGTCGACCGAGAAGTTGTCGAGCAGCACGGTGTGCGCGCCGCCGTCGAGCACAGCCGGGATCTGATCGAGCCGGTCGACCTCGACGACCACGTGGGTGGTGTGGGGCAGGCGCGAGAGGGCGTCGCGCAGGGCGGTGGCGAGGTCGACTCCCGAGCGCTTCAGCACCGCGAGATGGTTGTCCTTGGCCATCACCGCGTCGGACAGGGAGTGGCGGTGGTTGTGTCCGCCCCCCGAGAGCACGGCATGTCGTTCGAAGGCGCGGAGCCCCGGGGTAGTCTTCCGGGTGTCGGCGATGCATGCCGATGTTCCCTCGATCGCGCGCACGTACGCGGCCGTGACCGTCGCGATGCCGCTCATCCGCTGAGTGAAGTTGAGTGCGATGCGCTCGGCGGTGAGGATTCCGCGGGCGGAGCCCGACACCGAGGCGAGCACGTCACCCGCCGCGAACGCGTCGCCGTCGCCCACGTGCACATCGACCGAGATGCTCGGATCGGTGAGATGGAACGCAGCCGCGAAGACCTCGCCCCCGCTGAAGACCCCGGCTTCTCGAGCGACCAGGTCGGCGGTGGCGGTGGCGTCCGAGGGCAGCAGAGTCGTGCTGGTGAGGTCGCCCCAGGGAGCGTCCTCCTCGAGCGCAGCGCCGACGACGCGGGTGATATGGGCGGGGGTGAGCATCAGACGGTCTCCAGGAGAGGTGCGGCGACGGATTCGCGGAAGTGCGCACCGATCGAGTCGGTGCGAGCGAGAGCTGCGGATGCCGTCGCGTCGGCGAGCAGGAGCAGGTTCGCGTCCTCGCGCTCGGCGACGGTGGTCGGATCGGGAGCGGTGGCGATCCAGCGACGCAGCGTGGTCAGGGCGTACCGGAGACCGTCTTCCGAGCGCAGCAGACTCACGTGGTCCCACATCAGTCGCTGGAGTGCTGCCCGACTGAATGCAGTGCCGTGATCGTCCACGTCTGAGCCGCGGCCATCGCCGTGCGTCGGGCCGTTCGCCTGCCCGCCACGCACGGTCATCGGAGGAAGCTGCCAGGGAGCCTCGAGTGCCACTGCCGCGCGAGCGCCGAAGACGGCACCCTCGAGCAGGGAGTTCGAAGCGAGGCGGTTCGCTCCGTGCACGCCCGTGCGCGCCACCTCGCCCACGGCCGAGAGGCCACGGATGGATGTGCGGCCGTCGAGGTCGGTGACGATGCCGCCCATGAGGTAGTGCGCTGCCGGTGTCACGGGAATCGGCTCGGAAGCCCAGTCGAAACCGCGTTCGCGTGTCACCCGATCGATCGTCGGGAACCGATGTGCGAGCCGGAGTCTTCCGATCATCGTCGCGTCGAGACGCACGGGGGAGCCTTGCCGGGCTGCCTGGCGGGCGATCGCGCGTGCGACGATATCGCGCGGAGCGAGTTCCCCGTCGGGGTGGCTGTCGAAGACGAACCGACGACCGGCCGCGTCGATCAGGGTCGCGCCCTCGCCGCGGACGGCTTCGGAGATGAGGAAGGCGGGGCCTTCGCCCAGGATCGTCGGATGGAACTGCACGAACTCGAGGTCCGCGACAGCCGCGCCGACACGGAGAGCTGCGGCGATGCCGTCGCCGGTGGCGCCCAGGGGGTTCGTGGTGTGCGCATAGAGGTGACCGGCACCGCCGGTCGCGAGGATCACCGCATCCGCGGAGAGGTCGGAGGCCACGCCGTCGACCACCACGCGGATGCCGCGCGTGATGCCGTCTTCGACGAGCACGTCGGCGAGGAAGGCGCCTTCGACCACGGTGACGTCGGTGCTGCGAAAAGCAGCCACCAACGACTGGGCGATCGCCGCTCCGGTGGCATCGCCGCCGGCGTGCACGATTCGGGCATGACGATGAGCAGCCTCGCGTCCGAGCAGGAGCTCGCCGTCCGGCGACCGGTCGAATGCGACGCCTCGGGCGATCAGCTCGGCGATCCGAGCCGCGCCGTCGCGCACGAGAACCCCGACGGCGACCTCATCCGAGAGGCCTGCCCCCGCTTCGATCGTGTCGGCCGCGTGCTGCGCCGCAGAGTCGCCGGTGCCGTAGATCCCGGCGACGCCGCCCTGCGCGTACCCCGTGGAGCCGTCGCCGATCGCTCCCTTCGTCACGAGGGTGACCGAGTGCCCTGCCTCTCGCGCATGCAGCGCCGCAGTCAGTCCGGCGATCCCCGAGCCGACGACGACGACGTTCATCGTGCGCTCGTCACCACGGGCGGCTTCGCCGCCAGCATCCGCTCGAGAGCGATGCGGGCGGGGTCGGCCACATCAGCCGTCACCGTGATCCGGTTCGGTGTGCGACCCGCGACGAGCTCTTCGAGCACCCACGCGAGGTACCCGGGGTGGATGCGGTACATCGTCGAGCAGGGGCACACCACCGGGTCGAGGCAGAAGATCTCATGCTGGGGGAACTGCGCGGCGAGGCGGCGGACGAGATTGATCTCTGTGCCGATCGCGAAGGTCGTCGGCGTGGTCGCAGCGGCGATCGCCCTCCGGATGTAGTCGGTCGAGCCCGCCTCGTCGGCCGCGTCGACGACCAACATGGGGCACTCCGGGTGCACGATCACTCGCACACCGGGGTGCTCGGCCCGCGCCTGGTCTATCTGGTCGACGGTGAACCGACGGTGCACCGAGCAGAAACCGTGCCAGAGGATCACCCGGGAGTCGACGAGCTCGGATGCGGAGGAACCGCCGAGAGCCTTGCGAGGGTTCCACATCGGCATCTGCTCGAGAGGCACGCCCATCGCCTTCGCGGTGTTGCGTCCGAGGTGCTGGTCGGGGAAGAACAGCACCCGCCGCCCGCGCTCGAATGCCCACTCGAGCACGGTCTGCGCGTTCGACGAGGTGCAGACGATTCCGCCGTGTCGGCCGACGAAGCCCTTGATCGCGGCGGAGGAGTTCATGTACGTGACGGGGATGACCGGCACGCGGCCGTCCTCGTCCTGCGCGTCGAGGTCGCCGAGAACCTCTGCGAGCTGCTCCCAGCAGTCCTCGACCTGGTCGATGTCCGCCATGTCCGCCATCGAGCATCCGGCCGCGAGATTCGGCAGGATCACGGCCTGGTCGGGGCCGGAGAGCAGGTCGGCCGTCTCGGCCATGAAGTGCACGCCGCAGAAGACGATGGCCTCGGCATCCGGCCGCTCCTTCGCCGCGGTCGCGAGCTGGAAGGAGTCGCCCACGTAGTCGGCGTGACGCACGACCTCTTCGCGCTGGTAGAAGTGCCCGAGAATGACGGCGCGGTCGCCCAGCGCCGCCTTCGCCGTGCGGATGCGCTCGTCGAGCTCGGCTTCGCTCGCCTCCCGGTACGCGGCGGGGAGCTCACCCTGACGCGGTGCTCCGGTCGGGATGACGTCGCCCATCGACGACCCTGGGCCGTAGCCGGGGCGGGAGTCGAAGTCCCAGGGGCCGGCGGCGAGGTCGGTCGTGCACGTCGCGTCGGTCGAAGCGCCCGACACGATCGACTGGATCGCGTGGTCGACGGAGGCGTCGAACGGCTGCACGGCCGGTGTCGGAACGAAGGTGATGCTCATCGGGTGCTCGTCTCCTCAGGGCCGAGCGGGCCGTGATCGGCGAGCTCGACATCGGTGTTGTAGCGGTATAGGCGGGCGGGGCGGTGGTTGCCGGTGCGGAAGCGGTCTGTGGGCAGGAGGTTGCCGGCCGACTCGACCTGACGGCGGAAGTTGGCGGGATCCAGGTTCTTGCCGAGGATCGCCTCGTAGGCCTCGCGAAGGTCGGCCAGAGTGAATTCGGCGGGGAGGAAACCATGGGCGACGCGGCTGTAGCCGACTTTGCTCCGCAGCCGCCACAGGGCGTACTCGACGATCTTCGCGTGGTCGAAGGCCAGCACTGGCAGCTCGTCGAGCCCGACCCAGCGCACGTTCTCGGGGGCGCGACCCGATGCGCGGTGTGCCGAGCTCTGCGCGTCGACGTCGTCCTGGCGGAGCAGCGCCCAATACACGATCGACACGACGCGCGTGGGGGAGCGGTCGACCGCCCCGAACGCATAGAGCTGCTCGAGATAGCTGGGGGTCAGTCCGGTGGTCTCCGCAAGGGTTCGAGCTGCGGCGTCGACGGGTGATTCGGTCTCGGTGAGCCACCCTCCGGGGAGGGCCCACTGGTCGGCGAAGGGCTCGCGCGTACGCAGTACGAGAGGCAGCGCCAGCACCGCCGAACCGTCGTCGGTGCGCCGAAGAGTGAGGATCACTGTCGACACGGCGACGTCGATCCCTCCGCTTTGGGTCATAAGTACCTTAACCTCCTGATCCGATCTTAGTGTCATCGGGACTGTTAGTGCACCTCCGTGACCCGATGAGTCCTGAGGCCGAAACGTTATATACCAGCGTTCTGACCTCTTGTCGCTATGAAAGCGATTTGTTAGGTTACTGTCCTAACAAATCCCTTCGCGGGGATCTGTCGCGGGTTCCGATCTGGGACTCGGCTCCATCCCGGAGATCCCTCCTGCAGTGCAGCACCGAGAGGAAATACAGAATGATCCGTAACGGAAGGCGCAAGATCGCGCTCACCGCTGTGGCGGGGGCATCCGTCCTCGCCCTGGGTTTGACAGCCTGTGGCGCAGGCGGCGGCAACGAGGGGAGCGGTGGCGACGGCGACCGGGCTCTTCGCGTGTGGGCCGGCAGCCAGACCCCCATCACCGCGAACTACAATCCGTTCGCACCGACCGTGCTCCACGGTGCGCTCGGGCCGATCTACGAGCCGCTGTTCTTCTACAACAAGACGGCGGATGCCGAACCGGTCGGCCTGATCGGCGACTCCTTCGAGTACAACGAAGACGGCACGGCGATCACGATCACCATCAAGCCCGACCTCAAGTGGAGCGACGGAGAGCCGCTCACCGCGGCCGACGTCGCGTTCTCATTCACCTTCGAGGCGAACAACCCCGAGGGCAACGGCCTCGTCTCCGCCGAGGCGACCGACGACACCACCGTCGTGCTCACCTACACGACCGCGCAGTACACGACCGAGTTCCAGCGACTCGGCTCGACCTACATCCTCCCCGAGCACGTGTGGTCGGAGGTCACCGACTTCGCGAACTTCGCCAACGAGGAGCCGGTCGGCTCGGGCGCTTACGTGGTCGACAAGACGACGAGTGAGTCGTACACGCTCGTGGCCAACGAGAACTTCCGCGATGCCGACGAGCTCGGCGTCAAGAAGGTCCAGTACATCGCCGTCGACAACAACCAGACCGCTCAGGACCTGCTCGCCGCGGGCAAGCTCGACTGGACCGGAATGTTCATCCCGAACCCCGACGACGTGACGGGCAACGGAGCGATCGACTGGATCAACACCCCGCAGGACCCGACCGTGCTGTACACCTGCTCGAACACCGAGCTCGGCTGCACCGGTCCCCAGACGGACGTGGCCGTTCGCCAGGCGCTCAACGTCGCGATCGACCGCACCGCGATCAAGGACAAGGCGTTCGTCGGCCTGACCGGCGACATCTCGCCCACCTTCGCACTGCTGCCGCGCGACGAGAAGTGGGTCGCGGACTCCGCCAACGAGGTCAGCCCTCAGGAGGCGAACGTCGATGAGGCGGGCGAGATCCTCGAGGCCGCCGGCTACACCAAGGGATCGAGCGGCATCTACGAGAAGGACGGCGTGCCCGTCGAGCTCAGCCTGATCTCGGTCGACGGATGGACCGACTACAACGACGCCGCCAAGCTGATCGCCGAGCAGGCGGAGGCGGCCGGCATCAAGGTCACGGCATCCACCGTGCAGTGGCAGGAGTTCTCCGACGCCCGTCAGGGCGGCGACTTCCAGCTCATCGTCGGCGGAGTCATCGGCACCTCGGTCGCCGACCCGTTCCAGATCTACCGCGACTGGTTCGGCGGCACGGCCGTCGAGTCGACGGCTGCGGTCGGCACTGAGGTGCCGGCAGGCCGCTGGAACTTCAGCCGCTACAGCAACCCGGTCGTGGACCAGGCGATCCAGGCCGCCGTCAGCACGAACGACGAGGCGGAGAAGAAGGAGCTGTACGGCACGATCCAGACCGAGATCGTCCGTGACCTGCCCTACATCCCGCTCGTGATCAACGCGACCCAGACCTTCTACAACACGAAGGACTTCACGGGATGGCCGACGGAAGAGGACCTCTACGCCTTCCCGCCGTCCTGGGGAGCGATCGCGGCGGGCTACGTCCTGACGCAGCTCGAGCCGGTCAAGTAAGCACATGAAGACGGGGGAGCAGGAAGCACGGTCAGTGACATGAAGTTCTATGCACGAAGAATCGGGTTCTACGCGTTCACGCTGTGGGCCGCGATCTCACTCAACTTCCTGCTTCCCCGGCTCATGCCGGGGAACCCGGCGGACATCATGATCGCCAAGATGCAGCGAGCGGGCGGCGAGGTCTCCGAGACCACGATCCGCAACATCAAGCTGCTGCTCGGCGGCGACGACTCGTCTCTCTGGGAGCAGTACATCGCGTACTGGGGACGCATGTTCCAGGGCGACCTGGGCATCTCCGTCACCAAGTTCCCGGCCCCGGTGAGTGAGCTGATCGGGCAGGCCCTGCCCTGGACGCTCATCCTTGTCGGCACGGTGACCGTGATCTCCTTCATCCTCGGCGTCGTGCTCGGCGCCTGGGCCGGATGGAAGCGCGGAACCTGGGTCGATCACCTGATCCCGGCGACCACCGTGCTGCAGTCCATCCCGTACTTCTGGATGGCGCTGCTCCTCGTCTCGGTGTTCGCCGTCGGGCTCGGCTGGTTCCCGATCTTCGGGGGCTACGACGTGTTCGATTTCCCGGACGGCCCCGAACCGACCTGGGCGTTCTTCACGGACGCGCTTTCGCACGCGATCCTGCCCGCGCTGACCATCGTCATCTCATCGGTCGGCGGGTGGATGTTCGGCATGCGCAACATGATGGTGCAGACCATGGCCGAGGACTACGTGCTCACGGCCGAGGCCAAGGGGCTCCGTCCTCGTCGCATCATGACGACCTACGCGGCACGTAACGCCGCGATCCCGTCGATCGCCGGCTTCTCGATCACCCTGGGCTTCGTGGTAGCCGGTTCCATCGTCATGGAGCAGGTGTTCACCTACCCGGGCATCGGGAAGCTGATGTTCCAGGCGGTCACGAACAACGACTATGCGCTGATGCAGGGGCTCTTCCTCGTCATCACCATCACGGTGCTCGCCGCCAACTTCATCATGGACCTCGTCTATGGATTCATCGACCCGAGGGCGCGCCAGAATGTCTGACACCGAGAACGCAGTCCTGATCACCAAGGATCAGCCCATGACCCAGCCGGCGAGCACGATCTCGTTGGCCACGCAGCGGGGACGCAAGCGCCGGAGGGTGCTCCCGACGACCTCGCCGAAGTTCATCACCGGGGCGACGATCGTGATCGCGATCGTCCTGTTCGCGATCATCGCGCCGATGTTCTCGCAGAACCCGCGGAGCACCGACAACCCGGCTCTGCTCCCGCCGTCGCCGGAGCACTGGCTCGGCACCACCAAGCTCGGCAACGACATGTTCGCCCAGCTCGCCATCGGCGCCCAGGGCTCGCTCCTGGTCGGCGTGGTGGCGGGCGGCATCGCCATCATCCTGTCCCTGCTGTTCGGCGTTCTCGCCGGCTACCTCGGCGGATGGCGTGAAGACACTCTCGCGCTCCTGACGAACGTGATGATCGTGATCCCCGGCCTGCCGCTCGTGATGGTGATCTCGTCCTTCGTCCCGCAGCGAAGCTGGCAGCTCGTCGCCTTCGTGCTCGGCATCACCTCCTGGGCCGGGGCCGCCTACGTGCTCCGGCTGCAGACGCGATCACTGCGCACCCGCGACTACGTCTACGCGTCCAAAGTCGCCGGGGAGCGATCCTTCCGGGTGATCCTGGTCGAGATCATGCCGAACCTGCTGCCGCTGCTCACGGCCCAGTTCCTGTTCGCGATCATCTTCGCCATCCTCGGTGAGGCCGGCCTCTCGTATCTCGGCCTCGGACCGAACTCCTCGATCACCTGGGGCACCATCCTCAACGACGCGCAGTCGGGGCAGGCGCTCGGACGAGGTGCGTGGTGGTGGTTCGTGCCTCCGGGTGTCATGATCGCGATGCTCGGTGCGGGTCTCGCCCTGATCAACTTCGCGATCGACGAGGTCATCAACCCCAAGCTGCGCAATGCGCCCGACGCCGCTCGACGCGTGCGCAAGGCGGCCAAGACGAAGGGGGTCGCTGTATGAGCGCTCCGGATGCCGTGCTCACTGCACGCAACGTGTCGATCGAGTACGAGGTGGACCCGCCCGTCAAGGCGGTTCGCAACGTCTCGCTCACTCTCAACCGAGGAGAGATCCTGGGGCTGGCCGGCGAATCGGGCTGCGGCAAGACCACCCTCGCCTACGGCATGAACCGGCTGCTCAAGGCGCCGGCGCTCATGACGAGCGGCGAGATCGTGTTCCACGACCGCGACGGGCACGACATCGATATCGTCGCGCTCGACGGCGACGGTCTGCGCGCGTTCCGCTGGGACAAGATCTCGATGGTGTTCCAAGGGGCGATGAACTCGCTCAACCCGGTGATCAGCGTCAAGGCGCAGATCTTCGACATCTTCGACACGCATCGTCCCGGAATGTCCAAGAAGGACAAGCAGGCTCGGGCCGAAGAGCTGCTGACTCTGGTCGGGGTCGACCCGTCGCGTCTGACGAGCTTTCCGCACGAGCTGTCGGGGGGTATGCGGCAGCGCATGATGATCGCCATGGCGCTCGCACTGGATCCGCAGGTCATGATCATGGACGAGCCCACCACCGCGCTCGACGTCGTGGTGCAGCGGGGGATCATCCGCGAGATCATGCGGCTGCGCGAGCGGCTCGGGTTCGCAGTGATCTTCATCACGCACGACCTGCCGATGCTGATCGAGATCAGCGACCGCATCGCCGTGATGCTGCAGGGCCAGATCGTGGAAGAGGGCACCGCCGAGGAGATCTACCGCACGCCTCAGCACGAGTACACGAAGAAGCTGCTGTCGAGCTTCCCGAGTCTGACCGGCGAGCGCGGAGACTTCGTCCGCACCGGCAACCAGCCCAGTCAGGAGGAGATCCGATGAGTGCTCCCACCCTCGAAGCCCGCAACCTGGTGAAGGACTTCACCCTGCGATCCGGGCTCAAGACATCGACCCTCCACGCGGTCAAGGACGTCTCGTTCACGATCGAAGCGGGCAAGACGGTCGCCCTCGTGGGCGAATCGGGGTCGGGCAAATCGACCATCGCGCGGATGCTGATGAAGCTCGAGACTCCGACCAGCGGGCAGATCCTGCTCGACGGCAAGGATGCGGGCATGCGGGGCCGCGCGGTCGAGGACTACCGCTCGCAGGTGCAGATGGTCTTCCAGGATCCTTTCGCCTCGCTGAACCCCTTCCACACGATCGTCCACCACCTGGAGCGCCCGATCAGGCTCCACCACCCCAAGCTCTCCGGTGGGGAAGTGCGTGCGCGCGCCATCGAGCTGCTCGAGCGCGTGCGGCTGTCACCCGGCGAGAGCTTCGCCGAGCGCCGCCCGCATGAGCTGTCCGGAGGTCAGCGTCAGCGTGTGGCGATCGCGCGGGCGCTCGCGCCGGGGGCACGCTTCATCGTCGCCGATGAGCCCGTCTCGATGCTCGACGTCTCGATCCGGCTGGGCGTGCTCAACCTGCTGGCCGACCTGCAGCGGGAGGAGAATCTCGGCGTGCTCTACATCACGCACGACCTCGCGACGGCTCGGCACTTCAGCGACGAGATCATGGTGCTCTACAAGGGCGACGTCGTCGAGCGCGGGCCCGCTGACGAGGTCATCCTCCATCCGCAGCACGAGTACACGAAGACGCTCCTCGGGGCGGCGCCGGAGCCCGAGAACCTCGGCCGCCTCCGGGATGAGGTCAGGGCGGAGCTCGCCGGTCGCTGAGCATCCGTTCCGGTCCCCCTTCGCGCCGCCGGCCACTCGTTCGCGCGGCACGAAGGGCGACCGGAACGGCATCCGTCTCGGAGCACACGACCCGCTAGACTGATCCCACAAGTGAAGACAGGCCGAATGACCCACGCGGGAGAGCCCCGGCGAACGCAGCCGGGCACCGAAGGAGCAAGCCTCCCCGCCAATCTCTCAGGTACGCGTACCGCGCGGTTCCGGCCACTCTGAAAAGCGATTTCCAGCGAAGCGAGAAATCGGGTTGAGCGAGGCCGCCGGAGGCGCCCGAGTCGAAACCCTGGCGACATGCATTCTGCGCGTCTCCGTCTCTTCGCCGGCGGTCCGCCGACGGTGAAAGCCCAGTCTCTGGGCGAAGCTCTCAGGCCCATGACAGAGGGGGAGTTCCGAGGAACGGCGTCTGCGCTGTTCCGCCCGACCCAGCCCGGGAGAACTCCATGTCCGACCCTCGCTACACCCCGCTCCGTGAGCGCCATGAGGCGCTCGGCGCCTCGTTCACCGACTTCGGCGGCTGGCAGATGCCGGTGCGCTACACATCCGACCTCGCCGAGCACCACGCCGTGCGGCAGGCCGCCGGGATCTTCGACATCTCGCACATGGCCGAGTTCCTGGTCACCGGTGACTTCGCCGGCGAGTTCCTCGACTACTCCCTGGCCGGACGACTCTCCGCGATGCCCGTGGGCAAGGCGAAGTACTCGCTGATGCTCGCGGACGACGGCGGGATCATCGACGACGTCATCGTCTACCGGCTCGCCGATGACCGCTTCCTGGTGATCGCGAACGCGGGCAACCGCGGATTCGTCGACTCGGCGTTCGCGTCACGAGTGCGCTCGTTCCCCTCGCGGATCGAACGTGAACGTGCGCCGCTCGCCGCAGGGGAGGACCGCACTTTCGAGGGCTTCCTCGGAGATCGCGGGGTCGACGTCGAGGACGTCTCCGACGAGTACGCGCTGCTCGCCGTGCAGGGCCCCGCATCCGAGGCGATCGTCTCGTCGACGGCCGGCATCACCGACCTCAGCACTCCCTGGTCCGAGCAGAAGTACTACGCGTGGGCCGACGCGATGTTCCTGGGGGCGCCGCTTCTTCTCGCCCGCACCGGGTACACCGGCGAAGACGGCTTCGAACTGCTCGTGCGTGTCGCCGATGCCCCTGCACTCTGGGACGCACTCACCGAAGCCGGACAGAAGCACGGACTCGTGCCCGCCGGCCTCGCAGCGCGCGACACTCTCCGACTCGAAGCGGGCATGCCGCTCTACGGCCACGAGCTCTCCCGTGAGACGAAGCCGTCGCAGGCCGGGCTCGGTCGCGTCGTCGTGTCCGACAAAGAGGACTTCATCGGCAAGGGAGCGGTGGATGCCGCATCCGACGCTCCGGTTCTCGTCGGTCTCGTCGCCGAGGGCAAGCGCGCCGGACGGGCGGGCTACTCCGTGGTCGACGCAGACGGTGTCGCCCTGGGTGAGATCACGAGTGGCGCCCTGAGCCCGACACTAGGCCATCCGATCGCAATGGCCTACGTCGCCCCTTCTTCCGCTGCGGCGGGAACCGCAGTATTCCTTGATGTGCGGGGAACCAGGATCCCTGCGACCGTGACCGCTCTGCCTTTCTACCGGAGGACCAAATGACCGACCTCAACGCACTGCGCTATACCGACGAGCACGAGTGGATCGCCGCTGACGGCGACACCGTGACCATCGGCATCACCGACTATGCGGCCGACAAGCTCGGAGACGTCGTCTTCGTCGAGCTCCCGGCTGTCGGCACCGAGGTCACCGCCGGTTCGGTCGTGGGCGAGATCGAGTCGACCAAGTCGGTCGGCGAGCTCTACGCCCCGGTCACGGGCACGATCGTCGAGATCAACGACTCCGTCGTCGACGACCCCTCGCTCGTGAACGCCGAGCCGTTCGCCGGAGGCTGGCTCATCAAGGTCTCCGTCGGTGCCGGTGCGCTCGACGGCCTGATGGACCGCGACGCGTACGTCGCTCTCACGGAGGGCTGATCGACCAGTGGTCTCTTTCGCCGATCGTCATATCGGAACCACCGCCGCCACCCAGCGTCAGATGCTCGATGCCCTCGGCGTCGAGTCTGAGCTCGAGGACTGGAGCCCCGTCGAGGCGCTGATGCGCCAGGCCGTGCCCGCCTCGATCTTCACCCCCGCCTCCACGGACTCGGTCATCCCGCGCGCGGCGAGCGAGACCGAGGCGCTCGCCGAGCTGCGGGCGATCGCCGCTCGCAACACGGTGAACCGGCCGATGATCGGCCTCGGCTACTACGGCACCGTCACCCCTCAGGTGATCCAGCGCAACGTGCTCGAGAACCCCTCCTGGTACACCGCCTACACGCCGTATCAGCCGGAGATCTCGCAGGGTCGTCTCGAGGCGCTCATCAACTTCCAGACCATGGTGGCCGAGCTCACCGGTCTCACCACGGCCAATGCGTCGATGCTCGACGAGTCGACCGCTGTCGTCGAGGGGATGCTGCTGGCACGTCGCGCATCCAAGAAGGCGTCGAACGTCTTCGCCGTCGACGCAGATGCGTTCCCGCAGACCAAGGCGCTGCTCGAGACCCGCGCCGAGGCCGTGGGCATCGAGCTCGTGACGGTCGACTTCGCCGCAGGCGAGGAGCTACCCTCCGAGCTTTTCGGTGTGTTCGTCCAGTACCCCGGCGCCTCAGGGCGCGTCTGGGACCCGAGCGCCGTGATCGACGCCGCGCACCTCGCCGGCGGGCTCGCCGTCGTCGCAGCCGACCTGCTCGCTCTCACCCTCATCTCGTCGCCCGGTTCGCTCGGTGCGGATGTCGCGGTCGGCACCACGCAGCGCTTCGGCGTGCCTATCGGCTTCGGAGGGCCGCACGCGGGCTACATGGCCGTGCGTGCAGGACTCGAGCGGCAGCTGCCGGGGCGCCTTGTGGGCGTCTCGGTCGATGCGGACGGCAAGCCGGCGTACCGACTGTCTCTGCAGACCCGAGAGCAGCACATCCGCCGGGAGAAGGCGACCAGCAACATCTGCACCGCGCAGGTGCTGCTTGCGGTCATGGCATCGATGTACGCGGTGTACCACGGACCCGACGGGCTCAAGGCGATCGCTCGGGAGGTCGCGGCCAAGACCGTGATGCTGCGCGACTGGCTCGTCGACGCAGGCTCTGAAATCGTCCACGACTCGTTCTTCGACACCCTGCAGGTGCGGGTGCCCGGGCGCGCGGCGGAGTATGCGGAGCAGGCGCACCACGGTTTCGGCATCCTGCTGCACGCCGCCGATGCCGACACGATCGGGATCTCGGTCGACGAGACCACGACGGTCGCCGAGCTCCACCAGGTGGCTCAGGTGTTCGGTGGGGCCCGGGAGCGCGCCTTCGGGTTCTTCGGCTCAGGATCGCAGGGCGGCCTTCCCGCCGACCTGCTCCGTCAGGACGACTACCTCACGCATCCGGTCTTCCATGCGCACCGCAGCGAGACCGCGATGATGCGCTACCTCAAGAGCCTGGCCGACCGCGACTACGCGCTCGACCGCGGCATGATCCCGCTCGGCTCGTGCACGATGAAGCTCAACGCGGCGACAGAGATGGCGTCGATCACGTGGCCCGAGTTCGCGGGCATCCACCCGTTCGCCCCGGCATCCGATGTCGAGGGGTACCTCGACATGATCACGCAGCTCGAGGCGTGGCTCGCCGAGGTCACCGGATACGACGCCGTGTCGCTGCAGCCGAACGCGGGTTCGCAGGGGGAGCTCGCGGGCCTGCTCGCGATCCGCGGCTACCACCTCGCGAACGGCGACACCCAGCGCACCGTGTGCCTGATCCCGTCGTCCGCGCACGGCACGAACGCGGCGTCGGCGGTGCTCGCCGGAATGAAGGTCGTCGTCGTGGCCTGCGACGAACTCGGCAACGTCGACCTCGGCGACCTGCGGGCGAAGATCGCGGCGCACGCCGACGAGCTCTCCGCTCTGATGATCACCTACCCGTCGACCCACGGCGTGTACGAGCAGGACGTGGTGGAGATCACGACCGCCGTGCACGACGCCGGCGGACAGGTCTACGTCGACGGCGCGAACCTCAACGCGCTGCTCGGCTACGCCCGCTTCGGCGATCTCGGCGGCGACGTCTCGCATCTCAACCTGCACAAGACGTTCGCGATCCCGCACGGCGGTGGCGGCCCGGGCGTCGGCCCCGTCGCTGCGAAGGCGCACCTCGCTCCGTACCTGCCGTCGCACCCGCTCGCTCAGCGCGCGGAGCATGCGGGCGGATTCGTCTTCGAGGGTGGCGCCGTGTCCGCCGCGCCGTACGGGTCGGCCGGCATCCTGCCGATCTCCTGGTCGTACGTGCGGATGATGGGGGCGGACGGCCTCCGCCATGCGACCGCAGCGGCCGTGCTGTCGGCGAACTACATCGCAGCGCGCCTCGGCGAGCACTTCCCGGTGCTGTACGCGGGAGAAGACGGTCGGGTGGCGCACGAGTGCATCCTCGACCTGCGGCCCCTCCGAGAGGAGACCGGAATAACGGTCGACGATGTGGCCAAGCGACTCATCGACTACGGATTCCACGCCCCCACCATGTCGTTCCCCGTCGCGGGCACGCTCATGGTGGAACCCACGGAGTCCGAGGACCTCGGCGAGATCGAGCGGTTCATCGAGGCCATGATCATGATCAAGGCCGAGGCGGATGCCGTCGCCGCCGGGCGCTGGCCCGCGGACGACAACCCGCTGGTCAACGCTCCGCACACCGCGGTCTCGCTGATCGCGGGGGAGTGGAACCACGCCTACACGCGGGAGGACGCGGCCTACCCGGTGCACGCTCTCGTGGCAGGCAAGTACTGGCCGCCGGTGCGCCGCATCGATCAGGCGTACGGCGATCGCAACCTCGTGTGCGCCTGCCCGCCGATCGAGGCGTTCGCCTGAGACGAATCCTGACGAGCGACGGCGTCGCGTCCATCCGGACGCGACGCCGTCGCTCGTTTCCGTGCATTTCCGCGTGTTTCAGGGATGTTTCAGTTGATCACCACTCAGTAACGGTTCATTAGCCGAGAGCGGAGTCCCCTGAATCGCGGGTTACAGTCAACTATCCCTACGCGTTCGACGATGAGCGCGCAGTCTGATGAATACCCGTCCACAGGAGGACACAAAGTGAAGCGCAACAAGATCGCCCTTGCGGGCACTGCGTTGTTCGCGATCGGCGCCCTGGCGCTCGCGGGCTGCGCGAGCGGTGGAAGCGACGACGGCGACGGCGGATCCGGTGCAACCGGTGACGCGGACGCCATCATCACGACGAACGGCTCGGAGCCCGAGAACCCGCTGATCCCCACCAACACCAACGAGGTGGGTGGCGGAAAGATCCTCGACGAGATCTTCGCCGGTCTGATCTACTACGACGCCGACGGCAAGCCCGTCAACGACGTCGCTGAGGAGATCACCACGGAGGACCCGCAGAACCTCACCGTCAAGATCAAGGAAGGCCTGACCTTCACCGACGGTGAAGAAGTCACCGCCGACAACTTCATCAAGGCGTGGAACTACGGCGCTCAGGCGGAGAACGCTCAGCTCTCGGGCTACTTCTTCGAGGACATCGAGGGCTTCATCAACGACGCCGGTGACCCCGCGAACCCCGATGACGACGTGTTCGGCGCGCAGGGCGACATGGCCGGCCTCAAGCAGGTCGACGACTACACCTTCACGATCGCGCTGAACAAGCCGGCTTCCGACTTCGCTCTGCGTCTCGGATACTCGGCGTTCTACCCGCTGCCCGACGCCGCCTTCGAGGACATGGAGGCCTTCGGCCAGTTCCCGATCGGCAACGGCCCGTACATGATCGACGGCGAAGACGCGTGGCAGCACGACGTGCAGATCGACCTCGTGCGCAACGACGACTACGACGGCCCCCGCAAGGCGGCCAACGGCGGTCTGACCATCAAGTTCTACGCCACGCAGGAAGCGGCATACGCCGACCTGCTGTCGAACGAGGTCGACGTCATCGACGCGATCCCGACCAACTCCCTGCCCGTCTTCGCAGACGAGCTCGGCGACCGCGCGGTGAACCAGCCGTCGGCTGTGTTCCAGTCGTTCACCATCGGTCAGTTCCTCCCGCACTTCAGCGGCGAAGAGGGCCAGCTGCGTCGTCAGGCGCTGTCGATGGCCATCAACCGCGAAGAGATCACCGAGACCATCTTCTCGGGCACTCGCACCCCGGCAGCCGACTTCACGTCGCCGGTCATCGCGGGCTGGTCCGACTCGGTTCCCGGCAGCGAGGTCCTCGACTACGACCCCGAGAAGGCGAAGGAGCTGTGGGCCGAGGCCGACGCCATCTCGCCGTGGGACGGCGAGTTCAAGATCGCTTACAACTCCGACGGCGGGCACGACGCCTGGGTCGACGCGGTGAGCAACAGCATCAAGAACACGCTCGGCATCGAGGCATCGGGCGACCCGTACCCGACCTTCCAGGATCTTCGCACCAAGATCAACGACCGCTCCATCACCACGGCAGCGCGTTCGGGCTGGCAGGCCGACTACCCGGGTCTGTACAACTTCCTCGGACCGCTCTACGCAACGGGCGCCGGTTCCAACGACGGTGACTACTCGAACCCCGAGTTCGACGACCTCATCAAGGCCGGAATCAGCAACCCCGACGCCGACGCGCAGATCGAGGACTTCAGCAAGGCTCAGGAAGTCCTCTTCCAGGACCTTCCCGCGATCCCGCTGTGGTATTCGAACGTGACCGGTGGCTTCAGCGAGAACGTCGACAACGTCACGTTCGGCTGGAACTCGGTTCCGCTGTACTACGAGATCACGAAGGCCGGCGAGTAAAGTCTGACGGCACTTCACCTGTGAGGCGGTGACGATTCTTCGTCACCGCCTCACAGGCTTGTGTTCGCACGGCTTTCTCTGCCCTCTAAGAAGGGACAAGCGGATGCTCGGTTACATTCTGAGACGTCTACTGCAGGTGATCCCGGTCTTCTTCGGAGCCACCCTGCTCATTTACTTCCTCGTGTTCGCCATGCCCGGCGATCCGATCCTCGCCCTGTTCGGCGACAAGACGCCGAGTCCGGCAGTCGTCACGCAGCTGCGCGAGCAGTACCACCTGAACGACCCGTTCATCGTGCAGTACTGGTACTACATCACCGGCGTGTTCCAAGGCGACCTGGGCACCACCTACTCCGGTCGGCCGGTTTCTGCAGTGCTCGCCGCCACGCTTCCGGTGACGGGGCGCCTCGCGGTGATGGCGATCGCCATCGAGTTCGTGCTGGCGATCATCATCGGCACCATCTCAGCGCTGCGCAAGGGCAAGCTCTTCGACAACATCTCGCTCGTCGTCGCGCTGGTCGCGATCGCGATCCCGATCTTCGTCGTCGCGTTCCTCGCACAGTACTTCCTCGCGATCCAGCTCGGATGGTTCAAGCCCACTGTCGGCGCCGACAACGACTGGGGCGGTCTCTGGCTGCCGGCGATCGTGCTCGGCTTCAGCCTCTACGCCGTCAGCATGCGTCTGATGCGCAGCTCCGTCATCGAGACCCTCAACCAGGACTGGGTGCGCACGGCGTACAGCAAGGGCCTCTCGCGCAACCGCGTGCTGCCCGTGCACGTGCTGCGCAACTCGCTGATCCCCGTGATCACCAACTCCGCCACGAACTTCGGCGTGCTGCTCGTGGGTGCCACTGTCACCGAGGGCATCTTCAACGTCCCCGGTGTGGGAAACACGCTGTTCCAGGCGATCCAGCGCGGCGAGGGACCCACGGTCGTCTCGTTCGTGACCGTGTTCGTCATCCTGTACGTGTTGGTGAACCTTCTCATCGACCTGCTCTACGGTCTGCTCGACCCGAGGATTCGCTATGCCTGATCCCACCTCTCAGAAGCACTACGTCGCTCCGATCGAGACGGAGTCGATCGCTGTCGACGCCGTCCGCATCTCCGACAAGCCCAGCAATCTGTGGCGAGACGCCTGGTTCGACGTGCGGCGTCGACCGCTGTTCTGGTTCTCGATAGTGCTGGCGCTCTTCTTCCTCGTGATGGCTTTGTGGCCGACACTGTTCACCGCCACACCTCCGAACGACGACTGCCAGCTGGCGAACAGCAACGGCGGTCCGACCGACGGCCACCCGCTCGGGTTCACGTTCCAGGGCTGTGACATCTACGCCCGCATCGTCTGGGGTTCGCAGACCTCTCTCGCAGTCGGCCTCATCGCGACCCTGATCTCGTCGATCCTCGGACTGATCATGGGAGCCCTCGCGGGCTTCTACGGCGGCTGGCTCGATGGCCTGCTGTCGCGCATCGGCGACATCTTCTTCGCGATCCCGTACATCCTCGCGGCCGTGGTCGTGATGACCGTGTTCCGGGACTCCCGTTCGGTGTGGACACTCGCATTCGCCATCGGAGCATTCGCGTGGGCCTCGACGGCTCGCGTCGTACGCGCTGAGGTGCTCCGGGTGCGTCAAGCGGACTTCGTGATGGCCTCACAGGCGCTCGGGCAGTCCAAGTTCAAGATCCTCTTGAATCACGTCGTCCCGAACGCCATCGCGCCGCTCCTCGTCGTCTCGACCCTCGGACTCGCGGCGGCGATCGTCGCGGAGGCGACGCTGTCGTTCCTCGGCGTGGGGCTCGGCAGTGACGTGATGTCGTGGGGTAACGACATCGCGAAGGCTCAGGCATCACTGCGTGTCGCACCGATGGCACTCATCTATCCGTCGATCGCGCTCACCCTCGCGGTGCTGGCGTTCGTCACCCTGGGCGAGCTCATCCGAGACGCCCTCGACCCGAAGGCGAGGGCACGCCGATGAGCGAGCGAATCACCGAACAGGTCCCGCTGCTGAGCATCCGCGACCTCACAGTCGCGTTCCGCACGCAGGAGGGTCTGCGCGAAGTGCTCCACGGAGTCAGCTTCGACGTCATGCCGGGCGAGACCGTCGCGATCGTGGGCGAGTCGGGCTCGGGCAAGTCCACGACGGCCACGGCCATCGTGAACCTGCTCCCGGGCACCGGTCAGGTCACCGCCGGGTCGATCACCCTCGAAGGGCGCGAGCTCACGACACTCAACCGTCGCGAGATCGAGGCTGTGCGCGGTCGGGACATCGGCTTCGTGCCGCAGGACCCGATGTCGAACCTCAACCCTGTCTGGAGCATCGGCTTCCAGGTCAAGGAGGCGATCCGTGCGAACGGCATCGCCCAGGGGCGCGACGCCGCCAAAGCACGCACCGTCGAGGTGCTGCAGCAGGCGGGCCTGGCCGACGCCGAGAAGCGTCTGCACCAGTTCCCGCACCAGTTCTCGGGTGGCATGCGTCAGCGCGCGCTGATCGGGATGGGCCTCGCGGCCGACCCGAAGCTGCTCATCGCCGACGAGCCGACCTCGGCTCTCGACGTGACGGTGCAACGCGTGATCCTCGATCACATGGCCTCGCTCACCCGCGACAAGGGCACCTCGGTGCTGCTGATCACGCACGATCTGGGCCTCGCGGCCGAGCGTGCCGACAAGATCATCGTGATGAACGGCGGCAACATCGTCGAGGCCGGCCCCAGCCGCGAGATCCTCGAGAACCCGCAGCATCCGTACACGAAGCGTCTGGTCGCCGCGGCGCCCAGCGTGGCATCGCAGCGCATCCAGGCGGTGGTGGAGGACCGGGGCATCGAGACTCTCGACGACCTCGCCGCCATCCCGCCGACGGTGCGCGTCGCCGGGCTCACGAAGGACTACCGGATCCGTCAGGGCGGCTTCCGCAGCGAAGCCTTCCGTGCGGTCGACGACGTCTCGTTCGCGATCCCTCGAGGCAAGACCCTCGCACTGGTGGGGGAGTCGGGTTCCGGCAAGTCCACCGTCGCGAAGATGGTGCTGAAGCTCGAGGAGCCGACCAGCGGCGTGATCGAGATCGACGGCCAGGACGTGTCGAAGCTCTCGAACGCCCAGGCGTTCGGACTGCGTCGCCGCATGCAGCCGGTGTTCCAGGACCCGTACGGCTCGCTCGACCCGCTGCGCAACATCGGCAACACCATCGCAGAACCGCTGCAGATCCATGGCGTCGGCGACCGCACGTCACAGCGTGAGCGGGTCGAGGAGCTTCTCGACCAGGTCTCGCTGCCGCGCGTTCTGGCGACCCGGTATCCGAACGAGCTCTCGGGCGGACAGCGTCAGCGTGTCGCCATCGCGCGTGCGCTGGCGCTCAAGCCCGACATCATCGTCCTCGACGAGGCGGTGTCGGCGCTCGACGTGCTGGTGCAGGATCAGGTGCTGCAGCTGCTCGCCGAACTCCAGTCAGAGCTCGGGCTCACGTATCTGTTCATCACGCACGACCTCGCCGTCGTCCGTGTCTCGAGCGATCTCGTGTGCGTCATGGAGAAGGGCAAGATCGTCGAGCAGGGCACCGTCGACGAGATCTTCGCCAACCCGCAGCAGGAGTACACCGATCGTCTGCTGAAGGCGATCCCCGGTGCGACGATCACCCTCGGCGGTCACTGAGAGTGAGCACCGAACCTCGACCGGAGGCCGCACGGAGATTCCGTGCGGCCTCCGGGCCTGTCTCCCTCGTCCTCTGCTCGCTGCTCGCGATCTTCCTGCTCGGCGATGCGGTCGTGCGCGCGGGATGGGGGCAGATGCTGCTGCTCGCCCCCTGGGTGCTGCTCGGTCTCTGGGTCGTGTACGAGATCGCCTTCGTCTCGGTCGTGCGTGTCGACGGCGAGGGAGCGATGGTGCAGAACATGCTGCGCCGGACGACCTTCGGCTGGAGCCGCGTCCGCGACATCGACCTGCGCTGGCAGCTCGTCTTCTCGCTCGAGGACGGCTCGGAGCTCTCGAGTTACGGGGGGCCTGCGAGAGCGCGTCCGATTCGGCGCCAGGTGCGCGAGGACGACGAGGCCAAGGCGCCGGCCGGCCTCCGCGAGCTCACCGACATCCGTGACCGCTGGCAGGCGGCTCCCTCGACCGCGGACGCGCCGATCCGCCGCACCTGGGACTCTCAGGCGCTCATCGCGCTCGGTGTCATCGTGATCTGGGCCGTGACGTCGATCGTCATCGCGAACGCCTGATCGCGCGGAGCTGCCTCAGCCGGGGAGCCCGAAGAGCGTCGGCCAGGTGGCCGCCGCCCAGGGGTAGCCGACGAACACCGTCGCGTCGATCAGGAAGTGCGCGACGAGGAACGGCATGAGCCGTCCGCTGCGCTGGAACAGCCATCCGAAGAGCAGCCCCATGGCGAGGTTTCCGATGAACGCTCCGGGGCCCTGGTACAGGTGGTAGCTCGCGCGCAGCACGGAGGTGGTGAGAATGATCGCCCACGGCCCCCAGCCCAGCTGCCGGAGTCGGGCGAAGAGGTAGCCGAGCACCACGAACTCCTCCTGCAGTGATGCGCGCGCTGCCGCGAGGAGAAGGACCGGGATGGTCCACCAGTGACTGTCGAGCCCCGCGGGGTTCACCGCGACGAAGAGTCCGAGGGCACGACCGGCGAGATACAGACCGAGACCGGGGATGCCGATGGCTGCGACCAGGAGGATCCCGCGGCCCACATCCGCTCCGACCCGGGTGCCGTCGAGACCCAGCCTGCTCAGATGCGGTCTGGACGACTGCCACAGCAGGAAGCAGACGAGCAGCACCGGGACGAGGGAGAACCCGATCGACAGGACCTGGTAGATCAGGTCGAAGATCTCCCTGTCGCTCCGGGACGGATTCAGGGTCGCGGTCTGATCGGCCAGCGGCGTCTCGTCGGTGAGCCGGTAGGCCAGCTGCACGATCGCATACACCGCGGACTGACCGAGTCCGAGGGCGAGGACGATGGCGATCTCCCACCACAGACGAGCGCGCGAGGGCGGGGGAGAGAGGTCGACGACGGTCACGCTCCCGATCGTACTTCGAGCGCTCAGGAACGAGTCGTCGGCATACGGTAGTCTGGAACGTCGGCTTCTCGACAAAACCCCACACTCTTTAGGACATCTGCATGGCGCACGCCCTCCGTTCTGACCTCCGCAACGTCGCTATCGTCGCTCACGTCGACCACGGTAAGACCACCCTCGTCGACGCCATGCTGCGTCAGACGGGCTCCTTCGGCGAACACGCGCACGTCGATGAACGCGCGATGGACTCCAACGATCTGGAGCGTGAGAAGGGCATCACGATCCTCGCCAAGAACACGGCGATCACCTACAAGGGCAAGCATGCTCAGGGTAAGGAGATCACGATCAACGTGATCGACACGCCCGGCCACGCCGACTTCGGTGGAGAGGTCGAGCGCGGCCTGTCGATGGTCGACGGCGTCGTGCTGCTCGTCGACGCCAGCGAGGGCCCGCTCCCGCAGACCCGCTTCGTGCTGCGCAAGGCTCTCGAGGCCAAGCTTCCCGTCATCCTCCTGGTCAACAAGACCGACCGCCCCGACGCTCGCATCGCCGAGGTCGAGGAAGAGGCCCACGACCTGCTGCTCGGCCTCGCGTCCGACCTCGTCGACGACGTGCCCGACCTCGACGTCGACGCTCTGCTCGACGTCCCCGTCGTCTACGCGTCCGGCCGTGCCGGCGCCGCGTCGCGCAACCGTCCGGCCGACGGATCGCTGCCCGACAACGACGACCTCGAGCCGCTCTTCGAGGCGATCCTCGAGCATGTTCCCGCTCCGGAGTACGACGACGAGCACCCGCTGCAGGCCTGGGTCACGAACCTCGACTCCAGCCCGTTCCTCGGCCGCCTCGCGCTTCTCCGCGTCTTCAACGGCACGCTGAAGAAGGGCCAGACCGTCGCCTGGGTCCGTGCGGACGGCACGCACCAGAACGCACGTATCACCGAGCTGCTCAAGACGCGCGCGCTCGAGCGCTACCCCGCCGAGTCCGCCGGCCCCGGCGACATCGTCGCCATCGCCGGTTTCGAGAACATCACGATCGGCGAGACCATCGCCGATCCCGAGGACGTCCGCCCGCTTCCCGCGATCACGGTCGACGACCCCGCCATCTCGATGACGATCGGCACGAACACCTCGCCGCTGATGGGCAAGGTCAAGGGCCACAAGCTCACCGCTCGAATGGTCAAGGACCGTCTCGACAAGGAGCTGATCGGCAACGTCTCGCTCAAGGTGGTCGACATCGGACGCCCCGACGCCTGGGAGGTCCAGGGCCGCGGCGAGCTGGCGCTCGCCATCCTGGTCGAGAACATGCGTCGCGAGGGCTTCGAGCTCACCGTCGGCAAGCCGCAGGTGGTCACGAAGAAGATCGACGGCAAGACCTACGAGCCGTTCGAGCACCTCACCATCGACACTCCTGAGGAGCACCTCGGCGCGATCACGCAGCTGCTCGCGAACCGCAAGGGCCGCATGGAGAACATGACGAACCACGGCACCGGCTGGGTGCGCATGGAGTTCATCGTCCCGTCTCGTGGTCTGATCGGCTTCCGCAGCGAGTTCCTCACCACGACCCGCGGCACCGGAATCGCCAACGCGATCTCGCACGGCTACGAGCCGTGGGCAGGGTCGATCACGACCCGCCAGAACGGCTCGATCGTCGCCGACCGCTCGGGTGTCGTCACCCCGTTCGCGATGATCGCCCTGCAGGAGCGCATGTCCTTCTTCGTGCAGCCCACTCAGGAGGTCTACGAGGGCATGGTCATCGGCGAGAACTCGCGTGCCGACGACATGGACGTCAACATCACGAAGGAGAAGAAGCTCACCAACATGCGTGCGGCGAGCTCCGACACCTTCGAGTCGATGACCCCTCCGCGCCAGCTCACCCTCGAGGAGAGCCTCGAGTTCGCGCGTGACGACGAATGCGTCGAGGTCACGCCCGAGGTCGTCCGCATCCGCAAGGTCAACCTCGACGCCAACACGCGTGCTCGCGACACCGCGCGCCTGAAGCGTCAGGACGCCGGCTCCTGAGAATCGTCTAAGAGAAGGGCCCTGTACCGCCGAAAACGGCTGTACAGGGCCCTTTTCTCACGAAACGTCCAGGCGAGCCGTTGCAGAATCGTTACCTTGCGCCTGGGGCGATCTCCCGATGAGTGTCCTGTGACGGGCGTACGACGACCCGAAAGTCGAACCCATGCTTCAGAACACCCGTGCGCTTCGGCGCGCCCACGCGGCGGCGTCAGCCCGCAACGCGATCACGGCACGTCGCCCCAAGCTGATTCTCGGAACGATCACCGGCGGTGTGCTCGGCCTCGCCCTGACCGTCGGCATGGTGTCGGCGCCCGCGGCTGGTGCCGAGGTGCCGGACGCCGTCGCCGGCGTCACGTCCTTCGTCACCGGCGAGACCGAGCAGCCGGCGAAGAGCGCCGACGACTCAGCCCTGACGATGGTCGCCGCTCAGGACGCCGTTGCTGCGGCCGAGGCGCTGAACGCCGAGGTCGCGGCATCGGGCCTCGACCTCGGCGCGGCACCCTCCTCGGTCGATACCTCCGACGTGACCGCCTGGGTCGATCAGCTCGCCGACCGCGATGAGTTCTCGAACAGGCAGCTCACGAGCCTCACTGCGTATGCGGTCACCGGCACGGACGAGATCGTCGCTGAGACCGCCGCCCTGCAGGAATCCTACGTGGCGGCTCAGCAGGCCAAAGCCGCTGCGGATGCGGCTGCCGAGCAGGCGGCCGCTGAAGCCGCCGCACTCGCTCAGACGAACACCGTCGACGGCGCGAAGGCCGCGGCGCGCGACATCGCGTCAGGTCAGTACGGGTGGGGCGCCGACCAGTTCTCCTGCCTGGATTCGCTGTGGACCAAGGAATCCGGGTGGAACTACCAGGCGTACAACGCCTCGGGCGGCGCGACGGGGATTCCGCAGGCTCTGCCCGGAAGCAAGATGGCGTCTGCCGGATCCGACTGGCAGACGAATGCGGCCACGCAGATCCGCTGGGGTCTCGGATACATCTCCTCCGTGTACGGCACCCCCTGCAGCGCGTGGGGGCACTCCCAGTCCGTGAACTGGTACTGAGCCTCCGCCGCCCGACCGGCACCACCGAGACCCACCCCGCATGCGTGCGGCGGTGGGTCTCGGCGTTTCAGGGCGCAGCCTGAAACCGGCGCTCCGTGCTCTAGGCAGAGCGAGGCATTGCCACTACGGTGAGCGGTGACGGCTGGGGGGTCGTGGACTCGGAGGAGAACGCATGGACGTCGCGGCACTGACAGACATCCCGCAGCAGGTGTCGACCGGCGCCCTGCCGGGGTGGGACCGCGTCGACGAGCTCGTGCGCGAAGCCCACCGCCGCTATGCGGACGACCGCACGGGTGCAGTCGCCGATTACATCCCCGTGCTCGCGGAGGCCGACCCCGAGCTGTTCGGTCTCGCGGTCATCGAGGTCGATGGCGGCCTGCATGACGCCGGAGACGCGCTGCATCCGTTCTCGATCCAGTCGATCTCGAAGATGTTCGTGTACGCGCTGGCCATCCAGGAGCACGGCCATGAGCGGGTGCGCGAGATCGTGGGGGTCAACAACACCGGGCTCGCCTTCAACTCGCTGATGGCGCTCGAGCTCAACGCGGGGCATCCGATGAATCCGATGGTCAACGCGGGTGCGATCGCCACCACGGCGCTGATGCCGGGGCAGACGTCCGTCGAGCAGTGGGAGCGCGTCCGGGAGGGGTTGTCGGCCTTCGCCGGACGCCCGCTGAGTCTTGACGGGGTCGTCTATGCGTCCGAGGCGGAGACGAACGAGCGGAACCGAGCGATGGGGTGGCTGCTGCGAAGCTACGGGCGGCTGACCGGCGACCCGGATGACGTGGTCGACGTCTACACGCGTCAGTGCGCGCTCAGCGTCACCGCTCATGACCTCGCGGTGATGGGCGCGACGCTCGCAGACGGCGGCGTGAACCCCATCACGGGTGAGCGCGTCGTCTCGGCGGACGTCTGCCGCGACACTCTCGCCGTGGTGGCGTCGACCGGCCTCTACGAGACTTCGGGGGAGTGGCTGTTCGAGATCGGCCTGCCGGCCAAGTCGGGGGTCGCCGGAGGCATCGTGGCTGTCGCCCCCGGCAAGGGGGCGGTCGCCGGATTCTCACCTCGCCTCGACCGAGCCGGCAACTCTGTGCGGTCGCAGCTCGCGATCGGCCATCTCTCGCGCGCACTCGGCCTGAACCTCTTCGCTTCCGCGCCGTCGGCGACCCCTCGCTCGACGGACTGACCCCTCTCACCGCTCGGAGGACCCTGTCATGACACACACCGCTCCGGCTCCCACGAAGACCTCCTGGATGCCGCTCGTCAGCCTCTTCCTCGCCCAGGTGCTCATGTCGTTCAACGTGGCCGCCCTTCCGATCTCGCTCGGCGGCATGGTCAGCGAGTTCGGCGTGCCGCCGACTGTCGCCAGCACGACGATCGTGATGTACGGGCTCGCCGTGGCCGCACTGGTGATGACCGGCGCGAAGCTCGGCCAGCGCATCGGGTGGGTGCTCATCTTCCGGATCGTGATCGGCCTCTTCGCCGCATCCTCGGTGCTCATGATCGTGTCGCCGAGCGTGGGCTGGGCCATCGCCGGGCAGGCGGTCGCGGGCGCTGCCGCGGCGATCATCGTGCCCTCGATCGTGGCGCTGATCGCCGAGAACTATCGCGGAGCGCAGCAGGCGACCGCGATCGGTGCGATCGGCTCGGCCAGGGCCATCTCGGGGGTCACGGCCTTCCTGATCGGCGGCACCCTGGGAACGCTCGTCGGATGGCGTCCGATGTTCTTCATCGTGTTCGGCATCGCGGTGGTGGTGTTCGCCTTCAGCTTCACGCTTCGCGGCGATCGCGGCGACGCGTCGATCCGCATCGACCTCGTGGCGTCGCTGCTCATAGGTGCGGCGATCGTCCTCCTCACCCTCGGCTTCAACAACCTCAACGGGTGGGGTGCCGTCGCCGCGACGGAGGCTGCGCCCTTCAGCATCCTGGGGCTCTCGCCAGCTCCCGCCTTCGTGGTCGTGGGAATCGTGCTCGGGCAGTGCTTCTTCGTGTGGACGCGGAGGCGGATGGCCGAGGGCAAGGTGCCGCTGATCGACCTCAGCATCCTGGACTCCTCGAAGGAGCGAGCGGCCGTCTACGCGATGTTCATCGTCGTGGCTCTCGAGGCGTGCGTGAACTTCACCATCCCGCTGTACATCCAGATCGTGCAGGGGAGGACGCCTTTCGACACATCCCTCGCGATGATGCCCTTCAACCTGACGGTCTTCATCACGGCCACCCTCGTCGTCCGCTTCTACAAGCGCTACCCGCCGCGGGTGATCGGCGTCTTCGGGTTCATCCTGACCACGGTCGCGCTCGTCTGGCTGTCCGTCGTGGTCAACAACAACTGGGAGACCCTGCCCACGATCCTGGGGCTGATCGTCTTCGGCATCGGCCAGGGCGCGCTCGTGACGCTCGTGTTCAACGTGCTCGTCACCTCGGCGCCCGCCGAGCTCGCGGGGGATGTCGGTTCGCTCCGAGGCACCACGCAGAACCTCGCCTCCGCGGTCGGCACCGCTCTGGCCGGCGCACTCCTCGTATCGCTCCTCGGATTGAGCATCGGTCGTGCGGTCGTCGAGCATCCTGAGCTGCCGCCCTCGCTCGTCACGCAGGTCGACATGGACAACCTCAACTTCGTCAGCAACGACGACCTCCGCGCCGCCCTCGAGCAGACCGATGCGACCCCCGAGCAGATCGACGCGGCGGTGGCCGTCAACGAGGAGTCTCGCCTGGGCACGCTGCGACTCGGGCTGCTCCTGCTCGCCGGCCTCAGCGCGGTGGCGATCCTGCCCGCATCGAGACTTCCGAAGTACAAGCCCGAGGAGATCCCCGACCCGTCACCGGTCTCGGGTTCGGGTCCGGGGCCGGGGCCGGAATGATGCTCAGCGGAGTTCGGAGATGAGAACCGCGCTTGTACCGGCGACGATCGCCTCGAACACGTGCGGTGCGTCTCCGGCGTACGAGAGGTAGTCGCCGGGGTTCAACAGCACAGGGGCGTCCGTCGGTCCGATCAGAGCTTGCCCCGAGATGAGGACCACGTGCTCGGTGGTGCCCGGATGATGCGGATCGGAGCGCCGCGGATCACCGGGTTCCGCCTGGATCAGGTACACATCCCTGCGGGCGCCCGGCGGGCTCGCGGACAGCAGCGTCGCGCTGTACGCCGCCGCAGACGACGGCACGCCGACGAGATCGTCGGCGCGGATGAGCGTCGGCGCGTTGATCTGCTGGTCGACGAGCGCGGCGAAAGGCACCCCGAGCGCGACACCCAGAGCCCACAGCGTCTCGACGCTGGGATTGCCGGAGCCTGATTCGAGTTGCGAGACAGTCGCCTTCGAGATCCCCGCCCGACGCGCGAGCTCGGAGACGGACAGCGCGGCTCTCTCACGCTCGTTGCGCACGGTACGGGCGATGCGGGTGCGGAGGTCCTCCATCTGTTCAGTATGTCAAACGATCGTTCGCTTGACTATCCGTGAGGTGTTGTTCAGAATGATGATCATGTGTTCACTGCAGCGAACGATGTCGCGATGAGCGCTGGGCGCGAAGTCTGGCGCGAGGCGCTGGGCGTGGTTCTCGCGACCAGCGCCTATGGCGTCTCTTTCGGCGCGCTCGCCGTGGCATCCGGTCTGGATGTCTGGCAGACGTGCGTGCTCAGCCTGCTGATGTTCACGGGCGGATCGCAGTTCGCATTCGTCGGGGTGTTCGCCGCCGGAGGCGTGTCGGCGCTTCCCTCGGCCATCGCCTCGGCGACGCTGCTCGGGGTGCGCAACGTCGCGTACGGCATGCGGATGTCTCCGATCGTCGGAACCACGCCCGCCCGCCGAGCGGCGGCGGCGCACTTCACGATCGACGAGTCCACCGCGGTGGCCATCTCGCAGAGAGATCCTCGTCTGAGGCAGGTCGGCTTCTGGGTGACCGGCATCGGGATCTTCATCGGATGGAACATCACGACGTTGATCGGCGCTCTGGTCGGCGACGTGCTCGGCGACCCGAAGACCTGGGGGCTGGATGCTGCCGCTGCCGCTGCGTTCCTGGCTCTGCTCTGGCCGCGCCTCAAGGAGCGCCAGGCGATCGCGGTCGGTGTGGCCGCAGCTGTCGTGGCCGCGTCGCTCACGCCCCTGATCATGCCCGGTCTGCCCGTGCTGGTCGCGGCTGTCGTCGCGATCGTCGTCGGCTGGTTCAACTGGCTGGGACGAGTCGACGGCTCCACGGCCGGCTCCGGGGAGGTCGACCGATGAGCGTCTGGAGCGCGATCCTGCTCGCTGCGGTGATCTGCCTGGCGCTCAAGGCCAGCGGTTATCTCGTGCCGCCGAGCGTGCTCGAGGCGCCACGACCGGCTCGCATCTCCGACCTGCTGACCGTGGCGCTCCTCGCCGCACTCGTGGCTGTGCAGACTCTCGGAGCCGGGCAGGCCGTGGTCGTCGATGCACGGGTCCCCGCTCTGCTCGTCGCGGCCGGTCTTCTGTGGTTGCGTCAGTCGTTCCTGGTCGTGGTGTTCGCCGCTGCGGTCGTCGCCGCGATCCTGAGGCTTCTCGGCCTCGCTGCCTGAGTCGAGCAGATCCTCGGCGCGCGTAGGATCGACTCGTGCGTACTGGATGGATCTCCCGGGTGCTTTCCTGGATCGCCGCGGCTCTCGTCGGCGGCGTCTTCGGCGTCGCGGGAACGATCGGACACAGCCTGATGTGGGGACCGGTGCCCGTGGGGCTGCTGGTGGGAGCGGTCGCGTGCGGGGCGATCCTCGTCGCGATCCGGGCGCTCACCCACGACCGGGGCGCGACTCTCGCCGCGGGGCTCGGCATGCTCGGCATGCTGATGCTGATCTCCGGCGTCGGCCCTGGTGGGTCGGTGGTCGTCGAAGACACGCTCAGCGGTCGCATCTGGACCTATCTCGTCGCCGGACTCGTGCTTCTCGCCGTGGCATGGCCGTCCTTCTCCCGGCTTCCCGCGCGCACCGATGCGCCTGCGCCTGCGCCCGCAATGTCGTCTGGGGCGTCCGACGGCGAAGCGCCGAGTGCTCGGCGTGCCCCCGCTCTGGGCGATCGGACCGGCGGCGAGTCGTAGACTGGTCGAGTGACGTATGTGATCGCTCTCCCGTGCGTCGATGTCAAGGATCGCGCCTGCATCGACGAGTGCCCCGTTGACTGTATCTACGAGGGCGAACGCTCGCTGTACATCCACCCCGACGAATGCGTCGACTGCGGCGCGTGCGAACCCGTCTGCCCCGTCGAGGCGATCTACTACGAAGACGACCTGCCGGATGAATGGCAGGACTACTACAAGGCCAACGTCGAGTTCTTCGACGAGGTCGGCTCTCCGGGTGGTGCCGCCAAGGTCGGCGTCATCGCGCACGATCACCCGATCATCGCCGCTCTCCCGCCACAGGGCGAGTAGTCGGTGAGCGTTCGGGATCTCGCCGACTATCCGTGGGATGCGGTCGTTCCCTATCGTCAGCGCGCTGCCCTGCATCCGGAGGGGATCGTCGACCTGTCCGTCGGGTCGCCCGTCGACCCGACGCCCGAGCTGATCCGCCGAGCTCTGTCGGAGGCGACGGACGCGCACGCGTACCCGCAGACCGTCGGCACTCCCGCTCTGCGTGAGGCGATCGTCGCGTGGTACGCCCGCCGCAGGGGAGTGGTCGACCTCACGGTCGACAACGTCCTGCCCACGATCGGCTCGAAGGAGCTCGTGGCCCTGCTGCCGACCCTGCTCGGTCTCGGCGCCGGCGACATCGTCGTGCATCCCCGAATCGCATACCCGACCTACGAGGTGGGTGCCCGCGTCGTCGGGGCCACGCCGCTGCCTTCCGACGATCCTGCCGACTGGCCCGAGGGCACCAAGCTCATCTGGATCAACACGCCGGGCAACCCCGACGGTCGCACCTGGACGGTGGAGGAGCTCTCCGCCGCGGTTCTGCGCGCTCGGGAGCTGGGGGCCGTGCTCGCGAGCGACGAGTGCTACGCCGAGCTCGGGTGGGACGGCCAGTGGGCGACCGAGCCGATCCCCTCGGTCCTCGACCCGCGCGTGACGGGGGGGAGCAGGGCGAATCTGCTCAGCGTCTACTCGCTGAGCAAGCAGTCGAATCTCGCCGGCTACCGGGCCGCTTTCGTGGCGGGGTGCGCGCGCATCGTCGGCGAGCTGCTCACCGCGCGCAAGCACCTGGGGCTGATGCCACCGGAGCCTGTGCAGCACGCGATGGCCGTGGCTCTGGGTGACGACGAGCACGTCGCGGCTCAGAAGGAGCTCTACCGTGGGCGGCGCGACATCCTGCGGCCGGCGCTCGAAGCTGCGGGGTTCCGGATCGATGGATCGGAAGCCGGCCTCTACCTGTGGGCGACCGAGGGGCAGGATGCCTGGACGAGCATCGAGAGGCTTGCGGATCTCGGCATCCTCGCGGGTCCCGGCCCGTTCTACGGCGCGTTCTCGAACGAGCACGTGCGGCTGGCGCTGACGGCTCCTTCCGAACGGATCGCCGAGGGCGCCCGGCGCCTGCGCGAACAAGCCGTGTAGGTTCTCGCCTCAGACTGCGGGTTCTTTTGTCGGTTGTCACAGTAGGCCTGTGTGCCTACTAGGCTGTAAAGGCGATTCGGTTGTGTATCGATGATCTCGAACAGACCTGGTGCTCAGCGCCGTGACATCGCCACATCCGACTTGATGAAGATCCATGAGGAGGCCCGCGTGAGCGCAGCGGCAGAGCAGCAGGCGACAGCGAAGCTGACGATCGGCGATACGACCGCTGAGTTCCCACTCGTGCGAGGCACGGCGGGCACCGACAGCATCGACTTCTCGACGCTGACGCGGCAGACCGGCTACACAGGGCTCGACTACGGTTTCGTCAACACCGCGTCCACCAAGTCCGCGATCACCTTCATCGACGGAGACAAGGGCATCCTGCGCTACCGCGGATATCCGATCGAGCAGCTCGCCGGATCGACGAGCTACCTCGAGGTCGCCTGGCTCCTCATCTACGGTGAGCTGCCCTCCGCCGCCGAGCTCGCGGAGTTCGATGAGAAGATCCGTCGGCACACGCTGCTGCATGAAGACCTGAAGCGGTTCTTCTCGGCGCTGCCGCACACGGCGCACCCGATGTCTGTGCTGTCGTCGGCCGTCGCCGCTCTCTCGACCTACTACGAGGGTCAGACCGACCCGCACAACCCCGAGCACGTCGAGCTGAACATGATCCGGATGCTGGCGAAGCTGCCGGTCATCGCCGCCTACGCGCACAAGAAGAGCATCGGCCAGGCGTTCCTCTACCCCGACAACTCCCTCGGCTTCGTCGAGAACTTCCTCAAGCTCAACTTCGGCGTGCACTCCGAGGAGTACCAGGTCAACCCGGTCATGTCGAAGGCCCTCGAGCTGCTGCTCATCCTGCACGAGGACCATGAGCAGAACGCGTCGACCTCGACCGTGCGTCTGGTCGGCTCGACCGGTGCGAACCAGTTCGCATCGATCTCTGCGGGCATCCAGGCGCTGTCCGGCCCGCTGCACGGTGGTGCGAACGAAGCCGTCCTCACGATGCTCGGCCAGATCCGTGACTCCGGCCAGAGCGTGTCTCGCTTCGTCGAGCGGGTGAAGAACAAGGAAGAGGGCGTGAAGCTCATGGGCTTCGGGCACCGGGTCTACAAGAACTACGACCCGCGCGCCAAGCTCGTCAAGGAAGCAGCCGGTGAGGTGCTCGCCGAGCTCGGCGTCACGGACCCGCTTCTCGACCTCGCTCAGGAACTCGAAGAGCTCGCTCTCGCAGACGACTACTTCAAGGAGCGTCGTCTCTACCCGAACGTCGACTTCTACACCGGTGTGATCTACAAGGCGATGGGCTTCCCGACCCGCATGTTCACCGTGCTGTTCGCGATCGGTCGTCTCCCCGGGTGGCTCGCGCAGTGGCGTGAGCTGCAGCTCGACCCGCAGACCAAGATCGGCCGCCCGCAGCAGCTCTACACGGGGTCTCCCGAGCGCACCTTCCAGACTCGCTGACGCCGAGCGCGATGCCTGTCGTCAGCGCCGAAGCGGTCGTGCCGGTGGACCCCGCGACGGCGTTCGCGGTGTCTCAGACGACGGGAGCGGTGCGGCGACGCTGGGACCGCTTCATCAGCGAGCAGCACCTCATGGACGACGCGGATGCGCCCGCCAAGGGTGTGCGCACCTTCACCCGGCAGCGGTTCGGTCTCTCGATGGTCAGCCGCTACGTGTCGTACGCCCCACCCACGAACGTGGGCATGGTGATGGAGCGGGGTCCCTGGTTCTTCACCAAGCTCGGTGGCGGCTGGCGGTTCACCGAGGTGCCGGAGGGCACGCTGGCTGTGTGGAAGTACAACTTCTCGTGCCGCCCCGCGTGGCTCGCACCGTTCGCCGAATGGATCGGAGTTCGAGTGCTCGGCTTCGAGATCCGTCGTCGCCTCGCCGGGTTCGCCCGCGGTTGCTCGGATCCGAAGGTGCTGGCGGCGGTAGGACGCTGATCACGGCGCCCTCCGCACACTCCGGTTTCGTCGGGGCGCAGAAAGGCGGGTGCGTCGATGCCTGAGCATCGGCGCACCCGCCTCTCTTGCAGCGGGGTTCAGCGACCCTGCGAGCTCCAGCCGCGGCCGCCCTGGTTGCGCGACTGACCGCCCTGGCGAGATCCGCCCTGGCCGCCCTGTCGCGAACCGGTCTGCGCTGCCGGCGCACCCTGACCACTCTGGCCAGAGCGGGGACGACGGCTGCGACGCGACGGCGGGTTGGCGGCCGAGTTGCGCTCGCCGCCCGCGGGACGCTGCTTGGGCGCCTGGCGCTGCTGCGCCTGGACGGGAGCAGGACGCACGTGTGCGGCGCGCTCGGGAACCAGCTCGCTGACGGCGGCCGTCGTGACGGGCTCGAGAGCGGCGCTGATCGCTGCTTTGCGCAGCAGATCCTTCACATCGCGGCGCTGCTCGGGGAGCACCACCGTGACGACCGTTCCTGCGGCTCCGGCACGAGCAGTGCGACCTGAGCGGTGCAGGTATGCCTTGTGCTCCATGGGCGGGTCGACGTGGACGACGAGATCGACGTTGTCGACGTGCACTCCGCGGGCAGCGACGTCGGTGGCGACGAGGACGCGCACGCCGCCGTCTTCGGGGGCTGCCGAGAAGGCGCCGAGGTTGCGCTCACGCGCATTCTGCGACAGGTTGCCGTGCAGGTCGACGGCCGGGATGCCTGCTGCGGTGAGCTGCTTCGCGAGCTTCTTGGCCTGGTGCTTCGTGCGGGTGAAGAGGATGCGCCGGCCGGTGCCCGACGCGAGCTCGCGCACGAGCTCGGTCTTGTTGTCGGTCGAGTCGACGACCAGCACGCGGTGGGTCATCTCGCCGACGGGCACGCTCTCTTCGTCGACCTCGTGGCTGACGGCGTTCGACAGGAAGCGGCGGGCGAGCGTGTCGATGCCGCGGTCGAGGGTCGCGCTGAAGAGCAGACGCTGGCCGCCGGCCGGCGTGGCGGTGAGGATGCGGGTGACGCCCGGGAGGAACCCGAGGTCGGCCATGTGGTCGGCCTCGTCGAGGACGGTGACCTCGACGGCGTCGAGCTGCACGACCCGCTGCTTCATCAGGTCTTCCAGACGGCCGGGGCACGCGACGACGATGTCGACGCCGTTGCGCATCGCCTGCTCCTGCGGGCGCTGGCTGACGCCGCCGAAGACGGTCGTGACGCGCAGGCCCTTGGCCTCGGCGAGCGGTGCGATGGTCGCTGCGATCTGCGTGGCGAGCTCCCTGGTCGGCGCGAGCACGAGACCACGCGGGTGACCGGGGCGGCTGCTGCGCGAAGACGCGGAGAGGCGGGCGACGAGGGGGAGGGCGAACGCGATCGTCTTGCCGCTGCCGGTGCGGCCGCGGCCGAGGAGGTCACGACCGGCGAGAGAATCGGGAAGCGTGTCGCGCTGAATCGCGAACGCCTCGGTCTTGCCGTCCTTGGTGAGGACGGCGGCGAGGTCGGCGGGCACGCCGAGATCGAGGAAGGAAGTCATAAAGGTATCTCCGTGAGAATGCACGCACGTACCAACGGGCCGGGTGCGGAAGGGTGGGCGACGGCGCGGGATCGCGCATCGTTTCGCCGTTCGAAATGGCCAGAACCAGGCAAGTGGCGCGGGAGCGTGTCGACGACGCAGACGACTCGCAGTGCGAGGATCGTCGATTCGACACTATCACGCGTCAGGGGGAGAAGCCTGGGACGCGCTCCCGCTCAGCGCGTCGCTCAGGCGTGGAGCGCCTCGTTGAGTGTCACGCCGACACCCGCGCGCCGCACGGCCTCAACCGCTCCGCTGAGCGAGTTGCGGCGGAACAGCAGGCCGTTCTGGCCCGACAGCTCAGCGCCCTTGACGGTCTGCCTGCCGCCGTCAGGCGTCGCCGGAGCGTCGAGGAGCACGACCTTGGTGCCCGCCGTCACGTAGAGTCCGGCTTCCACGACGCAGTCATCGCCGAGCGAGATGCCGATTCCCGCGTTGGCGCCCAACAGTGTGCGCGAGCCGATCGAGACGCGGTGTGCGCCGCCACCCGAGAGCGTGCCCATGATCGACGAGCCGCCGCCGATGTCGCTGCCGTCGCCGACCACGACCCCCTGAGAGATGCGTCCTTCGACCATCGACGCACCCAGCGTGCCAGCGTTGAAGTTCACGAAGCCCTCATGCATGACCGTCGTGCCGGGGGAGAGGTGGGCGCCGAGGCGGACGCGTGAGGCATCAGCGATGCGCACGCCCGCCGGCTGCACGTAGTCGGTGAGTCTGGGGAACTTGTCGAGCCCCTGCACCTGGATCCCTGCCCGCTGCAGCAACGGGCGAAGTCGTGCGGCGTCATCGGGGTGCACGGGGCCGGCGTTGGTCCAGGCCACGTTCGGCAGGTGGGCGAAGATGCCGTCGAGGTTGAGCTCGTTCGGCCGCACGACCAGGTGTGAGAGCGCGTGCAGTCGCAGATAGGCGTCGACTGTCGACGTGGGCGCGGCATCCAGATCGATGTGCAGCTGCACGGTCTCGATGGTGACGTTGCGTCGCTCGTCGGGACCTGCCAGCGCTTCGAGCGCGAGGAGTGCGGCCTCGGTATCTTCGGCCGACGGGGCTTCGGCGAGCACCCCGGGGAACCACGCGTCGAGAACTGTGCCGTCGCCGGCGGTCGTCGAAAGTCCGGTACCCCACACGGTGCGCGCCTCAGTCATGCCTCCACGGTATCGCGAGCGGGCGTGGACGATCGCACACATGTCGGGGTAAGTAGGCTGGGTGCATGATGCTCGATCTGACAGCGTCCTCTGTCGACCTGACCCGTGCGATCTGCGACATCCCGAGTGTCTCGGGTGACGAGAAGACGCTCGCGGACGCCATCGAGGAGGCGATCTCCGTCTACTCCCACCTCGAGGTGATCCGTCACGGCAACACGATCGTCGCCCGCACGAACCTCGGACGAGCCCAGCGGGTGGCGATCGCAGGGCACATCGACACTGTGCCGATCAACGGCAACGTGCCGACGAAGGACCTCGAGATCGACGGTGTCGCCCACCTCTGGGGTCGAGGGACCGTCGACATGAAGAGCGGCACCGCGGTGCAGCTCAAGCTCGCGGCCGAGCTCACCGAGCCCACGGTCGACATCACCTGGATGTGGTACGACAACGAGGAGGTCGAGGCGTCGAAGAACGGGCTCGCTCTCCTCGCTGCGGTGCGGCCGGACCTCTTCCAGGCCGATTTCGCGATCCTCGGTGAGCCGTCGAACGGTGAGGTCGAAGGCGGCTGCAACGGCACGATGCGTGCGATCGTGCGCACCACCGGCGTGCGCGCGCACGCCGCCCGCGCCTGGATAGGAGAGAACGCCATCCATCGGGCGGCCCCGATCCTCGCGCGTCTGGCCGAGTACCGTGCGAAGGAGATCGCGGTCGACGGACTGCTGTATCGCGAGAGCATGAGCGCCGTCCGGATCACGGGAGGGGTCGCGGGCAATGTGATTCCCGATGCGTGCGAGGTCGAGGTGAACTACCGGTTCGCTCCGAGCAAGTCGGCGGCGGATGCAGAAGCGCACATCCGCAACCTGCTGGCCGGTTTCGACGTGGAGATCACCGATGCCGCCGAAGGCGCGCGGCCAGGTCTCGATGCCCCGATCGCCCGGGACTTCGTGACTGCCGTCGGCGCCGAGCCGCGCCCCAAGTACGGATGGACCGACGTCGCTCGCTTCTCGGCCCTCGGCATCCCCGCCGTGAATTACGGACCGGGGGACCCGCACCTCGCGCATCATGACGAGGAGCGCGTTCCGCTCGCGCAGATCGACGCCGTCGAGCGAGGACTGCGCGCATGGCTCAGTTCGCGCTGACCGCGACCCGTCGGTGGGCGGCCGCACCGCTGGCGCTGCGGATCGCCCTGATCTACCTCACGGCGCGCGCTGTGACGACCGCGATGATGATCGCGGCGGCGACGTCGTCGACGTCACTGTCGAGGTTCGGGGCGGAGCCGGGGCTCGCCGACTTCATCGTCGGGTGGGATGCGCAGTGGTACTGGCTCGTCGCCGAAGAGGGATATCCGTCTTCTCTTCCCCTCACCGAGTCCGGTGAGGTCGCAGAGAACGCCTGGGCGTTCATGCCGGTGTTCGCTTTCGCCGCCAAGACGGTCGGGTTCGTGTTCGGCTCGTGGGGGATGGGCGCTTTCCTGCTGTCGTTCGTGGCCGGTTACTTCGCCTGCCTCGCGCTGCACCGACTGCTGCGTGAGCGCATCGGCGCGCGGGCGACGATGTGGTCGGTGGTGTTCTTCGCCTCCGGACCTGTCGCGGCGATGTTCCAGGTCGGATACGCCGAGACCCTGTTCCTCCTCCTGCTGTTCCTGGCGCTCGACGCGACGGTGCGCAGGAACTACGTCTGGCTCTACCTTCTCATCCCCGTGATGGCGTTCACGAGACCGGGGATCCTCGCATTCGCGCTCTACCTCGGTCTGCACGGCATCCTCCGCTGGTGGCACCGCCGAGACGACCCGCTCGCCCTGCGGGAGATCGTGCACATCGTGGCGCTCGGCGCCCTCGCCACGATCGCGGGCTTCTCGTGGCAGGTCATCGCGGGCATCGTCACCGGAGACCCCGGCGCGTACCTCGCGACCGAGCTCGCCTGGCGCAGGAACTGGCTCGTCGGCGGCGTCGAGGGTTTCGTGCCGTTCGAAGGCTGGATCCAGGCGTCCCAGTTCTGGTTCGCCCAGTGGAGGCTTCCCGGCGCGTGGGGCCCCGTCGCTCTGGCGCTCCTCGTCGTGGCGGCAGGTGCGGCTCTGCTCTATCTGCCCCAGGTGCGCGCGCTCGGTCCCGATCTCAGGCTCTGGAGCGCGAGCTACCTTCTCTATCTGCTCGCCGTCTTCTTCCCGCAGTCGAGCACTTTCCGGCTGCTCCTGCCGTTGAGTCCTGCCTGGGGAGCACTCGCGGTGCCGCGCTCGCGCGTCTGGCGGCTGGGGGTTCTGGCGGTCTGCCTGCTGGGTCAGTGGCTCTGGATCTACCACATCTACGCGTTGGGGAACACGTTCTGGCAGGTGCCGTGAATGTTAAGGCTTGATGCATTTCTTCATAGGGGACATCCAGGTTCCGGTAACACCCGATAAACTGATCGCATACCACCGGAGGAAAAGGAGCCCACGATGGCAGCGATGAAGCCGAGGACCGGAGACGGACCCATGGAGGCCGTAAAAGAAGGACGACTCATCATCGTGCGCGTCCCGCTCGAAGGAGGCGGCCGTCTGGTCGTCTCCGTGAACGACGCAGAGGCGAAGGAACTCCACGACGTGCTGGCAGCCGTCGTGAAGCCCGCCTGAGAGAACTCGAATTCGCGCACGCGGATTCACGAAGAGGGCGACGGATCATCGATCCGTCGCCCTCTTCCGTCTGTGCGGGGTGTCGTCGGCTCAGCCCTCACCGACGCTGATCAGCTGCAGCAGGCCTTCACCGGAGCTCGAGACGGTCGCGAGCACCGCTGAGGACTCCTGGGTCTCCTGCACGAGCGAGCGATAGGCCGAGGTCACCTCGTCACGCTGCACGGGGTCGGCCACGCGGCCGCCACCGAGAATCCGGGGGACCAGGACCATCCCGCCGGTGCGCACCAACCGCAGCCCGTGCTCGACGTAGTCGATGACGTTCTCGGGGTCCGCATCGACGAGCACGATGTCATAGGACGCTTCGTTCATGCGCGGCAGCACATCGGCGGCGCGACCGGTGATGAATCGAGCCTTCGTCGGGGCGACCCGAGCGTCGGAGAACGCCTGACGAGCCGCGGCCAGATGCTCCGGTTCGTTGTCGATCGAGGTCAGTACGGCCTGCGGCGCCCCTCGCAGCAGCCAGAGGCCCGAGACACCGGCTCCGGTGCCGATCTCGACGATCGACCTGGCACCTGTCGCGGCGGCGAGCACCGCGATCTGCGAGCCGACGGCCGCGCTGATCGGCGAAGCGCCGAGTTCGATGGCGTGCGCACGCGCGCGGGCGATCGGCGAAGGCTCCACGATCGACTCGCGGATGAAACGTGCGTTCGCATCGTTCTCGCTCATTGACTGATTCTCCCGACTGAGATATGTGTTCTCCCAGCGTATGCGCTCGGTGCGCGGCACAACGGCAGGCGCGGCGGTAGCCTGGACACATGCAGTTCGGGATCACCTTCGAGAAGCTGCTGCTCATCGGTCTGATCGCTGCGCTGCTCATCGGACCGGAGCGGCTGCCCCGCTACGCCGAGAGCGTCGCGAAGCTCGCTCGGCGTGCCGGCGAGTTCCTCCGTGACACCAAATCGCGCGTCCGCGACGAGATGGGCCCCGACATCGATGACGTCGACTGGCGCAAGCTCGACCCTCGGCAGTACGACCCCAGACGCATCATCCGCGACGCTCTCTTCGAAGACGACGCGGCGCCCGGGCCCGCCAGAGCCGAGGCGGTCGTCGCAGAGCCGACGGTGAAGCCGGTGCGAACGCCGAGGGTGCGACCGGAGTTCTCGGTCGCGAGTCCGCCCCCGTTCGATCCCGAAGCCACGTGACGCGGACGGTCGACGAGAGTCGGCTTCGGACCAGAGACCGGATGGCGTTCTTCGCCGCCGCGATCTGCGCCGTGACCGGAGTCCTCATCTGGGCGCTCTGGGTGCTGCCGATCGTGCGGTCGATCGAGAGCGCCGAGGATCTCCCGATCGGGCAGACGATGACGGTCGACCTCGACCCCGGGGCTCGGGTCGGGATCTGGACCAGCGGGATCTCCGCCACGCTCGGCACCATGGATTGCAGCGTCATCGGGCCGGACGGCGCCGAGCGTCCGCAGCAGGGCCCATCCGCGGTGAGCTGGGACGATGTGCTGTGGTGGATGACGCCGCGGACCGGGTTCGTGCAGTCCGCCCAGTTCACCGCGGCCGAGGCGGGCACTCACCTGGTGGACTGCCGGGATTCGCTCGACACGTACGACGGGCGATTCCTCGTCGCCGGCGACTCGATCGGTGACGGCAGCATCGGACTGGGCCGCACCGGCGGCAACGACTACCCGGTGGGGACTCTGCTTGCTCTCGGAGCGGTGATGTGTCCACCCCTCGCGGTGCTTCTTCCTCTGGTGATCCTGCTGAGGCGCCTGATCACCCGCCGCGTTCCGAGGCCGCCCCAGACCTGATCGCGGTCAGCCGATCCTGGCCCGGAGAGTCGCGATGTCGTCATCGGACAGCAGCGCACGGGGGATCGCCGTGATCGCAGACGCGCCTCGAAGCTTGAAGAGCACGGCATGCCTGCCGGCACGAACGCTCTGGAAGGTGCTGTACGAGATGTCCGACGACCGACTGCCAGCGCCGACGTGCAGAGCGGTGTCATCGAGCCGAAGCCACACCGCGCTGCCGGGAGGGGTGGCGGCCCGAACGGCGCGTCTGGCGCCGACGACAGTCATGACGACCGCGTAGACCATGAGGGCGATGCTCGCGACGGGCAGCAGACCCGCCAGCCCCTGGGTGCCACGCACGGCGGTCAGGTTGAGGATGCTGACGACGAATGCCGCGACGAGGGCGATCCACATCACGATCGCGACGGGGCGGGTGAGGGCGTAGATCGCGGCGTCGCGTGCCATGCCCCGAAGCAGCCGTTCGTCGACGGTGAGAGCCACGATCGTCTCAGCCCAGGGTCATCGGGAGCGAACGACCGGCGAGGCCGCGCCCCTGAGTGGCGAGGGAACCTGCGAGCTCGCGGATCGCGACGGCCGCCGCATCGTCGGGGGCGCTGAGCACCACGGGCACCCCTTCGTCGCCTCCCGTACGCAGCGCGGGACTGAGGGGGATCGATGCCAGCAGCGGCACGGACTGCGTCTCCGACAGCGCACTGGCCACGGCTGCACCGCCTCCTGAACCGAACAGATCGACGACGGTGCCGTCCGGAAGGGTGAGGGCTCCCATGTTCTCGACCACCCCGATCACCCGCTGCCCGGTCTGGCGAGCGACCAGCCCGCTGCGGATCGCCACGTCGGATGCTGCCGCCTGCGGCGTCGTGACGACCAGCACCTCGGCGTGGGGCAGCAGCTGCCCGATCGAGATGGCGATGTCACCGGTGCCAGGAGGCATGTCGATGAGCAGGATGTCGAGATCGCCGAAGAACACGTCTGTCAGGAACTGCTGCACGGTGCGGTGCAGCATCGGTCCGCGCCAGGCGACCACAGCCTCCCCGTCGCGGAGGAACATGCCGATCGAGATGGTCTTCACGCCATGGGCGACGGGCGGGAGCATGAGGTCGTCGATGCGCGTGGGCTGTGTTCCCGCAGGGATGCCGAGGAGGCCCGGGATCGAGAAGCCGTGCACATCGGCGTCGACGAGGCCGACCGAGAGGCCCTGAGCCGCGAGCGCCACCGCGAGATTCGCCGTCACAGTGGACTTGCCCACGCCGCCCTTGCCACTCGAGACGAGGATCACCCGTGTGAGTGAGTCCGGGCCGAAGGGCATCTGGCGAGGAGGCCGCCCGTCGCGCAGCTTCTCGGTGAGCGCTTTGCGCTCTGACGGCGTCATCACGCCGACCTCGACGTCCACCTCGGCGATGCCGGGCACCGAAGCGGCCGCGGCGCGGACATCGGTTTCGATGCGAGCCGCTGCGGGACAGCCCACGATCGTGAGCACGATCGCGACGTGCGCGTGTGCTCCATCGACACTGATCTCCCTGACCATGTCGAGATCGCCGATGGGTCTGCGAAGCTCGGGGTCGGTGACAGCGGCGACGGCCGCTCGGACGGAGTCGGCTGAGCTCATGATGATGTGGAGCGGCCGCGGGGGCGTCGCTCGGTCGGCTCGTCGTCCTGCTCGCCGAGCTCGGCGAGCAGCGACTTGAGCTCGTGGCGCAGCACATCCCGGGTCACGACCTGGTTGTTGCGCTCTTCGAGCGACATCCGCAGCGCGACGATCTCTCGGGCCAGGTACTCCGTGTCGGCGAGGTTGCGCTCGGCACGCTGGCGATCCTGCTCGATCTGCACGCGGTCGCGGTCGTCCTGGCGGTTCTGCGCGAGGAGGATCAGGGGGGCCGCGTACGACGCCTGCAGCGAGAGCATGAGGGTGAGGGCCGTGAAGCCGAGCGCGGCATCGTCGAAGCGCAGGTGGTCGGGCAGCAGGGTGTTCCAGCAGATCCAGAGCACACAGAACAGGGTGAGGATGAGCAGGAACGCCGGGGTGCCCATGGCACGGGCGACCCATTCGGTGAAGCGGCCGAAGCGGTCACGCGATGTCGGCCGCTGCCGAGGGGTGCCGCGGCCCAGAGGGGCGTCGAGCTGAGGGGAGCGCGAGCGGGAGCGGGGCATCAGCGCACCTCCTTCGGGATCGACGGCTCGTCGCTGTCATGTGTGCGCCAGTCGTCGGGCAGCAGATAGTCGAGGACGTCGTCGATGCTGATGGCGCCGACCAGACGATGGGCGGCGTCGATCACCGGAAGCGAGACGAGGTCGTAGCTCGCGAGCATCCTGGCCACCTCCGCAGCCGATGCGGTGACGCGCACGGGGTCGAGGCTGTCGTCCATGATCGCGCCGAGCCGCTCGTGCGGCGGGTAGCGCAGCATCCTCTGGAAGTGCACCATTCCGAGCAGTCGGCCCGTCGGCGTCTCGAAGGGCGGCAGGGTCACGAACACGGCTGCAGCAAGGGCGGGGTGCAGCTCGTGACGCCGGATGAGGGCCAGCGCTTCGGCGACGGTCGCATCGGCGGAGAGGATGATCGGCTCGGGCGTCATGAGACCGCCGGCGGTGTCAGGGCCGTATCGCAGCAGCATCCTGACGTCCTCGGCCTCCTCCGGCTCCATCAGCTCGAGCAGCTGCTCGAGGCGATTGGGCGGCAGCTGGGCGAGGAGGTCGGCGGCGTCATCCGGCTCCATCTGGTCGAGGATGTCTGCGGCTCGCTCGTCGCCGAGGCGGTCGAGGATGTGCACCTGGTCGTCCTCGGGCATCTCTTCGAGGGCGTCGGCGAGCCGATCGTCGGAGAGCTCCTCTGCGACCTCGATCATGCGCTGCTGCGGCAGATCGAGCAGGGTGTTCGCGAGGTCGGCGGCGTGCAGCTCGGAGTAGGAGGCGACGAGCTGCTCGGCCGATT
>Ga0308167_1000556_pt1 | contig 62039 bp, 58 predicted proteins | sample PhyCR1_2_FD_202138 | JGI IMG/M metagenome (GOLD analysis project Ga0308167, IMG submission 202138) | Phyllosphere microbial communities from UC Gill Tract Community Farm, Albany, California, United States - DLSLRC.R1 | ecosystem: Host-associated > Plants > Phyllosphere > Unclassified | place... | reverse complement strand
TCGGACAGTTCGCGGATCACCACGAACTTCGCCAACCTCGCCCGCGGCGAGCGTCGCCAACAGAACCTCCGCAATGCCCTCACGATGATCGACCGACGGTTCAACGATCTCGCTCGCGGCGACGGACTCGACGGCGACGGCCCCGACGGCGGCCGCTACTCGGTGGAACTCGACATCGTGTCGGTGCAGCTGCGATTCGCCGACGGAGAGGACCGGGAGTTCCCCGTCCTCGAGGTGCTGGACATCCACATCGTCGACCGGCTGACCGGCGAACGCCACCAGGGCATCGTGGGGAACAACTTCTCCTCCTACCTGCGCGACTACGATTTCAGCGTCGTCCTGCCCGCGGCGAGCGCAGCCGCCGGCGGATTCGCGACACCCGACGACTTCGGTGAGCTGCACGGCAAGCTCTTCCAGCACTTCCTCGAGTCCGACGCCTATCAGGAGCGGTTCTCGACGCTGCCGGTGATCTGCATCAGCGTCTCGACCAGCAGGACGTATCGCCGCAACGGCAACGTCCACCCCGTGCTCGGCATCGAGTACGTCCAGGACTCCTTCTCGCTCACCGACGAGTACTTCGGGAAGATGGGCCTGCAGGTGCGGTACTTCATGCCGCGCGGCAGCTCTGCCCCGCTCGCCTTCTACTTCCGCGGCGACCTTCTGAGCGACTACTCCGATCTGCAGCTCATCGGCACGATCAGCACCATGGAGACGTTCCAGAAGATCTACCGCCCCGAGATCTACAACGCGAACACACCCGCCGAGAGCGTCTACCGTCCGAGCCTGGCGCACGAAGACTTCCAGCAGACCGAGATCACCTACGACCGCGAGGAGCGCAGCCAGCTCGCGGTCGTCCAGGGACGCTACGCGGATGAGCACTTCGTGACGCCCCACCGGCGCGTGCTGGATCAGTGGGCCGCCGCCTACCCGGCTCCGGTCCGATGACCGGCGCCGGCTCGACGACCTCGGAACCCCTCCTCCCCACCTCGATCGTCGGGAGCCTGCCCAAGCCGGCATGGCTCGCGAGGCCCGAGGTGCTCTGGTCGCCGTGGGAGTTGCAGGGGGATGCGCTCGTCGAGGGCAAGCATGATGCGCTGCGCGCCGCGGTGCACGAACAGCGGCGGCGCGGCATCGACATCGTCAGCGACGGGGAGCAGACCCGCCAGCATTTCGTCACCACCTTCATCGAGCATCTCGACGGCGTGGACTTCGAGAATCGCGAGACGGTGCGCATCCGCGACCGCTACGACGCGAGCGTGCCCACAGTGGTGGGTGCGGTGAGCCGTCCGAAGCCCGTGTTCGTGGACGACGCGACGTTCCTGCGTCAGCAGACCGATCAGCCGATCAAGTGGGCGCTCCCTGGCCCGATGACGATGATCGACACCCTGGCCGACCGTCACTACCGCAGCCGCGAGAAGCTGGCGTGGGAGTTCGCGACCATCCTCAACCAGGAGGCGAGGGAGCTCGAGGCTGCGGGAGTGGACATCATCCAGTTCGACGAGCCCGCGTTCAACGTCTTCTTCGACGAGATGAAGGACTGGGGCATCGCGGCCCTCGAGCGCGCAGTCGAAGGGCTGAGCGCCGAGACGGCTGTGCACATCTGCTACGGCTACGGGATCAAGGCGAACAACGACTGGAAGGCGACTCTCGGCGCGGAGTGGAGGCAGTACGAGGAGTCGTTCCCCCTTCTGCAGCGGTCCTCCGTCGACATCATCTCGCTGGAGAGCCACCACTCTCACGTTCCTATGGACCTCATCGAGCTCATCCGCGGCAAGAAGGTCATGCTCGGGGCCATCGATGTGGCGAGCGAGCAGGTCGAGACTCCGGAGGAAGTCGCCGACACCCTGCGCCGCGCGCTCGAGTTCGTCGACGCAGAGCTTCTCATCGCCAGCTCGAACTGCGGCATGGCACCCCTGCCGAGGCATGTCGCGCTCGACAAGCTGAGCGCTCTGTCTGCGGGAGCGCGACTGGTCCGCGAGGAGCTCGGCGCCTGACCGGCGCCACGCCCTGAACATCGCCGCGCGTGGCCCCCGGCTGTGGCGCCCCGTCGGGGCGACTCACACGCCCAGGCGGTAGCCGCGCTCGTCTCCGTAGTGTGTGAAACCTGCCCGCTCGAGGATCGGTGCGGACGTCGCTGTGCGCCCCTTGACGAGTGCCGTCTCCGCCCCGAGGGATGCGCTCACCCGCAGCCGCTCGGCGAGGACCGCCCGGTAAGCACCTCTGCCCCGCACGTGCTCGAGCGTGGCGGCACCCCACAAGCGGGCGAATCCGTCGACGATCGTGCACCCGCCGTTGCTGACGGCCCGGCCGTCGAGCCGCGCGAGAACACGGGCGTGCGTACCCGCGTCGAGCGTGGACGTGATCTCTTCGAGTTCGATCCGAAGTCCTTCTTCGTCGAGGGGCTGCTGCTGCCACACCGGCACGTTGATGGCGTCGACCTCGCGGACCTGCTCGAGTGTGCGAACGACCTCTGCGGCGGCTGACGGCGGGACGTCGATCGACGCGCGGTCGATCGGACAGGCGAACACCGTGACCGTGTCGATGTGCTCGGCTCCGCGTCTGCGCAGCTCGGCTTCGAGGTCGGGGCGATCGGACGCGTTGGTCCAGAAGCGCAGCTCGCGCTCCCCCCACGATCTGGTGCGGTCGATCGCGTGGTCGAGAACAGTCGCGGCATCAGCGTCCGAGTCGACCTGCGATCCGCGCACCCCGCCACCGAACCGTTCGGGATACCGCACCAGCTGCAGCTCCGTCTTCTCGCGCTCGCTGTCACGGGGGAACCACACCCAGGCCGCCGAGGCGCGAAGGATGTCGTCTGTCGTGTGCATGGTGGCTGTTCCTCGCCGTGGGGTCGGTCGTCGCTCAGCTCGCCGCGCCGACGAGACGGGCGAAGGCACTCATCCGCGCGACCCCCTCCGGTGCGCGCGGGAGGTCGTCGAGCAGTGCCGGGGAGTGGATCAGGTAGGCCGCGACCTGCGCTCTCGAGATCGCCACGTTCAATCGGTTCTGCAGCAGCAGGAACTCGGGACCCCGTGGAGCATCCCGACCGCTGGAGGCCGCGAGGGACGTGATCGAGACCACCGCCTCCTTGCCCTGGAAGTTGTCGACCGTGCCGACCGGGACGTCGGGGAAGCCTGCCTCGGCGAGTAGGTCGTGCACGGCCTGACGCTGCGCGTTGTAGGGCGCGACCACGATGATGTCGCGCTGCGCGAGCGGCCGGACCGTGGCATCGGCATCGTTGTCGGTGAACGCGCGTCCGACGAGGTCTCGCACGAGTGCCACAACCTCGCGCGCCTCCTCCGGCGACTGCGTGGCGTTGCCGCGGTGTCGGAGAGGGACGATGTGCAGACCGGGATCGATGCCGTCGAGCGCACGCCGTTCGGTGCCGGGAGCCGACGCGAGCTGCCCGGCGTATGCGAGCTTCGACACCGGCGCGGCGAGGCGAGGATGCATGCGCCACGAACGTGCCAGAAAGTAACCGTAGTCGGGTCGGACCACCGCGTCGCCGTCCATGACCCATCCGAGAGCCGACGTGTCGACGGGCTCGGGGTGCGCCCCCTGGCTGACCTGGGGAAGCTGCTGCGGATCGCCGAGCAGCAGCAGACGCTGCGCGCCCGCGGCGACGGCGATCGTCGAGGCGAGAGAGAACTGCCCCGCCTCATCGACCACGAGCAGGTCGAGGCCCCCGCGCTCCACGCGTGCGGTGTTGCTGAAGTCCCAGGCCGTTCCGCCGACGACCGCTCCGTGCTCGGCATGCTCGCCGAGGAATGCGGCCATGCCGTTCTTGGGAATCGCCGTGTACGAGGGATCGGATGACGGATCTTTCGGCGCCTTCCCGACCTGCGCCGCGGGAACGCCGTCGGCCACCACCCGCTCGAGCAGATTCTCGATGATCGCGTGGGACTGCGCGACGACGCCGACCCGGAAACCGTGCTCCTTGACCAGCCGCGCGATCACCTGGGAGCCCGTGTAGGTCTTGCCGGTGCCAGGAGGACCCTGCACGGCGAGATAGCTGCGATCGAGGTCGAGGACCGCTCGCACGATCGCATCGATCGTCTCGCCCCCCTGGTCAGGCAGGGGGCCGCCCGAGAGCGTCCGCGGAGGGATCCTGCGCAGGATGTCGGTGGCCGCGTCGGACGGGAACCCGGGTGCTGCCGCGTGGACCGTGTCGGCCCATTCGTCGATCGCGCCCTGCAGCGAGACGACGCGCGGCGGAGCCGCGGGGGTGAGAGCGAGAGGCAGTTCGTCCCACGTCTGTCCCTGGATCGCCGTCTCGGTGATCAGATAGCCGTCGTCGAGCACCTCGGTGACAGTGACCGTATGCGGCACGTGCACCGCGCGTGACGGAGCCTCGGTGTCGAACGGAGCCGGCACGGGATAGAGCGCGAACGGCTGCGACGCCGCTCCGAGAGTGGTGCCGGGTGACACCTCTCCGCGGATCTCGACGTCGCGCGACATCACCCGGCGCCCCTCGCCGACGCTCCAGTCGCGCTGCACGGTCGAGGACATGCGGTCGACGCGCACGACATCGCGAGTGCCGTCCCACATCGTGACGGGCTCGCGCAGTCGCTGGAAGTGCGACACCCAGAAGCTCTTCGCCTCGCGAGGGAAGTAGTCGATGGCGGCCGCAGCGAGGCGATGCACCTGACCGTCGCCGCCCGCCGCCACGGCCCGCTCCGCGTCGGCGAGGAGTGCCACCGATCGCGGCGACGGCTCGTAGATCACCTCGTCGGCCTCGTCGGGCGGGGCGGGGTTCACCCCCTCCTTCCGGGCGATGTCGATCAGCCAGTTGCGAAGGCGCCTCGTCGACACACAGTCGTAGCGGTTGTAGTCGGCGAGATCGGCGAAGACCGCATCGGCCTCGTCCTGCTCCCCCGCCGCCGCGAACTCGCGGGCCGCCACGTACTGCACGATTGAGTCGTCGCCCTTCTGCACGTCACTGGTGCGCACGTCCTCACCCATGTAGAGCGGCTCGAGCTTCTTGATCGAGTACGACCGCGACCCCACGCGCACGGTGCGCAGCACCAGCGGATACAGGTCGACGAACACGCCCTCGCGCAGCAGGCGGTCGATCTCGCCCTCGCGCACGCCGTGGCGTGCCGCCATCGCCACCAGGTGCGAGGTCTCGTATGGCGCGTAGTGATAGATGTGCATGCCGGGGTGCGCTGCTCTGCGCACCTTCACGAAGTCGAGGAATCGTTCGAACGCCTCTCGCTCCGCAGCGAAGTCGTGGGCCCACAGCGCCGTGTACTGGTCGGCGTTGTCGACCCATCCGAAGAGGTAGTCGATGCCCCAATGAGCCTCGCCGTCAGGCGCCGGCTCGGTGTAGAGCGGGTCGCCCTCGAAGTCGAAGAAGATGTCGCCGTGACTGGGCACGGGGAGGGTGTGGATCGCCGCGGCGTAGTGCACGTCGTATGTCGGCGCACCCTCGGCATCCGCGCGGATCTGCAGCCTCGCCTGCGCCCGCAGCGTCTCGAACGTGTCGGTGTTCATGCCGTCAGGAGGCGTATCGGCGTCGGCCAGCGCGTCGATGGTCTCGATCCCGGCCGCCCGCAGCCGGGCGCGCTGCACGGGCCGCATGCGCGCGACCATCAGCAGGTCGCGGTGCGCGATCACCTGCTCCTCGCAGGTCGCGCATCGTCCGCAGGCCACGATCTCGAGGTCTCCGCGGTCGTCGCCCCACGCCAGCGGGGCGCCGCTGGAGCCGTCGTCGACGCGGCGATCCGCGATGAGGGCGCGCAGGCGCGCTCGACGCACCTGGAACAGCGGAAGGAGGTCGTCCACCGAGTGGGTGCTCAGCGTTCCGTCGCCGAGGATGAGGTCGACCTCGTCGGACCGCGGAATGCCCAGCCGGTCGAGCTGATCGACATATGCCGCGAGCTGCATGAGGGCGGTGACCCGCGCCTTGCGGGCGAGCTTGGAATCCTGCACCCGCCATCGCCCGTCGTCATCGCGCTTGAGGAAATCGGCGAAACCGACGAACTCGGGTGTCGCGAACGCCGCCTGGAACACGACCAACGCATCGGATCCGAGCGCATGCACCGTCTCTTCGACGGCAGCCGCGAGCGCCTCGGCGTCGATCGACGACACCTTCTCGACCCGGTGCACCCGATCGCTCCCGAGATCGTCGATGTAGCGCGCGAGGATGTTCTGCTCGTGGACGTCTCCGAGCAGCGCGGCCCTGGCGAGAGTCGCGTCTTCAGGCTCCTCCACGGCCGGGACGCGGCCCAGCTTCGCATCGATCGCGCGGCACCACGCGAACTCGCATTCGGCGGCCGCCTTGAGGTCGCTCGCGCTCCAGATGACGCGCTGCGCCTGAGTGTCGATCCGCACGATTCTCCCGTTCCCTCGGATGCTTCGACACTAGCCGCGGCATCCGACACGGGATCACGCCGAGAAGCGTGTCAGCGCCACCACGTGTCGTCGGGGGTGACCGGGAGGTGACGCTTGTGCTGCGTGGCGAGGTATCGGGACTCGATCCGCCCGGCGACGTCCGGGTCGACCTCGCGACCTTCGAGGAAGTCGTCGATCTGCTCGTAGGTGAGGCCCAGCTCGTCTTCGTCGGCTCGGCCGGGCTGGCCGTCCAGGAGGTCGGCCGTCGGCACCTTGTAGGCGAGACGATCCGGCGCCCCGAGCAGCAGCAGCAGTGACCGGCCCTGCCGCTTGCTGAGACCCGAGAGGGGAAGGATGTCGGCCGCGCCGTCGCCGAACTTCGTGTAGAAGCCCGTGACCGCCTCAGCCGCGTGGTCGGTGCCGATGACGATGAGACCGTCGTGTCCGGCGAGCGCATACTGCGTCACCATGCGCACGCGCGCCTTGATGTTGCCGCGGTTGAAGTCGCTGATGTCGCTCGTGACCGCGAACTCGATGTCCTCCTCGACGCCGTCGACGCCGTTCTGGATGTTCACCTCGACCGAGGAGTCCGGTGCGATGAACTCGAGCGCGGCCTCGGCATCAGCGGCGTCCTTCTGCACCCGGTACGGCAGCCGCACGGCGAGGAACTTCGCCTCTCCGCCCTCGGCGCGCACGCGTTCGACCGCGAGCTGTGCGAGTCGCCCCGCGAGTGTCGAGTCCTGGCCGCCGGAGATCCCGAGCACGAAGCCCTTCGCTCCGGTCACCCGCAGGTAGTCGACCAGGAACGCCACTCGGCGCTCCACCTCGACCTCGGGGTCGATCTCGGCCTTCACACCGAGCGCTTCAGAGATCTGCTGCTGCAGGGTCATTTGTTCCTCCGGTCTGCCCGACGCCAGTATCCTCCCCCAGTGTTACATCGAGATGACGTCGGTCGCACGCGCTCGGCTTCGCGGCGATCGATCCACCTGGCAGGATGGCGGAGTGAAACTTCTCGTCGCAGCCATGGCATCCGAACTCGCAGCGTTCCCGGACGAGCTCGAGGGATTCGACCAGCTCGTCACCGGCGAGGGCAAGATGCAGGCCGTGTACGCCCTCACCCGTGCGCTCGACGCCAAGGAGTACTCCGAGGTGGTGGTCGTCGGGACCGCCGGCGGCATCGACCCTGAGCTCGATGCGACCGTGCACGAGATCGGCAGCGCACTGCAGCACGACGTGTTCGACCTCGACGGCGTCGCAGGGCAGCACGTGTCGCTGCCCGCGCGCGTGTCCACCGGCCGCGAGGGCGTGCTGATCGCGACCGGCGACAGCTTCGTCGGCGATGCCGGGATCACCGCCGTCATCCGCCCCTCGGGTGCAGGTCTGGTCGACATGGAGACCTATGCGTACATCTGGGTCGCCGAGCAGTTCGGAGTGCCGATCCGCGCGTTCCGCGCGATCTCCGACCGGGCGGAGGATGGCGCGCTCGTCGACTTCCGCGAGGCGATCGCACGGTGCAGCGTGCAGCTGCGTGAAGTGATCCGCCGGGAGTACGGCGTCTGAGGACGGGCATCGGCTGAGCCCGCTGCTCTGGCGAGGGGGCGCGCCGGGTCTCAGCGCGCCTCGATCACGCTCGGACCGCTCGACGTCGCACGCACCCGCAGCTGCGCAGGGATCTGCTCCTGCATCGCCTCGACGTGGCTGATGACGCCGACGGTGCGACCGCCCTGGCGCAGCTCGTCGAGCGTGCGCATGGCGACGTCGAGGGTGTCGCCGTCGAGCGAGCCGAAGCCCTCGTCGATGAACAGGGTGTCGAGACGGATGCCGCCGGCTCGCGCCGTGACCACCTCGGCGAGTCCGAGCGCAAGGGCGAGGGAGCTCAGGAAGGTCTCGCCTCCCGACAGCGACTGCGCCGGCCGGGTCTGGCCCGTGAATGCGTCGAACACGACGATGCCGAGCCCAGACGCGGCCCCGCGGGCGGCGAGCGCGTCTGAGTGGCGGAGCTGATAGCGCCCCGTCGACATGTCGCTGAGCCGGCGGTTCGCGGCGTCGACGATCTCTTCGAGTTCGGCGGCGAGGACGAACGTCTCGAGCGTCATCTTGCGGACGTTCGCCCCGCGACCGGCGATCGCGTCGGCGAGTCCTCGCAGAACCTCGTAGTCGGCGGCGTCGTCTGCGATGCGGGCGTGCTCTGATGTCGCGGCCTCGATGACCGCGGCGAGCTGCTCTGACACCCCTGCCGCCCGCCCCGCCTCGTCGACCGCGACGGACCAGCGCTGCCGCGCGGCGAGGGAAGACTGCTCGGCAGGACCGAGATCGATCGTCTCCTCCGGGAGCGTGCGGAGCTCGAGGTCGAGGAGGATCGCGCGCTCCTTCTCGCGCTGGACGGCGTGCTGGGTGACTCGATTCTCGAGAGCCGCCTGCGCTGCGGCCGTGCGGAGCGACAGCTCGACCGCCGCGACCCCATCGAACTCGGATGCTTCCAGCGCCGCATCCAGTTCGGCCTTCGCAGCTGTCGCGGCCAGAGCCTTGCGTGCCCGCTCTGCCGCCGCCTCGACGAGCGCGAGAGCAGCCTGGACTTCGACACGCGTCGCCGTGAGCCTCTCGGCCACGGACTCGTAGTGCCCTTTCGCTTCTGCGATCGTCTCTCGCGTATCGGCGACCCGCTGCGCCACGAGCGAGTGCGCTTCGCGTGCCGCGGCCAGCGCCGTGGAATCACGGTCGCGGTCGCTGTCGAGACGGCGGATGCGCGCGAGGAGGGCTTCGCGCTGCTGATCGAGTGTGACCAGCTGGTCGGCTGCGTCTGTGCTCTGTGCATGCGCCGCTGTCGCGGTGTCGAGTTCTGCGACAGCCTCGTCGACCTCTCGACCGCCTGCGCGGCTGATCGCCGCGGCGAGGTCGGCGCGCAGTGAGGATGTCCGTTCTGCCGCATTCCGCTCGCGCTGCGCGAGGACATCACGTGCGGCTTCAGCCTCGTCGACGTCTTCCGCCGAGACGGGGTCGGCATGCACGGCGGGAGCCGGATGCTCGTGAGATCCGCATACCGGGCACGCCTCGCCCTCGTGCAGCGAGGTCGCCAACTCCCCCGCGAACCCGTCGAGTCGGCGCTGTCTGAGCTGAGCGAGCGCGGTCTGAGCTGCAGCGAGCGCGGCGCTGGCGTCAGCGAGTTGCCGTTCGGCGTCGTCATGAGCGGCTCTGAGACGGACTGTCTCGACCGCCGCCGCATGCCGCGCTGCGGCAGCATCCCGTGCTGCGGCCAGATCTCCGGCGCGATCAGCGAGCTGCCTCGCCGCGTCGCGCGCGAGTGTGAGCTGTTCGAGCTCTGCGGGAAGCGCGACACGATCGGCCTCGGCCGCGTCGATGCGAGCGGTCGCCGCCGCCACAGCATCGGACGTCGCCGCAAGCTCGGCATCGAGCGCCGATGCGGAGCGTTCCAGCTCTGCCGCACGCTGCCACAGGCCGGTCTGCGCCGTGCGCTCGGCCGCCCACTCCGTGAGATCGTCCGCGACGATGCCGTGAGCCTCCCAGGCCGCTCGTGCGCGTGTCTCGGCCTCGATCGCGGCGTCGAGCGCCGTCGTCGCGGCGGAGATCGGGCCCCGAAGCAGCTCCGCGGCCCTGGCGTTCTGCAGTTCACCGCGCGCAGCGGCGATGTGCGGCTCATCAGCCTCGAGACGTGCGAGCGCGGCTCTGGCCCGATCCCGCTCGAGCTGCGCCCGCTGCTCCTCACGCGCGATCGCGAGCGCCGCGTCTGCTGCGTCCGACTGCTTCTCCGCCTCGATGCGCTCAGCCGCTCGACGTTCTGCGCGGTAATCGGCACGAGCCTTCGCGCGACGCAGACCGTCGAGGCGCTCCTCTGTCGTCACCGCGACAGGCTCTGAGTCGGCCGCGCCCGCGTCTTCTCCCTGCACCTCGCCGTCGTGCCCGAGGCCGGCGCTGCCGACGAGCCTCTCGCCCTCGTCGAGGCGGGCAGACACCGTTGCGAGGCGTGCCCCGAGACTCTGCTCGGCCGCCTTGCGTCGTTCATCGAAACGCGCCTGCACGTCTTCGAAACGCTCGGTGCCGAACAGCCGCCGCAGCAGCGACTGTCTCTCTTTGCTCCCCGCCAGCAGGAACTCCGAGAACCGATTCTGCGCGAGCAGGATCACCTGCAGGAACTGCTCGCGACTGAGCTGCAGGATCTCGTCGAGCTCGAAGGCCGCCTCGCGCTCTTTCGCGGCGAGACCGATCCATCCGCCGCCGACCGAGGTGTCGAGCTGCACGGCCGCCGGCTGCACCGTCATGCCGCCGCCGCGCTTCTTGGGGCGCTCGTACTCCGGTGAACGCCTGACGCGGAATCGGCCCGCCGGAGTGCTGAACTCCACCACGACCTCGGTCACGTCGTCGGGCTCGCAGTGATCGCTGCGCAGCCGCTTCTCGCCACCCTCGTAGCGCGGGACTCCGCCGTAGAGACCGAAGCAGACGGCATCGAGGATGCTGGACTTGCCGGCGCCCGTGCGACCGGCGATCAGGAAGATTCCGTCGTCGGCGAACGCATCGAAGTCGACGGTCTGCCGCTCGCGGAACGGGCCGAACCCTTCGACCTCCAGTCGGTGCAACTGCATCAGAGAGTCTTCTTCACTGTCGGAGAATGATCGCGGTGACGCATCGCCGGGCTGGATCGAGTCGTCACCGGATCAGATGAGGGCTTCGGCGCGGACGCGGTCATCGAGGACCTCGCGGATCAGCTCGCGCTCGCGCTCGGTCGCCCCGTGGCCCGCGCGGACGTGCTCGAGGAAGGCCTCGATGCGCTCGGGGTCGCTGACAGCACCGCTCAGCCGATCGACATAGGAGCGCTCGACTGCCGCGGATGTGTCGGAGGGCTGATGCTGCACCATCGCGCAGTGCGGATAGCGCTCTCGGAGTCGACGCATGGGCTCGGTCTGGGCGAGTGCGTCGGTGTACACCGCACAGACCCAGTCGTCGGCGTGCGCCGCGATGTTCTCGGGAGACAGGATCTCATCGAGGGTGCCCGTGAGTGTGACCAGGCGACGAGGGACGGGAAGATCGAGCCACTCGACCGATGCGAGGCCGGTGGCATCGAGGTCGACCAGCCACGAACCGCGCGGCTTGCTCTGTTCGCCGAAGCTGTAGTGCAGCGGAGCGCCCGAATAGCGCACCCGTTCGCTGATCTTCTGGCGGCCATGGATGTGCCCGAGAGCGACGTAATCAGGACCGTCGAAGACCGACAGCGGCACGACGTCGAGACCCCCCTGCCGCACCTCGCGCTCGAGACCGACCGTGGCGTCGACTCCGGCGGAGAAGCAGTGCGCGATCGCGACGGATCGCCCCGGGTGGGCCTGCATCCCCACCCGGACGAGACCCATCGCATGAGACAGCGTCTGCGCCTGCGTGCGCAGATCGGCGCCGATCCAGTGCTGACGCACGATGGCGGGCTCGAGGTACGGGATGCCGTAGAAATGCACCGGACCATCGGCGTCTGCCAGCGTCACCGGCGTGCCGATCGCGAGCGGATCGGTCAGCACGTGGATGCCGTCACGGAGCAGCCGCGCCTGGAACCCGAGACGCGCAGCGGAGTCGTGGTTGCCGCTCGTGACGATCACACGGGCACCCGTCTCATGCAGCGCGACGAGCACGTCGCCGAGAAGCGTGTACGCGGGGCCGGCCGGCGTCGCCGAATCGAAGACGTCACCGGCGACGATGACGACGTCGACCGCGTTCTCACGAACCTGCACCGTGAGCGCTCCGAGGACCTCGGCCAGCGCGTCCATGGTCGAGTTGCCATGGAAGGTGCGGCCGATGTGCCAGTCGGAGGTGTGCAGGATTCGCATACTCACACGCTACGAACCCCCACCGACATTCGGCCTCAGGCGTGCCGCGGCATCCGTTCCTGGGCCCGGAATCCGTGGGATTCCGGGCGGAACGGATGCCGCGAGCGTCTCAGTGCGCGCCGACCGCGAACCCCGGCTGCGACGGCATCAGCTCGTCCTTCGAACCGCGCACCATGACGGCGGCGATCACGGCAGCGCCGACCATGAGGATCGACGCGACGATGAACACCCAGCCGTAGGCGTCGGTCAGCTGCGTCGGGGAGACCTCCGTCTGCGCATGCCCGCCCACGGACGCCGCGTACACGGCCGTGAACACGGACAGCCCGATCGATCCGCCGATCTGCATGGCCGAGTTGGCGACGGCCGATGCGATGCCCGCGTCATGCGGTGCGACTCCGGTGAGTGCCAGGTTCTGCAGCGGGATGAACACGAAGCCCATGCCGATGCCGAGGAGCAGAAGCGCCGGCGCGATCTGCACGATGTACGCCCCATCGGGGGTGATCCCGGAGAGGAGGAACAGACCGGCCGCCGCGACGAGCGGCCCGACGATCAGCATCGGCCGCGGCCCGATCACCGTGAGGAGCTTCGTCGCGATCGGGGCGATGATCATCGTCGCGATCGGCAGCGGCAGGGTCGCCGCTCCCGCCGGGAGCGCGCCCATGCCGAGCACGAACTGGAGGTGGAAGGTCAGGTAGAGCGTCGCGCCGATCATGATCGCCCCGGCCACGCCCTGGATGAGGAACGCTCCCCCTCGCACTCGATCGGCCACCACCCGCAGCGGGAGGAGCGGCTGCGACACACGACTCTCGACCCACACGAACACGCCGAGCAGCACGACCCCCAGAGCGAGGAACGTGATCGTCAGCGGATCGCCCCAGCCGTTCTCGGCGAGGCTGAAACCGTAGACGAGCGATCCGAGACCGAGAGTCACGGTGATCGCGCCCCAGACGTCGTACCGGTTGTCGCCCTCGGCCTTGCTCTCGGTGAGGAAGAGCGCTCCGCCGACGAGGCCGATCGCGACGAAGAACAGATTGACCAGCAGGCACCAGCGCCAATCGGTGAACTCGGTGAGGAATCCGCCCAGCAGCAAGCCGACCGCTGCGCCGGTTCCCGCGACGGTCCCGAACACGGCGAACGCCGTGTTGCGCTCGCGGCCCGAGGGGAAGGTCACGGTGAGCAGCGCGAGAGCCGCCGGTGCGAGAAGTGCGGCGAAGACGCCCTGCAGGCCGCGGGCGAGGATGAGCTCCCAGCCCGACTGTGCGAGGCCGCCGTAGAGGGATGCAGCGCCGAAGCCCACCATCCCGATCATGAAGACACGCTTGCGCCCGACGTAGTCGGCGATGCGACCACCGAGCAGGAGCAGTGCGCCGAAGGCCAGGGCGTAGGCCGTGACGACCCACTGACGCTGGCCGTCGGTCAAGCCGAGGGACGCCTGGGCCTGAGGCAGGGCGATGCTCACGATCGTGCCGTCGAGGACGACGATCAGCTGCGTGAGGGAGATGACGACGAGCGCCCACCACCGGGTCTGGGGGCGGGCGCGCAAGGACGATGACATGGAAGAACCTCCGGTGTCGGGGACGATGCCGGAGGTTTCGAGCCTCGGACCAGCGCGCTTCATGAGCGCCTGACCACCTCAGCCGACGGGGCTGAGCAGAGAAACCATATTACCCGAGATGAGGCAGTGGGATCGCGAGCGGAAGGTCCCCTGACCCACCCTCGTCACGATGATCGACACGTGGTGATGCGAGATGCGCGATGCGCGATCACATGTGCGGCGTGCGGGGCTGCGCGATGCGGATCCGGGCTGCCCTCCGCCCAACATGAGCCGGAATTGCCCCTCCGGCTGGGGGTGTGCCCGCCTCGTCGTGACTACCGACTTCCGCTCTACTCCTCCAGATCGTGGAGCCAGTTCGCCTGCTGGATCCGATTGTCGAGTTCGCGCAGCTCCTGCGCGACCGCATCCGCGCGCGAGCGCAGCTCGGCGACGGGAAGCGCGGAGATCTGACGCAGCTCCGACCGCATCTGACGCAGGAACTGGTCGTTCGCCCCGGATGCCGCCGCGGCGGCGTCCGCGAGCAGCGAGTGCTGCAGCCGGAGCACGTCGCGGGCGGCGAGGGCATCGGTCATGGTTCCGTCGGTACCCAGATCCAGACGCGAGTTCGTCGCGTTGATCCGCCTGATGAGGTCGCGGAGCAGCAGCAGATCGGCATCCGCCTGAACGAGAAGCGCGGCGGCATCCTCGGCGGGCTCCTCGCCCTCCTGGTACCTGGCGTTCGCGGTGATGCGCGCACGCAGCTGCTCTATGCGGCGCTGCAGGTCTGCGCGGGCGGTGAGTGCCTCTGCGAGTTTCATGACTTCATCCTGTCAGGGCGCCACCGTGTAACACAGCGTCACACGAGCTGCGTCAGCGAGAGCGCAGGAGAGCCGAGTGCTCCGGGTGCGCCTGGAACCAGTCGGAGACGTACCAGCACACCGCATCGACCTTGCGATCTCCGCGTTCCTCGATGTCGGCGACAGCGCCCTCGACGAGGACACCCGCATAGCCGTGGCCGCGGAAAGTGGGGATCGTGAAGGCTCTCGTCAGGGCGATCGTGTGTCCGTCGTCGCGGTAGTCGAGCACGCTCACGAGCTGCCCGTCTCTCATCAACGTGTACCGCGATGCGTCCTTCTCATCGGTGAGGAGGAAGCCTGCGGCGAGGGTCGAAGTGGTCATCTGTCCACGTTACGCCCGCCTCCGGCACGGTCGGCCGTTTTGACACGCCCGGACTTCTTCCGACATAATCCCCCCATGACTACCAACGCAAGCCCTTTGTCCGCCCAGGAGGCGAACAGGACTGCCGGGATGATGATGCCCGGTCGCGTTGGCATGTGTTGCCGAATGTGTCGCTGAACGAACAGCCACTCCGTCTGACCTGACTTCTCGCGATCTGCGAGGTATGGGTCATCGAGCATCCACCCTTTGCTCGCTCTTCCGGCTCGCCCGGTCATTCATGCAACGCATCAGAGCCTCTTCCCGGCTCACGTCCTGAGGACTTCATCATCATGTCGAACACCGCACTTCTCGAGCGTCCCGCCGCCACCGCCGCCGTCCGCACCGCCGCTCCGGCGCCCGCCGCAGCCCCGCTCGATGCAGATCTTCCCGCTGTCCGCTCGCCCCGCGGCTTCGCCCTCTATGTCGGCCTCGACGAGATCAAGGCCGCAGAAGCCGGAGTCAGCCTCCCGCTCCTCGTCGACGCGCTGCGTCGCACTCTCGCCGAGCTCGCTCCCGGCGCCGAGACGCACGCCACCGTCGCGCTCGCCCCGCACGGCTCGGGAGGTCGCGACCTCGACGTCGTGCGTCTCGCACTGCACGAGCCCGGTGCGATCGCCCGCACCAAGGCCGCCGCCGAGGAGGAGACCACCGACGAGGAGGGCGGCGTCGTCGTCGACATCTCGCGCAAGCGCGTCCTGATCGACGGAGAATCCGCAGCCTTCACCTACAAGGAGTTCGAGCTGCTGCAGTACCTCGTGCTCCGCGAAGGACGCACGATCGAGCGCAGCGAACTCGTCTCCGCACTGTGGCAGGCGCAGGACGACGAGACCCCCGGCGAGCGCACCATCGACGTGCATGTTCGGCGTCTGCGCGCGAAGCTCGGCCGCTACGAGGACATCGTCCGCACCGTGCGCGGCATCGGCTACCGCTTCGACCGTCACGCCGACGTCGTCATCCGCTACGGCCACGGCACACCCTCGCCCGACCGCTTCTGATCCGAGTGTCAGCCCCGCCACGTATCGTGGGGCGCATGACCCTGACCGCGGATGCCGGAGCCGCCGACGCGGCTTCTCAGAGCGCACCGCGGGAGACCGTGTATCGGCCGACCGCACCCGTCGATCTCCGCGCGACGGTCGGCATGCTGCGGCGAGGCCCCGGGGACCCCACCATGGTCTGCGACGGTCCGGTGATCTGGCGCACTCTCCGAACTCCGCTCGGCCCTGCGACGCTGGCGCTGCGCGCGCAGAGCGGAGAGATCAAGGCCACCGCGTGGGGCCGCGGAGCCGAGCACGCACTCGACACCGTGCCCGACCTGTGCGGCGCCCGAGACGACCCGTCGGGTTTCGATCCCTCGCTCCATCCCCTGATCTCCGAGGTGGCCCGCCGTGCGCCCGGCATCCGCCTGGCTCGCACCGGCGTCGTGTTCGACGCTCTCGCCTGCGCCATCATCGAGCAGAAGGTGACGGGTCTCGAGGCGTTCCGCGCCTGGAGGCTGCTCGTCACGAAGTTCGGCGAGCGCGCACCCGGTCCGACCCCGCGGCCGATGCACGCCGCCCCGACCGCAGAGCAATGGCGTCGCATCCCCTCGTGGGACTGGCATCGGGTCGCGGTGCAGCCGCCGCAGTCGAAGACCGTCGTGCGCGTCGCCGAGCGGGCGGAAAGCATCTCGCGCGCGCTTCTGGCCGCACCCGGCGGCGACGAGCGTGACCGCGTCCTGACGAGCTTCCCCGGCGTGGGTGTGTGGACCTCGGCCGAGACGCGCATCCGGGCGCTGGGCGATCCGGATGCGGTGAGCGTCGGCGACTACCACCTCGCACATCAGGTGGGATACGCCCTCACCGGCCACCGCACCGATGACGAAGGGATGCTCGACCTGCTCGCCCCCTGGGCGGGGCACCGGCAGCGCGTGATCCGTCTCATCTTCGCGAGCAGGGTGAGCGAGCCCCGACGAGGGCCACGGCTCTCTCCCGAAGATCACCGCACTCGCTGACCTCCCGTGGCGGGCGGATCGCCTTTAGGCTGAGCCCATGTCGCGCAACGCACTCCGCTTCTCCGTCACCGCAGGTCTTCTCATCGTCGGTGTCGTGATCGGCCTGATCTTCCAGAACGTCTGGCTCGGCATCCTGCTCGCCGCGATCGTCTGGCTGGGCTGGTTCATCGGCTACGAATCCCGCCGGGGCCGCAATGCCGGCGTCAACGACGAGGACCACGGCGTCGAGCTCTGAGCGTCAGTAGTAGACGGCGAGAGGACCGGAGGGCCCCTCGACCACCTGCACGGACGTGTCGAACACGCGGGTGAGCACCTCACCGGTCATGATCGCGGAGGGAGGGCCGAACTCCACCACCTCACCGTCTTTCATGGCACAGATATGGTCGGCGTAATGACCTGCGAAGTTGATGTCGTGCAGGACGATGACGATCGTGCGCCCGAGCTCTTCGGCCGCACGACGCAGGTGCTTCATCATCTGCACGGCATGCTTCATGTCGAGGTTGTTGAGCGGCTCGTCGAGCAGCACGAACTCGGTGTCCTGCGCCAGCACCATCGCGACGTAGGCTCGCTGCCGCTGGCCTCCGGAGAGCTCGTCGAGGTAGCGCCCTTCCAGGTCGCCGAGGTCGAGGAAGTCGATCGCCCTGCTGATGATCTCCTCGTCAGCGCGGGTCAAGCGGCCCTGCGAGTGCGGGAAGCGCCCGAAACCGACGAGCTGGCGCACGGTGAGCCGCGTGACGAAGTGGTTCTCCTGGCGGAGCACCGAGACGATCTTGGCGAGGTCCTTCGACTTCGTGGTCGCGACGTCGTATCCGGCGATCTCGATCGCCCCGGCGTCCATGCCGCCGAGCCGACCGATCATCGTCAGCAGCGTCGACTTGCCCGCTCCGTTGGGACCGATCAGCGCCGTGATGCCCCCGGCGGGGATCCGGAGATCAACGGGGCCGATCGCGACCTGGTCGCTGTAGTCGCGGCGGACGCCCTCGAGTGTGATCACAGCCTGCCCTTTCTGAGGATGACGATGAGGAAGACGGTTCCGCCGACGAGCTCGATGAGGATAGAGACCATCCCCTGCGCGTAGAAGACGTTCTTCATGACGAAATAGGCCCCGGCGAGGATCGTGAAGGCCGTGAGCACGGCCACCGGGAAGATGAGTCGATGATCGTACGTGTCGGCGAACTGGTACGCGAGGGTCGCGACGAGGAATCCGAGGAACGTCATCGGACCGACCAGCGCGGTCGATGTCGCCATCAGCACGGCGACCAGGAAGAGCACCATGAAGAGCTCGCGCTTGTGGTCGAGGCCGAGCGAACGCGACACGTCGGGTCCGAGCGCGAGCAGGTTCAGCCTCCGGGACCTCATCCAGAGCAGCGCCGAGGCCGCGATGCACAGCGGAATGGCGAGCGGCAGGTACGACGCGTCGGCGTTCGAGACGTTGCCGAACAATCGCGCCGCGAGCACATCGAACTCACTGGGCGTGAGCAGCCGCTGCATGAAGGTCGAGATCGCTCCGAGACCGCCGCCGATGATGATCCCGATGAGCAGCATGATCTGCAGGTTGCCGTAGCGCCCGGACAGCAGCCATCCGTAGAGCGCCATCGCAAGCCCCACCATGATGACGACCTGCAGGCCGAACTGCCAGACGCCCTGGATCGCCACGAGACCGGCGACGCCGAACAGATACACCGTGGTGGTCTGCACGACGCGATACAGCGATTCGAATCCCATGATCGACGGCGTGATGATGCGGTTGTTGGTGACCGTCTGGAAGCTCACGGTGGCGATCGCCTGCGCCACCGCGACCACGGCCATCACGGTCACGTTCGTCACGCGCAGCTTCGCGATGCGCCAGAATCCGGGTGATCCGATCGGCATCGGGTTCTCCCACGCGAGCAGAGCGAAGGCGAAGGCCACGGAGAGGGCGACGAGGATGCCGAGCACGATGACATATCGCCGTCGTGCGCGCGGAGTCGTGAAGGATCCGGAGGTGCGGGTGCCGGCCGCGATCGCCTCAGCCACGACGACGCTGCCTCAGCAGGAGCAGGATGAAGACGATCGCGCCGACGATGCCGAGGATCAGCGACACCGGCACCTCGAACGGCATGATGATCGTCCGTCCGATGATGTCGCAGACGGTGACGATCGCGATGCCGAGCAGGCAGACCCACGGCAGGTTGCTGCGCAGATCGTCGCCGCGGACCATCGAGACGATGTTCGGCACGATCAGCCCGAGGAAGGGAAGGTTGCCGACGATGACCGTGACCACGCCCGTGGTGACGGCGATGAGCACTGTTCCGAGCAGGATCACCCGGTTGTAGTCGACCCCGACGTTCGTCGCGATCTCCTCCCCCAGCCCGGCGATCGTGAGACGGTCGGCGACGACGAACACGACGACTCCGACGATCGCCACGATCCAGAGCATCTCGTACTGCCCTCGGAGCACCGATGTGAAGCTGCCCGCGAACCAGACGCCGATGGCCTGCAGCGAGTCGGTCACGAGTGCGAAGTAGGTCGACACCGATCCGACGACGGCACCCAGCATGATGCCGACGATCGGGACGATGAGAGACGACTTCAGCGAGACGCGGCGCAGGAAGGCGAAGAACACCATGGTGCCGATGAAGGCCGCGATGATGGCGCCTGCCATCCTCAGCGGGATCGAGGGGTTCGGCACGAGCACCATGACCGTCAGCAGACCGAGGCCCGCCCATTCGGTGGTGCCGGTGGTGGTCGGCTCGACGAAGCGGTTCTGAGTGAGGAGCTGCATCACCAGCCCCGCCATCGCCATGGCGGCGCCCGCGAGGACGAGGGCTACCGTGCGCGGGACCCGGGTGATCTGGAACATCTCGGCACCGTCGGCGGCTCCCGCGATGTCGTAGACGCCTGTGAACAGGGACACGACGAGAAGTGCGAGGACGACGAGGATGCCGACGAGGAGCTTGACGTCGAAGAGCCGCCCGGCAGACCGGGGCGGCTCGGTGGAGAACGCGGTGCGAGACATCGTGAGTCGCCGGCCGGCGGCATCCGCCCTCGAGCGGATGCCGCCGAGCGGACTACTTCTGGGCGGCCTCGAGGGCGTCGGCGAGGTCGTTCAGGAACGTCGTGTACGTCTGGATGCCCTCGTTGAGGTAGGTGTCGGTGGGCATGTAGACGATCTGCTCGTCAGCGACTGCCGTGACGCCGGCGAGCGCCTCGGAGCTCTCGAGGATCTCGGATGCCTGCACGTAGTCGGGGGTCTCTGCGGCGAACACGGCGTCGCGGTCGAGCACGAGAAGCCAGTCGGGGTTCGAGGCGGCGATCGCCTCGACCGAGATGTCGTCGCCCTGATGGTCGTCCGAGGCATCGGCGACCTCGAGCGCCGGGGTCAGGCCGAGGATGTCGTAGATCGGTCCGAGCGAGCGGCCCACGGTCGGTGCCAGATACCCGATCTCGCCGCCCGAGGTGTTCACGGCCATGACGGTGTCGGCGTCGTCGTAGGCGGCCTTCGCCCGCTCCACCGCCGCGTCGAAATCGTCGACCAGTGACTGCGCCTCGTCCTGCTTGCCGAAGATCTCGCCGAGCACGGTCACCTGTCGCTTGAGCTCGTCGTCGAAGGGCTCGCCCTCGCGAGGCTCGAGATCGATGATCGTCGCCTCAGGCACGAGTTCGGCGATGGCCTCGTTGTGCTGCGTGAAGCGCTGTCCGCTGATGATGAGGTCGGGTTCGACGGCGACGATCGCCTCGAGGTCGGGCTCGCTGTGCAGGCCGATGTCGACGATCGAGTCGTCGTCGAGGTACGACACCGTGTCGGGCATGAGCGCGACCGCACCGGCCGAGAGCTCGACTCCCCAGTCGGAGAGCGTCTGGAACGTGCGGTTGTCCAGTGCGACCACGGATGCGGGAGGCGTGGCGATCTCGTGCGATCCGGTGTTGTCCTCGATCGTGACCGAGTCGGCGGCCGGGGCGGTCTCGGCCGGCTCGGCTTCGGCTCCGGAGGCGCAGCCCGCGAGGGCGAGAAGGCCGACGAGACCGACGCTCGTGGCGCTGAGGATTCTGGGCATGGACATGGAGAGACTCCTGTTCTGCGGTGGTGAGTGCGCGCGGGCGGCGCGGGACAGGCGGAGTTAGGCTCCCCTAACTCCGCCTCCAAGATAGGTTAGCCTTACTTTATGAGCGATACGAAATCCGGCTTCTCCATCGAGCGCCGAGGCCTCGATCTGCGCTTCCGCACCGTCACGCTGAGCGCCCGGGAATGGCTGGCACCCGACTTCGTGCGTGTGCGCCTCACGGGCGGCGACCTCGAGGGCTTCGACTCCCCGGGCTCCGACGACCACATGCGTCTGTTCTTCCCCTCCGGCCCGGTGGGATCGGTCGAGGAGATGCGGGCTGCACCGAGTCGTGAGTACACACCTCTGGCCTGGGGCGCGGACTGGTTGGACGTCGAGTTCGCCGTGCACGGCGATTCGGGTGTCGCAGCCCCCTGGGCGGCGACTGCTGCTCTCGGGTCATCGATCGGCGTCGGCGGGCCCCGCGGGTCGGCGGTGCTGAACGGCACCCCCGGCTCCTGGCTGCTCGCCGGAGATGAGACGGCCATCCCCGCCATCCGACGCTTCGCGGCGCTCATCCCCGCCGGCGTCGCCGCTCGAATCGTGGTCGAGACGGTCTCGGCCGGGCGTGAGATCGACATCGAAGCCCCTGTCGACATCGAATGGCTGCATCGCGGCGATGCTCCCTCTGGCTCCGCGCTCGTCTCGTTCCTCGACGACCTGGCGGTGGAAGATGCGATCGGCGACGACCCGTTCGTGTTCATCGCGGCCGAACAGTCGATCGTCAAACCGGGACGCGCGTTGCTGGACCGCTGGGGCATCGACTCCGCGAACGCCGTGGTCAAGGGCTACTGGAAGCGCGGCGAAGCCGAGTACCACGCGCCGCACTAGTGCCGCGCGTGCCTCGACTGGAAGACTGGACGCATGGCACTTCTGGATCATCTGGGCATCACCGTCGACGACCTCGAACGGGGCAGAGCCCAGTTCCACCCCGTGCTCATGGCGCTCGGCTACGTGAGCGGCGGCGAAGACGACCATTCCATCTCATGGAACAACGGCGACGAGACAGAGATCATCCTGTACGCATGGGATGAGGACTCCGGCCCTCACCGCCACGGCCGGGTCGGCTGGCAGCACATCGCGTTCGCCATGCCCTCGCGCGATGAGGTGGATCGCCTGCATGCAGTGGCGCTCGATGCCGGATGGACGGCCGTCCGAGACCCGAAGGAGTACCCGCGGTACACCGACCGCTACTACGCCTCCTTCGTCGAGGATGCCGACGGCATCCGCGTCGAGTTCATGCACAACCCCCCGCGCGATTCCGCTTGACTCCCGGGCGTGTCGCGCCCTAGTGTGGCAAAGCTGTGCCGATCGCGCACAGCATTCACGCCGAGGAGACGACGGATGACCGCCCTGCGGACCTTCCCCTTCGCCGCGGTCTTGCCGCTTCAGCAGAAGCGCAATGACCGCTACGAGTCGTACCCTCCGGCGCGCGCCGTGTGACAGCATCCGCTGTTCCCATGCCCCGCACCGTCAGGTTCGGGGCATTTCTGTTTCTCACGAGACTCCCGACCTGTGGCTGAACATCACACAAGGAAAGGAATCATGGAGAGGCTCTCCACACGGCTGCTCTCGTGGGCGTCGATGATCGATGAGAAGACACTCGATCAGGCGCACACCACCGCGCGCATGCCGTTCATCCACCCGCACCTGGCTCTGATGCCCGATGCGCACCTCGGCAAGGGAGCGACGGTCGGCTCGGTCATCCCGACGCTCGGCGCGATCATCCCCGCCGCAGTCGGTGTCGACATCGGCTGCGGCATGATCGCGGTTCGCACCCAGTTCACGAAGGGTGACCTCGCCGGTCGCGATCTCGCCGAGCTGCGCGAGCAGATCGAGCGCGCGATCCCGCTGTCGGCGGGGCGCTACAACAACAAGATCGTCGCGAGTGCCGAACCGCGCATCGCAGAGCTCGAGACGCTCGCTGAGCAGAGCGAGTTCGACCCTGAGAAGTACGCCAGGAACTGGCGACTGCAGCTCGGAACGCTCGGCTCCGGCAACCACTTCATCGAGGTGTCGGTGGACGAGCTCGACCGCGTGTGGCTCTTCCTGCACTCGGGTTCTCGAGGCGTCGGCAACCGGATCGCCGGTCACCACATCGCCGTCGCGCAGCGGCTGGCGAAGCAGTGGTGGATCGAGCTGCCCGACCCCGACCTCGCGTACCTCGTCGAAGGCACTCCCGAGTTCACCCGGTACATCCGCGAGCTGCGGTGGGCCCAGCACTTCGCGCTGCTCAACCGCGAGGAGATGATGGATCGGGTCGCACGGCAGGTGTCGGAGTTTCTCGGAACCCCCGTCGAGGAGCAGGAGCGCATCAACTGCCACCACAACTTCACCGAGTCGGAGAAGCACTACGGCAAGAGGGTGTGGGTGTCGAGAAAGGGTGCGATCCAGGCGGATGCCGGTCGTCCGGGACTCATCCCGGGCTCGATGGGAACGGCGTCGTACGTGGTCGAAGGGCTCGGTGACCCGCAGTCGCTGAACTCGTCACCGCACGGCGCCGGCCGGGAGTACTCGCGGTCGGCGGCTCGGCGCACCTTCTCTCACGAGCAGCTGCGTGAGGCGATGGAGGGGATCGAGTTCCGCGACACGAGCGCCTTCATCGATGAGATCCCGCAGGCGTACAAGCCGATCGATCAGGTGATGACGGATGCCGCGAGCCTGGTCGAGATCAGGCACACGCTGCGTCAGCTCGTCAACGTCAAGGGCGACTGAGCACGGGGGTGGGCGAGTGATGAGGATTCCCCGCCCACCCCTCCTGCACGACCACCCTGCGACTAGCAGTTCCTCCCACTGCTCGGGATGACGGTATACAGCGACCTCCATTCCGCTGCTCGGCGTGGAACGATGCGAGGATGACATGGTGCACCTCATGACCGACGCGCAGATCTGGACCATGATCGGGTGTTTCACCGCGCTCATGTTCGGCATGCTGACCGTCGTCTCCACACTGTTCATCCGGGTCGTCCGCACCGAGATCGGTGGCCTCCGCAACGAGATGAACGCCCAGATCGGGGGTCTCCGCGGCGAGATGAACGCCCAGATCGGCGGACTCCGCGGCGAGATGAACGCCCGCTTCGACACCGTGAACACGCGCATCGACGGACTCGACCGCGACATGCAGGCCGTGGTCAAGCGCTCGTTCGGGCTCGACCGCGACTGACATCGGCCCGCCACCTCATGCCTTCGTCCATCGCCTCGGATGACGTCTACGACGCATTCCCCGAGCGACCGTGCGGCACAGCCGTGCTGCTGCTCGCGGGTTCGAGTGGGCGCCTCGAGTCCGCTCGCGCCGATCTGCTCGGCCATCGGGGCACTCGGGTGCGAGCGATCCGCTGGTTCGGCGGCATCGGCCAGCGACCGGCGCCCCATGAGGTGCCGATCGAGATGTTCATCGATCAGATCGAGCTGCTGCGACGAGATCACGATCGCGTGGCGATCTTCGGAACGTCGTTCGGCGCCGAGGCGGCCCTCGTCACCGCCTCCACCGTCGAGATCGACGCGACGATCGCCGTCTCCCCGTCGTCCGTCGTCTGGTCCGGGCTGGCGGAGGGCCGCTGGTCCTCGCACTGGACTCTGGGCGGTTCTCCGCTGCCGGCGGTCGAGTTCGATCCGGCATGGACGCCGATGAGCGATCCGCCGGAGTACCTCTCGCTGTACTCGACGAGCCTGACCCTCGACCCGGCACTCACTGCGGCGGCGACGATTCCTGTCGAGCGGATCTCCGGCGACCTGCTGCTGATCGCCGGAGGCGACGACCGCGTCTGGCCGAGCACCGCGTTCACGACGGCGATCTCACAGCGCCGACATGCCCATGGCAGAAGCACGACGATCGTCCAGCATCCGGATGCAGGGCATCGTCTGCTCCTGCCCGGCGAGGCCGCCGCGGCCGGCGGCATGCACATGGCTCGGGGCGGCACACCGCGCGCGGATGCAGCGCTCGGCGCGCAGGCCTGGCCTCAGATCTCGCGGGTCCTCGGCCTCGATCCGGGCTGACGTCAGGCGATCGGAGTGGCGACGGCCTCGGCATCCGTCCGGTCGGTGAAAGCCTCTTTGGGAACGAAGACGAGGATCGCGGCGGCGACGAGCGCCGTCACGCCGCAGACCACCCAGACCGTGACGTAGCCGGCGAATGAGCCTGCGGTGCCCTCGACCGCTCCGCTCACTCCGTTGAGCAGTGCGATCCCGAAGATGCACGAGGCGATCGCTCCGCCGACCGTCTTGACCGAGTTGGTGAGCCCCGTCGCGACACCGGTCTGCGTCGCGGGCGCCGCCGACGCAGCCGCCGCGGGGAGAGCCGCCACGAGAGCGCCGGAGCCGAGTCCGACGATGACCATGTTGGTCACCACCTGCACATAGGAGTCATGGAAAGGCAGGAACAGCAGGAACCCGATGCCGACGAGCAGAGACGCGCCCATGAGAGTGATCCGCGGGCTCACCAGTCGAGCGACGAGCGGGAACAGCAGTGCGCCTGCGATCATCGCGATCAGATACAGCCCGATGATCAGCGACGTCGCGAAACCCGTCGTTCCGAGCCCATAACCGTAGACACCCGGATCGGTGCGCGCGAACGTCGACAGCGGCGCCTGGGCCCCGAGCACGCTCACTCCGAACAGGCCGGCGGTGAGGAACACAGGCCCGAGGGCCGGTGAGCGGAACATGCGCACGTCGATGAGAGGGTCATCGCAGCGCAGCTCCCAGAGCACGAACGGGATGACCAGCAGGAGGCCGAGCACGACCACCGCCCATGACCAGGGGTTGACGAGTCCGCCCTCGAGACGGAGCAGGCTCAGCCCGCCGGTGAAGCAGATCAGGGCGAGCGAGATCAGCACGACGCCGACCGTGTCGAACACGCCGCCGGTCGGATCGGGCGACTCCTTCACCCCGAACAGGATCACGAAGAAGCAGACGACGATCAGCACCGCGGGAATGAGGAGCACGACCGTCAGCGGGAGGACATCGATCAGCGCACCGCCGACGAGAGCACCGATGATCGCGCCGCCTTCGAGCGCCGCCACCAGCAGCCCTGCCGCTTTCGCCGTGATCGAGGAGCGTCCCTCCATCCGGCGTGAGCGCGACCAGATGAGCGCGATCTCGAGCGGCAGCCAGACGACGTAGAAGCCCATGAGCGTCCAGCCGATCAGGAACACGGGGAACGAGTCCGTGAACGGCAGCACGAGTGCCGCGGCGGCGGTCAGCGCCGTCGAGATCAGCAGCATCCGCTTGTGCCCGACCATGTCGCCGAGCTTCGCGAACGCCGGCACGACGAGAGCCGAGAGCATGAGCTGCGTGCCCTCGAGCCAGTTCACGTCGGCGTCGTGGATTCCCAGATGCCGCGCGATGTCGGTGAGCATGGGCGTGTAATAGCCCTGCAGCACGCCGCTGGTGAACTCGACGAAGGCGAGGAAGCCGACGACGGTGGCGAGGGTTCCCAGAGTGCGGGTGCGCGTCATCGCGGCTCCTCGGTGAAAGGGCTGACTCGGGCGCCGAGACGCCCTCGAAGGGGTGAGATCACCCTAGCCGCTCGAGGAGAGCCCGATGGAACCGCTCCCCCCGCTCGAGCGCAGCGATCTCGACGTTCTCATCGACGCCATGGATCGACGCCCGCTGCGCGTTCGACATGTCGAGCGGTGCGAAGCGGTAGACGGCCGGCGCGAAACGATGGAAGTGGCGGGAGTCCGTCGCCGCCATCATCACGTACGGCACGGCGGGGACCCCGGGGTGCGAGACCGCGAGCGCGTCGGCGAGCACCGCGAACTGGGCGTTGTCGGTCGCAGATTCGGGTGATGGTTCGCTCGCCTCCTCGACGCGGACCGTGATCAGCGGATCCCGGATGCGCCGACGCACCCGCAGCACGGTCTGCTGCGTCGTCTCGCCCAGAGCGATGCGCAGATTCACGGTCGCCGACGCCTGCGAGGGGAGGACGTTCGCCGCCGTGCCACCCGACTGCATCGTCGGGGCCACGGTCGTGCGCACGAGAGCGGCGGGCTCACCGCCGAGCGCGGCGAACAGCTGACCGGTCAGCAGCGGCGCGGATCCGAGCAGGCGCAGCAGATGTCGCGCCGGACCGGGCGTCTGAGCGCCGAGCTGCGACAGCATCCGCCCGATCGCCTTCGAGGGCCGTGGTCGGAACGTCCGCGGCCCGAGCCGATCGACGGCTCTCGCCACCCTCCGGACGGCGGTCAGAGAAGGAGGCGCCGACGCGTGGCCGCCCTCGCCGCGCGCCGAGAGGGTCAGGGTCATCACACCCTTCTCCCCGACGCCGATCATCGCCGCTCGTCCCGGTACGAAAGGCAGCGGGGCGTCGACGACCGCGCCGCCTTCGTCGACCACGAGCCACGGGATGATGCCGCGCTCGCGCAGCACCCGCGCGATCTCCTCGGCCGCTCGACCGAAGGTCTCTTCATTGCCTCCGAATGAGAGGTAGACGTCTCGCGCGGGGACGAACCCGTCGGCGAGCAGATTCTCGACCGCCTCGAGCACGACGATCAGCGGACCCTTGTCGTCGAGAGCCCCGCGCCCGTAGACCACCCCGTCGGCGATCACGCCCTCGAACGGGGGGTGCGTCCATGCATCGCTCTCATCCACCGGGACGACGTCGTAATGCGCCATCAGCACGACCGGCCCGTCGGCCTCAGCCTCTCTGCCCGACCAGCGGAAGAGCAGCCCGAAATCGGTATGCCGCTCGAGTGCGAGGTGCTCGTGAACGAGCGGGTAGAGGTCGGCGATCAACGCGACGAACGCCTCGAACGGCTCGGATCCGCGTTCCTCCAGCTCCGCCGACACGGTCGGCAGCCGGATCATCTGCGAGAGGCGTTCGGCGATTCCGGGGCGAGGTTCTGTCACGTCGGCCATCGTAGCGCCGGGCTCGTTGCCTCCCACCGGCACTCCGGACGCACCGGAAGGGCTCAGCCGCGTCCCGCGGGTCCTCGGCACCGCGAGACAATAGAAGGATGAGCCTGTTCGCCCTGGCACCCAAGCGCGGTCCGCGCTGGCACCTCGCCACCCAGGCAGCGCTGGGCATCGCGGTGCCGATCGCCGTCATGACCATGATCGGTCAGCCCTCGCTCGGCTACATCGCGGCATCGGGCGCATTCACGGTCCTCTTCGCCGGCACCGCTCCTGTGGTCGAACGGGCGAGGATCCTGCCCTTCGTCGCCGCGGGCCTGATCGCCAGCGCCGCACTCGGAGTCGCTGCCTCCGCGAGCGCCTGGCTCGTGAGCATCGGCGTCGTGGTGGTCGCGGTCGTCAGCGCGGCTCTGGCGTTCGGCTTCCGGCTCGGTCCTCCGGGGCCCCTCTTCTTCGTGCTGGTCTTCGGCCTCTCGGCTCATGTGATCGTCAGTTCACCGATCGCACCGATGGTCTACATCGCCGCGCTCGCGGCGGGATGCGTGTTCTCCTATCTGGTCGCGATGGCGCCGCTTCTGCTCCCCCGTGCGCGTTCGGTCTCGGCCAGGCCGCTGCGTGAGCTGCTGCCGGGGCCCGCGTTCACGGCCGATTCACGCATGCTGCTGATCCGGGTCGCGATCGTCGCGATCATCGGCGTGCTGCTCGGGCTGGTGATCGACCCGACGCGCACGTACTGGATCGTCGGATCGGCCGTCGCCGTGATCGGCGTGGCAGCCGCCCGCCGCGCCGCCGTGCAGCGCGGACTGCACCGCATGCTCGGGACCGTCGTCGGCGCAGGGGTCTACGCGCTTCTCTCCCTGCTGCATCCGTCGGGTCTCTGGCTGGCGCTGCTTCTCGGCGCCCTGCAGTTCACGATCGAGCTCGTCGTGGTGCGCCACTACGCTCTCGCGCTCGTCTTCATCACGCCGCTCGTGCTGCTGCTGACAGGTGCGGCGACCGGCGAGATCGGTTCGATGGACGTCGCGTGGGAACGTATCGTCGACACCCTCGTCGGGGCTGCGCTCGGTGCGCTCTCCGGTCTGCTGCATCCTCGGTCTACGACGACTCGCATCTGATCCTCGACGGCGGCCTCCGCACGGGCCATACTCGCACCATGACCCGCGCGCCAGAGATCGACGACTACCACCGGAGACTCACCCCCGAAGATCGCGAGATCTGCGAGCGCCTCGCCGACGAGATCGACCGGGGGCTTCCCGAGGCGTCCGCCAAGGTGTGGCACGCGCACCCCGTCTGGTTCCTCGACGGCAATCCGATCGTGGGATACGACCGGTTGAAGGATGCCGTGCGACTGATGTTCTGGAGTGGCCAGTCGTTCGCCGAGCCCGGACTTGTCGCGTCCGGATCGTTCGAGGCGGCCGAGGCGAGGTTCGTCGACGTCTCGGAGATCGACACCGACCGTCTCGCCGTCTGGCTGTCGGAGTCACGGGTCGTGCAGTGGGACTACGAGCACATCCGCACGAATCGGGGTCTCGTCAAGCGCACCGAGTTCTGACCTCGATCCGGGAACACGACGAGCCGGCGCCGGGTTGCACATCGAGAGCCGAGAGGAGAGCGATGGAACTCACGCTGGTCACATCCGCGTTCTGCGGCGCCTGCTCTCGAACCCGTGCGGTCGTGGCTGATGCGGTGCGCTACCTTCCCGATGCGACCGTCACCGAGATCGACGTCGCATCGGAGCCGGATGCGGCGGAGGCGCTCGACATCCGGTTCACCCCCACGGTCATCATCCGCGATGCCGCGGGTGCGGAGGTCTTCCGGGCAGAAGGCGTGCCGACCGTGCCTCAGGTGCTGACCGCGGCAGTGAAGGCGCTCCCCGACTGAGCGACGACGCCGCTCTTGCGGATGTCCGACCCCCGGCGCAGAATGAGCCGCAGCGGGGCCGACGAGGGCCCTGCCTGACAGAGCTGGGGGCAGTCATGGCGACACTCAATCCGTATCTCTCGTTCCGCACCGAAGCGAGACAGGCGATGGAGTTCTATCAGGGCATCCTCGGCGGGGACCTCGAGATCACCGTGTTCGGCGAGTTCCCCGACATGGTGCAGAACCCCGATCAGAACGACCTCGTGATGCACGCGCAGCTCACGACGCCCGACGGCCTGGTGCTGATGGCGTCGGACACCCCCGACGGCATCCCCTTCGAGCCGCCGCAGGGGTTCTCGGTCTCCCTGAGCGGCAATACGCAGGAGAAGACGCAGCAGGTCTGGGATGCGCTGTCCGACGGCGCGGCGATCACGATGCCGCTCGACGCCGCGCCGTGGGGCGGCAGTTTCGGGATGCTCGTCGATCGATTCGGGATCCCCTGGATGCTGCACGGCGACCCCGAGTGAGTCGCACGCTGCCGATCCGCTGACTGCGAAGACCCCCTCCTGCGGGCGTCCGCAGGAGGGGGTCTCCGTGATGTCAGGTCGCCCGGGTCGCCACGGGGCGGCTCGACTCAGCTCAGCTCAGGGCCTTCGCTTCGATGAACGCACGGAGCTCCTGCTCATCGTCTGCCATCTCGGTCCGGTGCTGCGGAGCATCGAGCATGGCGCGCAGCTCCGAGGAGTACTCGAGCTCGACGCCGATCGCCTCGCGGATCGTCTCGGCGAACTTCTGCGGCTTCGCGGTCTCGAGCACGAGCATCGGCACACCCGATTCGAGATTCTCGCGGGCGACCTTGACCCCGTCTGCGGTGTGAGGGTCGATGATGTCGCCCGTCGCCTCGTAGACCGCCTTGATGGTCGCGAGTCGGTCGGCGTGGGTCGAGGTGCCGCTGACGATGCCGAACTCGTCGACGAAACGAGCCAGGTCGGCGGTGAAATCGAAGAAGCCCTGGGTGTCGAGATCCTGCCAGGCCTTGACCACGCGTGCGGCATCGCGCCCGACGAGCTCGAAGATGAAGCGCTCGAGATTCGAGGCCTTCGAGATGTCCATCGACGGGCTCGAGGTGGCGAGCGTCTGCGCCGCGCTGCGGGGCCGGTAGACACCGGTGCGGAAGAACTCGTCGAGCACGTTGTTCTCATTGGCGGCGAGCACGAGCCGACGGATCGGGAGGCCCATCTGCTTCGCGAAGAACCCCGAGAGGATGTTGCCGAAGTTCCCCGACGGCACGGTGAACGAGACCTCGGTCCAGCCGCCGGCATCCGTCGCGCGCAGCCATGCCCAGAAGTAGTAGACGACCTGAGCGGTGATGCGGGCGAGGTTGATCGAGTTGACGGCACCGAGGTGCTGGGCCCGCTTGAAGTCGAGATCGCCGGCGAGCGACTTGACGAGGTTCTGGCAGTCGTCGAACACGCCGTCGACCACGATGTTGTGGATGTTCTCGTCGGCGAGCGAGAACATCTGCGCACGCTGGAATGCGCTCATGCGTCCCTTCGGAGACAGCATGAAGACCGAGATGCGGTCCTTGCCGCGCAGCGCGTGCTCGGCAGCCGATCCCGTGTCTCCGGAGGTCGCGCCGAGGATGTTCAGGACGGAGCCCTTGCGCTCGAGCGCGTACTCGACGACCTGGCCGAGGAACTGCATGGCCATGTCCTTGAACGCCAGCGTCGGGCCCTCGGAGAGACCCACCAGCGTGAGGTCGTCATCGATGGAGCGCAGCGGCACGACCTCTTCGGGGAACTGGTCGTATGCCGCCGCGGTCATGCGCGCGAGATCGGCACGGGGGATGTCCGTCGCGAACAACGCGAGCACCTCGGTCGCGAGCTGCGGGTAGGTCAGCGCCCGCCAGCGCTCGAGAGTCTCACCGTCGACCGTCGGCATGGTCTCGGGCACGGCGAGCCCGCCGTCTGTCGCGAGCCCTTCGAGCAGGGTCTCGCAGTACGGCAGCGGCTGCATGCCGCCTCGGGTGGAGATGTACTGCACGGGAGCTCCTCGGTTCGGATCGGCACGGGGCTTCCATTCTCGCAGGTGGCCGCGGGGTGGTTGCACGGCCACCACGCGTACTCACGACATAGCGCGTTCGTCGCGCGGAGGCAATGGTATTTCCCTGTGAGCTCGGATCTCTTAGCGTGGACCCCATCAACAGAACAGGAGCCCTCATGACTGCGAAGACCCATACCGCGCATGACCACAAGCCCGCCGACGGCCAGGCTCCCACGACAGCCTCCACGCCGGCCGAGCCCCTCTACGAACGTGTCGACCTCGATCGGTACGTCGTGCTCCACGAAGGTCCCGTCGGATACGTCGAGCACGTGCACCCGGTCTTCGTCTGCTACGTTGGCCACCCCTATCATCACGCCGACGAGATCGCTCAGGTGTATGACTTCCACGACGCTGTGCGGACTGTTCTGCACCGCGCCGTCTCGATGCGGCGCGCTCAGTGAGCCGCGAGATCTGGCCCGGTTCCCCCTACCCGCTCGGTGCGACCTTCGATGGCCAGGGCGCGAACTTCGCCCTGTTCAGCGAAGGCGCCGAGAAGGTCGAGCTGTGCCTGTTCGATGACGACGGCAACGAAGAGCGGATCGCGCTCGAAGAGGTCGACGCGTACGTGTGGCACGGGTATCTGCCCTCGGTTCAGCCGGGGCAGCTGTACGGATACCGCGTGCACGGCACCTACGACCCCGCCCAGGGAAAGCGATTCAACCCGAACAAGCTCCTTCTCGACCCCTACGCGAAGTCGGTCGCAGGTCGTGTGGAGTGGGGACAGCCGCTGTTCGGCTACGACTTCGGCGACCCCGACTCCCGCAACGACGAGGACTCCGGCGCGACGATGGTGAAGGGCGTGGTCGTGAACCCGTTCTTCGAATGGGCGGGCGACCGCCTTCCGAAGATCCCCTACGCGCAGACCGTGATCTACGAGGCGCACGTCAAGGGACTCACGCAGCTGCACCCCGATGTCCCCGAGGAGCTGCGCGGCACATATGCGGCGATCGGTCACCCGTCGGTCATCGCGCATCTCGTGCACCTCGGAGTCACCGCGATCGAGCTGATGCCGGTGCACCAGTTCATCTACGACTCGACGCTCGAAGAGAAGGGCCTCACGAACTACTGGGGCTACAACACCCTCGCGTTCTTCGCGCCGCACAACGACTACTCCTCCAGCGGGCAGCACGGTCAGCAGGTGCAGGAGTTCAAGGCCATGGTGCGCGCGCTCCATGCAGCGGGCATCGAGGTCATCCTCGACGTGGTCTACAACCACACCGCCGAGGGAAACCACATGGGGCCGATGCTCTCGATGCGGGGCATCGACAACGAGGCGTACTACCGCCTCGAAGAGGACCGCCGCTATTACACCGACTACACCGGCACAGGGAACAGCCTCAACGCGGGCAACCCGCATGCGCTGCAGCTGATCATGGACTCGCTGCGGTACTGGGTGACCGAGATGCACGTCGACGGCTTCCGCTTCGATCTCGCCTCGACCCTCGCGCGCGAGTTCTACGACGTCGATCGACTCGCGGCCTTCTTCGAGCTCGTCCAGCAGGATCCGATCGTCTCGCAGGTGAAGCTCATCGCCGAGCCGTGGGACGTCGGTCCAGGCGGATATCAGGTCGGCAACTTCCCCCCGCAGTGGACGGAGTGGAACGGCAAGTACCGCGACACGGTGCGCGACTTCTGGCGTGGCGAGCCTCAGGCGCTCGGCGAGTTCGCCTCCCGCCTCACCGGGTCGGCCGACCTCTACGAGCACTCCGGTCGCCGCCCTGTGGCGTCGATCAACTTCGTGACCGCGCACGACGGCTTCACGCTGCGCGACCTCGTGTCGTACAACGAGAAGCACAACGACGCGAACGGCGAGGACAACAACGACGGAGAGTCCCACAACCGCTCCGACAACCACGGCGCGGAGGGTCCTACCGAGGACGAGGGGATCAACCGCATACGTGCTCGTCAGCAGCGCAACTTCCTGGCGACGCTGCTGCTGTCGCAGGGAGTGCCGATGATCGCGCACGGCGACGAGCTCGGCCGCACCCAGGACGGCAACAACAACGGCTACGCACAGGACAACGAGCTCACCTGGGTCGACTGGGAATCGGCCGACCTGCCGCTCGTGGAGTTCACCGCAGCGGTGGCCAGGCTTCGCCGCGACCACCCGACGTTCCGACGCAGCCGCTTCTTCGACGGGCGTCCGGTGCGGTCGGACGACGGCGAGCGCGTGCCCGACGTCGTCTGGCTGCGTCCGGATGGCCGCCGCATGGAACCGGAGGACTGGGATTCCGGATTCGGTCTCGCGATCGGAGTCTTCCTCAACGGTCAGGGCATCCGCGAGAAGGACCGACGTGGTCGCCCCGTCACCGATCAGAACTTCCTCGTCTACTTCAACAGCGGCACGGATGCCGTCGAGCTCGCGCTGCCCGATGAGCGGCACGGCCATGCGTGGGAGGTCATGATCGACACCGCGGGCGAGCGAGCCGACGGCGGATCACTGGATCCGGGTGCGTCAGTCCCGCTCGAGGCCCACTCGCTCCTCGTGCTGCGCGACGTCGACCGGACGGTGGTGTCGACGGACAATTCGGTCGAAGCGTCGCTGCGCATTCAGACGGAGCAGGCCGAGGCCCCGGCGCCGGCCCCCACCCCGGAGCTGCCTCGATGACGTATCGCCCGCTCTCGACCTACCGTCTGCAGATCCGCTCAGGCTTCACCCTCGACGATGCGGCGTCGGTCACGACGTATCTGGCCGATCTCGGGGCGTCGTGGGCCTACCTGTCACCGCTCCTGGCCGCCGTGCCCGGGTCGGACCACGGCTACGACGTCGTCGATCACTCCCGAGTGGATGACGACCGCGGCGGCCCCGCCGGCCTGAAGCGGTTCGCCGCCGCCGCGCGAGCAGCCGGACTCGGCATCCTCGTCGACATCGTGCCGAACCACGTCGGCGTGGCGATCCCCCGCGCCAACGTCTGGTGGTGGGATCTGCTGAGACTCGGACGCACGTCACGTCACGCGGTGGCGTTCGACATCGACCGGCGGCTGTCGGAGGGGCGGGTGCGTCTGCCGATCCTGGGTTCGTCGCTCTCAGAGGTCCTCGAGTCCGGTGACATCGTGGTCGACACCACTCCCGCCGACGACGCCCCCGACGGAACGCTGTCGTACTTCGACCACGTGCTGCCGTTGGCGCCGGGCTCCGGTGAGTTCGCGGAAGACCTGCCGAGGCTCCTGGAGGCCCAGCACTACGAGCTGCGGTTCTGGGAAGACCAGAACACCGACCTCGACTACCGCCGCTTCTTCGCCGTGTCGGAGCTCGCCGGCATCCGCGTCGAGATCCCCGATGTCTTCGACGAGTCGCATGTCGAGATCGCACGGTGGATCACCGACGGTCTGGCCGACGGCCTGCGGGTCGACCACCCCGACGGACTGACAGACCCCGGCGGCTACCTCGAGCGACTCGCGGACATCACCGGCGGCGCATACACGGTCGTCGAGAAGATCCTCGAGCCCGGCGAGCAGCTGCCCTCGTGGTGGCGCACCGACGGCACGACCGGATACGACGCGATGGGCGAGATCGACCGCGTCCTGATCGACGGCGACGGAGTCGCAGCGCTCGACCGACTCGACGCGCGGCTGCGCACGGAGACCGGTCTGCCCGCAGCGGAGCCCTGGCACGACCTGATCCACACGACCAAGCGGATGATCGCCGACGAGCTGCTGCAGTCCGAGGTGCGCCGCCTGGTGCGGGCGCTGCCGTTCGGTGTGGTCGGCGCCGAGGATGCGCTGGCCGAGATCGTCGCCGGCTTCCCCGTCTACAGGGCGTATCTGCCGGCGGGGCGCGAGCACCTGCAGCACGCGATCGACGACGCCTCCGGACGACGACCCGACCTCGCGGCATCGATCGCCGAGCTGACGCCCCTGCTGCTCGACACGACTCTCGAGGTGTCGGAGCGCTTTCCGCAGGTGACGGGCGCCGTCATGGCGAAGGGCGTCGAGGACACCGCGTTCTACCGCCACACCCGCCTCGGGACCCTGACGGAGGTCGGCGGCGATCCGTCGATCACCTCCGTCTCGGTTGACGGGTTCCATGACGCGCAGCGAGCGCGACTGGCGTCGTGGCCGCACTCTCTCACCGCACTGTCGACCCACGACACGAAGCGATCCGAAGACGTCCGCGCACGCCTCTCGGTGCTCGCAGAGGTTCCGGATCGATGGGCTGAGGTCCTGACCGATCTTCGGGCCGTCGCGTCGACCGGACACGGCCCCCTCGATTCTCTGCTCTGGCAGGCGGCGGTGGGAGCCTGGCCGATCTCATCGGAGCGACTGCTCGCGTACGGCCTGAAGGCGGCGCGCGAAGCCGCGGAGTCGACCGGATGGCAGCATCCCGACCTCGAGTTCGAGAAGGGCATCGAATCGATCGCGAACGCGGCGAACGGAGACGCCCGCGCGATCCTCGAGGGGTTCGTGGCCGAGATCGTCGATCACGGCCGGGTGAACTCGCTGTCCGCCAAGCTTCTGCAGCTCGCAGCCCCCGGTGTGCCGGACGTCTATCAGGGCACCGAACTGTGGGATCACTCCCTCGTCGACCCCGACAACCGGCGGCCTGTGGACTTCGCCGAACGATCGGCGATGCTCCGGCGACTTGATGAGGACGTCGCCCGCGGCGTCCTCCCCCCTGTCGACGACTCGGGTCTCGCGAAGATGCTCGTCACCTCTCGCGCGCTGCGTCTGCGCAGAGACAACCGCGAGCTGTTCTACCGGTATCGCCCCGGTGGCGTCGCCGGGGAGGCATCGGATCATGCGGTCGCCATGGACCGGGGCGGCGTGCTCGCCGTCGCGACGCGTCTGCCCGCAGGACTCGCCCGTCGAGGCGGCTGGGGCGACACCGTGCTGCTGCGCCGGGAGCTGCCCGCGACCGACTCGATCACGGGGCGTCGGTTCGACCGTGGGCCGATCCGTCTCGCCGACCTTCTCGACACCTATCCGGTGGCGCTCCTGGTGGATGAGCGATGATCTCGGTCTGGGCTCCGCGCGTCGACAGGGTGCAGCTGCGGCGTCTCACCCCCGCCTGCACGACGATCTCGGAGCACGATCTCGACCCGGCGGATGACGGGTCCGGGTGGTGGCGCACGGATGTGGCGATGGCCGAGGGCGAGCGCTACGGCTTTCTGCTCGGCGACAGCACCGAGCTGCGCCCCGACCCTCGGTCGCGCCGACAGCCTCGGGGCGTGCACGGGCCCTCGGCCCTGTTCGACCCCGCCCGCTTCGAGTGGACCGACACCGGCTGGAGCGGACGGCCGCTCGACGGCGGTGTGATCTACGAGCTGCACGTCGGCACGTTCACGCCCGAGGGGACACTCGACTCGCTCGCCGGGCATCTCGATCACCTCGTCGAGCTCGGCATCACCCATGTCGAGCTTCTTCCGGTCAACGCGTTCAGCGGTGAGTGGAACTGGGGATACGACGGCGTGCTCTGGTACGCCGTGCACGAGGGGTACGGGGGCCCGGCCGCGTATCAGCGGTTCGTCGATTCCGCTCATGCACGCGGCATCGCGGTGATCCAGGACGTGGTCTACAACCACCTCGGCCCGAGCGGCAACTATCTGCCCGAGTTCGGCCCCTACCTGCGCGAAGGCGAGCACACCGCGTGGGGCGACTCGGTGAACCTCGATGAACCGGCCGTGCGCGAGTACATCATCGAGAACGCCCTGATGTGGCTGCGTGACTTCCACGTCGACGGTCTGCGTCTCGACGCCGTGCACGCCCTGCACGACGACAGCACACCGCATCTCCTGCATGAGCTGTCCGAGCGCGTGGATGCACTGTCGCGCGAGGTCGATCGCCCCCTGAGCCTGATCGCCGAGTCCGATCTCAACGACCCCGTCATGGTCCTCCCCCGCGAGGCCGGCGGATACGGTCTCACCGCTCAGTGGTCGGATGACTGGCATCACGCAGTGCACGTCGCGCTCACCGGCGAGACCGACGGGTACTACGCCGATTTCGCGGCACCGGATGCTGTCGCGAAGGTCACGCAGGACGGGTTCTTCCACGACGGCACGTATTCGTCGTTCCGCGGACGAGCGCACGGCACCCCGCTGCCGCCGAGCGTTCCCGCCTGGCGTCTGGTCACGTTCGCGCAGGATCATGACCAGATCGGCAACCGCGCGGCCGGAGACCGGCTGACGGCATCGCTGTCATCCGACCGGCTCGCCGTCGCCGCGGTGCTGACGTTGACAGCGCCGGGAACCCCGATGCTGTTCATGGGCGAGGAATGGGGAGCATCGACTCCCTGGCAGTTCTTCACGTCTCACAAGGAACCCGAGCTCGCCCGGGCCACGGCGGAGGGGCGGATCGCCGAGTTCGCGCAGATGGGATGGGACCCGGCCGCTGTGCCCGACCCCCAGGACCCTGCGACCTTCGAGCGGTCGCGGCTGGACTGGAGTGAGCTCGAATCGCCGCACCATGCTCGGATGCTCGATCTGTATCGACGTCTGATCGCGCTGCGACATGAGGTGCCTGAACTGACCGACCCCGAGATGTCGCACAACGTCGTCTCGGTCTCTCATCTCGAGGGCGCACCAGAGCACCGGGCCTACCGCATCGAGCGGGGTGAGCTCGCGGTGCTCGTGAACCTCACCACGGAGGAGGTGGAGTTCGGCCTCGGCCCCGACTCGCGGATCCTGCTGGAGACGGCACCTGGCCGGATGGCGGCACGGACCATCGCGCTGCCGCCCGAGTCAGCGGCGATCGTCGCGCCGCCGCGCTGAACCGTCTCAGGCGCCGAGCACCTTCTCGAAGCACAGTGAGAGATCGCTGCCGACGTAGTGCCCGAACAGCGGAATCGGCACATACCCTTCGCGCTGGTAGAAGCGCACGGCATCCGGCTGAGCGGTGCCGGTCTCGAGCACCAGGGACCGGATGCCGAGCTGTCGCGCCTCGGTCTCGAGGGCGCGGAGCAGGGCGACGGCCGCCCCTGTTCCGCGCGCGGACGGCGCCGCATACATCCGTTTGATCTCTGCGACATCCGATCCGAGGACCTCCGGATGCAGGGGTCTGAGACCGCCGCACACGACGGCGTGACCGCCACCGTCCCTCGCCACGAGGAAGATCGGCACATCGTCGGCCGAGGGGATGACGCCCGGCTCGTGGTCATCGCTGCCGTACCGCGCGTCCAGCTCTCTGCGTTGAGCGGCTCTGAGCCGCTCTGCGTCCGGATGCGACCACGCCACTCGCTCGACCGTCACGTCCATGTCGTCCCTTCGATTCGGTGCCAGCGCCGTTCACGATATCGAGGGGAGATTTCGCAGATGTTGCCGATCCGCACTGATTCAGGGTTCTCTGAATTCAGTTTTCTGTGTACTGTTGCTGCGTGACCCTCACCGCCTCGCTCACCCATACCGCCGCGGTCGCCCGCCTCGGGCATGCACTGTCGGACGCGACTCGGGCAGGCATCCTGCTCGCCCTCCGAGACGCCCCCGCCTATCCCTCCGACCTCGCGGACGAGCTCGGGGTCAGCCGTCAGCTCCTGTCGAATCACCTCGCCTGTCTGCGGGGATGCGGTCTCGTCGAGAGCGCCCCCGACGGACGCCGCAGCCGCTATGCGCTCGCAGACCCGCACCTCGCCACAGCCCTCGACGAGCTGATGCGCGTCATGCTGATCGTCGACCCCGGCTGCTGCGACGGAGACGGGTGCAGCTGCTGATGTCGGTGACCGCCCTCACCCCCGAGCGGAGCGCGACGCTGCATCGCCGCATCCGGCTCATCGTGGCCTTCACGATCGTCTACAACGTGATCGAGGCCGTCGTCGCGATCGCCGCGGGGTCGGCCGCCTCGTCTGCCGCGCTGATCGGGTTCGGACTCGACTCGAGCATCGAGGTGCTGTCGGCCGCCGCCGTCGCCTGGCAGTTCACCCGCCGCGATCCCGAGCGCTGGGAGAAGCCCACCTTGCGGGTGATCGCCGTGGCTTTCTTCGCGCTCGCAGTCTATGTCGCTGCGTCGTCTGCGCTGTCTCTGCTCGGCGGAGACCGGCCTGAGCACAGCGCTGTCGGTCTCGTGCTGACCGCGCTCAGTGTGGTGATCATGCCGCTCGTGTCGTTCGCCGAGCGACGGGCGGGTGTCGAGATCGGATCCGCCACGGCGGTCGCCGACTCGAAGCAGACGCTGATCTGCACCTACCTGTCGGCCGCGGTGCTCATCGGACTGGCCCTCAACAGCCTGTTCGGCTGGTGGTGGGCGGATGCCGTCGCCGGACTCGTCATCGCGATCTTCGCCGTTCGAGAGGGCCTCGAGGCATGGAAGGGCGACGCCTGCGCGACCTCGGTCGGCATGATCCTGGAAGACGAGCACGCTCGTCACACGCACGACGACGCACGTCATGAGCACTGACTCCGGAAGAAGTTCAGCGAGATCCTGACCTCAGCGTCACTTTCGGTCGACTTCGGGGTCTTGCACATGAGACCCGAAGTCGGCCTGGGGGAACATGAGCCCGCTTCCGGTCTGAGCCGCACTCTCCCCTGTTGAGCGGCTCGCGGGTGGGGCACCTCCCACAGCCCCACCCGCCCTCCTGCTCGTCACGGGGTCGGCGCGCTGGCGTCAGATCCAGCCGCGCTCCTCGGCCATCAGCACCGCCTGCTGCCGTGTGCCCACCGACAGTTTCGCGAGCACCGCGGAGATGTGGTTGCGCACCGTGCCCGGGGCGAGGGACAACGCCCTCGCGATCTGGGTCGTGGTCTCACCACGACGCCCCGCACGCAGCACGTCCAGCTCACGATCGGTGAGGGGCGAACGCTCATCGCTCAGCGCGTCGGCCGCGATCTCGGGATCGACATAGCGAGCTCCCGCCGCGACCCTGCGGATCACATCGGCGACCTGATCGGCGCCTCGGGACTTCGGGAGGAAACCTGCGACGCCCGATGCGAGCGCGCGCCGCAGCACCCCTGGGCGGGCGTGACGGGTGACCACGACGCAGCGCGTGACGATCGCCCGGTTCAGCCGCTCGGCGACCTCGACGCCGTCGAGCCCCGGCATCTCGAGGTCCAGCAGGCAGACATCGGGGGTCAACCTGAGCGCGGCAGCGAGCGCCTGCTCTCCGTCGGCGCACTCGGCCACCACCTCGATGTCTCCCTCGAGGCGCAGCAGCGCGGCGAGAGCCGAACGGATCATGCCCTCGTCGTCCGCGAGGAGCACCCGGATCATCGCGTGCCCTCCTCGTCAGCAGGCTGCATCTCAGATGCCGGCACCGTGACCGAGACGATGAACTCACCGGCGTCCTCGCGGATCTCCAGGGTTCCGCCTGCTTCCGAGATGCGTCGTCTGACCCCGTCGAGCCCCGACCCCACCGGCTCTCCCCCGGCGCCGGCCGCCACATCGTTCGCAACCTCGTAACGCCAGCCGTCGGCGACCCGGCGGAGGGCGAGACGCGCGCGGCGCCCGGCGCCGTGCCGCAGGACGTTGGTCGTGGTCTCCCTGATCACGGGTCCGAGAGCCGACGATGGCGCGTCGTCGGCGTCCGGTGCGATATCGGCCTCGACGTCGAGTCCGGCCGCGGCGAGAAGATCTCGCGCATTCGCGACCTCGTCGCCCAACGGCACCGAACGGAAGCGCGTCGCAAGGTCGCGGGTGCCCTGCCGCGCTTCGTCGACACTCACTCTGGCTGCCTGCAGCTGCTCCAGAGCCGCATCGGGGTCGATCCCCATGAGTCGCTCGGCCAATTCGAGCTGCAAGGCGATCACCTGCAGGTGGTGCCCCTGCAGGTCGTGCACATCCGTGGCGACGCGCAGCCGCTCCTGCGTCGCAGCGAGTCTCGACTCGGATGCCCTGGCGCGGTCGACGGTGACGAGCACATCCCACCACCAGAGGGAGCTCACCGACATCGCCGGGATCATGATCGCATACAGCGCGGGGATCCAGCCGGCGACGCCGATGTCTGCAGCGCCCCTCGCCGCGTCGACGAAGGCGACGAGAACGAGCAGCAGGGTGGCGAGCGCGACGATCCGCAGGCGGATGCCCTTGGGCCAGTTGAGCAGCACCACCGACTGAGCGACGGGCATGAGGGCGAGCAGCCAGCTGTCGATCACCAGTCCGGCGACGGCTCCGTAGCCGACCGCTGTCAGCAGAGGCAGCGCGATGCGCGTCCACGCGATTCCGGGCTCCGCATCGAGCCGGTGGCGGTACCCGGCGAGCAGCACCATCGTCGAAGCCCACCAGACGAGGCCTCCCAGCCCCACGATGAACGGAGCCGCCACGTCGCCCGGTACGGCGAGGGCCTGCAGCGTCCAGATCAGCACCAGGAACAGCTCGAGGAAGACGACGGCCGAGAATGTGTACCACCAGGTCGCGGTGATGCCCCGGGCGAGTTGGCGCGCGCCGGGCGGCGGGTCGCCGGAGTGGTCGGCGACCGGAGAAGTGCTGCTCATGCCCCCCAGAGTACGGGCGTGACACATGTCACGGATGCCGCAGGCGAACCACCCGGAAAGCAGTGACGCTGCGACACTGCCGCGGTCGGGCGAAAGGCGGTGGACTGGATGCATCGCGACGGAGACACCGTCGCTCAGACCGGCAGGAGCCACCCCATGAATCTCATCGAGACCTTCCAGGGCTTCGTCGCCCAGGTGCCCGAACTCGTCCAGCCGCTCATCGTCGCCCTCGCCGGGGCGATCCCCTTCATCGAGGGTGAGGGTGCCGTGTCGATCGGCATCATCGGCGGCATCCACCCCGTGGTCGCGGCGATCGCGGCGATCATCGGCAACTTCCTCTGCGTCGCTGTGCTCGTCATCGCCAGCTCGGGGGCGCGCACAGCGATCGTGAACCGGTCGCGCAGCCGGCAGGCGGTGGTCGCCGGCGGCGGAGCCGTCGAGACGGTTCCCGCCGACTCCGCGGATTCCGACCGCGGCAGTGCCCGCCGCGAGAAGTTCCAGCGGGCCTTCGAGCGCTACGGAGTGCCGGGCGTCAGCCTGCTCGGCCCGCTGCTCCTGCCCACCCATTTCACGGCCACGATGCTCGCCGCGTCGGGCGTCGGAAAGGTCCGTATCCTCGTCTGGCAGGCTGTCGCGATCATCGGCTGGACCACGGTCGTGGCTGTGATCGTCGGCGGCGCCGTGTACGCGATCCGCTGAGCCCAGGCGCCGGACGCACAGCAGAAGCCCACCCGCGGAGAGCGAGTGGGCTTCTGCTGTGCGTGTCTCACGTCAGCGACGTCCGGTGCTCGACCGTCGCTTGGCGGCGATGCCTGTGGCCAGTCCGCCACCGACGATCAGCGCGAATGCGAGGGACAGGAACGCTGCACCCGATTCGCCTCCCGTCAGCGCCAGCCCGCCGGGGGCCGCGATCGGGCTCGGCGTCGGAGTCGGCGTCACGACCGGTGACGGCGTCGGAGTCGGGGTCACGACCGGTGTCGGCGTCACGACCGGTGTCGGAGTCGGCGTCGGCGTCACGACCGGCACCGGGTTGGCGATGTTGGTCAGGGTCAGCTCGACACCGGCAGTGGTCTGCGGTGTCACCTCGTAGGTGCCGTCGCCGCCGTCGACGACGCCCTCGCCGGCGATCGTCCATTCACCCCACGTCACGCCCTGGATCTCCGGCAGATCGATCTCCTCGATCACGAAGGTCGATCCGAGGGGCGCACGCGCGCTGACCACCGGCTGCCCCACGGGAACCGACATCGTGGCGGGCGGGGCATCCGATCCCTTGACCGAGTACCGCACCGTGTAGGTCGCGTCGCGCACGGCGTCCGCCTGTGCACCGGTGATCTGCTTCGTGATCGAGAACGTCGTGTAGGCGACACCGCTGCCGTCGCCCCCACCGGACTCGACGACCGTGTGGGTCGCCGACGTCTCGAACGTGTCGACGATCGCGTGGTTGCCGAAGATGTCACCCGCGGCCACGGGTGCGTCTGCCTGCGTGAAGTAGACCAGCTCGTATGCGAACCCTCCGGCCGGCAGACCGGACGCCACGAACTCGAACGAGCGCCCGTCGTCTGCCAGGTCGATCACGTAGGTCGAAGGGTCGACCTCGCTCGCGTCGCCGACCAGCGCGCCGTTGACGACCGCACGCTGAACCAGCTTCACGTCGCCGGTGTAGTGATGCCCCGTGAGTCCCGCGTCGAGCGTGTCGGTGATCGTGAACGACCCCTCATCGACGTAGCCGCTCGGGATCCCGATGACCCACTTCAGCAGTCCATCGGTCGCGGTCTCCCCGCCGTACTTGTAGGGCTCTTCCTGTTCGGCCGGGTCTTCGGGCACCACTCCGCCGTCGCCGGGGAGATCGACGATCTCGACCGTGTCGCCCAGGTCGAACTCGACCGTCTCGCTGGTCGTCGTCTGCGAGGCCCGTGCCTCCATCCAGAACGTGCCTCCGACCTTCTCGAGACCCTCGACCGCTTCGGTGAGAGTGCAGACCATGTCGGGCCCGCCACCCGCCGCCACGGCGCAGTTCGCCATGACCAGACCCGTCACGGGATCGGCGATGGTGAACTCCCCGGCGGACTGCCGACTGAACTCAGCGGGGAGCGTCATCCCGAAGGTCTCCCCCGCCTGTGCTCCGGCCGGCACTGTCCACGTGCCGGAGATCCGCACGTTCTGCCACTGCACGAGCGGTCCGCCACCGTGCTGATTCTCGAGGGACACACCGCTGATCGCGCCGGGATACGTCACCGTCGGAGCCGCGGTGGCCGGAACAGCAGACCCCAGAAGTCCGGTCACCGCCATGACCATCCCCACGATGATCGCCGCGATGCCCCGACCTCGCGTCTTCACTCCCCCGGTCGTCTTCGCCTCGCCTGTCGTCCTTCTGCGCGCACGCACGAAACCACGCTCCCCAGTCATCGTCTTCCCCATCCGATTCGAGTCGCTCCCAGTCGCGACCCATCTAAGAGATCAGGAAAATGCCCGGGGATTACGTGGCAACCGGTATACAGCTTCGATATACCGGAATGGGTTACTGGCAGTGCGTGGTTCCCGCCTCAGCGCACAGCCCCGGCAGTCAGTCCCCCCACGAGCCAGCGCTGGAAGAACACCGCGGCGGCGAAGACCGGGATCACCCCGATGAACGACGCGGCCGCGATCTTGCCGAAGTGCGGTGTGCGGTCTCCGTAGAAGAGCGACAGCGCGACCGGGAAGGTCTGCGAGTCCACGCTCTGGGTGAGGAAGGTCGCGAGAAGGAACTCGTTGTAGTTGAGGATCGCGACGATGATGCCGATCGCGACCAGGCTCGGCAGCAGCAGCGGCACGACGACCGACCACAGCATCCGCAGGGTGCCCGCTCCGTCGATGCGCGCCGCCTCCTCGATCTCGACCGGGAGCCGGCGGATGAAGCCCTCCAGCAGCCAGACGGCGACGGGGACGTTGACGAGTGCGTAGACGAGCGTGAGTCCGAGAAGCGTGTTGTTCAGCCCCACGGATCGCAGAAGCGTCAGCAGCGGCACCACGGCGACGATCGGCGGAAGCAGCCACGGGCTCATCAGTGTCGCCGCGAGCGTGCGGCCACCTGCGTTGTGGCGCACGATGGCCCACGCGCCGGGGACTGCGATGACGAGTGAGACGGCGGCGCCGCCGAGAGCCGCGGCCAGGGAGTTCAGGATCGAACGCGGGATGTCGGTCGACAGCACGTCACCCCAGTTCTCCCAGTGCGGGGCGGCGCTCCACAGGACTCCCGAGACCGTCTCGTCACGCCCCATCAGCGACACCGAGAACAGATACGCGAGGGGGACGAGGGTGACGGCGAGCGCCACGAAGAGCACACTGCTCGCGACCGGCCGCAGACGGGTGCGCGACTCAGTCATGCCGGGCCTTTCGTGCGAAGACCGCCACCACGAGGGTCACCACGGTCACGATGACCGCGAACACGAGGGTGATCGCGGACGCCCGACCGATGTCGAACTCCTTGAGGGCGACCTGCTGGATGAGATAGGTCGTCACGGTCGAGGCCTGACCGGGTCCGCCCGACGTCATCACGAACACGAGGTCGAAGACCTTCAGCGCGATGACGAGCCGGATGAAGAGTGCGGCGATCACCGTGCCAGCGATGGCCGGCCAGGTGATGTGCCGGAACAGACCGGCTCCATGTGCTCCGTCGAGGGACGCCGCCTCCCGCACGGACGGGTCCTGCGTGAGCAGCGCGGCGTAGACGAGGATCACGATCAGCGGCGTCCACTGCCAGACGTCGGCGAGGCCGATCGCCGGGAGCGCCCATGCCGTGGTCGACAGCGGCGCGAGCGAGACGCCGGGAAGCACGGTGGCGAGGAGTCCGCCGCCGGGATTGAACACGAGCTTCCACAGGGTTCCGACCACCACCGGAGGTGTGATGAGAGGAAGCAGGAGCAGCGTGCGCACGACGGCGCCTGCGCGGGTCGCACGCTCCAGCGCGACGGCGATCGCGACCCCCAGCACCACGCTGACGACGGCCACCACGACGGCATACGCGACCGTCCGAGCGAACGACGCGACGACGTCGGCATCCGCGAGGATCGTCTCGAGATTCGCGGTTCCCACCCACTCCTGGAACGGTCTCCCGAGTGTCGAATCGGTGAAGGCCGCGGCGAGGATGAAGACGAGCGGATACGCACCGAGCACGACGATCGACAGGATGGTCGGTGCGGTCAGCAGTCGTGCGGTGCGGGACCGCGACGGACCGCCCGCCCGTCGCGGCACGGGGCCGGACGCGCGGGCGATGCGCACGCGGATCGACGAGGCGTCAGCCAAGGATCTCTTCCCATTCGGCCTGCACTCGGTCGAGCGTGTCCTGGGCGGTGCCGCCCTCACCCGCGATGAGCTTGGCCAGCTCGTCGGTGAGGATCTGCGCGGCCTGCGAGGCGTTCTCACCGGTGGGCCAGGCCAGCGAGCCGCTCAACGTCGTGCGGTTGACCCGCTGCAGGTCGGGGTAGGTCTCGCCGTAGGCCTCGCTCTCGAGCGAGGACTCGCGGTTCGGGTCGATGCCCGTCTGCGGGTCGGCGACGATGAGCTCGGAGTTGACCTCGCGGGACGAGGCGTACTCGATGAAGGCCTTGGCGAGGTCCGTCTTCTCGGTGTTCGCGGCGACGACCCACGTGAAGCCGGCCACCAGCGAGGCGCGCGCCTCGGTGTTCTCGCCGCCGACGGGCAACGTGGTCACGCCCCACTTGCCCGCGACCTTCGAATCGGGGTTGGTCTCCGAGCCCACGCCCAGGTCGGTCCAGTTCTCGATGAACGCGACCTTGCCGTCGTACCACGCGCCGTTGCCGACGCCGAAGTCGGTCTCGGCAGCCGTCGGGAAGGCGTAGGGCACCGCATCCACCAGCGCCTCGGCAGCGGCCACCGCTTCCGGGGAGTTGATCGTGGGCTTGCCGTCATCGTCGACGAACTCGCCGCCGAAGCCCGCCAGGCGGTTCGCGTAGGCGGCGCCGAGGATCAGCGGCGACTTCTGACCGAAGATCGCGGATCCGTAGACGCCGTCATCACCCTCGTTCTCGGTGATGGTCTTCACGTCTGCGAGGTACTCGTCCCAGGTCGCGGGGGGCTCGGTGATGCCGTTCCGCTCGAGGATCTCCTTGTTGTAGAAGAGCACGTGCGTGTCGCCGTCGAAGGGCAGGCCGTAGCGGCGGTCGCCGACCAGCGTGTAGGGATCGTTGATCGAGGGGATGAAGTCGTCCTCCTCGAGCGACGGGGTCTCGTCGATCCAGTCGGTGAGGTCCTGGATGGAGCCGCCCTCGGCGAGGTCCCCGATCGACACGTACCAGGGGGCCGCCACGTCGAACGTGTTCGCTCCCGACTGCTGGTCGAGGGCGAGGGTCGAGCCGATCTCGTCGTAGGGCACGATCGTGAGGTTCACCTCAGCGCCGGTCTCCTCTTCGAAGTGCTCCTTGAGCCAGTTTCCTGCGCCCTCGTGCGACGTGATGAGCAGCGCATTGAGGGTCTGGCCCGAGAAGTCGCCGTCTGCGCCCTCACCACCGGACTCGGGGCTCTGGGTCGCGCAGCCGGCGACCGCGATGGTCGCGGCCGTCAGAGCGGCGGCACCGAGGAGGACGCGGCGGCGACGGCGGCTCGGAAGGAATGACATGGGGGCTCCTCAAGGCGTCGGGTCGGGGAAGCAGATCGGCGCTCACGCTAGGAGCCGAGGGACGACCACCGCATCGCGGACGTAACAGTTCGTCGTGGAGCGACGCGAAGAGTCATCCGGCGGGTCGCCGCACTGCTCGAGTGGCTATGGTCGCGACGTCCCCGATCTCCTGAGGAGCACCATGTCTCGCCGCATCATCCTGAACGCCTTCGACATGACCTGCGTGACTCATCAGGCTCCAGGACTCTGGCGGCACCCTGAGAACCAGGCCGATCGGTACCACGATCTCGACTATTGGGTGGATCTCGCGAAGACCCTCGAGCGGGGCAGGTTCGATGCGATCTTCATCGCTGACGTGCTCGGGACGTACGACGTCTATCGCGACTCGGCCGCCACCGCGCTCGGTGATGCGACGCAGGTTCCCCTCGGCGACCCCGTCGTGCAGATCTCCGCCATGGCGCACGCGACAGAGCATCTCGGATTCGGTGTGACCGTCGCCACGACCTACGAGCAGCCGTACGCGCTCGCGCGCCGGTTCTCGACTCTCGACCACTTCACGCGCGGCCGCGTGGGATGGAACGTCGTGACGAGCTACCTCGACTCCGCCGCCCGAAACCTCGGACTCGACACGCAGATCGCGCACGACGACCGGTACGAGATCGCCGAGGAGTTCCTCGACGTCACATACAAGCTGTGGGAAGGGTCGTGGGAGGACACCGCCGTGCTGCGCGATCGGGAGGCCGGCGTCTTCGCGGATGCGTCGCGCGTGCACCCGATCGGCCACGAGGGGCGGCATTACCGGGTTCCCGGCATCCATCTCGCCGAACCCAGCCCGCAGCGCACGCCGGTGATGTTCCAGGCTGGTGCCTCCCCTCGCGGACGCCAGTTCGCCGCGAAGCACGGCGAGGCGATCTTCATCAACGGGCTGCGTCCGGAGGCGACGCGTCCGGTCACCGACGACATCCGCGATCGCGCCGAGGCTCTCGGGCGCCCACGGGATTCGGTCAAGATCCTCACCCTGGTCACGGTCGTCGTCGCAGCGACGGACGAGGAGGCTCAGGCGAAGCTCGATGACTATCGCCGCTATGTCTCGGTCGAGGGCGCGCTGGCACTCTATGCCGGATGGACGGGACTCGACCTGTCGCAGTACGACCCCGACGTCCCCCTCGAATACGTCGACACGGATGCCGGACGATCCGCCCTCTCGGTCTTCACCAAGGCCGATCCGGAGCGCAAGTGGACGCCTCGCGACATCGCCCACTACGTCGGGATCGGCGGCATCGGTCCCGTCATCGTGGGCAGCCCGCAGACCGTGGCGGACGAGCTCGAACGATGGGTCGAGGTCGGCGGTGTCGACGGCTTCAACATCGCCTACGTCGTGACACCCGGGTCGTTCGAGGACATCGTGGACCACCTCGTGCCCGAGCTCCGCCGCCGCGGGCGCACCTGGGACGACTACCCCGAGGGCACGCTGCGTGGACGACTCAGCGGCGACGGCTCCCCCGTGGTGCCCGAGTGGCATCCCGCGCACGCCTACCGCGGCGCCTACGAGGGCGGCGCGTCGGCTCTCGACGGCACGCTCGGCGGGCCGCTGGTGGATGCAGCGGCCGCCTCCGTTCCGGCGGAACTCGACGACCTGACAGAACTCACCGAGAAGGAGGGCGCCCGATGAGCGTCATCGCAGAGACCACCCACCGCAGCCGATGGACGGGAACGGCGGATGCCGAGGAGCGCGCGCACTGGCGCGGCATCGCCGAGCGCGTCGCCGCCGAGCTCGAGAGCGATGCGCTGCAGCGCGACCGAGCGAACCAGGACCCGACGGTCGAGCTCGACCTGCTCCGCGAGGCGGGGCTGGTGACGCTTCTGCAGCCGGCCGAGTTCGGGGGTGGCGGCGCGCACTGGGAGACGGCCTTCCTCGTCATCCGCGTCCTGTCGCGCGCCGATGCGTCGGTCGCCCAGGTTCTCGCGTACCACTACATCAACTCGGGCAACATCGGCTTCGCAGCCGACCCGTCGGTGCAGGAGAGATGGCACCGCAAGACCACAGAGGGCCGGTGGGTGTGGGGCGACTCCGTGAACCCGACCGACCCCGACCTCGAACTGACCGTCGACGGCGAGGGGTATCGACTCAACGGTCTCAAGCGCTTCTCGACCGGTGCCTCGGCCGGCGACGTCGTGCTGGCGGCCGCACTCGTGCGCGGCGGCGAGCGCGACGGTCAGGTGCTGTTCGTCGTGCTGGACCACGACCGCGACGGCATCCGATATCTCGGCGACTGGGATGCACTGGGACAGCGGCTGTCGGCGAGCGGGTCGGTCCGCTTCGAAGACGTGCGCGTGTCTGCCGACGACGTGCTCGGCGAGCTCGGGGACGAGCCTTTCTCGACGCTGATCACGCCAGGCATCCAGCTCGCCTTCGGCAACCTCTACCTCGGTGTCGCCGAGGGAGCACTCGCCCGGGGACTCGACATCGTCCGTGCACGCCCGCGCGCCTGGTTCCTCAGCCAGGCCGACTCGTACCGCGACGACCCGTTCGTGCAGCGCGTCGTGGGCGAGTTCTCTTCGCGGATCGCGGCGGTCGAGGCGCTGGCGGACCGCGCCGGGCGTCTCTTCGACGAGGTCGTGGATGAGGGAGACGGGGTCACGGCGGCGCGCCGAGGGGAACTGGCCATCGAGATCGCCAAGGTCAAGGTCGTCTCGACCGAGGTCGGCATCGAGGTCGCGAACCGGATCTTCGAGATCACCGGCTCGAGTTCCGCGCGTGCGGATGTCGGGCTGGACCTGTTCTGGAGGAACATCCGCACGCACTCGCTGCACGATCCGATCGATTACAAGAAGCTCGAGGTCGGCGCCTGGACGCTGAACGGCGAGCTCCAGCCGATCTCGCTGTACACCTGATGGGCGAGCAGACGCGGCGGCTCGATGCCGTGCGGGAGCGCTTGCGCCCGGTCATCGCAGAGATCGCGGCGGGCACGGTCGCGCGGGAGAAGGATCACGAGCTGCCGTTCGCCCAGGTCACCGCCCTCCGCGCAGCGGGCTTCGGTCGGCTCCGGCTGCCGATCGAGCACGGCGGTTTCGGGCTGGACTGGGAATCCTTCGCCGAGGTGCTGATCGAGCTCGCTGCGGCCGACTCGAACCTCCCGCAGATCTTCCGTGGCCACATCGCATACGTCGAGCACATCCTGGCTGCGACGCCGAGCGAGCGGCGCTCCCGCTGGCTCGAGCGCATCGCCGACGGAGAGCTGGTCGGCAACGCGTGGTCGGAGAACGGTGCCGCCGCCGTAGGGACGAATGCGACCCGCGTGACCCGACGCCCTGATGGAAGCTGGCGCGTCGACGGACGCAAGTTCTACACGACGGGCAGCATCTTCGCGGAGTGGATCGACGCGACCGTCGACCTCGACGGCACGACCGTGACCGCCCTCATCCGCAGGCATCAGGACGGAGTGGAGATCTCCGACGACTGGGACGGCTTCGGCCAGCCGCTGACGGGCACCGGCACTGCCGTGTTCACGGACGCCTCGGTCGATGAAGACGACGTCGAGCCGTTCACGTCGCGGTTCCCGTTCCAGACGGCGGTCTATCAGCTGACGCTGCTGTCGGTGCTGGCCGGGATCGCCGCCGCGATCGAGCGCGACACGGTCGCTCAGGTGCGGGCACGCACTCGCACCTACAGCCACGGCAGCGCCGAGCGAGTGGCCGACGACCCTCAGATCCTCCAGATCGTCGGCGAGCTGACGGCGACGAGTGCGACGGCCAGGGCGCTCGTGCTCGACGTCGCTCGAGCGGTCCAGCACGCAGCAGACGTGCTGGGCACACCGGAGACGGAGGATGCCGTGATCGCGGCCGAACTCCGCTCGGCGCAGGCGCAGATCGTGCTCACCGACCTGGTGCCCCGCGCCGCCTCGCGGCTGTTCGACACGCTCGGCGCATCTGCCGTGAGGTCGGGCACCGCTCTCGACCGCCACTGGCGGAACGCTCGCACCGTGTCATCGCACAACCCGTGGATCTTCAAGGCCCGACAGCTCGGCGACCACGCCGTGAACGGCCGGACGCCCGAGTTCGTCTGGTCGGTCGGGCAGGCGAAGGTTCTGGAGGCGAGCACGGCCGAGCGCTGAGACGTTCACCGAGGCTGCCCACCTCGCCCGTCTCGAGGCGGAGGGAACGACGCAGGCACCCGGTTCTCTGGCCGAAGCCGCATGAGCCGGGTGCCTCGTGAACCACGCCCCTCGAGCTACTCGATGGGAAGATCGTCGACGGAATGCGGCGGGATGCTGGCGTTCGTTCGGCGCTGCACCGTCCGGCGTTGCACCGTGCGGAGCAACGCCGTCGCGCCGGTGACGAGCAGGAGCACACCGATGGTCAGGATCATGAGAGTGCTGATCGTGACGGGTGTGAGGGTGAGCGCCCAGTCGGCGACGCCCGAGCGGCGGTCATCGTCGGCGATGAGCCAGAGCGAGGTCGCCGCCACGGCGGCGAACAGGATGCCCCAGACGATGGCCGCCCAGCGGGTGCGAGGCGGGGTGACCGCTTCGGCGTGGGGTGCGGATGCAGCGGTCGCCGCTGCTGTGCCCGCCTCGGTGGTCGTCTGAGTGCTCATCGCTCGTCCTCTTCCTCAGCCTCGATGAGGGTGATGTCTATCTCGCCGCTGGTCTGCGCGATGGTCACACGCTGCACGGTCGTCGTCGGTGCGTTCTCGGCCGAGATCGTCTCGGCCACGACCGATTCGCCGTCGCGTTCCGTCGCCGTCCATGTGCCGCTGTCGATGATCGCGCCGGTGCCTGCCTCGACCCGCGTCCAGCTCACGTCGGCGGTTCCGACGGTCGCCCGCAGCTGCAGCTGCACACCGGGGTCGACGGAGATCCAGGTGCTGCCGGCACCCTTCTCCACGACGATCGGCCGCGGAGCGTCGTCATGCCGGTTGAGCGAGATGGAGAGGTCACCGAACGGCTGGCGCACGTGCGCGGCCTCGTTGTTCGAGATCGATGCCCAGCCGATGCTCACGCCCTGGAAGGCGGAGAACCCGCCGGCCACCAGTCCGGCGACGAGCGTCAGCACGGTCGCGAAGGCGAGGAAGCCGCTGCGCCGTCGGAGGGCACCGGCGACGATCATCCCGATCGCGAGCACCAGTGCGGCCGACAGCAGGCCGAGGGCACCGCCGACTGCGGCGTCGCCGGTGCCGAGCCCGACCAGAGCGCCGACGACGATGGCGAGGCCGATGACCGAGGCGACGATCGCGAGACCCGCGCGTGGGCGGGAGGCGCGACGAATGCCGCGGCGCTCCGCGGCCTCGGCGGCGAACACCGCGGCCTCCGCCTGACGCTCGCGTCTGACCTGATCGCGCGCCATGCGTTCGGCATCCTGCTGCCGCCGGCGCCACGCCTGGTCCTGCTCCTTCCACGCCCGGTGCTGGATCCGCCACGCGGCGACCTCGGCCGGGTCCTGCACCCCGGAGGGAAGCGGCGCGGGTGGTGCGGGCGGTGCGTCGTCGATGAACGCGGCCGGTGCGGCGTACACCTCGGACGAGGCGGCGGATGTGGCATCCGCCCCCTCGGCGGTACCCGAACCGCCGAGGGGGACGGATGCCTCCGGGGCCGCCGGATCTGCGGAAGCCACCGGCAGATCAGGCGCGGAAGCACCCGGGGTGCGGCTTGCAGCACGCACGATCAGGAAGAGCAGGCCTCCAACGATGACCAGCCCGACGATCCAGCTGAAGACCGCCAGCGCTGACCAGCTCTCGTATCCGAACCCGAACAGGCGTCCGGTGAGCGGAGCCGTCGGGATCAGCCCGACGACGGCCATGCCCAGAAGACCGAGCTGGACGGGCTGGTAGTCCCGCCGCAGCAGGTCGCGGACGTGGACCCGGCCGTCGAGATCCGGCAGCAGCGCCCAGGCGAGGGCGTAGAGGAAGATCACCGGCAGGCCGAAGAGCGCTGCGACCACGAGGACGCCGCGCACGATCAGCGGGTCGATCCGCAACCGGGCGGCGATGCCGGCGGCGACCCCACCGAGCCATCCGTCAGAGCGGACCACTCCGAGACCGGCGACCCACAGGAGGAATCGCTCGGCGCCGTGCGGAACGGCCGTCCTCGGCGGGCTGGCCTGGTCGGCGGGAGGCGGTGGCGCGGTCGGAATCGTCATGTGTCAATCCTGTCTCCCCCGGTCGGATCCCTGCCATGGGGTGAACCCCTGAGCGACCCCTGATTCTCTCCAGGGGAGGTCACGGATCCGCGCGCCGGATGATTGGATGTCGACATGTCCTCTTCCGCGACCGCGTCTGCGCGACCCTCTCGCTCCGCCGTGTCGTCGCGAGCGGGAGGAGACCTCCAGCCCGAGCCGCGTCAGGCCCTGACACGCGACCGCGACTGCCTGGTCGCAGGCGTCAGCGCGGGTCTCGCCCGTCACCTGGGCGTGCGGGTGTGGATGGTCCGTGCGCTCTTCATCGCTCTCACGATGTGCGGCGGGGCCGGCATCCTGCTCTACGCCTGGTGCTGGGCGTTCACGCCCTGGGCCGACGGCGACGGCACCCCGTCGCGACGGGTGCCCGTGGCCTGGATGCTGCTCGTCCCTGCGAGCGTCGGCATGCTCATCGTGCTCTTCTGGCGCGGCGGCAGCGACTGGCTCTCGGGAACGATTCCGCCTGATGCGGCGGCCGTGGTCGTGTTCGGCACCGTGGGGGCGGCGACCGGGGCCGGGCTGTGGGCGACCCTGATCGATCGCACCGACACCGCCCGGGGACCTCGACACACGATGCTGGTCAGGATCCTCTCGATCGCGCTCCTCGCGATGCTGTTCGGCCTGCTCCTGACCCGGCCTGTCGGCAGCACCGGTGTCGCACTCGTGCTGGTCCCGCTCGCCGGCATCCTCGCCGTGCTGCTGTCGACCCTGATTCCGCGGTGGCGCGACCTGGCGGGCGAACGCGTGCGGCGCATCCGTGAGGAGCAGCGCAGCGAGATGGCCGCGCACCTGCACGACTCCGTGCTGCAGACCCTCGCGCTGATCCAGAACAGGGCGGGCGCATCGAGCGAGGCGGCTCGGCTCGCACGGGCGCAGGAGCGCGAGCTGCGAGCCTGGCTGTACGACGGCGATGCCCCGGCCGACAGCGATCTGGCGACCGACCTGCGCGACTATGCCGGGGGCCTGGAACTCGACTACCCGGTGCGGATCGAGGTGGTCTCGGCGGGCCTCTCCACCGAGCGTGCGAGCGGGGAACTCGCCGCGGCGGCGCGAGAGGCGATGCTGAATGCCGCACGGCACGCGACGGGGGAGGTCTCTGTCTACATCGAGGGCAATGCGACCGACGTCGACGTCTTCGTGCGTGATCGGGGTCCGGGCTTCCGACTGGACGACGTGCCGGGCGACCGCCTGGGCGTGCGGGAGTCGATCATCGGTCGGATGCGTCGAGCCGGGGGCTCGGGCACCGTGCGCAGCGATGAGAGCGGCACCGAGGTGCATCTGCGACTGTCGACCGTGCCGCGGGGCGCGACGAACGCGCAGGTGCCGAACGCGCCGGCGAACACGGATGAAGGCGAGGACGCTCGTGGCTGACAGCATCCGCATCGTGATCGTCGACGACCATTCGATCTTCCGCTCGGGACTCCGCGCCGATCTCGATGCGAGCGTCGAGGTGATCGGGGAGGCAGCCGACGTGCCGTCCGCCATTGCGATGATCCGCGAGACCGTGCCCGATGTGGTGCTGCTCGACGTGCACCTTCCGGGTGGCAGCGGCGACGACTCCACCGGCGGCGAGTCGGTGATCCGCGGCTCGCTGCCCACGACGGCCCGGTTCCTGGCGCTGAGCGTGTCGGATGCCGCAGCCGACGTCGTGCGGGTGATCCGCGCCGGTGCGCGCGGCTACATCACCAAGGGCTCATCCGGCGGGGAGGTCAGCCGCGCCGTGCACGCCGTCGCCGACGGGGATGCGGTGTTCTCGCCGCGGCTCGCCGGGTTCGTGCTCGACGCTTTCGGCGCGGTCGCCGGCGAGATCGCCACGACGACCGACGAACTCGATCGACTGTCGGCACGCGAGCAGGAGGTGATGCGGCTGATAGCCCGCGGATACGCCTACAAGGAGGTGGCCGCAGCGCTGTTCATCTCGATCAAGACGGTCGAGACGCACGTCTCATCGGTGCTGAGGAAGCTGCAGCTGTCGTCGCGCCACGAACTCACGGTGTGGGCCTCGCAGCGTCGACTGCTCTAGCGGGGGCTGTTCCTCGGGATGCCTCGGGCAGCGTGCGACTCAGCGTATGCCGGGGTCGGCCGTGAGCTTTCCGAGCAGACGCTCGAGCTCGCTGAGGTCGTGCAGCGCTGGCCGTGGCAGAATGCTCGGCGATGCTCGATCACGGCGATCCGAGTGCGACATCGTCACGCCCCCAGACACGCGAACGGACCGAGATGGCTGAAGCGACAACGATCCTCGACCGGGTGGCGACGGCTGCCGAGCATCGATCGATCGCGGAATCGGTGGGCTGGCACGACGCCTTCGACTGGGCGACGATCGCGGATTCCCTGGCCGGCTCGACGTTCGGCGTGGTCGCGTATGCCGGAGACGCGGCTGTAGGCATGGGGCGCGTCGTCGGAGACGGCGTGAAGTACTTCTACGTGCAGGACCTGGCCGTCCTCCCGGCCTTTCAGGGGACCGGCCTGGGGGCGCGCATGCTGGACCGCCTGACGGAGCGAATCGCCATGGCCTCCCCGGCAACGGCCTTCGTCGGATTGTTCTCGACCGCCGCGGGCACCGACCTCTACACCTCACGCGGTTTCGGCCCCGGCGACATGACCGGGCTGTTCAGGCTCATCGGGCCAGCGCCGCGGGACGATGGGCAGAACGGATAGACGCGGGACGACAGGACAGCGACCGGCGCCCGCTGAGCACGTTCATCCGAGGGCCACGGTGCGGCCCCAGTCATCCCGCCTCGACGACCCCGGCCCTGATCCCCCAGAGCACGGCCTGCAGGCGGTCGCGGGCTCCGGTCTTCTGGAGGATGCCGGCGAGGTGGTACTTGACGGTCGTCAGTTCCACGAAGAGACGGTCGGCGATCTCGGCATTCGACAGCCCCTCGGCGAGGAGTCGGAGCACATCCAGCTCCCTCTCGGTGAGCGGAGGCCCCTCGGCCGGAACCTGCGCGCTGCTCGCTCGACGGCGGTCGGCGAACTCGTGCAGGATGCGGCGGGTCAGGCGTTGGTCGAGTGTTCCGTCGCCGGCGGCCACCGATCGGACCGCGGCGAGCAGCGTGTGCTCGTCGGCGCCCTTGAGGAGGAACCCGGCGGCGCCTGCCTCGAGAGCGGCGAAGACATCGGCGTCGACATCGAAGGTGGTGAGGATGAGCACGTCGGTCGCCAGGGCTGCGTCTCCGACGATCTCGCGTGTGGCTGCGATGCCGTCTGTTCCCGGCATCCGGATGTCCATGCAGACGACGTCGGGGCGGAGGCTGCGGGCGAGACTCACGGCGTCGGCGCCGTCGACCGCTTCGCCGATCACCTCGATGTCGGCCTCGGCTCCGAGGATGACGGCGAGCCCGGCGCGCACGACGGCCTGGTCGTCGGCGATGAGAACACGGATCATGGGGTGCTCCGTCCGTCGTAGGGGATGCTCAGGCGATTGGTCCATCCGCCGTCGTCGTCGGGCCCTGTTGACAGGTGCGCCCTGATGAGTTCGGCCCGCTCCGCCATGCCGGAGAGCCCGTAGCCGGCGCCCGAGCTGTCGGTCGTCTCCCGCGTCCGGACTTCGGCGGAGGGCTCGTTGGCGACCGTGATCTCCACGGCATCCGCTCCGAACCGCACGGTCACGGCTCCCGCCGCGCCGGGCGCATGTCTCGCGACGTTCGCCAGCGACTCCTGCACCATCCGGTACGCGGTGGTCTCGGCGAGCGCACCCACCGGACGCGCATCCCCGACGGCGGCGAGTGCGACGCGCTGGCCCCGTTCGCGCGCGATATCCACGAGCGCAGGGATGCCGGCGATGGTCGGCACCGGGCTCGGGGCACCTGAGGGTGCGTCGTCATCGCTGCGCAGGAGCCCGACCGTCCGTCGGAGGTCGGCGAGCGCGATGCGGGCATCGTCCTGGACCGTCTGCATCATCTCCCGCGCCCGGTCGAGATCGCTGCGGGTGAGAGCGGTGGCGGCCTGGGCGCTCACGATGATCCCCGAGAGGTGATGCCCGGCGATGTCGTGCAGTTCCCGCGCGAGGGCCTCGCGCTCGGCACGCACCTCGCGCTCGGCGCGCTCGCGCCGCTCCCGCTCGGCCATCCTCGCCTGCTCCTGCAGCGCATCCGCGAGACGCTCGCGCCCGCGCACGTACTCGGCGACGGCCGCGGGTGCCGCGTACTGCAGGGCGATGCGCGCGATCACGGTGAGGATCAGGACGAGCGCCGATTCGCGTGACCCCAGGAGCAGCGCACTCGCGCCGACGCCGGTGGTCACGAGCGCGCCGAGGGCGAGCGCCGTCAGCGCCGGGTTGCGCCGGCTGCGCCGAGCCATCGCATAGGCGGCGAGGATCACGCCCAGCGAGCCGACCCCCAGCTCCCCCGCCGAGGTCGCCAGGATCACGGCATCGAGGAGCACGGCGCCGGCGAAGACGATGATGGGTGCGCGCTGGCGGAAGACGAGCAGGACGGCCTGCAGGGCGACGAGAGCGGCGTGGGCGAACGGCGATACATCGCCCGGCACCGCTGCGGGGAGCTCGTCGATCCACAGGTCGGCTCCGATGTAGCCGACCGCGGCGGCGAGCACGAGAATCGGCGGGATCGCGCGGCGCACGCGTTCGGCGCGCCGGGAGGGCGGCTCCGCAGGGGACATGGACTCAGTCAACCACGCCGGGCCCCACCCCCGTCGCGAGGCAGGACCCGGGATCGATCGAGGTGTGATCACCGATCGCACAGTGTCTCATCGAGCGCCTCGACGACGATCCGATACTGCTCGAGCAGCACCTCGTCGTCATCCGGGGAGACCACCGCCCAGGGAAGCGCGGTCACTGCGATCGTGACGGCGGTGCCGTCCGGTGCGACGGCGTTGCGCGTCTGGGTGCCGGGGATGTCGCCTCCGTGCCCCCAGGCGAATCCTCCGCAGCTGAGCGGGTACCGCTGCAGACCGAGTCCGTACTCCGCCTCGGGCCAGAGCTCATCGCCCGCCGGCACGGTGGTCTTCATCGTCTCGAGCCCGGCACCGCTCAGCAGCTCGCCGTTCAGCAACGCACGCATGAAGGTGTTGAGCTCTGCCGGGGTGGACACCATGGCTCCGGCCGACCAGGCGAATGACGTGTCCATGGCGGAGATGTCACGCAGCTCTCCCGGAACGTCGGCGTGATAACCGGTGGGGTGCTCCCCGCGGAGCGGGAGCTCACCAGGGGCGGGGAAGTACGTGTGTTCGAGTCCCAGCGGCGTCACGATGCGCTCATCGATCTGCTGGGCGATCGCGCGGTCGGTCACCGCCTCGATGAGCAGCCCGAGCACCAGGTAGTTCGTGTTGCTGTACTCCCATCTCTCCCCCGGCGCGAAGCTCGCAGGGCGAGTGAGGGCGATGTCGAGCATGTCCCGCGGAGAGATGTACTTCTCCTGCGCGCCGAAGGCATCGGCCGCGATCTGGTCGGCGTATTCCGGCAGACCGCTCGTCTGCTGCAGCAGCTGGTGCACGGTGATGCCGGCGCCGTCGATCCTCGCTCCCCCGATCAGCCCGGGAAGATACGTGTCGATCGGAGCGTCCAGGTCGACGAGGCCCTCGTCGACCAGCTGAAGCACGATCGTCGCGACGAACATCTTGGTGTTGCTGGCGATCCGCACTTCTGCGTCGGGTGGAGGCGCCTGGCCGGTCTCGATGTCGCCCTCGCCGGCGACCGCGTTCTCGACCTCACCATCCGGCGAGGTCACCGATGCGAGGGCCGCCGGGTAGCCGGCGTCGACGAGGGACTGCAATCTCGTCTCGAGCGCGCTGGTCGTCTCCGCGTCCGCGGACGAGGCCGGTCGATCGGACGCCCGGAAGAGCACGCCCGCTGTGATCGCTCCCGCGACGAGCACGGCGGCGGCCGCGATCGCGATCACCGTCCGCATCCTGCGTCTGGGGGCGGGCTGGTTCTGGGGTGTGGGGATGTCGTTCATGTCGTGTCCTTTCCCGTCGGATGGGTCGTGTCGGATGGGTCGGGCATCAGAGGTCGCGCCGGGACAGAGCGACGGATGCCGCGGCGAGCGCCGCCGCGGAGAGGGCGGCGAGGGCCGCGAGCGCCACTCCGACAGGCACCCCGGCCGACCCGCCGTGAATGACGTTCTGCGCGAGCGCGACCGGCAGGAACTGCGTCCAGACGGGCGCGGAGCCGCCGCCGATCAGCGAGGTCATGGCGGTGACGAGCGGTTCGGCGAAGAGCACCGCGAGCATGGTGAGGATGCCGGCGAGCTGCGTCCGCACGAGGATGCCGACCGCGAGGCCGATCAGTGCGAGGCCCGCGACTGCGACGACGCCCCGCCCCAGGGTGGCGACGACGTCACCGACGCCCGCGGTGAAAGTCGTTGCGGTCGTCGCGAGCGCGACGAGCAGGGCGGTGAGACTGACAACCGCCATGAGGGCGCCGATGACGACACCGACGACTGCGACGGCCATGGCCTTGCCCGCGACGATGCGACCACGACGGGGAGACGCGAGGGCTGCTCCGACCATGCCGCCGTACCGGTCGTCACTGGTGCCGGCGAGGGTGCCGAGCAGGACGATGGCGAGGAGCGCGATGCCGATCGACCCGCCTCCCATCGACGCGCCGAGCGGATTGATCGCGTCGAGCTGCGCCGCCGGAGATGTCAGGTCGAGCACGGGGAGGTCGGCACCGAGCGCCTCTGCGCCGGGACCGATGTCGCCGCGAGCCAGCGCCGGGAGCACGGTCACGAACATCAGCTGCGTCAGGGTGAGTCCGATCACGGCGACGAGCGCACTGACCTTCGTCGCTGTGGTCGTGGTCAGTCCGAGGAGTTCTGCGCGGAACATCAGCGCACCCCCGCGATTCCGGTGACCTGGAGGTAGTAGCCCTCGAGGTCTCCGCTCGCTGTGGCGACGGCATCCGCCAACGTCACGTCGGCGACGACCCGCCCCTCGGCGATCACGACGATGTCGTCGGCGATGTCCTGCACGTCGGAGAGCAGGTGTGAGGAGAGCAGCACCGTCCCTCCGGCATCTGCGAAGGCCCGCAGGCGATCACGCAGCCAGCGCATGCCGGCGGGGTCGAGGCCGTTGGAGGGCTCATCGAGCACGAGCAGCTTCGGCTCTCCGAGCAGCGCTGCCGCGACCGCGATGCGCTGCTTCATGCCGAGCGAGTATCCGCCGGATCTGCGGTCGGCGTCGGCGGTCATGCCCACCTCGGCGAGGACCCCATCGACGCGCTGGGGGGCGACGTCGGCGCGGGCCGCGGCGATGCGCAGGTGCTCACGTCCGGTGCGGGCGGGGTGCAGACCGCCGGCGTCGAGAACGGCGCCGACCATCGTGGCCGGCCGCTCGAGGTCGCGGTAGGGGCGCCCGAAGACCAGGGCCTCGCCCTGGTCCGCGGCGATGAGTCCGAGCAGCAGGCGGATCGTGGTGGTCTTGCCGGCGCCGTTGGGCCCGAGCAGGCCGACGACTCTCCCTGACGCGATCGTGAAACCGACTCCGTCGACGCGAGAGCGTCCATGGAAGGACTTGTGCAGTCCGCGCGCCTGGAGCGGCGGAGATGTGGAGATGTTCATGTCTCCAGCCTCGCCAGCGCGGCTCTCGAGCACCCCCGCCGGCCGCACGGGATCGCCCTGTCCGAAAGGACAGTCGTGGTCGGATCCGGATCCCGGGAACGGAACAGCGGAGGCCTCGCGAGGGCCGTCGTCCCGCTCCGGACCTCCCCCTACATCAGCGACGCATCAGGCCTCGCCCTGGTTGACACGCCCGCGACCCGGCTTCGGGATCCCGACTGGCTGGCTGCGGGGACGCTCGCGCGCCGGCCACCGGAATCGCTCGACGAATCCCGCGACGGCCGTCGAGCGCGTCGCGAGGACGATCGCCACTGCCTTCCACCGGCGCGGCCGAGCGGTGAGCAGGGGGACGAGCACACCGAGCGGGACGAACACCGCGGCGTGGATGAGCGCGTCCTCGAGCCCGAAGTCGACGAAGGGCACGAATGCCGAAGATTCCGTGACCAAACCGTTGCATTCGTTATCTCGCCGTTATAGAGTGATCGCACGGTGAATGTTTGCTGTGGCATACACCGCATGTGATTGCAGGACACTCTTGGTGCAAGGGACAAGGGCCGGTCGGGAGCCTCTCCGACCGGCCCTTTACTGTTG
>Ga0308167_1000554_pt1 | contig 62077 bp, 42 predicted proteins | sample PhyCR1_2_FD_202138 | JGI IMG/M metagenome (GOLD analysis project Ga0308167, IMG submission 202138) | Phyllosphere microbial communities from UC Gill Tract Community Farm, Albany, California, United States - DLSLRC.R1 | ecosystem: Host-associated > Plants > Phyllosphere > Unclassified | place... | reverse complement strand
TTAAATAGAGGTTAAGTAAAGTTGAACCTGACAATAGATAAACTGGTGAAATATTGCTAATACGGTCTGCTAACCACCAACGGAAATAAGTCATTCCCCAAAGTGGATAACGTCCTGCGCCAACGCCCAACATTAATAAACGTTTTACCGTAATTGAAAGTACAAAACTGCTAATAATGACCGTTACATAGACCAATAAAGACAACGCGATTGCATAGGGAATGCTGTCTCGGGTTCCACCAGTAAAATAGTGATAGGTAAAGAAAGGCGCCAACCACTGCAAAATATTAATCGAAATTAAAACAGGAATAGTTACAAGCTGTGCAATACCACATAACCATTTATAAGTTTGATTACGCGGGTTGTCTTGCCCAATCTGGCTATCAAATAAAGTAGGTTCTGGCTGCTCCAACATTAAAGCTGCAATAGCCCCCACTCTTCGGGCCTGATAAAGGCTTTGAATTGTAAGATGGCTATATTGGGGATGTTCACGCAAATTCGAAACTAAAACAGCGGCTAAAAGCGAATGCCCGCCCAAGTCATCAAAGAAATCCGAATCTAGTTTAATCGGCATGTTTGGAAACAAGCGATTCAAAATTTCAAATAAAATTTCTTCGGCTGGATTTTGCGGCTGATCAGATTCGCTGCGGTCAATCACACTCGTAAGCGGTCTTGCTTTTAAAGCCTTACGGTCAATTTTTCCAGACAATAAACGCGGTACTTCTTCAATAATTTCAAAGCGATTCGGCACCATATAAGGGGGTAAACGTTGACCAAGATTATGTCGAAGCTGCTTAATTTCTATAGGTTGTTTCGCATCAAGCTCAGATGCAATAAAAGCAATCAGCTGATCAATTCCGTCTTCTTGACGTAGAATTACTGCTGCTGTGCCAATGCCGTCAATATCACAAAGCGCAGCTTCAATTTCACCGAGTTCAACACGGAAACCACGAATTTTTACCTGATCATCAGCACGACCTAAGCAATGTACTTGACCAAATTCATCAATTTTTGCCAAGTCGCCAGTACGGTAAAGCAACTCTTCATCCGCACTCATTGCCCACGGGTTTTCAATAAACTTATCAGCCGTTAAATCAGGTCGCCCTAAATAGCCTGGTGCCACACTCGGACCGAAAATACAGAGCTCACCTGTTTCACCTTGAGACAGTAATTCTCGTTCTGCATTAATCACCAACATACCGTAGTTTGGTAATGGTTTGCCAATCGTGACGGGTTTACCACGTGCTAACGACTCTAGGCTTGCAGTAACCGTAGTCTCAGTTGGACCATAAGTGTTAAACATTTGATGGTGAGGTAATGCCCAACGGTCAACCAGTGAATCCGGACACATTTCCCCACCTAAGTTGATAATGCGTAAATTCGGTACATCTTCAGGAAATAAAGCCAGTAATGTTGGAACAGCATGTAATACTGTAATTTGTTCCTGCTTTAATGTTTGACATAACCGCTCAGGGTCACTGACCAGCGTTTTTGGAGCAATCCACAAAGTTGCCCCAACCAAATAAGACAGCCAAATTTCTTCAAACGACATATCAAAAGCGACAGAAAAACCTTGATAGACTTTGTCCTGCTCTTGAATATCCAAAATATTATTTTCACTACGCAGGAAGTGACAAATATTTTTCTGGGTAATCACAATACCCTTCGGCTTACCTGTTGAACCTGACGTATAAATAATATAGGCAGGTTGATCCGAGGTCGTTCTAGCTAAACTAATATTTTCACTGAGTGGCTTTTGTAGCTCAGTGTTGGTCCATTTGGTTTGCGGCACTTCGGCTAAATGTTCATACCATTCATCTGTAGTAATCATCCCGACAGCTTCGGCATCTTCAAGACAAACCGCAATACGGTCAGCTGGCGTATCCATATCAAAAGGAAGCCAAGCTGCACCACTCAAACAAATTGCCAGTTGTGCTTTTAAAAGCTCAATACCCCTTGGTAGCCATAACCCAACAATATCCCCAGCTTTCACCCCATTTAAAGCGAGTTGTTGTGCCATTACTAAAGCTTGCTGATATAACTCTCCATAACTCAGCGTTTTATTTGCTTCAATTAAAGCTATTTTGTCTGGGAGATTTTGAGCAGTTTGAATAAAAATATCGGCCAGTATTTCATCTTGCAAAAATTCGGGGTGAAATTTACCACGAATAATATTCTTCGAACTTGTTACGAATTGGTTCATTTTTTATAACTCACTTTAATTTTTTGATTTAGCTAAAATAAAGTCATATTTGAGTTTTTCTGACCCATTAAAGAAATCAATTGCTAGGCAACAAATTAAAGAGCTGAACTTAAATGAAGATTAAAGATTTTATTTTAAAGTTAGGAAACGAGTTATTAAATTAAAAGAACAATCTATTTTTATTACTTATAAATCAAACTGAGACAAAAATAAGGAAAAATATAGGTACATATTTTTATAAAATTTAAATAACTTTATTCAAAATTGATATAAACCGAGAAAATAAAAAAACAGGCATAAAAAAAAGCCCTCGTCATTAACAAGGGCTTTTTAAGAATTTGGCGGAAGCGGTGTCCGTATAACAAGTGTCTCATACCATCCAACCAAATCTTATAAAAATATAATTTTCAATGTCTTAAGATATTACCAGTCTAACCACGTCTTGTCTAATCCAAACATTTCTAGTATTTTAAGAGGGGTAGGTTGTGGGGTAAATCAAAAATCATGCCAAAGAAAGCTAAAGAACTATCTGCTCTTAGTGTAGCAAAAATCAAAGAGACTGGTCGCCATTCTGTAGGGGGTGTTGACGGCCTTTGCTTAAATGTCGAAGGTAATTCTCGTGTCTGGATTTTGCGTGCGGTGGTTGGTAAACGTCTGGATAAAGATGGAAGATTAAAACCTCATCGCCGTGATATCGGCATTGGCCCCTACCCTGAAGTTTCTTTAGCTGAAGCTCGTGCTAAAGCAACAGAATTAAGATTACAGATACGTAATGGTATAGATCCTATTGCTCATAAGCAGGAACAACTTGAAAAGCTTCTTGTCCAGCAGCTACGGAACAGAACATTCATGGAGTGTGCAAAAGTCGTTATTGCCAATAAAACTCGTGAACTCAAAAATGAAAAGCATATTGGACAATGGTCATCGACACTAGAAACTTATATCTATCCAACGTTAGGTGATATTAGCATTAGCACGATTACCAAAGTCGATATTGCTGAAGTTCTTAAACCTATCTGGATTGAAAAAAATGAAACAGCCAAACGTATTCGTGGGCGTATAGAAACTATTTTTGATTATGCTAAGGCTATGGGATATTTTGAAGGTGATAATCCAGCCGAATGGAAAGGTAATCTTGAACCAATACTTGGTAACTTAAAACAAGAATCACGCCCCCATCCTTCTCTACCTTATGAACAAGTAGCTGAGTTTGTTCAGCATCTTCGCCAGAAAGATGGTATTTCTCCAAAAGCTTTAGAATTTGCAATTTTAACAGCGTGTCGTTCTGGTGAAATCTTTGGCGCAACATGGCAAGAAATAGATTTAGAATCTAAAGTTTGGATCATCCCTAAAGAACGAATGAAAGCTGAGAAGGAACATCGCGTTCCTTTATCCCAAGAAGCCCTCTCATTGCTTGAATCCATTAAACTGTATACCCAGCCTCAGGATTTTATCTTCCCTGCACCTCGTGGCGGTGGCATGCTTTCTGATATGTCACTAACAGCTTTGATTAAACGCATGCATGAACAAAAACTTAAAGAAAATGGCTTAGGCTATATTGACCCGAAACAAAATCGAGTGATTACCACACATGGTTTCCGCTCTACTTTCCGTGACTGGTCAGCAGACAAAACTGACTACCCTCGTGAAGCCTGCGAGCATGTACTTGCGCATAAATTACCAGATGAAGTTGAAGCTGCTTACCTACGTGGAGCTTATCTAGAAAAACGTAAAGGTCTAATGGCTGATTGGGCTAAATTCTGTAGTACGCTCTATAACTAGACAACATATTACGAATGCTTCTGCCTTAGACGGCAGAAGCATTCGTAATTATAAGCTAGTATATGAACATAATTTTTAGAAGGTATGACTGTCTAGGATCATAAACAGTACGTGGCAAATTATTTTTTCTTTGTTCTCTTCCTTTAACAGTTATTACTCTGCCAACCCATCACAAAACTCAACAACCCTTTCTACAATGTCAGGAAGGATACGATCAATGACTTCGTTCTTAAACTTGTGTTGAGAATGCGGCCTAGCTATTACGATTTCTCGAAGCTCTCTTAAAGTAATAACAGAACTAGGAAACTGGATCATCGAACGCTTTCCGCTTAACTCCAACACTTCCCGACCAAAATTCAATGCCATGTCTACACAATCAACACACATTGGAGCAGGATTAGAATCGAAATTCATATCTCTAGTGGAGAATAAAGAAGCTGTTTTAACCTCAAAGATCCATGAATTTTTCTTTGAAGGTCTTACACAATCATATTTACCCCTAGAACAACAAGGACAGAACCAATCATCTTCATATCTAGTCCAATATTTTCCTCGTGTAGCGATAAGATGAGCAAGTTCATTGTTTGAAGGCTTCTTTTTAAGTACAGGATTGTCTTTTAACCGCCATGAACTGTTCGCACCTTTAAATGGTACTGTATTATAAAGTAACCTCTCTGGTTCATATCTATCAAATTGATGTAACCCATGACGCTCAAAACGCCATTTAGCAAGTCGTTCAATTTGTTTAGCAGTTCTTTCTGATGGTTGATACCAATCTTGATTCTCAGCAGCTATTTTTGCAAATCTTTCAGCAAACTCCATTCTCATTTCAAAAATAGGTTTAGCCCTTTCCCATACTTGTTGAGCCAGTACTGGATCAATCTCATGTTCTTGATTTAGTGTGGGTTTAACAAACTCTGCAATCTCTCGTGGTGAGAAAGAAAAATACTTGTGCGCTTTTACTATTTTTTTGGCATCTGCATCTGCTTTATTACAATCAAAACAGACGACGGTATTATCATAAGCAGATAAAGAGAATGCCGCCTTGATAGCAAATTTTTCAGAAAGTTCATCGGCTACAATGTGATCTTTTTGAATCGAATACTTTTCAAAAAGCCCTTTAACCACATCTTTCATGTGGTCATGATGCTCATGTAATTGGCAAGTTAGATAATTATTTTTATTTAACCTCACTATTTCTGCCTTAGTCCTTTTACAACACGGGCAAGACCAATCCACTGGGGTCATTACCCACCAACGGTTCATATGTGGACCGCTGGCGTTGAATGACTTAACCAACGCAAGTGTCGAGTAAGTATGTTCCGAATCTATGCCATCTAAGTCTCTCTCAGCTAAAGATGACTTAAACTCTTCAAATGTTGTAGGTTCTGTCATAGGTCACCTAATAAATTATGTTTTGTGTCTATTGCGATACCTAAAAGAACTTTTTCAGACAAGGGCAACGTATAACCATGCTAAATGGTTACGAAAAACACGTACCATGCTTTAATGGTATGCAGACTTTTTAGATGGAAAAGTGAAATATTCATTCATGAAGAAAACAAGTAAGTAAAGCCCCTAACGGCTTTTCTAGACTTGAATTGTTCAAAGCGTTTAAAGCTGCATTTCTGATAAGTTAATCTTTTCCAAAATTCTTACATAATCATTTTCAAGTGCAGGCTCATTAAAATCTCCCCTATAACATTCAAAATCAGTATCAGGAAAACACCTATTAATAACCTTAAATCGTTGGTGCCACTTGCTGTCTCTTGTTAAGATTATTTGTTGCGGTGCATCTTTAAATTGTCCCACCGTTATATCAACAGTTACATCATCGATTTTCAATCAAAGATGTAACTGTTCATGATTTATCTTACATTGCCCAGTCAACATTAAAATTTGGAATGGATTATAATTTCGTTTCTCTATCAGGAAGCGTGCTAACAGCATAGCTGAGTATTCGCAACATGCTATTGGGAAGAGCGATAAAACCTCAAGTTGAAATTCATCTTTAGGTACACTTTTCAGCCCCTCAAAAAATTCATTTACATCCTTTTTAGGTAATTCAATCATGAACTTTTTCTTTCCTATTCACCATTCCAGTACCAATACACTTCATCCCAATCAAATGCAGTAAGGATTGGAAGAATGTCTCCTTGCTGAGAATACCGTCGTGAATCAAATTTTGCAGAGATTGCCTATAGCCTGCAAGAACTGTTCACACCTTTAAAGCAACGCAATCCAAAAAGCGAGTTAATAGATTCCCCACTGCGGATTATAAAGACTAGTTGAGGAATGGTTCGACTGACACGGCTACGCCAAACTTTTCCAATTGCAAGAATTTTGACCCCAAAATTTGTGCTGGAATTTTGCGTTGGAGTAATTTAAAAAAGTTTTCATCATGCGTTGAAATAATGACTTGTTTGTCAAACTGCAAGCAAATACTTCGCAGGAGATCGATCGTCGATAGTATGTTAATGGAGTCCATTGATTGGATTGGATCATCAATCATAATAACGTTGATGGGATTACCCTCATCATCCTTCGCATGAAGCGCACTCGCTAGAAATACACTCAAACTAAGGATATTTGTTTGAGCAGCACTGAAATACAGGATCGGAGATATCAGTCCTCCACCCTCATCGCTAACCACAATATTTAGGCCAGGCTTCTCAGAATCAAAGTCTGCTCTGAACTCCACTTTTTTAAAGGCAGGATGCGGGTCTATTTTCCTATAGATGGAATTAATAAGATCTTCATAAAAAAAGTTATTAATAAGCATTTTTAGGTTGTCCACAACTTTATCTCTTTCCGCTTTCAGAGCCACATCGACTCGATTACGTTGATCCAGCTGCAATTCTACGTTGGTAAGCTCTTCTTGAAGAGAGATACGTTTAATATAAGGCTTAAACGAAGCCATAAGCTCTAGAAGTAACTTAATGCTGTTTAACAGCTTATCGAAAGCTAGAACACGAAGTTGACAATCTTCAACCGCCGCTGTTATGAGCCCTTTGACTGTCTCCAAAGTATCTTCAGGCTGAACGATAATAATATTGGATAAGCTCTCATAAAAAGCATTCACAGCCGTTTGAGAACGGGCAAGACTTGCTTCTAAATCATTCTTCTGCATTTTTAAATTAGCAAAATCCACCCATGTACCATCAGCCATCATTTCCTGCTGCAACACTTTACACTGACCAGCTAGGGATTCACTAGTAACTTTATATTTGAGTACTTCCGCGTCAAGCTCTTTTTTCTTCACCTCACAATACTTTTTGAGGTCTGAAGCAGCAATAGCATTTTCATTTAGGTATGTCTTTACTGTAACGTAGATAAGCTCGCTACTTTTTCTCTCACTTTCAGAAATTAACTCATACAACTCAGAATCTTTAGATTTGATCCAAGTAGTTACTGATTGAACTTGAGTAGACAATTCCGCTTGCCGTGCAAGCAGATTCAAGCAGTTTGTCGCAAGTTGGCTAAGCTCGGCCCCTACTCGAGATACTAGTTCATCATTTGGAAGCCCCCAAACTAACTTTTCCAGTTCAGTTATTCCAACTTCTAAGGTATTGTATTCTGCCTCTAAAGTAGATTTCTCAAACACTGCTTGAGCATGCCTCTCGCTAACTTCAGTGAGCTTTTTATGTAGAATACCGAGCTGCTGAACCTGTGCTTCAACTGCTTGCTGAGTAATCGCCTGTATTGTCTCCCTAAGTTCTTTTTGACGTATGAATGAGAGTGAAAGCTTTCTAGAATTTTCTAAACTCAATTCAGACATCAGATTTTGGCTCTTAACCTTATCTAGCAAAGTCTCTACAGATGAATGATGAGTTGTACATAAAGGACAAATATTAGAAGGCTGCACAGCAAGATAATCCAAGCCTATAGCAATTAACTGCTCGTGCTGCTCCATCTGCTCAGTTAAGGCTTTCTGAGTAGCAGAGAGAGCCCGATTATGCACCTCGATCAAATCAAGGTCAGCTTGACATCTCGTCAGCTGTTTAATTTTATCTTGATCAAAAAGTAAAGCCCCTACATTTCCAGTTAATAATAAATTAGAAGTAATATTTAATGCGGAAACCTCTCTTAACTCACGATTCAATTCATCTAACTGGATCTTGTCTACCTGAATAGTAGTTTCTTTAGCGGTGATTTGTTGCCTTAAAATACTAATCTGAGCTCGATGGTTCGAAAGTGATGCATAGACTGGTCCAGCATTGTCGACAGAATTCCTTAATAGCAAAGCTCTATCATCAGCAATCTTAAGCTCACTGTTTAATTCACTTAATTGCTGCTCAAGACTTGAAAGTTTGATAGTACTTTTGGAGCGCTCTTCGGTCAGTGTCTTTTGGATTGTTGATAATTCGAGAAGGCGTGACTCAGTTATTAAAAAAATCTCTGCGTTCTCAGCGATTTCAATAAGGCGGGTCAGACGCACAAATGCTTGTTTTTGATCCTCCACACATTTGTTGTATGAGTCGAATAGCATCTGATACTTGTCGGCATCGGCAACCCCTTTCAATAGCCTAGAAAGTTGAGGTTTTTGCTCTACCTGATAGTTGATATGGCGTTCTATTTCAGGTATTTTCGCCAACCTATCCGCCAGTACTTCTGATGTTTTTATTTTCGCTTGGAGTAACGTATTCAGTTCATGCTGTCGCGATACAAGGCTAGCGTTAAGTTGATATTCACTCTGAGATGAAAATTTTTCATCAGGTAATACAATATTCTCACCCGCTGCATTAAGTTCAGCCGCAACTGCATTGAAATGCTCGAATACAGAAAGATTAATTGGTTGTTTCAAATCTTCGATAAGCGACTCGCGTTGCTTATTAAGAACACTCAGCTCTGCATTATTATCACTGATAAGCGCTGATAACTCCTTGCGAGCTATCTCAGTATCACCACCAAAGCTTTCCATAAATTTAGTATATCGCTCTTGAGGCTTTGCTTCTCTGAGAAATCTATCAATCTCATCTTGGCTCAAAACAACGCGTCGGAAAAACTCATTTCTCCGTTGACGCTTATCGCCAAAACTTAAGTCCCGCCCATTCGCACGAAGTTTCGGTAGTTCATTCTCAAAAGGGATCGGCCTCGTTGTGGATACCGAGACCTTTGTAATCACTTGATTATCGACGTATTTGTTCCGTAGAATTTTTTGACCCTCATTCGGGTCCTTGGTAGACTTAGCCGCCCTTTCAAAGTTAGATTTATTATATTCCCCTGCAAGCCTTTCCAAATGATTGGTGACAGCCCATTCAACCGCATCGTAAAAAGAGCTTTTACCAAAACCATTTGGCGCATAGATCGCAACAAAGTTTGAAGGGTTATCGCCTTCATTCGTAAAATCAAAAGTTCCTTCTGACTTTAATTTGTAAGCACGAAATGCTTCAATCTCAACTTTTTTAATTTTCATTATTTTTCAAAAATTCCATTATGCTATTGATCATCTGAGCACGCTTTTCTCTAGACTCGTTTTTTGAATCTAATGGTGCACCACGAACATACCTTTCTAAAGATAGCAAAGCCTCTTTTGGGTTATTGACTTGAGTCTCAAGTGTTAAATCTGAACCTAATAACTGGTTTTGTAGTTCAATAGCCAATTGTTCAAGACTAGGTATTTCTAGGAGCCCATCAATTATGATCTTACGAGCAGCAAACTTATTATTTTCGATTTCATATTTTTCCCATAAAGGAACTTGCTCAACTGTGACAAAAGCCAAATACACATTCCACGCTGCCAAGCTGCCCGCAGGCTGATGGTGAACAGAAACAATATTTTGAATAGCCCGCCAATTTTTGACTATATCTTCTGACGTTTCACACACACATGCTATGCAGGAGATAAAAGATAAATGATCGTCTGAGCGAAACATATGAAACTTGATACTTTCATACTCAGCGTTCAGGAAACTTAAGTCGGCGATCTCATTTAATAAATACATCTAATTTATCTCTAAATAATTGCAATTGCTCTCTACCTGGCTGCTTGACCATATATTCATCCTCATAGTCTATAACACAGCGTTTGCGAAGCGCTTCTAAGTGAGTCAGTTTAAAACTTTGGTAGATAGAACTTTCAACATTATCAATACTATCAAATGGACCTTGGTTTGGGACTACAGCAATATCATTTATGACTTTTGTAAGACGAATATCTGAAGGAGTCAGATCTGCCGCTGATTGTGGTGATGCAACAATTAAAGTGCCATCTTTGTCTAAAAGTCTGCGTGCAGTTTTTAGCAGTTCTTCCAAGTGACTAATCCAATTTTTATCGTTACTGGTGTATAACAACCGACGCTTTCGCTCTATACTTTTTATATAATCAACATTTGTAACTCCAACATTATCCATCAAAGCACAGATTACTAAAAACTCTAAATAAGCCGTCCATAATTCTCGAGTTTCGAGCTCATCAGGTCGTTTGGAATCAACAAGTAGCTGTAACTTATATTGCGCCATGACTTCATAAGGTGGGGGCATCCCGCTCGCAATTAGCGAATCAGCAAACCCTTCTAACGCTGCTTTAAGATGATAGATGTTGTTTTGATCAATCACATTGAATGCGAATATCCTCTCTCGCATTCTAGAAAAGCATTCCAAATGAGCAGGAATCATTGGTGCACTTCTATTTATTTCTATAATTTCATAGAACTTCTGTAAGCTATGGCATTGTACTCGACTATATTGGTGCTTTTCATCACTTGCATCCATTCTGAATTCAACACCCGTAAGAAACACTTGCCCATCTTTTTGAAAATACATACCTCCACCAGACATTCCTTCAATTTCAGACTTACTTGGCATACCATTAATTGTGAAAGAAATAAGATCATCATTCACATTTGTTATATGCCCGTCATAAAATTTTATTGGAGTTTGACTAGTCCTTTCCCCCTGTGGATATCCGACTAAGGTTAAGCCAGCACTATGCTTTAACTCCTTAGCATTAAATATTTTTTGTGCTACATGGGCTTGAAAACTAACTTTTAAAATCACATAGTCGTTAGATAATGTTGCCAAAACGAAAGGGTCAGAATGCCGAAGTATTTCTAGAATCTCAACAGGATTTCCTTGATAATCGAAAACTTCATGAACAGTAATATCATCGAGCACATGAGCTGCCGTTAATACATAAGAGTAGTTCTGTGTCATAGCATTGACGAGAACACCACTTCCTCCATTAACCCTGACACAATAAGACTGCATGATTTCAAAAACCGTCATAGTCTGATCTCACTATCGAGCACCTCTACTCGAGAAGCTGTAAATTTTTCTGGTAACTGTAATTTTGAAATAACCTTTTCATAATTGAAAAGAATTTTTCCATTTGTAGATTTAAGGATTCTCGCAATCGTTCTTTTATTTGGAAGGCCGTGTTTTGAACCATCAGTAGAAATTACGTAACGTGTTGAATCTAGAAGTGAAAGAGTCTCATTGCTTGTGTTATATTGGCTTCCATGATGCGAAATCTTCACGAGATCAAGTTTAATTTTATTACAATCACTGTAGCCTAGTGCTCTCAGATTATATGCAACAACTTGATCATGTGCATCCCCAAGAAAAAGCATAGCTTTATCCTCAACCTCTAAAATAAATGCAATTGAGCTACCATTATAAATAGAAGGGTCTGAATCAAATTGATCATCACCCCATATCTCTTCTAGTGAAAGATCATAATCATTGCTATGGGATGATGTTGCACCTGAATCTGTTTCAGTAGGCCACTTATGTAAGAGTCTCTCAAGTTGAGAATGCCCAGGTGATAATACTGTCAAAGTAAAGGGACCTAAATTATGGACTTGCCCTGCCATGATAAGTGGTGCTCTTATACACCCGATTTCATCAAGTAGAGCTTCGAGATCTTTACCTTGTTGCACACTTGTTTGCGGAGAACCATCGGCCAATAGAATATTGTTCTCAGAAATCTCAGCGGCTTTGAAATGATGAGTAATCAATCGAGATGAATTGAACCAGATTGTTTTAACTAGTTGAGGGAGATATTCAGTATCTTCAAAAGCTTTGATCAGTCCATTGATATGGTCGTCATCAATATGAGTTAAGATAGCCAGATCTACATGTTGACCTTTTTCTTTCAGATCATCTAAAACTTCGCAAAGTGCTCCCTTAAATCGCTGTCTAGGGCCGTGCTTAAAGGCCATCGAGGGTCCACCATCAATCAATATATTAAAAGCACTCGACGATTCCTCATAACTTACTAAGATACAGTCCCCATGATTCGCTTTGAGAATACGTATAATAATACTCATAATCCCTCTCCCCTTTAAACCCCACGCTATCACTTAATTATTTTACTGATAGCATAATACCATTACCATTTTATTAGTTTACAAAACCTTCTAAATACTCTTATAAAATTCTCTGTTTTCCTATAAAAATGCTATACATTGAATTATATTACTATCCAACTAATATATAAAATTCCCCCAAAAAAAAATTATAACCATTTTTAAGTTAACATTCTATTTTCTACCTGTTCAATTATTTTTTTCAATTCTTTTTTTTCAATAAAACACTCATTCAAGTTATACTTTTCTAAATTATTCAAAGAATAGTAGTCAGGGAATATTTTGTAGGATATTAATCTAACCATTTCACTATTTCCCACACAAAATATATCATATACATTTTCTCCATATATGCTACTTTCTAAATTAGCACTATAAATAAATTCATTATACTCATAATCAACCCAATCCTTATCATTATACTCATCCTCGCTTTCAGCAATAAAATTTAAATAACGATATAAAAGTAAACTTTTAAAACAATCATCTAAACTCATATAGTAATAATCACTATTATCAACAATATGATTTAAAGCCCCCTCTATAACAGATTGTCTTTGTACATTAAACATTACAGGAACATCAGAAATATATCCCTTATTATTTATAAAAAAGCCACAAAGACAATCAAAATCGCTCATTCCATCTATATAACTAATTGGATTCATGACTAGAGCTAATTTCTCTTTACTACCAAAAATCATTATTTATTTACCTTTTTAGGATTAATGCCAAAATGTTTAAATACTTCGTTGGGGATCGTATTTACTTTCATTATCTGCTGAGAATTTTGATCCCCCCCCGTTCGTCCTGCCCAATGGTAAGTATTAGACCCTGCTCCCTCATAGGTAAATTGATGAATATTTCCTTTTGAATCAACCGAATAACGCTTACTAGAATCCCCAGAAACTGAAATAGACTTTTCAAATAATTCTAATGAGTTTTTCGGCTCAATTCCCGCATTCGGTCTATTTCCCTCCCCACCTGGAGTATGTTTAGGATTAGATTTATAGAGTAAACCATTCTGAGCTACGGTAGGCGTTGAAACAGGTAGTCTTTTATCAATATTACCTGATGATTTTTCTTTGACACCTTTAGCTCCAATACCTCCTGTTACAGCAGCCATTACAGCAGAAGCTGTTAACTTGGCTGTTTGATCATCCATTCCATATTTTTTTTGCAGTTCTTTTGCAAAAAGCGTATTGGAAACTGCACCTTCTGCTTGAATTTGCTGATATAGCAATACTCCTTGATCAAAACTAGGAATATTCTGAGCTTGTATAATAGTATTTTTTATAGAATTTCTTTCTAATAAAATATTACCATACAACTGCTTACATAATGTGGCATTCACAGAACATATTGCAATTAACTTATCATCTTGACTATTAGCTATATTTCTGTATTTCTCAATAACACTATCACAATTTCCACCATTAGTTTTACACTGCTTCATTTCCGCATTATATTGACTAATTTGCTTGCTAGTTAAGTAGTTATTCTCCACCGCATTCTGCCCAATCACACCCGCCAACTGTGTATTCGATGCTGAATCACCAACTGTTCCACCAACTACAGCTCCAATCGCCGCGGTTAAGTCTCGTATACTCGATTTCACATTTTCTGGTAATAGATTTGCATCGAATTTCCCTGTTTCAGGATTAATCGCGGTGTTGCCATCGTTGTATTGATTCGCAAAATAATCCGCTGCTGCTTCACTTGCAACTGCTGCTCCACCTCCAGCTGCTGGATTTCCGCCATTTAAGTAAGCTAGCGTTGCACCCAATATCGCGTGAGAAGCTAATTGTGCAGCCTTATTCTTGTCTTCTCCATGACCAAACTTCTCACCAATTTGCTGTGCGGCATAAGGTGCAAGTGCATTGGCTACAACCTGAATATCAGTTTGTCCACCAAGTGCGCCTGTAATCACTGTTGTAACAGCATTCAAAGCACGTCCTTTATTACCTCCCAGACCCCATTGCTGGGTTATTGCTTTTTCATTGGCAAGCGCAGCGTTATAAACACCGTATTGTGATAAATATTTATCCTTCTCTGCGGTAGACATTCCTTTGAGTTTAGTTTGTTCCTCTGGACTTAATTGACTTGCAATTTGTTGACCAATTTTTTCTTTTTCTACTGCTGCATTCTTGATCTGGTCTTGAGCATAAGTACGGGAGGCAGCCGCAATCGTAGAGGTCGCATCCGCTACTGTTTTTTGTTTATCTAAAATAGTCTGCAAGTTCGGTAAAGTCTCAACCACTCTATTTGCTGTCGAGGCATCACTATGAATACCCAATTGCTCAACTGTAGTCGTCTTACCACCAACTTTAATATTCCCTTCACTTAAAGTCGCGTAAGTTGTACTACTGTCTTTATCAGACTCCTGTTGCGGCAGGCTTGGGCTAAAGCTGGTGGCATTACGCCAGTTGTCATTATTAGTTGGTGTTGGTGCTTTGCTATCTCCAGTTTTACCTTTACCTAAACTTGTACCACCGGATAGGCTAACTGTCGTCGCATCGTACTGACTTTGGTTTTCTATATTGCTAAAGCTCAAACGATTTGTAGTCAGATCATTTTTGTCTTTAGTTGCAGTCGAAACAATCGCACCACCTTTTAAGTCCACACTATCTGCTTTCACATGGTAACCGCCGTCACCAGCAAATAGACCAGACTGTTGATTAACACTATTTGAGTCGCCCGAAGCCTTGCTACTACTAAAATTACCAGATGCCTGCCAAGCTGTACCAAACGAGGCTTGCAAACGACCACCCGCTCCAGTTTGTTTGGTATTTTGCTCAACAGTATCTTGTAAACTTTCAACTTTAAGCTGACCACCTACATTTGCATCAATACGATCTGCTTTTGCCTGTGCTCCACGTAGTGTGGTGTCGCCTTTACTGGTTAAGCTGATATTTTTTGCATCCAAAGTCGTTTGGTTATGGGTATTACTGTCTAAATGATTACTACCTTTACCAAAACCAGCCTCACCATAAATGTAAGCACCTGTTTGCGCACCGACAGAGACACCCACACCCACACTTAAGCCCGCATTACTGTTTTTGCCATCAGCTTTATTTTGGCTTTGACCAGATTCCAAAATAATATTTTTTGAAGAATCTAGATTGATTTTATCTTCTGCCTTCACCTGTGTATTTTGAAGGTGGATATCGCCATTGGTGCTGGTTAAGTTGACATTGCCGCCAGCTTTTAAGTTGTTTTGTTGCGAAGTGGCATAGCTGCTATTTTGCTGATTTTTACTGGTACTAAAGCCAATGCCAGATTCAGCTTTAAATAGTGCGCCACCTTTTATATCACTATAAGTTTGGTAACCCTGAGCACCCGCTGCTACAGCTTGTAAGGCTTGTGTACGGTCATCTGCTTTACTGTTTTTCGCTTTATCTGCTGCATTTAATAAATCAATCAGTGGTGAACTCACACGACTAAATTGTCCGATTTTTAAGTCTTTGCTATTTTCAGATGAGCTACCCGTATCATGGCCTTCTAAAACCTGAATGTCTTGAGCCTTAATATTTAAATCTTTTGCAGCAACAACATCTGCAACTTGTTGGGTATATTGACGGCCTGCCTGAATATTGACATTGCCTTCTAAACTACCCACTTGACTGCGTTGTTGTTCAACATCATGACTATTGCTTTGGCTCTGACCATTCATATAACCATAGAACTGTTCAGTATCTGAAATCTGCGCGCTACCAATCCCTTTATTTGAGCTTTGTTCACTTTGGCTTTGGCTGTTCTGGCTCGACTTGATATTGATATCACGAGCAGCATTAAGGTTCACATCACCTTTTGAAGCAACCGAACTACCGATAATATTAATATCGCCTTGCCCAGTTTGTAGGGTTGTTTTTCCACCGACCGAAAGCTGAGTTCCTGTAGTTTGTGCACTACGACCATCTCCTTGGTTTTTGTTTTTAAATGTTCCGGCAGGTGCAGCCCAATCACGGTTATCAATACTAAAACCACTTTGTTTGCGGTCAGCAGTTTGCTCTGAATGGCTCTCAGCAACACCTAGATTAATATTTTCTTTGGCATGTAATAATGCATCACCTTCGGCAGAAAGCTGTGCGCCTTGGCTATTAATACTTCCTTCGGTTGCAATAATATTTAAATTGCCTTTGGCTGTAGCTTGGGTGACTACAGCCTGAGTGCTGGATGTATTACTCACCTCATTTGTTTTTTTGCTACCTGCTTGAATGGTCACTGGTGTCATTGCTGCCATAGAGGCTTTTCGAACAGCTTCACCTTGAGCCATTACTTGACCAACGGCGCTATCAGAGAATTGACCATTGTTCATACTGTTTTTGTAAGCAGATGCCGCCGCCATCGCTGGCGAATAAGTCACACCAACCGAAACACCAGACTGTTTGCTATGAACTTCTGAATGTTGTTCATCGGTTGCATATGCTGAATTTAAATTAACATTTGCACCTTTTAGATTGAGGTCTTTACCTGCATCTAAAATAGCGGCTTCAGTGGTCAAATCTTTACCCGCAATAATCGTCGTATCACCCTTTTGGCTACGAACTACGCTTTGCGCTAAGGTTGTAGATTTTCCATTCTCTTTTGTATTTAAGCTCGATTTTGCATAGCCTACACTTGCCGCACCATCGGAAAGGCTTGCTTTAAATCCTGATTTCTTGACAGTCTGCTCTTGTTGGTTGGAATATTGATTTTGTGCAGCAGTAATGTTCACATTCTCTTTAGCTTGAATCTGGGTCAACTCATTCGACACGACTTGGCTACCACGAATATTAACATTCTTGGCATCTAGAATGACTTTATTACCTTCGACGGTACTAGCTACTGACTCATCACGTTGATCATGGATAAATTCACTTGTAGTTTTACTACTTAACGTACCTTTATGTTTGTTATAAGACTGATAATCATACTGGCTTGTCTTACGACCTTCCTCAATATCTAACTGGTCAACTGCAGAAAGTTGAGTTGTGCCTTGTTCGCTATTTAAACCGGAACCTTGTACTTTGATGTTTTGTCCATTTAATAATAATGAGTCATTGCTATTAAGCTGACTACCAACATCTTGGGTCTTCTGACTGGTCGCATGATTTTGTGCATCACGGTAAGTTGTAAGTTTATAACCCGTTTGTACTGTGCCAATGTCAACATTACCTACCGTATTGATCACTGTTGCACCATTGCTGTTATTGAGTTCAGCAGCTTTAAGAACCGTATTTCCAGCTACGTCAACAACCAGTGTTGCTTTATTCGGTTGAATCTTATTGCCACTACCTACATAAAGTCCAGCAACACGATCCACTCCTGTTGTGCTTGAACCAAAACCACCTACCTGAGTTGTCGATGTTCTTGTCGTAGTCTCAATTTTGAGATTACCACCGACTTTAACAGCCATTGCATCTTTGGCACTGATTTGACCGCCAATATTATTGAGGTCTTTTTTCGTGGTGATATCAACGGTATTGCCCTGAATACGGCCCATCAGGTTATTAATATTATTTGCAGTAATCTGAACAGCTTCTCGTCCTGCAATTGTTGAACCATTCAGCAAATCGCCGTTTAACTTAAAGTTAACGCTATTACCCGTCAGTAAAGAACCGTCTCCTTTTAAATCTCCCACACGAGCTTTCACATAAACTTGCGGAACAAGCGCTTTGGTTTTCGTTCCATCCTGTAGTGTCACGTCTTTTTCAACTAACCAGACAATATCACTGGTCAATTGCGCGATTTGTGCAGCACTTAAAGCAATGCCTGGACGCAAGCCATATTGTTTGGCAAAGGTCACCCCATTATTCATTAAGGCTTTATATTGTTCCTCATCTGATGCATAGCCTTCCAAGAAGCGATAACCAGTTAAGTTAGCTATCTGGTCTTGCACCATACGCTGCTCATAAAAACCGTCTCCTAGACGTTTTTGTTGTAGTGCAGGGTCAAGTCCTAAGGCATTCAGCATATAGTCTGAAGACAACCATTGGTTGTAATTGGTAAAGTTCGGGTCAGTCTCAATGAGATAACCTGCTTTACTATCCGCTCCTGTTCTATACAAGGCGTTATTGGCAACTTTAATATTGTTGTTATTAATGGTACGAATTTCGAGTTGCTCCCCCGTACCAGCTTGATCTGGTGCAGTGGCCTGATCTGAAGTCAATGCGCCTGAAACTTGAGAAGCTTTTTGACCTTGTAATTGGTCCAAAACAGAGATTTGAGTAGTATTATCTTTCAGTTGAACGTTAGATGAGTTTCCATTTAGGCCTGAAGTTTGAACATCTGTTTTTACAGAAGTTTGACCTGCTGCTTGTAAATCTTTGTTTTGTGCTACACCTGCTTGCTCAACAAAAGTTGTATTAGATGTAGCTGTTAAATCATTAACATGAGTTGTTTTGGTCTGTGCATTAGTGATTGGGCCACTAGCACTCTTAGAAACAGCCGTAATATCTTGATTCGTTTGGTTCAGCTCATAATGATCGGCGACTTGACCTATCGGCACATCAATAGTTGTTTCAGTTGAAACTTCAAAAGGCCCTTCCCAATCCCCCTCATGTTCCCAATGTTTATACACCGTCCCCTGATCTACAACCTTTCTAGTCCCTTTTATGCCATTATCTGAAACAATGGTACCTCCCAAATTAATAAGCTCACCTCCAGCTAAAATTTGGCTCTTATCATTAAATACCTGTGCACCGCTTAAATCCAAATTACCGCCAGCTTTAATTTGCCCCGGTGCAGACTCAACCATTTTAGTTTCATAGGTAATTTCACTATAGGTGTATTTCATCCAGTCTTCAAACCAGTTGCCATCATCATACTGGCCATCAAAGGTACACCAAGCATTACAGAATTTTTCTAGACCATCTATACGTGATACTTCAACATTATCATCGGTTATAAAATGCTTATTAATATTATTAATCTGGGCGGCAGATAAGCGCATATTGCCTAAAGATTCAATGGTCGCGCTTTCATTGTTAACCGCACTGGCTTGACCAGTCGCTTTACGGTTCTCATCTAAAGCACCACCTAAATATAAGTTTCCGGCACTAAATATAAGCGCCTGACTTGCATAATCTTGCGTATTCGCCAGATTATTCAACACACCTACACCAAGGTTCATATCACCTCGTGAAGCAATAACAGGAGCCTTACCTTGAGCATCTGGCAAGTTATTTAAAGTGTTAGCGCTAATCGCAAGATCTGTACCATAGATACGGCCCGTACCTTGGTTATTTACAGTATTTGCTTTTAGTGTGGTGTAATCACCATTAATTAGCCCAGTGTTATTAATCTGCTCTTGTGCTTCAATTTGTGTATCGTGACTTTCAATCTGAGCATTGCTATTGTTGGTTATATTGGCTGCATTTAATTTTAAGATATTGCCAGCATTAATTTTTCCATCGTTGGTAATATCCGAAGCAGTACTTAAGCTCAGATTTTTATTCGCTTGTAATTGTCCTTCTTGAGTCTGCTTAAAGCTTTCTTTCAGCGTAATATTCGCATCACCCAAACTTGCAATCTGACCATCACCCGTAAGCGATTGAGCTGTAATATTTAAATTCTCACCTGATAGTAATTTGCCTTTTTGGTTATTAATAACCAGCTGATCACCTTGTAAATTTAGCTGTTTAACGGCACTGATTTCACCAGATTGGTTGTTCAACTGCCCGCCAACATTAAGTACAGCATTTTGGTTACTACGGATTGCACCAGACTTGTTATTTAAAGTTTGGGTGCTCAAGTTTAGATTACCAGCATCAATACCTTGAACAGACGTACTATCAGTCGTTAAGGTATTTTGGTTATCTAATTGCTGGGTTACAAGGTCTAGTTGCCCCACCGCCATGATATGGCTATCTGGGTCTGTTGCAACCAATTTACCTTGGTTATTGACCTGCTCAATGGTCAACTGCATATCACCCATCGACAAAATCTGTCCAGACTGGTTATTTAGCAATTGTTTTTGACCAGTACCTTGTAATTTCAGGTTTTGGGTTGCAAGCAATGTCCCATTATTGTTAATAACCTGATTCGCACTTAAATCTAAATTTTGCCCACTTGCAATGTAACCTTGCGTATTATCAAGAGCAGTAAGATTTTTTAAAGTGAGATTACCTTGGCTGAGCAATCCACCTTGTGTACCGCTATTGGTATTCACCAGATTCTGCCCGTTGGTATCAAGCACAAGTGACGTTTTCGCCTGCACAAGGCCCTGATCATTATTAAATAGACCAGATAAAATCGAAACCTGATCTGAGCTGATCGTACCTTGGTGGTTAGTGAATGCCTGTTGTTGGCTATCTATATTTATCGCTTTTAAAGATGTAATTTTGCCTAATTGGTTATTAACACCACCCGCTTTAACATCAATTACGCCAGACGACTGTAATGATCCGGATTGATTATTTAAAAGTGAAGAACCTGCATTAATATTTAATGCACCATTCACACTTCCAATTTTACCTTTGGTGTTATTTAAACCATTGCTGTTAAGCGTAAGATCCTGTCCCGCTGCCAAAACACCTGTTTCATTATTCAAAAGGCCAGTGCTTTGGAGAGTAGCGCTACCTTGCGCATTAATCTGTCCTGATAATGAGTTATCAATGGATGCAGCTATCACGGAGATATCTTGTCCAGATTGAATAATACCGCCTTGGTTTTGTAACGCTTGTGTACCCGCTTGAACAGTTAAATTACCCTGAGTTGCCAGCTTCCCTTGATTGTTAATCAAACCTTGACTATGGATATTGAGGTTTTGATCAGCAACGATAGAACCTTGGGTATTATTAATATTTTGTTGGCTAGTTAAATCGATTTTACCCTGAGTACTGAAGTGTCCAGATGTATTATCTACAGATAAGGCCTTTGCTGTTAAATCAGTTTTTGCCTGTAATACGCCAGACTTGTTGGTGAGAGCCTGATTCCCAGCATCAATAACTAATCCGCCTTGAATACTACCAATCTCACCCTGATTATTATTTAAACCCTTACTGCTCAAAGTTACATTTTGGTTTGCAACCAAAGTACCTGATTGGTTATTAATCAGCCCCGCACTAATGATATTTAGTGCATCCTGTGCACTGATTTGCCCTTGCTGACTGTTATCTAAAGAATTTGCTTGTAGGTTCAAACCAGCACCACTTAGTAACTGGCCTGCTTGACTATTAACCAATGCCCCATTAATCACCAGATCTAAAGCTGAACCACTACCTGACTGAATCGTTCCAGCTTGATTAGTTAAATTCTGACTTGTAATTGTAGTATGAGCATTCGATGCAATTTTTCCGGCTTTATTGCTGATGTCACCCGTACTTGTAATTGTATTATCGCTGAGCGCAAGAATAGTCCCTGAATCATTATTCAAGCCACCACTTGTGATTTTCAGACTCGTTCCTGCTTGAAGCGTGCCTGAAGTATTTAATAATTTTTCTTTTTTAGCATCAATAGTTAATGAACCCTGAACGCTACCAATTTGCCCACTTGTATTATCCAAGCCCTGACTTTGAATAGAAACGTTCTGATTAGCGGCCATTACCCCAGTTTGGTTATTAATCGCTTGTTGCGATAAAACATTTAAAGTGTTTGTAGCATTAATTTGACCTTTATTACTGTTATTTATCGAGCCTGCTGTAATTTTTGTAGTATTGCCCGTCAGTTTACCTGACTGGCTGTTATCTAATGCACCATTGATATTTAAAGTAAGATCAGCATTTGTCTCAATTGAACCGCCTTGGTTATTCAGACTTTGCCCCGTAATTTCTATCGCATCGCCACTTTGAATTTGCCCTTTAAGGTTATTTAATTTCTGAACTTTTAATGCCAAATGTTTTTGAGCAGAGATAAGACCAGACTGATTATCTAAATTTTGAGCGCTTAGGGTTAGATCTTGAGCTGCAAGTATCTTACCTGATTGATTACTCAAATCGCCTAAACCAGCATCTAATGAGACATTACCCTGAACGCTACCAATTTGTCCTAAATCATTGGTCAAACCTTGACTCTGTGTAGTCACATCTTGTTTAGCAATGATTTGTCCAGAGGTATTGTTAATATCTTTACGACTACTTAAAGCAAGTGAGCTTTGGCTATTTATGAGTCCAGAGTAGTTATTAATCTGGTCAGCACTTACAGTTAAATCTTTTTCAGCTTGTAGAGTGCCAGAAGTATTATTAAGTAAACCAGATCCTGCATTAATCGCTACAATGCCTTGACTACTACCAATTTGACCACTGCTATTTTCTAGGCCATTAGAAGTAATGCTGACATCTTGATTCGCTACAATTTTGCCCGACTGGTTATTAATAATCCCTAAACTGGTGAGAGTTAATGCATTTTGTACAGAAATAAGTCCACTTAAATTATTATTAATAGAACCTGCTTGAATACTGCCATTCTGTCCTGCGTAAATTTTTCCTGATTGACTATTATCGAATAAGCCTGCTACATCAAGTTGTACATCATAATTAAGTGCAGAACTTAATTGTCCCCCTTGATTATTCAGGGTAGTTGTTTTTAGCTGCAAACCTGACTGGCTCTGTATCAGACCTAATTGGTTATTCATTTGGTCTTTAATCGCTAAGGTAAGCGGTTTTAATGTGCCACGCTGAACCATCTGACCTTTTTGATGACTTAAACTATTTGCAGAGAGATTGATTTGATCTGCTGACGTAGTCGCGCCATCTAATACAACTTGTCCAGCATCAATAAGCAATTGGCCATTCGTTAAAATCTGACCTTGGCTACCTTGTAATTGACCTGCTTTTATATTGAATTGCTGTGTACCAGCATGAATTAATTTACCCTCTTCATTATTTAGAACAGAAGTATTCAGGTTAATAGAAGATGCATTACTGCTAATTTCACCTGCTTTATTATTTAGACCGTTTACAAAATTTAGATTAAATTCATTATTGCCCGTATGCTGAATTTTACCTTGGCTATTATCAAGTTGTTTGGCAGTCAGCAATACATTTTTGGCACTTAATTGCCCTTGCTGATTATTAATAAGATTTTGGCCAACCAACTTGAGTTGGTCTTGAGCAACTACATTTCCAGCCTGTGTAGAGATATTACCAGTCGCGCTAGCTAGCTCAATATTTTGTGCCTGTAATTGACCTTTTGCTGCATCAATATTACTTTGGGCTTGTACTTTTAAATTACCTCCGGCTAAGGTTTGTCCGTGTAACCCTGCTTGATCTGCATTAATTAACACATCACCAGCATTACCTAGTTTACCTGCACGAGTTAGGCCCCCAGCAATCAATCCACCTACACTATGTTCTACAGTTGAACTGGTGATCTGAATATTTTTTCCAGCCGCCAAAGTACCAGCATTCTGAATATTTTGTCCTGTAACTGTTAAATCCTGATCTGCATAAACACTGCCAGTATTTTTAAGTTGATCATGCTGTAACTTTATTGATTTAGCTTGAATCTGGCCTTGAGTATTATCAAACTGTCCAGCGGTACTGTTTAGACTTTGCTGAGCGGCAATCGATCCCTGATTGTTGTTAACAGTCACATGTTTCTGATTAATTTGATCTGCAACAATTTGTCCGGCTGTATTATTAAGTGATTGGCTATCCAAGCTTAAGTTGGTTTTAGCCTGAATGAGCCCCTCAGTATTATCAATTGCTTTATTCGCTTTAATATTTATAGATTGGTTTTCTGAATACACAACACCTGACTGATTCTTCAAATCATTTGCTGCGATGTTGACAGTTGCTCCACTTGCAATTTGTCCATCGACATTATTTAGTTCACCAGTTACAGCTAAATCAAGCTGTCCAATCGACTGGATTTTTCCACCTTTATTGTTGGCAGACTGACTTTGAATATTGAGGGTGCTATTAGATGCAAGCTGGCCTTGTTGGTTAGTAAAACTTGAGGTTTGGATATTTGCACTTTTAACCGTAAGCTGACCTTGGTTATTATTAAAGCTATTCCCTTTAATATTGATAGCACCTAAATTAAGCTGACCGCCTTGGTTATCTAACCCATTTTGGCTGTCTAAATCTACACCACCATTGGCAACAATTGCACCTTGATCATTATTCAGTACATCTGACACATGGATAAAACCAGTATCATAAGTTTTTGGAGTTGTATCTACTGGTGTAACAACACCTAAACTTCCTCCATCTTTAGATGGGTCTGTTGGGACTGTCGGAACACTACCACCTGTAGATCCGCCAGTATTTCCCCCAGAAGTCTTAGCAATTCCGATTTTACCGCCAAGATTAGTCATCGTCCCCGATTTTAAATCAAGTCCTTGTAAACCCGTCTGCTCGATAGAGCCGCTATTTTTTAGATTTTTAGAGTTAATCGCTATTCGAGCGGCATTCAACTTACCGCTATTAGTAATACTATTCTGATTTTGAAGATGTAACTCATCTGCACTACTGATTAAACCAGAGTTATTTAGATTTTGGCTTGTGATAGAAACTTGTGAAGTTGCGCTACTGATATTCCCTGTATTCTGAATATTTTGAGCTTTAAGTTGTATCTGATCTTTATTTGCGATCAAGTTACCATTATTAACCAGATCACCATTTGCATTCAGGGTAAGCGTGCTTTGAGTACTGTTAATCGAACCAGCATTACGTACACCTAACCCTTGCTCTGTTCCTACCAGAAAGATTTTACCAGCGTACATTCCACCAAGCTGGCCTATATCTAAGGCAAAGCTCGGCTGAGGCGTAGATGTAGCCCCTGTAACTGCTTTAATTTGAGGAGCGACTTGATCTTTGACTTGAATATCATTTTGCCCAAGCACGGTGTTGAGTTCATTAGCATATAGCCCTGCATTTACTTTTAAGGCACGTGCATAAATATCTGTATAAGGAGTTAAACTTCCATTTAAACCTTTACCTTCAATTGTGACCTGACCTTCACGAACACGGAATGATTCAAGATAACCTTGATTCATTACCGCTTGGCCCGTGGTTAAAGTAAAACGGTCTGCGTTAATCACACCACAGCCATCACAAATTAGACCTGACGGGTTTGCAATGACGACTTGAGCCTGTTTTCCGGCAACTTCGATATAGCCTTTAAGCTGACTTGGATTACTGCTATTCACCTCATTCAAAATAACTTTGGCTTCACCAGTTGCAAGCCATGGGTTGCCTTGTACCCATCCACCAATCTGGGTCTGAGTGTTGTTACGTGAGTTATTTAAAATAGCGCCTTCTTGACCAACATCAAACTGCGTATAGGTATTACGCGACACACCACCTGCACTTGGCGTCTGGATATTGACCTGAGTTGTTCCATTGGCACTATTTAAAATTGTCGGCTGCTGCGATGTAGGAGCACCTTTATCTACAACGATCTGCGTTCCAGCAACACTACTCATCGGTAAGCTGATTACCAATGCCCCTAAACAACCAATAACAGCAAAGTTAAGCGGATTTAGTTTTTTATAATGAATAGGTAGAACAGAAGACGTCACCGAATCTGTTTCGTTTGGTCCCAGACTTTGCCCTGCTTGCTTCGTTTTGCTTTTTACAATCTCAGCAACAGCAATAAACATACCGCGAGCATGACTAAAAATAATACGATAACGGTTCTTATTCATTTTAAAATCTCACTAAATTTTTTTAATACAACTAATTGAGTGCTGGACATTCATGCCTAAATTAATAGGTCCAGTTCACGCTAAACCCAGTCGTGTAATCATCCGTTTCGAAGTGATCTGGCTTTTTCAACGGTGCTCCGACAAAAGCGTCATAATTCAAATGTAGAGGTGCAATTTGTCCACGCAATCCAATAACTGCCCCTAACAAACTTGTACCTGGTAAAGGGTTTGGATAATGCGCGGTTTTTCCACCCACTTCACCATAATCAATACCTGCATACCACGAATGTGGTTTATTCATAATTGAGCCACTCAGTTCATTGCGAACTAAAAAGCCATTATCTGCCAACAAAGTTTGTTCGCCGTCAAAACCTCTTACGGTATAACGGTTTCCAATCGAGAATCGGTCTTGCGGTGTTAAAGGTTTATTACTGTGCTGAGTACGCCATTCTGCAAGATATTGAAGGTTCTGTTGCCCGACTTTAAAAGGAACTTGTAAACTAGCATTGGCCTGTAAAATCCCAACATGGGTATAAGCTTCACCAAAGTTTTCTTCTGGGGCTCTCATTGCATTAAGCCAGCCTGTACCACGCTTATAAGTCACGTTACCGCTTAATGTGGCATTAGAAAAATATTCAGTATGATCAAGACTTGCTTTCCAGCCCGCCGTTTTTCGACGTTGTACTTCTACTTCGACATCATTAATATAGTTTTGTGATTCACGGTACCAACCACCAAAACCTACAGCCGTTTTACGGTGTGCATCGCGATAAATAATTCGGGACAAATCCGCATTAATGAGTTCACTTTTACCGCTATATTGGTAAGTCTCACTGCTTCCAGCAACTGTTTGTAAATAGTTAGAACGGCTATAACTGGTTGAAAATAACCAATAATCAAATGGAATTGTATAACTTGCATAAAAGCCATCTGTACCATGCTTACCAGAACCGCTACCACCTAAGTCATGGTTATAACTCACATAAAACAAATCATTTAAAGTCAACACATGATCAAGTGACAAGGTCGCTGTACCTTGGTATTTTCCAGTAGCATCAGAACCTGAATCATCAATCCCCACATGTAAGCGATAAGGTTTAGCCTGTTGCCATGCAAGAATCACATCACTATAGCCCGGTTCATTTTTTTGTTCTGCTGGCTGGATTTTAAAATCAGCCTCGACCGTGGGTACTCGTTTAAAGTTTTCTAAACCCTGCTCCATATCACGGATATTTAAAAGCTCACCCGACTTCATCGGTAAAGCATTCCATAAATGGGCACGTTTAGAAGTACCATCGGCAAACTTAATCTGATCAACTCGCCCAGCAATAACACGAACGCGAACTGTGCCAGATGCGATATTTTGCTGAGGAAGCAAAACACGGGTTGTGACATATCCATCTGCAATAATTTTGTTTTGAACGAGATCAAGTGCCTGATTGAGGCCATTTACCCCTAAACAACGCCCAATAATATTGTTCTTGCCAGTCGTAATTACATTAAAACTGGAAATGAATTGATCAGCTAAATCACCTTCTAAAAGTATTTTTTTAATTTCAAAACAAGGAGTTTCACTATTAGAGCGTAAATATTGTAATTGCTGAGCTGAAATTTTATTTTGTTCTTGCCCCAGATTGACATTCACATTGGGTTGAATTTGTTTTTGTAAAGCTTCGTCACGCTGTTGCTGACGGATCGACTGATCTGCTAATGCTTGTCGAGGATCGGCAGCATAACTTAATCCCCCCATGACTGATAAGCAGATGAATAAAACACTTTTATTAAATTTATTATAGTTCAACATATCTGATAAAACCGTGATCCATTTCAAACTGATTTTAACAAAATCTTAACGAAGTGGAAGTATTTTTTATACAGAACCGTCTACTCAGTAAAAATTCAGATAAAAGGAAAGGAGCCATAAATTCCCCCATAGCCTAATGGGAATAACCTATGAGTGCTCCTCCCCTTCCTTAGACTAAAGGGATTAGTTTATGGATTAAGAGATACAATCTATCGATGAAAAATATAGTTCTTAATTATCCAATGTGGCAATATGGTGATAATTTATAAAATAAAAAGCATATATTAAAAATGATGAGGTGAGTTTTTTAAAATTAGAACATCTTTAAAACTTAAAAAAAATTGAGTCAAACATGAGTAAAGCATTACTTATCTAGTTTAATTTATTGATAACGTAGAGAATTGATAAAGCTACATAATCACTTTTTATAAGGCTAATTTGCCTCACCCAATTTACTTTAATAGGATAAACTCACTAGAACCAATAGTGGAAGCCAACATAATTGAACAAACCCAATAGCAAGGAACAAATTATACTTTCAAAAGCAATAAAACTATTTAATCAAGAAAGCTTTACAGCGGTCGGTATGGATAGAATTATTGCTGAGTCAGGTGTGGCAAAAATGACCATGTATAAGCACTTCAACTCAAAAGAAAATTTAATTGTCGAATGTCTTAAATTTTTACATGCCGATATGAAGCACTTGCTATTAGAAGAAATGAAATATCACAAAAATCCTTTAACTCAACTAGAAAGAGCTTATTTCTGGTATATAGATTTAATGCTTAATAAAAATTTCAATGGAGATATGTTTCAGAAAGCAAGAACAGAGCTTCTTCCACACTATCCATCAATACAGTCAATTTTAGAAATACACCAATGCTGGCTTTATAAATTCTTTCTATCTTTATTTGAACAACTCAATTTAAAAGAGTCTCGGAGCTTTACGCAATTATTTATTTCTATTCTAGAAGGGATGATGAGTAGTTCAACCTCAGATAAAAAAATGATTGATCCACAAAAAACATGGAACTATATTCACACACTGATTGAACTAGAAAAAAATCAGAAATAAGCCATTTATTTTCGACTACGCTGATATTGTTGTTAGTTACAGGTATCAATAAAAAGTAATTAGGTTAGTAAAATTTATTTATCTGTATTGTCGAGTAGATATTGTTATGCAAATATAGCAACTTACTCCATTTAAATAATAATTCTTTATGAAAATCTTTCTTTTATCTTTAATACTTTGCTTACCTTCTCTTTCTTTTGCTAAGTACTGCAAAGATTTTAAAACACATCAAGAGGCTCAGGCCTACTTCAATGCAAAGAAACCTGGACATAAAAGTTTAGATCGCGATGGAGATGGAAGTGCCTGCGATTGCCTTCCTGGTGGAAGTGGAAAGAAATGTCCGAAGGCTAAGAAGAAGTAACACTTCAAGGAAAATAAATATGTTGCTACATAGCTATAATTTTTTGGTAGGTGATCATAACTGGGATTATCTTCTTCCTTTAGATGAGTTCTATAAGAAGTTTTTGAATATAGATTTTCTGAGCCCATTTGTACAGCAAATGAAGAGTTATTAAGTGCTATCCATAGATGGTTGCAAGCAAAGAAACTAGCTAAAAAATAGATTGGGAAGGAGATTTTACAAGAGGCACTTATGGTTTTTTCTACCAAATTCAGAGGGTTTTAATATTGAATATGGTTTTATCTTCAAATAATAAATAATGGTCGTACCTTTATTATTTCACCCTTAGAACTTGAATACATAGACCAATACGAAGATATAAGGAAAGATTGGATTAATGATGATAAAAGCCAGAGAACCCCAAGGCATTCTAATTTACAGTCCTGACACTCTGTGCCAATCCATCCCTTTTGTAATGTTTTAACATCTACATGAAGAACCTCAATTTACCCCAGTAGAAGGTACATAACCCTCACGTTAATCTTCAATGCCCTGCTGCATCCGACCTGTTTTTATCATCCATAGTTCCAGCATCAACATGTGTGGATTCGTTCTACAGACTGTTGCAGCATCACAACCACCCATCAGCTGCTTTCGTATTTTTAGCTATTGTTCACGGCTCATCTGTTTTTTGGTTGCCGCTAATAGTTTGGGGTTATTACTACATCGACTATGATTTAAATAAGTTTTTTTGGTCCCACAGGCTAGCCTATAAAAGTCTACTAATAATATTATTTAACATTTTTTAATAATTAAAAAATATTTTATTTTAGTGATTTTGCTACATATGATTATGGAAAGGTTGTTTAGCATGGCATGTATAACATAAAGCCCGTAAATTCCCTAAATCATTATCTGATTTAATACCATTGATATGATGCACATGCAAATTACTCTTATTTTTATCAAATAAATTACCACAGCTTTCACAAAGCCAATTTTTCGATTTTCTATATTGATAAGAAATAGCACTCCAATTTTTTTGATAATTATTTAGTGGTAAATGGTCACTTTCCCTATAAAGAATACCCGAGAAATCACTATAAAATTGTGGTTCATAAGTCTTATAAAATTCTTTTAAATCAAACTCATTAACGATTTTATCTTTTACCTTACTTGGTAAATAGACATGAAATTCTTTCCAATGTAATTTATCTAAACAAAATCGACAAACATCAAGCTTACTCATTATTACTTTTGCATTATTAAATCTAATTTCTCTTTCTGTACTGGTTTCACAAGAGGTTATATATCTTTTAAATCGCCCACCATCTTTCATCTCTTGCAGAGTCTTACAAAAAGAAATATGCAATCTTGGTAAATTCTCCTCACCAGATAAAGAATTAACATCCTTAATATTTAAAGAAATTAAAACACCCTTATGATAAAGCAGTCCATTTTCATCATTTTCTATCTCACTAAAATCAATTTCTTTTCCATCAAAAATTTCGAAGATATCTATGTAAGTCAAACCAGGACGGTAAGGTAATGCAGCCGCATCAATTAAGGGAGCTTGCATCTTATGACGAAGACTATTAAATATATCATCTTTTAAAAAATCATATAATTGCATAATTAATTACCATATGCTACGGCTCTAATTTTATCTTCAGCATTGGTCACAACCCTAAACTCAACCCTTTGTGAAACACTAAAATCTTCTAAATTATCCTTTGTAACCGGTTTTCCATCCTTCCCTAATGTTAAGGCGGAGGAATAGCCAATAGCCCTAAACTTCTTCTTAAGCCATTCTTTTTCTGAAGTAGTTAAGTAAGGAGTTTTTAATAAATAGATTAACGTATTCTGGGCCCTTTGTTGTGAAAGTTGCATATTATTAATATAAGCTGTTTCCGCACTTACTCCTTTTGCCCAAAAACTTGATGTATGGCCCTCTATTCTAATTTCCTTAATATTTTTAATAAATTTCTCGTTCATGATTGACTTAAGATATTCCGGAAAATATTCATCTAAGGCTTTTTTAAATTCAGGCTGTAACTCAGCAGAACCCGCCTTAAATAAGATATCCTCATTACTAAATCTAACAGTAAGATCTGGACTAAGCGTTGCTCCCCACTTTTTTAATTTTATTGATAATTTTTGTTGTAATTGCGAATACAACTGTTGTTCATCAGCTTTAAATATTCGTGGGATATCAACAGACTCTTTTACTCGGATCATATAAATTATACTAATTAGTAAAAAAACCATCATTAATGCAGTCATAATGTCACTTAGACTAATCCAATGATCAGTATTAGTTGACTTATTTCTAAAGAAGGGAGGCATTATTACATCCCTTTCTCAAAAGAATCGAGTATTTTCTTCAAATTCAATGTTATTGGTTCGTAGTCATTTGCAAACTTTGTTGATAATGAACCTAACTGCTGCCCAAGGGTAATGAGAGATTGATTTAATGTTTGCTGTAATTTATTTTCTATCGTAAGTAAACTTTCATCCAAATGCTTTTGAGTTTTCTCAAACGATGTCTGCATTTGTTGTACTAATATTTGGACTTCTTGATTTGTTTGTTTTTGTACATTCAGACTTGTTGCATGGCTATCCTCAATAAAATTATTAATGTCATCAAATATTTTACGAGAAGCTTGCATGGTGTATGACATCTGTTCTTCGACTTTTTTAAAGCCTCTATCTAAAATTTGTCTAGTATTCTCAATGTCTACAATCTTCGAATCTAACGCACCATAAAAACTTTCTATTCGTGTATTAAACTCATGATTCTTATTATCAATTGATTCTAATGTTACTTCCAATTGATCAATTACATTAGCAAAAATATCTGTATGTCCAATGAATTTAGAAAAATGCTCTTTTATTTGTTGTATTTGTATAGCCATATCACGATATTTTTGAGTCTGTTCCTCTACATGTTGTGAATAATTTGTCTGCCACTCCACCAAACGATTAACAGATTGATTTAGTTGTTTAAAGTTTTCTCCAAGGCTATCTGTCAAATTTTCATTAAATTTAGCAATTGCTGACTCTAAAGCTTGAATAAAGATTTCAGTGTTTTGTTCTGCCTGCTTCTGTGCATATTGAACAAACTCAACTCTTAACTCTGAAATCTCTGAAGCAATGACGCCTTGTGTGCTTCTCTGAACTTGTTCAATACCACTTAAGCTATTTTCGACGGCTTTAAGTATATTTTGCATATTATTTTTATTATTTGCATCTAAATCTATACTTAACGCTTTAACTGCAAGAATTAATTTTTGATTATTTTCATTAAGATTATTATTAATAACTTCCAAATATTTAGAGTTATCTACCAGCTCGTTATGTTGTTTATAAAAAGATTCAATCTGATTATCTAATCTTCTCTCTTCTTCTTGTTCCTTCAAATACATTAAAGAGTGAATTTTAAGAACTATTGAAGCAGCAACACCAGTTAAAGACCCCCAAAAGGCTGTTTTAATTCCAGAAACTAATGTTGATAGGCTTGCTGTTGGATCATCAGTGTTAAAATCTCGTAAACCAAGAGCCACCCCTAAAAAGGTAAATGCAATTCCCACAGTAATCACTAGGCTAGGGAATTGTGGATTTGCTTTTTTTGATTTTCTGTCTAGTATAAGAAAATAGAAGGTCAAACAAATAATTAAAACAATAGCAATATAATGTAAAGAAGCCAACCACATATTAATATTTCACGACAAAAAAACAACTCCACGTATATTACAATAATAAATGTAAAAAAAATAATTATATAAAGTCTAATTTGATAAAAAGTTTATTACTATCTACTCCTTCCCTATACATATCCCAATCTCATTAAAGTAATTTTTAAATATTGTTGATTGAGGGATCAATAATTTCCGTGTTTTCAAACAAAATGGCAATATCCATAACCTCATTCCTTCTGTCTTCGTAAATTCAAAAACAGCCAACGGATCACTGAAAGCATCAGTTTTAGGATAAATTAATACTATATCTCCATTACCATCGAGATAATGATGACCATAGGCATATAGTTGATAAAAATCAGCTTGGTTCAATTGATACTTTTCATGTCTATTTTTCTTTGATGAATCTAGTAACTTCCATTTTGTATCTAGAACTAAATGTGTAGTACCCTTTAGTTGAACAAGTAAATCTGGATTTAATCTGAACCAACTTTGATTATTATGCTGAACTAAATGTTGGCTTCGTGCCTGTGCCTTCAACACAAAACCTTTCCTTAGCTGTATTGATAAGTGCTTTTCAACATAAGCTTCAAAAACAGCCTCCATAGGGAATAATAATGATGGAGCATAGTGCTGTCCCGAACCAGTTAAGGGTGACTCTTCATTCAAAATAAGACGTGCCCAAGCCAAGGCTTGAGCATAATAACCCATTCCTCTATCTAGCCTAATTTTTTTAATATCTGTTTGAATTTGTGTAGAAGTGGGAATTTCTGAAAAAGCAAAATCAAGTTCACGGACTAAACTTTGGCTTGATGGCATTTTTGTTAAAAGTAGAACCTTACGTAATGCTGAGCGTATTAATCGATTTTCAGGACGATCATTTGTAAATTCATCATATTCTGTAAAAAATCGATCTGCTCTAAAAAGGTTTTGCTGTAAGTGTGATGATATTAAAAGCTTTCCACGTAAAGTGAATAAATTACCCTGTTGTCTAAGATAATCACTTCTCATACCACGTTTAATAATATATTCAACCTCACAAAGAAACTCACTTATAAAAATCTCTGGTAAAGACATACGAGTGGCAGAAAGCTTTGCACTATCAGTTTTAATGTGCCGAAATTCTTTTAAACAGCACAACATATCAATCAATAATTGACGAACTTCTATGGTACCACCTGCAATAGCCTTACCAATTTTTGGAAGTACTTCTATCTGAAATCCATCTGGGGCACGTATCACCCCTACAAAACTAGTTACTTGGATAACATGCTGGCCTCGCCGTTGCGCCCATCTTAGCCAAGGAGCATTCCCAACATCCGCAATACGTAAACACTGTTCTCTTAGCCAATCAAATACTCGTGTTGGAACAATATGTATTCCATTATCATCTGCTACCATCATTTCAACAGTTGTTAATGCATCAAATTCATATATTGTTAAACAGTTCATTGGCGCAACAACATTTGATAAATACTCAAATATGCTTTTGGATTCAAAAAAGATGAATCCTGAAGCACATAGCATGGCTTGATATCATAAGAACCCATACCATGATTACTACCGAATAAATTAGTTAGATTCTCTTCATAATCTTGGCTTTCAATTATAAATTGATCTTCATCAGCTTTCTGGTTATCTGCTAAAACTAACCGGATCTTTTGCCAATCTTCAAAAAAATATTCTTCAAGCAAAGGAATAATACGATTCTTAAATATTAGTGATAATGCTTTTAGCCTTTTATCACCATCAGGCACTTTTATTAGTGGGGTAAAATAAGCATGACCTATACAATGATCTCGATCGTAGAGTGCCTCAATACGTTGATTAATAGCAAATAACATCTGGGAAATATTTATAACTTGCTCATCCACTACAACTTGAAGTCCATAAAGTGGAGCATTCACTTCATCACGAACATCGGGATAGACAGGCTCAAAATCAAATCTTCTACGTAGTGCAGTATCCAATAAAGCTAAAGATCGATCTGCTGTATTCATCGTGCCAATAATATCGACATTAGATGGAACTGAAAACAATTCACCTGAATAGGGCAAAATAACAGAAACTTCATTTTCCTGCCCTTCACGCTTATCTGGTTCAATTAAGGTAATTAACTCACCAAATATTTTACTAATATTCCCCCTGTTAATTTCATCAATAACCATAGCAAATCGTTGGTTTGGTAATAATTTTGCTTTACGGCAAAGTTCCTTGAAAGCTCCAGATTTAATCTCATATTTAACAACACCCGATTCATTATCATCTAATACAGGACGTAAGCCTTCTACAAACTCTTCATAACCGTAGGATTGATGGAATGTAACAAAACTATGATGGCGTATTATTTCTGTAGACTGAGTACTATCTTTTCTATAAGCATCTATTAATGCAACAAGATCAGCACACGCCTCCTTCCATTCGCCAGCCAGCCTCCAAAATGACTCTTCATCCTTATCAAACACTTGAGGACTAAAACGTGACTTTTGCTTAACAGTAGATGAATCATCAATAGTACGCTCTTGTAACGTAGTCCAAAGGGTCTGTCTCAGATAAGCTTTGCGACCTTTAGTTGACACGATTCTTTCAATAAAAGGATGTTCTAATAGTTGGCTAACACTTGCTTTTCCGCCTAAATCTAATAAAGCTAGAACTACTCCTTCCCACCATTTCAATGGAGCAACTTTTTCTTCAATAAATTGAGCCTTCCATTCTTCTTTAGATACCGCTGTCATTTGCACTTCATAATCTTGCTTTAACAGTTTAGATACTTGGTAAGTCTTACCCGTGCCTGGTGGCCCATAGTAAATACGATTAAATGGCTGAATAATACTCTCTCCCATGAATTGATCCTCATCATAGAGAGCATTATTGTTTTGCTCTACTCTCAAATTTAGCTTAGTGACAATTTCATCATAAGTAAAAGAGAAGTTTTGGATAACCTCTATACTCCAATTAACTAACTCATCTAATGATTTTGCTAATCCCTCTGCCTTGGAAAGCATTGCTATAATTGGAGACGAGTTATTATATTGTCCTCGGATAGAAAAATAATTACGGCGAATAGGATCACTATCCTTGAGGTTAACCGTATCAATTTTTACAACGAACCCCTCGTTGACTTCGATACCAACGGTATAAGCTAATTGTTTTGGGGAATTATTAGATGGATATATACGGGCCCAATTATAAGCAAAAAAAAAGTTTGCCTGATTTGTTGGACGCTTACGAATTCTCACATCACCATCAGCAAATAATTTAGCTTTTACTTTTTTCGCCCATAACTCTGTTATTTCATATGCTCTTTTTAATTCATCATACGCATGATTCTGCTCTTCATTGGAATCATCACGCCTTTTTCCTTTCCACTGATCTAATAACTCAAACTGTTCGCTAGTGAAACTGCCGACCATCTGATAACACCCTAAAAAATTAATTCTTTACCTAAATTATTAAAAAGTAATTTTTTTCAATTCCATTTTAACAACAATAGTTAATATATAGATGATATCTATGGCAATTAATTACCAATAATAAGTGTTATAGCTTTTGCGCCTAATGTTTTAACTACATCAAAGGTAAGTTCAAGTCCCTTTTCTAAAGCTGTCGTTTTTATTTTTTCCCATACAGGCTTACTTCTAATCACATCTAATAATTCATGCCCCTGCCAAGTCAAATCTTTCACGAAAACATCATCTATTCCATCAAGGCTTTCTAGAGCTTCACCACTCAGAAAACCTGCTTCAATTAAAAGAGTTGTATTACCTAAAATAAACTTATCATCTTCTGTTTTTTCTAGATATTCATCAAATCTATCTTCTTCTGTTGCAATTAAAATTGCTCGAATAACATCCCAATCTCTTTTCATACTAATCTCTAAATTACTCAATACATTTAACTTATCATTTTTATTAACCAATGTATGTTTAACCATATACTAAGGACGACATGATATGTCGTAATAAAAAAATTATGAAAAAAGCCACATTGATAGAAATGTGGCTAAACATAAACTTGGATCAATTCTAAGACGCAGTGTAAAAATAAACTTAGGCTAAATCAGCAAGCTTAAATTAAACTGAATAGTTAACAGTATGATTAAGATACCATTCTTAAAGCCTGTTCCAGTCCACGTTGTTTAAGGTTAGCTCCAGCCCCAAACCATGCTGAATCCAGTCGATGATCCTGACTCATAGCTCTGCGCTCATGATCACAAAATTCCGTGATACTGCACAATAAACCATAAGCTGTATCTTTGGCTGAAGCTAACTCTGCACCACGTCCATGTCCGTTAAACATTGTCATGACCTTGGACATAGCACGTCCATTCGGTTCAGTTTTATTGTCAGCTTTGGATGAATGAGTTAGTTGAGGTCTTGCTACATTACGATAGAACTGAATGATACTTTCATCCTGTTCTGCAATGCTCAGATTAGTGTTATTAAACACAGCATCGAAGTAAGCAGCGGCTTCCTGTTGGGTGACTTTACGCTGGCTGAGTTGCTTCATTTCATACATGTGTTCATCCCATGCACGAACTGAGATACCGAGTTGCTGCTTAATCTTTTCGGCATCGAACTTGGTACTGTGTGGAACTTTCACCACACCAGCACTGCTATTCTGCCCACGTACAGCAATCGCCAGAGTGTTATTGCACACCACACGAATTGAGGTAAATTGCGCCGTGGTTGCCAGTGTGCCATCACATGCTGTTGCTAGCAGAATATAGCCATTACTGACATCCTTGCCTTTTAATGCTGCCGATTGACCTGTTCTTGCCAATGCCCAGAACTTGCGTCCACCTTTGAGTACACCCGCCGTTTCCAGTTCAAAACCTGATTGCTCGGTAAGGTCACGGTAAAATTCTAAAATCTCTTTGGGCTGAACTTCTTGATAACGCTGACTTACCACCGATAACGGTGCATGAGTATCTGAACGATAAAGCACTCGCTGTTCCTCATAAGGCAGAATGATATTTTGCCCTCGTTCATTCTTTGCCATATAACTGACATTGGATGACTCAATTCGCCAGTCCATACCTGCCTGCTGTGCCCAGATTTCTATCGGCTGATTTTGAGGGAGTTGGTTACCTAGACCATGCCAAGGGGTTTGACCAACAAAAGCCATTGTTTCTATTTGATGTGCCATGATTGATTTCCTTTAAGTGATTTAAATAATTTGAATGCTGTAAACGATGAGAATTATGAGAAGCCTGATTGCTGGATTTCAAAATGCTCCAGACATTGCTCACACTGGTAATGCAGGGTCACCATATTGTCTTGATGCTGGACGTAGAGCAGAAACATGCCACCGATCACCAAGCCAACAAAACCGCCTACCAAAGGATGCATAGGACTTCGTTTTGACAACTGCATACAGGCTGCTGCCAGAGACATCGGCGAGAATGATGAAAGCTTTGCGAATACACCCGAAGTTGGCTCAGTCTGGCGGAGTAATGTGATGTGTAATGAATGACAGTAAGGACACTTGTGCATGGTCTTCTTCCTTAAATAAAAGGCATAAAAAAAAGAGCCTGCGAAGTCGCAGGCTCTTTATGTCTTGGTTAGATTTTCTTATTTAATGAGCGCGCTGTTTATTTTTACAGTCAGCAACAGCTTGTGGAATAGAACGTAAACTCGGGTGACAAGGATCACTTCGCCCAGGGATATAAATACCTCCAAATTTTCGAGGTTTTACCCCAATAAATCGGACAAAAGTTCGATGACTACTATATGGAATCCTTGCCTCACTCATTGCATTATGGACAGTAGCATTACTGAGTGCCAAAACCTGTTCACACTCATTGAACATAGATACTTTAAAGGTTCTTTGGACTCCACTTTTTAGAACACCACGATACGTACAGTTCACTTGCCCAGAATAGCCTTGTTGTTGAATTAAATAGGCGGGTACTTCATGTGACTGTAAATCTAATGCATAACTTGAAATGCTTATAGCTGCAAGCCCAATACCTAGAAATAGTTTTTTCATTTCAATTTCTCTTTATTGAATAGGTCATTAAATTTCTTTTTGATTTGGTTGATAGCAAGGGATAAATTCTTCATAGATTCCCTTACCTGTTTTCTTATTAATTACAACCTGATACCAACTACATTGATATCGTGCAGAAGTCACAACGGCACGATATAAATATCCATCCTGACCAAGGTCCATCCAGCCCTCCATTGCAACCACAACATCTGAGACACTTGGTCGGGCAAAAACTTCATTGGCAAAGGCAGGCAGATTGGCTTGGATAAAAGCAGACATTTTCTTGACAGTTGCAGGTGCTTGATCAACTCCTTGTAAACCATAGGCCGTAGGATCATCTGTCATCTCTAAGCCTTCGTGATACTCAGCATCAATTTGTGCAAGAAGTTGAGCATTATTGAGTTTCTTATAACCAGGTGCGCTAAAGTCAGGAAAACCTAGTTCAGGATAGACTTCTCCAGTTCCACTACTTTGCAAAATATTTCCATTGAGCTGACTAGAAATATGTTTGACTTTAATCGGCTCACTTTTCGTTTCTGGTGCTGCCACAACTTCAGCTTCACTCACTTCATTTACAGGTTCAGATACTGGGGTTTTCTCAACAATTTGTGTTGGAACGTTCACTTCTGATTTAGGTTTAAGTAACTTGTCATAGCCGACCCATCCTCCAAGCACCACAACAAGTGCAGATAAAACGCCAATAATAAAAGTCTGGATATGAGTATTCTTAGATTGTATTGTCATCATGTGTCCCCCTTTCGGTTTCATGAAATTGCTTTATGAATGAGAGCAATTCATCAGCTCTCTCATGTGGGTAATATGTATTTAAAATTTCTTTATTTATGTTTTTCCTGATTGAGGGCAGCTTGATCAAAAGCGGGGGCTTCCTGTTCAATCTGAATACTGGTTACGGCGGTATCATCAGAACTGACTGATTGACTTTTAATATCCTCTAGCATCTGTTCTGTTGATTGATCCTGAGCACGGTCATAGGCATAAAACAACGCAAACGACAGGCTAAAAATCACAACATAAGCCATATACCATCTCCAGCGCCGTTTGAGCCGTTGTGTGTTGATCTTCACTGGCTACACTCCTAGATAGGCTTTTAATACAGCTCTGGCCTGATTGAGTTGCTGGGCTTTTTGCTCAATAAGTTGGCGCACTGATTCTGGTAAGGTCTGGTATTTATCGGGGTGGAAATCTGCCACCTTTTTTCGGTAAGCAGCTTGCAGGGTTTGCTCACTCAATACTTCGGGTTGAATCTCAAGGAGTTGGCATGCCTGTCGTTGCTCATCATTCAAATCAGGGGGTCTTTTCTTATTTTGTTCTTCCGCTAAACATTGATAGATAATTTTGACGAGGTCAGGAAAGACTGCCCTAGACACGTTAGTTACACGGCATAAATGGGTCATGAAGAGATCAGCCTGATTGTGCTCAACTTCACCGAGTGCCATGGCATAGACCAGTTGCTCAATCATCTCCCTACGGAAGTTATAGGCAAGCTTATCCTTCATATCTGCCAGACGATGCAACAGGTCTTCATAATCAAAGCTCATCTGCTCACTCAGTAGTTTTTCGACATACTGATGCACGGTCTGATCATCCAAATTAGTAAAATGATCGGATACAACTTCTTTTGATCGGGCATTCCATTGGCCTGTACTAAAGGTAATAAAATAGGCAAACAGATCAATCATGATCTGCATCTCGGGATCAATTTTTACACTCTTCTGGTGAGTGCTTTGTCGACCATGTAGCCCCTGACAACATTCCTTTAGGAAGGCAACTAGGGTTCTCACAACACCTTTATCCAGCTGAGTAAAGTTCAGTTCATCCTGACCGTTGATCAGAATGGAACTGGTGATCATTCCAATATCAGCCTCTACCTGCTGTATGTGTTCAAACAGATAGGCTTGTCCATCCTCAAAGCTGGCTTTGTAAAATATCCCCTTTGCCGTGAGACACATGCCAGCCTTAGCACTGCCAAATACCGTGTCATCAATTAACATCAGTACATCGTTGGGATTTACACCATGAGGAAGATAGCTCATGGCACCTTGTAACTTCTTATTAGGAATGACTGGCACAAAATAGATATTGTCGCTACTTCGTAATAAGGGCATCCACTGACTTTGCTGGATTCGATCCGATATGCTCATCACCATAAATCCCCCTAAAAGAACCAACGTATAAATATAAAAGGCCAGACCAGCGCACGACCAAGTAAATAAGCACCAGAGTAATGACCCGGATATTCCCAAATGCAATACAGCCAGTAACCAATGACAATCGTAAAATAGAAGGTAAAAAATGGATGTTTCATGATCAACATTCCTAAATTGAGTTGCATAACCCCTTCCCGTTGCCCGAACAGGCAACAGGAAATGAGTGATTCAATAATTTGCTTAAGGCTTTTTAAATATCTGGTATTAGAGTTTGTCCATGCATTGTTGACCTGACTGATACATCACACGGTCTAGGTCATTGGGTAGATAGCTCATACGTTCAATCTGGCGCATCATCTTGCGACCATAGTGTTCTTCGAGCTTGTCATAGACACACGAGCAGTAGCTGCGGCTGCCACCCATGTTGTAACAGCCATGTTTGACGCCCTTTTCAAAATCGGAAGAACAGCCATTTAAAATCAGAACACTGACACCCACCACACCCATCAAAATTTTATTTTTCATCGTTATATCCAGTGACAAGGTCATGGAGGTTTGGCATTTTTAGGCAATACAAAGCCCTGCCACGGTGTATCTCACATGACATATTTATTAAGTTAAATTTTTAGACGAAAAAAACTAAAGCTTGAAGAACTAAATGCTCATCAAACTCTATTCAAACTAGTCGGGGTGTATAAAAATAATATGCATAGCCAACTCCTTATATTTGGAGTTCTGCCAAAGCATTAATTTAGAATTATGGTGGCAGAACGAGAAAGGGTTAGCAGACTGGTACGACAACCAGCACACACGAATGTGTCCCTCTCCCGTCCTACCGCTACGGGAGGGAACGAGTGGTACACATAGAATTATCCCTCAGAAGGAATAGATTCTGATGCGGTCGTATACGGTCTGCTAAAACCGTCTGGCAATGTAGGCCAGCATGCAAAGGATAATGTGCAACATTTAAGGTGTCAATGATCTATCGACTAAGTCGTAAAGTGATTGTTATTGTTTTTCATTAGATTAGCCCATTAAACTAACCATTAAGTAAATTTAAGGATGTTTCAGTGGTTCGGTTAAAGTGTCTTGGTGGCCCCCTGTATGGACAAGAATATTCTCATGCACATGATGAGTTTATTTTTAAAGACAAACAGACAGGGAAACAGACGCGTTATATTAAACAGACTGTAGACTTCACACCGCCCCAAGAGTTCTTTGTAGCAGAGTCAATTTCTAAAACCGTAGCCTACCATCTTGCGTTGCAATTAATAAAAAGACCTTATTAAAATTAGAAAAGATTATATATTCAAACCTTAGTCGTATCTCATATTGACCCTACTTTAAGAATATGCCATGTTTCTAAAATCATTAATTTTTTTAGGTAAAAACATGTCAATTCCAATGAACCCTCATGAACAAGCAGACTTTGATCAATTTGAAGAAGATAGAGAAGAACAAATTAAGCAAATCATGATTGAAAAAGGCTGTTCTGAAAGTGATGCCAGAGTAATATGGGAAAAGGAATATGCTGAAGCAATGTCACAAGATGACTAGAATAAATCTTAATGTAAACCTATCTATTTAGTCTTATTTCAATAAGTGTTAGGGGCATTAAATGTCCCTAACAGACTTTTTAAATTAGTAAAATATATGTAATGGACGTTTAATTTGGAGCTCAATGAGAGAGATTTACCACACTAATTTCATCATTTTAAAATGCGTATAGTTTTTATAATTTTTTGCCTCTAAACAGCTACTTACCTGTAAGTCCGTACAACTTTTCAATGTATGTTTTAGGTTCATAAACTACTAAAACAACTATCTACAAGCATCATCGTACACAATGAGATGAGTATATCTTCAGGATATAAAATACCGATTTAATTCTTCATTGTTCTAGCTTCATAAGAAGACTAATTAAGTTATTTTTTACGGCGTTGGCACATCATACGAGATAAAAATTACCGAGTCTAGTTCGTGAGCAAAAGAACATTTTAGTCTGCTTAAGTCCGTATATCGGACTCATCCAAATATGCTCGTATTTCCGAGAAGGTTGAAACTGCCGTATAGAAGTAGAAAAAATGTGAGCGTAGTTTAGGTTTTAAATTATTTATATATCTAATATACAAATATCTATAGAACTAATCTTCCTGTTTACTTATTCCACATCTCTTGATGCAAGGCACCTAGCCTGTGTAACCAGTTCTCTAGTGATTCAGTAGATTCATACAATCTAGTATTCCAGATGAAATATATATCCAAGATATATTTCATCCATGATTAATACACATACCTAGAGTTAGGTTCTCACTCCACAGTCTCAGCTCCTAATCAGTCGATGCACTTAAGTTCATGCATGAAGACGACTAGCTACTCCCCTAATTAATTCTTGAATGCTCCTTGAGGGCACTGCTCAAAACAGTGTCCCAAGGAGAGCTTTGTCTAATCTACGCAAATACACCATCCAACGTCCCATTAGGTATATATCTATGAACCACTGTATCACTAAACCAAACTTAGCTTCCACTGCTGGGCAATGGTCTTTAGACGACCTAGAAGCACTCCAGCTACTCGATCAGATTCAGGAAGACCATTCTTGTTATGAGGTAAACAACGATGAAGGTGACGTAGTTGAGTTTCGATTGCCTTCTAATCCTGAGACCCAATGTTTCATTGATCGTTTACAGTTAGGGATTCATTGCCATAAGCAACGTCCTTTAGCTTCCTTGAGAAAGATCAAGCGCATTCAGGGTAATAAGAAACTATCTGTGCAATACGCTAAAGACCTTCCGATTCAATTAATCTCAGCCTTGCCCGCTATCTTTTCCATGCCTGTATCTGGCACCTATACTGTGAGCGTTGAGTTAGAAACCATCCATTCCGTTATTCAAGACTTATCGGATATGGAGAGGTTCATTCTAGGCTCATTTACTTCAAATAGTGCTTATACCAACGAGCAGGCTCAAGCTTACGTGGATGCTTTGAATCGATTCCAGAGCCTACTGAATGAGAGAATGAGCAGCGCTAAAGTCCGTAAACGATTGCATAGCCGGAAAAACAGTCGATTAAAGACCAAAGAGAACATGATTGAGCTTGTACATACCCTATTGCATGTACATTCTAAAATACTGGTTGTCCGAGTAGACCTTGGCATTATGCGAACTCCAGAGAGTCTGATAAATCACCATATTTCATCTGACCAATGGCAATCTGAACAAGATAGCCAATTCATTATAGACGCGCTTGAAAGGCTCAATAAGAATGCCAGAATGAATCGCATGAAGCATGCGCTAGGTTATATCCATCGCATTGAATACGGTCCTCAGAAGGGCTTCCACGTCCATGCTTATTACTTCTTTGATGGGCAGGACCATTGGGCAGATATTACTTGGGGACAATACATTGCCAAACAATGGCAAAACGTGACCCACAATCAAGGCTCAGTATTTATCTGTAATATGAAGAAAGAAGATTACCGTTATTGTGCTTTAGGGATGTTGGATTATTCTGATGTAGAGATGTTAAAGAACCTTGAACAGAGTTTTGATTATCTATGCAAGAATGACCAGTATTTCCAATTTACGACACAGAAGCGCATCCGTGGATTCCGTACCAGTCAGCCTCCTGAAATACCTGAAGTTAAAATGGGATGCCCTCGGAAGCATGATCAGTCACATCTTAGATAACTATTATCTCTTTGCAATTCACCCAGTAATCGACTTATAAATCAAAATCTGATTACCGGGTTCACTTTTTAGATATTCTTTGCACATTGAAATAATGCATGTGCAATCATCTACACTATCTTTTAATTGAACTTTACAGAACAACTGACTTGTAATCAGTAGGTCCACAGTTCGAATCCGTGTGCCGGCACCATCATTAAACCTCATGAATATTTGATTTATGGGGTTTTTTGTTGTCTGTAGGTTTGGTTCAGCTCTGGCCCAACGGACTATTTTGTGGTTCATTGGATCGATAGTCTGATGGTCTAAATAAATCATCAGACCTACTCACTCCCTACCCAACATGTTCCCCATACCGTTTCCAGCTCTTTGGCTTTCCATGCGTATTGCGATGTCGATACTCCAAATTTTCAAAGTTGCTATCGCTGCACAGAGCAGAACGCTTGGAAAACTTAAGGCTTAGAGGAATTTACAAGGTTATTTGTATTTCCTGTTTAAAACAGGACATCTAGGCTAAGCCCCTGAAAGTTCTAGGGAGTTTTGCTTTAAATTAAACAAATAAAAAAACTATTTCTTCAGTGAAAAAAATGGGGGCTATATCACAAAACCTAAAATCCTAAGTGATTAGCTTAGTAAAATAAGATTACTCTCTATTACATTAAGAGAAAACAAATCAGTTCTAAATCAATTTTATATACGTGTAAGTAAAAAGCTATAAAGACTACAAGTTATTGTGATAATGAATACCAAATATTATTTATTATAATAATCATCTTATCCATATTAACCATCTAAAGTATTTTAACTTTTTACTATTTTAAAACCTGATTAAAAAAACTTGGATTTTGTCCTGTAATATTTTTAAACATACGACAAAAATTAGAAGGAGATTGATAACCTAAATCATATGCAATATTTGTTAAACTTTTACGTTCCGATATTTGTATCAAACTAATTTTAATTGCTAAATATTGTTTCCACAAAATAAAGGTCACTCCTAAATCTTTTAATATCAAACGATTTAAGGTTTTACTAGACATATGAAAATAGTCAGACCAATACCCAATTTTTTCTTTTAAAAGCAAATGATTATTCATTATCATACTCTCAATTTTAATTAATATTTCTGCAGCAGGAGTTGGAATAAAATATCGAATTTCTTCTGCAAACTTAAGCTCATTAATGATAATATCTATAATTTTCCCATTAATACTATTTATGTCATAATTAATAGGCATTAAACTTGCCCTCTCTATAAGTTCTTTCAAAAAGCCACTAACTTTTAGCAATTTAACATCCTCATTATAAATTTCATTTGCTATTTCTTTTTTTATATAAAGAGTTCTTAAACTAATATCAGTAATTGCTCGCATACTATGTAAAATATTATTTGGAATAAATAAAGCCGTTTTAGGTGATAAAATCCATACTTGTTTATTTACATATATTTCCATGATACCAGAAATCCCATAAACTAGTTGAGCACGCTCATGATAATGAGGAGGACTAAAATAGCCTTTAATAAATTCTTTAGGCATTACACCAATATTATTCTGAATATTTTGGTATTCTTCTCGATCAGTACTTTTATTAGTCAAAAACATATAAATTTGCTCAAATTAAGAAATATTGACAGCTTCTTTTCCTTTCAATCCTAGTATTTGACGCGCTTCATCTGGTGTTGCGACTTCAAAACCAAGATCTTCAATAATTTTTTTAATCTTTTTAACTTGACTAGCATTACTTTTTGCAAGCTGTCCTCTAGATAAAAATAAGCTATCTTCCAAACCAACTCGAACATGCCCCCCCATTAATGCTGAATGCGTTACCATAGGTATTTGTGTCTTACCTGCAGAGAGGGTGGACCAATTTAAATCATTACCAAATAACTTTTGAGCAGTATTTTTCATGAAGACAAGGTTATCTAAGCTAGCACCGATTCCACCAAGAATACCAAATACGCCCTGTACAAAAATAGAATCCTGAAAGTACCCTTGATTTCTAAAAAAAGCTAAATTGTAAAGATGACTTAAATCATAACACTCATGCTCAAATTTTATATTTAGACTTTTCGTTAAATTATAATTCTTTTCAATATCTCGAAACGTATTTCTAAAGATAAATGTATCACTGTTACGAATGTATTCCTCTTCCCAATCAAATTGCCAATCTTTGATTTTATTAGCTAAAGGATGAAAACTAAAATTTATTGATCCCATATTTAATGAGCACATTTCTGGCTGAAACTCTAAAACTGCAGCTAGCCTTTCTTCAGGTGCCATATTTGGGCTACCACCTGTAGTAATATTAATTATAGCATCCGTATTATTATAAATTGAACTTAAAAACTGCTTATAAATATTAATATCTCCTGTAGGTTGACCAGTAACAGGATTGCGTGCATGTAAATGCAAAATTGAAGCACCAGCTTCTGCAGCTTCTAAAGATTGACGAGCAATATCCTCGGGTTTATATGGTAAATATTTTGAAAGTGTTGGTGTATGGATTCCACCAGTGATTGCACAAGTAATAATAACCTTATTTTTCATAATAACTTCCTGTATTTCAACTTCAGAAAGTTCAATTACTCTTGAATCTCTGAAGCTCTATTAAAAGAATAAAAACTTACAATCTACCTCTACTTATATATAATTTATTTATTTATTTATTTCTCACCCTAAATAGACAATATTTATTCTTTTTTAGACATATTAATTATTTTTAAATTTTGAAATTTAAATTATAGAAAACACTATCTAGAAATATTATTTATTTCCAGATTTCAATTAATTTAATATTGAAAAATTAACGTTTTCCATAACAAAATTTTCGTTTCACCCATAATCAATATGAAAAAAAAATTCTATTAATAATACTTTCGCTCTAGATCTTACATTTTAAAAACCTCAAAACAGAGATTAAAATTTAATAACAAATAATTTCAATTTAAAATTTTCAAATATTAATAAAACACTCCTAATTATTAATAAATTAGGAGTGTTTAAATTAATATTAGTTAAAATAAAAAGTTAAAGTTATTGATATTTATCTAAATTTGTTTCCGGACCATCTTTCACCACTGCCTGTGCTTTTTCAAAGCTTTCTATTAAACATTTATATTCAGGACATACATGCCCTGCAAGAATTTCTGCAAAACGAGAACCTTCAGCACGGTTCCAAGTCTGCATTAACTCAGCAACAATGGCAAAAGTGTCAGTCGGAATTGCTCCAGCTTGTGTAATTCGAGCAATCGTTGTATCGGTTGCTAGCTTACTCCAGTTCCCTGAAGCATCCACAACACAATATACTGTGTATCCTTCTTTACGGGCACTCACAGCAGGAAATGCTAGACAAACACTAGTGAGTGTTCCAGCAATAATCAGAGTTTTGCGTCTGGTTTTCTTAACTTCTTCAACAAATAAAGGGTTGTCCCATGTGTTAATTTGTCCTGTACGAGGTACATATACTGCATGTGGAGCATATTTATGAATTTCAGGAATTAATGGGCCATTCGGACCATCAGGTACAGATGCCGTTGTAATTACAGGGATATTTAATAATGTTGCGACTTTTGCAATTGCAGTTACATAATTTCTTAAATCTGGCACAGGTACATCACGTACTGTGTTAAATAAGCCACTTTGGTGATCAATAAGTAAAATTACTGAGTCATTTGGATCTAAAAGGCCATTATCCAATAATCCATTTGCTGTAGTCATATATAAAACCTCTGAATAATTAATTTATTAATTTTAAAAGAATTAAAAAAATCAGTATTGAAATATTAGATTCTATACATCATAAATTTAACCCTATGTTGCCTCTAAATTTATAGAATAAGCTTCCTACAGTGAACTTATAAATTTATAAAAAATTTAAGTTATAAGTACCCTGAAAACTTTTTGAGAAGATTATTTCTCCTCCCTAGTTTTGTCTCAAATTTGAATAATCTAGCGAGAATCTAAACTATAAATCTTTACTCAACAAAACACTTAAGTACTAACCTTTTCACCTCCTCATAATTTTTTCTTCTAGATATCAGTATTTAAATTACTAAGCACTGATCTACTAATTGCGTTCTTCCAGACATTCTTAGAGACATTGACATGTCATCAACCGAGCCCTTCTGCAAACAAGAACTGATTTTTTAAAATAGGATTAGCTATCTTAGAACCTCAATAGTTAAGTTAGATACGAACATTCCTATCTGATCATGATCTCCAAAGCCTAGGTACGTTAAAAAGCCCAAGCAAGTTTTAAAAATGTAGTGTTCCCTTTCGGTCGATTTTCTACATTTGTTTCTTTCAAATATTTCGCTTCTAATGACCAGTTTTTATCATAGTATTGAAGGGCTGGTCCTAAAGCTAAAACTTGCCCTTTGTTTCCTATTGTTTCTCCATGTAACTCATCTGATGTTATTTGCTTAAATAAATAACCTTCCAATGCTATTCGGACGTTTTGAAGTACTGTATAGCCGACACTATAATCACCAGCAAAATATTCACCCGATTTATAATCAGTTTCTTCATTTTCTGTATTAAAGCTATAGGAAATTTTAGTCGACAAATCAAAACCGTTAGGTTGACTGTAACTGTAAGCCAATACAGGACGAATAGTGCTATAGTTCTTACCGATATTCGCTATTACAGGTTTCTGTGCTGTAGGCCTGTGATATTCACCCGTTTCTAAAATTGCTTCGAGTGCTCCAATCCAGTGATGTTTATCTTTATGCCAACCTAGCATTGAGCCAATAGCTAAATCTGCCAATGCATTATTACTGTCAGTATGACCATTCACATTTAATCTGACATTAACTAAAGGTTGCGCTACAAAGAAACCAAGATTTCCTCCCAAATAGTTTTGATTTGTCACCCAAGCCAACCTTGGTACATAAACATTCACATCAAGATGAAAATCTTGAGGTCCACCTTTAAACTGGGAAGCATGATAATTTTGGTAATAATTCAACAGATAAACACCAGGTGGTGGTAAAACTCCCACCATTATTCCTTCGGCCCCTAATGGAAAACTATCGTTCCCATTTTCGGTTGCAAATGTTTGCGATGTATACCCAAACAATATTACCGCTAGTATCATTTTGTAATAATAATTCATGAAACTTCCTATTCAATTGATCATCCTGAAAATATGAATAACCTTTTGCTCCTTAACCATAAAACTAGGAGTAAATCTGGCCTACACATCAAGAATAGTCTTCATTACATTAAGTAGTTGCTGTGCTGGATTGGCATCAGGTGTTTGTACTCTTAAACTAATATGATGGTCTGGACGTACCAAAACACAACCATTTTCATCAATATCCCGTATAGATTCCCAATCACCAAATGTATCCGCGTAATCAAGTCCTAAACCTATTTTTACAACTTTAATTGGACACTTTATTTGTGTAGAAATTTCTTCAACTGCTTGTTTCCAGAGATCGCCGCCATGACCCGTCAAAAGCGTAAAGCTACCTCGACCACATAGGTCTAAACTAGAAAGCTGACGACCACGTTTATCATGTAGCCAAACATGAGGTAAGCGAGCACCAGACCATGTCGTCGGTTGATAATAAAGCTCTTTGTCTTTCTCAAACTTAGGTTCTGGTCGTACGTCTGGAATAACTGCCTTACTTTGGTAACGCTGACCAATTTGAACTCCATTACAATTAAATTGGTAATGCTGTAATTCAATTGCCTTATGTAACTCTGCTCGTCTAATATGACTTTCAGGAGTCTCACCAAAAATAAGATCTAAAGCTGCTTGCCCTTCTTCTTTGCTTTGCCCTGATTTAAAACCTAAAGCATTAGCAATTGGTAACATGTTTTCAACACTGCGCATTGCACGATCTACAAGTTGTACACCAACTGGCTGCCGCTCCTGCTGATATGTTTCTAATAAACCTTCCCCTGCTTGACCTTTCAAAACCAAAGCAATTTTCCATGCCAAATTGAAAGCATCTTGTACAGAAGTATTTGAACCTAAACCATTCGCTGGTGGATGACGATGTACTGCGTCTCCCATGCAGAAGACACGACCTTTTGAATAGCGATCTGCAACCACTCGGTTGATTTGCCATTTACTAGTTGAAATAATTTCAATTGGTACATTCTTATCACCAATAACTTGATATGCACGTTTTGTGATAGCTTCAATACTCAAATCTGGCTCGCCTTCAGCAGGATCATACATATATGTCATAACCCATTCTTTCCAAGGTTTCACACAAATGAAGGTGCCACTTCCTACCCAGTAATCACTACCTGGTTGAACAATCCAGTACAATACTCCTGGACGATGTACACAATATTCAGTTAAATCAGCTTTCAACCAAACATTAACGGCACAACCTAAACCATGTTGTCCCGACAAAGGCAACTCTAGCTGATCGACAATCTTACTTCTTGCTCCGTCTGCACCAATCATATATTTGGCACGGACTAAATATTCCTCCCCGGTAATATGATCCAAGATTCTAGCTGTGACACCCTCAGCATCTTGACTAAAATCCAGAAATTCATTATTAAATCGCATACTTGAACCTGCTCTAAGAGCGGCATTTGCTATAACAGGCTCCATCACATGTTGAGCGATATTACACATTGATGAGGGGCTAGATTGTTCATAATCAGCTTTGCGTTCAATCGCATTTCCCCACGACAATAAGCGAGCAATTTCATCGCCTGCGAAACTCGTTGCCCAAATATTATTTGCCATTAACTCTCGCGGAGTAGCAACCTCTTTTACCTGTTCTTCAATTTGAGCATCCCGGAAAACTTCCATTGTACGTTGATTGGTAATATGGGCACGGGGACTATTTGCAGTCCAACGATATTTATTAATCAATAAATTATTAATACCATATTGAGATAACAATAAAGATGTTGTTAAGCCAGCTGGACCACCACCAACAATCAATACTGGCACTTCAACTGTTTTTAAATTATTCATTGTAATTTCCTTTTACATCAAACCTTTTCAACTACCCTGACTTAAGCCTCAAAATTTTGTACAAAATCATCAGGAACATTTGGTCCCCATAAATATAAGGAGTCTTCTGCTGGATGTGTTCCTGCTTCCCATTTCAAACCTTCTGGAATAAAATCAATATCGTAGGAATATTCGCAATAACTACCCCATGGGTCGCGAACATAATAGAAATAGTTCGAGCCAAGTACATGCCGCCCAATCCCCCAACCTTTATCCCAACCACGATCTATCATGTTTTTGGCACCTATACCAATTTCATCGATACTAGCAACATCCCAGCTACTATGATGAAAACCCTTCGCCGTAGATTGAGCAAATGCAATAGTATGGTGATCGGCTCCATGAGTCGCATGTAAAAACGCTACAGCATCCTTAGAGTAATCTGATAATTTGAGCCCTAAAGCATCTTCATAAAAGTGAATTGATCTTTCTATATCTGACGTAAAAATCAAAATATGTGACAAACGTCTAGGATGAGTAGTTGGTACGTCTTGCCGAAAAGGTGCACCTCTTATCCCATCCCTATTACTACCAATAGTTACACCCTTTTCATAAGGGGTTACCTTTGGGCATACAAATACATCAATATTTACGCCATCGGGGTCTGTAAAATTAAAACCCTGCTCTAAAGGCATACCTTTAATTGGTATCACAATACAACCAGAGGAGATGACCTGTTCTCGGAGAGTCGCCATATCTTCAGCAAAAGCACCAAACGCAATTTTCTTTAAGCTTTTCTTTTCAGCAGCATATAAATATGCCCAAACGTGCGGATCATTAAAGGTTTTAAGTATCAACCGACCGTTAATTTCTTCAACATCTAGTCCAAAATCCTGATAAAATTTCTTTGCTATTTTCAGATCAGGCACATCAAGTACATAGTGATCAATTGAATGCACACTAGCCTTTTGTTTTGAATTTATATCTTGAGTATCCATGTTTACATCTCCATTTATTAAACATGTTTCATGGCATTAATAACTTCTAGATAATCATCCCTGATTAAATTTCCTGACCCTTCTATCGTTCATTTACAATTTGATTTGATAAAATCCCAATTCTTTCAATTTCTACCTCACACACATCACCATGCTTCATAAATAGTTTTGGCTCTCTTGCGAAACCGACCCCAGATGGTGTTCCAGCTACAATCACATCCCCAGCCTCAAGTGTAATTGCCTCTGAAATTGTGCTAATTAAAGCTGCAATATCAAATAACATGTCTTTGGTATTAGCTTGCTGTACCACTTCACCATTTAATCGGGTAGTCAACATTAAGTCTTTAGCGCCCTTTGGCAATTCATCTGCAGTGACCAAATCTGGACCAAATGCACCAGTTGCATCAAAATTTTTACCTACCGTCCATTGTGGAGATTTGAACTGATAATCACGCACAGAACCGTCGTTAAAAATTGAATAACCCAGAACATAATTTAATGCGTCAGCTTTTTGAATATGTCTTCCAGACTTCCCAATTACAACTGCTAGCTCACCTTCGAAATCCAGTTGATCTGAACAAGTAGGCTTAATCATTTCGCTTTGATGTCCAATAAGGCTGGAATTAAAACGTGGAAATATTGTTGGATATTCTGGTTGTTCATATGGTGATTCATTTGTATGGTCGGCATAGTTCAAACCGACACAAATCACCTTAGGGGGATTAGTTAGCGGTGGTAGAAAGTCAATTTCCTTCTCATCCAAATAATTTGTTGTATTTAGAAGTTGATAAGCAGCAGTTAAAGCTGTCGATCCCTTCTGGATCAGGCTTAACATGTCTCCAGGAAAATGGGCATCTGTTGCCAGTAAACCTCTGATCCCCTTGTTATCTCTAATTCCTATCCCATTAATTCCATTTTTTGAAAAACTAACAAAACGCATAACATTTTCCTTGTATGGCTGTATAAGATATATATAAACCACAAAAATATATTGTCAATAAAAAAATATATTTTTTATCATTAAACATATTTGTTATAGTAAGCTTGCTATAAGGGGGAGTTATAATCTTTCATGAATTTTGAAAAAAATCTGAGCCAGACCGAAAATGTATACTTATGTATTCGTGAAGCAATAATTTCTGGTTCATTAACACCAGGGATGAAGATAAAAATTAATGACTTATGTAAAAAGAACAACGCCAGTCTAGGGGCTGTCAGAGAAGCTCTTTCTCGTTTAACAGCAGAAGGATTGGTACAATCAGAGGCTCAAAAAGGATTTACCGTAACACCAATTTCAATTGAAGATCTTAAGAACTTAGCGGCTACCCGTATTGAGATTGAATCTCTTTGTTTGGAACATTCTATTCATTCTGGCGATTTAGATTGGGAATCAAATATTTTGGCTGCTTTTCATCGTTTGAAAATGACACCAGTACATCGGCCAGATGAATCAAATATATCCAGCAGTGAATGGGAAAAAGCACATCAGAATTTCCATTATCTACTTGTTTCTGCATGTGATAATGCTTGGCTACTCAAAGTTCGAGATTTTTTGTATATTCAAAACGAACGTTACCGCCGTTTGTCCATACATTATGAGGGTGAACACCGAAACTTAAATGAAGAACATGAGCAGATAATGCAAGCCGTATTAAATAAGAATATTCCTTTAGCCAAAAAACTCATAAAAACTCATATTTTAAAGACGGCAGAAATGACCTCAAAAGTTATGTATCAAAATAACTAATAGCAAGATAAGTTTTCACTTAGACTTATTCATACCTCAATTAAAGATTTAAATTAATCAAATAGCTCGCATAATATACTGATAAAGTGTGGATTTTATTAGACATACTAATAAATAAGATTATCTTCTATAAATTATTTTATCTAGTCCTCCGCTCTTTATACTTAAATTTTTATTTATTATTTCCTTAAAACAGAAAATTTAAGAATATAGTTTCTTAGTTCAAAACGTCCTTATATCACCCCCAGCTCTTTAACTTTCCATGCGAATTGGGATATCGATACACCAAATTTTTAAAGTTGCTATCGCTGCACAGAGCAGGACGTTTATAAAACTTAAGATTTTGAGGAATTTGCAAGATTATTTACACGTCCTATTTCAGTCTGGATTCTAGACAGGATACCTGATAATTATGAGGAATTTCATTAAAATGCGCCGTCTTTTACGGATAGAACTACTTCTGTATTTGCCTTGAACTTGCTAGATATTATTTACATAGGAGTGACCATGTAAAAATACTTTCCCGAACTTGAGACTGTTTCCGACATCCTTGCATCAATTCCTCATCCACAAAATCTATATGATTTCTTTGTTTCTAAATCAATCCTTTACACCTTTGTCTAAAATATTATATTACATTGCAATTATAAAAAAATAGTTCTGATTTAAGCTAATGATTAGGGCTGATTAGCAGCCCTATCCCTTACTTAACCACGTCTACGAGGCACTCTACCAATAAAGTGCTTAAATGTGGCAGGCCAGACTCGAACATGTGTTGAAGTCTCTGCTGTACTCATTAAATCATGTCGTAGCAATAAATCAAAGTCACTTGTATCATCGAACTCACCAAACATGAGTCCAACAAGATGAGTTTGTGCTGTCATCTCTACATCGAGATCAACACCCATTCCCATACTTTCTGTCGCAAAATACCAAAGCTGTATCAGCATCATGATAATTGGTGCTTTACTCTGATAAATATTTGCGTTCACAGTCAATGAAAGTAGTAATCCGTATTCACTTTTTTCAGGTAAACGAACGACCCGTTGATACTGATATAAATAATCCACCGGAAAATATCTAAACTGATTCAGTAATTTCTCAAAGGACTTGATATGCTTCGCCATATCTAGAATCGACACATAATTTGCGTAATCTGGTAAATAACCTAGGTACAGATTGATCTTATCGGTATTCAAGTAATGCTTAGTTGCTTCATCATAAGCATTGCTGTATTGCTCAACAAGTTTGCCGTGCTTTTCTTCTCTGGCTTTCAATTCTTCCAAGAATGCTGGAACACTAAATATCTTGACCAGCTTGGCAAGAATCAGTTCGAGTAATTGCTCTGTATACTCTGGTACATGTACTGGTGGAGCACCTGGTCGCATCAACTCATGTTTACTGGCATAAAAGCATTGTCTAAATGACTCAATCCAGATCCCCGATTGCAATTCATTTGTAATACATAAGAAGTGCCAAAGGTTGAAATACTCAAGAAATCGATCAAACCAGTATTTGTGATCGTAGTCGCCACCGTGCTTAAAGCGAACGCGTACATACATTTGATTGATATCTCGCTCAAAACGCGCAGCGACATCATGTTCTAGGTAGGTTGGGGTAAAATTAATCATCATCTTATTCCTATTCGATTGTGCTTAATCGCATAAGAAGTCCAAACCGATAAAAAATTATTGCAGGGTCAAAAAAGCGAGGTCACTGATAGTAAAAAGTGATCTCGCCCATGACTGCTATCTACAATAAGCCCTAGCAACCGAGCCATTCGTAGTCATATAGATTAAATTCAACATCGGAATTTAACTGACGACGAAAACTACGTTCATAATCACCCTTGTCAAAACTATGTGCTGCTTTCGATACTTTGACTCTCAATCGTTGCCAATATTTACTTGGTCGAGTGAGGTATAAGGCGGCATTGATGGCATTCTTCACTTTGTGAGGATCATCTCGGCAGACTAACCCTAGACCATCTGTACCTCTTTCGATATAACCTTCACGGACGTCTGAATCATTGATATTGAAATAAGTCCCACATCCCTCTGTAATCTTCACCCATGCCTCACCAACGAGTTTAGCCTGACGCTTATCTTTAACAATATCCGAATAATCATAGATCAGGAGTAAGTGAATATGATAACCACCGTCCTGCTCGCCCTGTTCTATCGCCCAAGCATGCCCTTGCAAATGTTTAAAACAACCATCAGCATTGGAAAGTCGATTACATAGTATTGCAACGTGCTCATAAACATCATCGATCGTAATTTCTTTGGGATAGTTCTTACAGTACTTTAAATCAACCCGTACAAACATTAGACGGCTATAGTGTTCAATTAAGCTCTTTACGTATTTACCCAGACTACAAGCATTCCGTTTTTCCTGACGGGTAAAATCATATTGCTCCTCTTTGATCAACAACTGATAGGAATTGTAGATACCAACCATGACTCTAAACCACTCATCACAGTGTTCAATATCTGCCAGTGAATAACCTTTGAATCGACACAAGGCATCAACAGAATCGACCACATTAAATTTAAAGGCATTGATGAAGGCGGCGTAATGCAGTTCACTGTGATATATCTTTTTAAATTCTTGAATCAGTTGACAGCATTCTCGAACAATTTGTTTAAGTCTTGCAGTTTGACGCCATTGATCTTGAGATAACTCCCCAACTTGAATCAGGAGTTTCTCTATGCGTAATAGTGTTTGTGCTTCAGTTTGCATGTGTTAGTCCTATGAGTTAAACATCATAGCTATGTCGTCATGCATATTTTTTAATTGCTCTGAGTTACTACTCTCCTCTCTATAACCTACCCCTCTCTTGTATACCTACTCTCTGGTAGTCTTGCCACTACCAGAGTAGTCATTGCCCTATACAGACATAAGCCATGTGTAAGTATGGTGATAGCATTACTATGAGTGGATATCAGATATATACGAAATAATAGATAAATAATCGTAGATAGTAGTAGGAATAATATAAATAACCCACTAAGGCATGCAGGTTGAACTACTCGTATAGCCGAGCATCTTGGAGAAAAGGATACTCCTTTTACCGAAAAGACCTTAAAAATTGGGTAAGCTAAAGTTGCGCACACAACTATTGGAAATATGGCATGAAACTACAGCCTCATTTCCAGATCACAAGGATTTATTTTTTATTGGGTCGTCCATGGTATGTGCACAAACGCACGCATTTCTCAAAAGGAATAAACCATGAATGCGTCTTTAACTCAAACAACTTTCGTGATGAACAAAATCATCAACATTAAACAAGTGATAGAATTTACTGGTCTAAGCCGCGCCACAATCTACAGCCTGTTAGACCCTAAATCAGATTACTATGACCCTACTTTCCCTAAACAGGTTCGACTAACCACAAACCGTGTCGGTTGGTCAGCCTTTGAAATTAATGAATGGATTGAATCTAAACTTGTTCAGCGCTAAGAGCTCTTATTTTTCAGCATCGAACCCTTAATAAAAGCTTTAGGCACTTTCTGGCTCAACGGTGCCTGAAAGACATCCCGATAAGTGAAATATGGTATGACATGTTCAATGACCATTTTTTTCATTTGACGATCATATGCTTCAAGACAGACATGATATGTATTTGGAGCGTCTATCTCTGTATTCAGCGCATCAATCGAATGCATTAATATTTTTGGTTTAATCGCACCATCATACTTTATATTTTCTGGATCTTGCCGCTTTAAAATCTGAGCAGCTTTAGCATTAAGAAAATCATTCCAGCGTTGATCCAGATCATAGACGACTGTTTTTAACTGCTCCTGACAACGATCATTAAAGAGCAATACAACATCTAATTTGAATTCTGGTACTACCTGCCCGCTATTTTCTTGCCAGATTCCCATATAGCCACGCAACCAGTAACAAGGTTTAGCCCGTTTTGCCAAACGCATAAACTCAGTAAATAGCTTTGATAATTCTGACTGCTTAAAAGTTCCCGTTGAAGAACGAGCTTCAATCACGATCCGATAAGCCCAGCAATTCTGCTCTAATACACCTTTAAGATATTCTATTGTATCAATATGTCGTCGTGCACACTGAGCATAATGTTTTTCTAGAAGTTCACATTTATCTTTGTCTTGGGCTCGTATTGAAAACAGATTGTGCTGTACATACTGGAGATTCCTATTCCATTGAGTTAATAAAGTAGCATCTACGGGCTGATTCAACATAACGCCCTTAAAGATTTGTTGCAAATGCCCCCACAGCATCAAAGCGTATTCCTGTCCAAACCACCATGTACGCAAACCACAGTTCTGAATTAGATCATCAATCTGTCCTAATAAGACAGAATCACATGTAACTTGCTGCACAAGCGATAAATACTGCTGACCAACCTGTGTAGCTGATGCTTGTATATCTCGAGCATTCAAGAAATGAGACTGATATGCTGATCTCATCTCATCAAAGGCTGGATATCGATTGTGTAATAAGGTCTCAATAAATACTTCTATTTGGAACAACAGTTCTCCGTACTGCATTGGCAACATCTGCTCAGCATAAAATTCTTTATAGTAAATTTGTCCGACTAGCAAACGATCAGCCACACGTTTAGGTAAATGTTTGACATCCCATATTCCTTTGGGTGGTTTCCATTCCTGTAATACCTGTACAAAATTTTTAGGCGGAGGACTTTTCTTGGAAGACAAGACTTGCTTCTTTACTTCAAGCTGCTGCCATTTTGGATGCTCAATGATCTCATTGACTTCGAAAGGTATCTGGGGATTTATGAGTTTGGCAAAAAAATCCATTTTAATAAAATAGCTGAGTACCCAATATTTAAATTTTTCAACTCGAGTAGGCGTTTTTGTTCCTACACGACCAACAGCAGATTTACTGCCATGTGTCCGTACAAACTCATTTCCATTAATGACATCAATGTCATCATAGTTCCTAAAATCGTTCTTCAATAATGCCAGTAAACGAGCAATAATATCCTCTTCCTGCTCAACAGCATGAATTCTTAATACTAAAATACATGAAAGCTTTAAACCATTTTGATAATCATGCTCAAGCTTGGTATATGCATGTAGAAAATCTGGAATCACCTGAAAAATAGCATTCTGGATAGCGGGTCGATCTTTAAGGACTTGTTCAATCAAATGCTCTAAAGGTTGATTATCTGCTTGATAGAATATATGTATGAACCGAATATCAATAACGAAGATATACACTTCCTCATGTATGGATAATAGCCTATCAAAATGTGCAAAAACATCGTTAATAGTTTCTTCGACTAGCCGAGTCTGTTTATCCCTTTCCTCGATATATAAAGGATTTTTTTGTAACTCAGTAAAGAAATTCGTCAATCGCCATGCTTTTTCATATTGAAATTCTGAAGGTGACCACTGCCGCTTTAGTTTTGACGAATCTGACGAATTCGTCCAAATTTCTTCGATATGTGGAAAACGACCAGGCTGATTAGCTGCATCTTCTTGCAAAAACTTTTGATAATAGGCCCAATTTAACCCAAGCTGAAGATAGGCCATATCAAACATTCCGCGTTCAAACTTAAGCTCATTAAAATAAGTAAGATAAGTTCCATCAAACTCAGCATGCCCAGTCACCCGCATTCCCAGTTGAGCAGCCCAAGGTAAATTACCCGCTCTCAAATCATCCATAAATTTATCGACTGCCCGAACAACCTTCACGGACTCTTTATATAAGCAAATAGGTTCCCGTTTTGGATCGTTCCTCACGGAGAAATCTAACGCTTGCCATATATAAGGAACTTTATTAAAAAATAAATCAAATAGATCTTTATCTTTAATTATGAGTTTATAATTATCCATAAATACACTCAAAACTAGCTAATATTCATATATAGTAAGGTAATCTCGGTATACTATCCAATATAAAAATACTCTTTATACACTGTATTTTTCACTATTAATCACAGTAATTAAAAATATTATTCACTGTGCTTTATACATATTTCTCTCCACTCACCCTCGAGCACCTTCAACCACTTAATTTTGTTATGGCAAAACGGTCAATTATTTTATAAAATAATGTTTAATTATACATATTTCAGACATTTTATTATTATGAAATTAGTGACAGTTATTGAGCTAAGTAAACAAACTGGTCTTACGAGATCACAGATTTACTATCTCAACAAAGAACATAATCTATTAAATTCAGACGGAAAAATAAATTTAGAAGATGCTCTTAACATTATTACGGCATTAAAAATCAAGAAAGCAAAAATAACTAACGAAGAAAATTTTAGACAAATTTTAAACATGCTACATTTGCAAAATATTGCCCTACAAAAACAGCTAGATTTGGCAAATGAACGTGAAAAAAACTATATTGCTGAGCTTGCAAACTATAGACAACATTTACTCTTGAAAATCACCAAAAACTCATCAATACATGAGAGTGATGCGCAAACAGAGCTAGAAAATAACGGATTTGATACAGACAGAAACTATCGAAAACCAATGCAATTTGAAAGTGAAAATCAGGCTTCTAGAGAGTCATGCCAAAGCATCAATAAAGAAACGAAATCGACAAATGAGATAGAAAGCCACCCTATCTCTACAGAATCTATCCGCAATGAAATGACATTACCCGCATCAGAAAGTGGGGAAACTGGACTGATTAGATCAGAAAAAGAAATATCTGAGCGAAATCATGACGCACTCATTGGCACGCCCTTGCCAAACAAAAATGACAAAAATCAAAATCCAATTCTAAAAAGACGCACATACTCTACCGCCCAAGTAGTAAAAGGGACATCAAAAAGCGTTTCAATATCACTTACCGCTCGCAACCCTAACAGTAAACCTGCAAATGAAAAAATTGCAGATCAAGATGACCTAAATAAAGAAGTTCATCACGACTCTGAACAATAAGAACAAGTTCAAAAAGTAGGTGTGCAGTACATTTATATATAAACTTATTCTGTAAGAGACAACTTAAACTCAATTTATAGATTATCCAACGCCATCTAAATTATTCTTATTTTGACTATTCCAATCCAAATTTTATTGTGGGGTAAGATGAGGGGTAAAACAATAGGTAAAAAATAAGCCCTTGTAAAAACAAGGGCTTATTTAGAATTTTGGCGGAAGCGGTGAGATTCGAACTCACGGAGGACTCACACCCTCGTCGGTTTTCAAGACCGGTGCATTAAACCGCTCTGCCACGCTTCCAACGAGCGCTATCATATAAATAAAAACACAAGTTGGCAAATCTTTTATTTAACTTTCAATTCAAACGCTCAAAATAAATACAAATTGATTTATTTTTCTGGGTTTTCGCTCTTCTCATAGCGAATTGTATTGATATACCAAAGCTTTTTTCCAGATGGCGTATGCACTTCAATCTCATCATCTACTTCTTTGCCGAGCAATGCGCGGGCCATAGGTGATTCAATCGAAATATGCTGTGGGTGATGGTCATAAATTTCATCGATCCCGACAATACGTAAAGTTTTTTGCTCACCTTCTTCATTTTCAATTTCAACCCAAGCACCGAAATACACCTTACCGTCTTGCTCTGCTGCGTAATCAATGATTTTTAATTCTTCTAAACGTTTTCCTAAATAGCGTACTCGTCGATCAATTTTTCTCAGTAGCTGCTTGTTGTACTGATAATCTGCATTTTCACTGCGATCACCCAAGCTTGCAGCCCAATTCACTTTCTTTGTGATTTCCGGTCGTTCTTCATGCCAAAGTTGTTTTAATTCAGCAACTAATTTGTCATGCCCTGACCGAG
>Ga0308167_1000550_pt1 | contig 62471 bp, 58 predicted proteins | sample PhyCR1_2_FD_202138 | JGI IMG/M metagenome (GOLD analysis project Ga0308167, IMG submission 202138) | Phyllosphere microbial communities from UC Gill Tract Community Farm, Albany, California, United States - DLSLRC.R1 | ecosystem: Host-associated > Plants > Phyllosphere > Unclassified | place... | reverse complement strand
GCGGCCCCCGCGCTCTGCCCCCCCCCCCCCCCCCCCCCAGACCGCGCGACGGGCCCCCTCTCCTTCGCGGAAAGGGGGCCCGTCGTCGCTGTGCGCCCACGCTGACGCTCAATAATGAGGCTGGGCGGTCTCCCGGGCTACTAGTCCTAGTCCGGGGCCGCCTCAAGCCGCCAGAGCGTGCCCGGCGAGCCTCTCGTCGACGAGGCGCGCGAGCGCTGCGACGTCGTGACGCCCCAGACCGCCGCACACCGACCCCGCCATCGCGAGGTCTACGAGGCCGTCGGCCCCATCCAGCACGAGGGCCGCCTCAACAACATCGGCTAGCGAGGCGGCCTCAACCCACCCGCACTCCTCCGCCGCCTCGCGCAGCCGTGCGGCCCACGCCCACGCGGACAATTCGACCGCCCCGCAGCGCACGTTTACACGCTCCGCTAGCGCCTTTGTTGCCTCCATAAAGGCTCTCCCCCTCGGCGCCTCCATGACGCCTCTCGAGGAGGAGCAAAGCACAGTTGTTGCCGTCGAGAAAATATCAGATCAGAGGTGCAAAAACCCTCACGTTGACAATCTAAAGGAAGGGCGCACAGAAGGAAAAGCCCCCACGTCCGAAGACGCGGGGGCTTTCATCTTGACTTTCAGCTCAGCGCGCGCCGAAGTTCTTGAAGCGCTGGTTGAACTTCTCGACGCGGCCGGCCGAGTCCATGATGCGCTGCTTGCCCGTGTAGAAGGGGTGCGAGGCCGACGAGATCTCGACGTCGATGACGGGGTACTCGACACCGTCGAGCTCGATCGTCTTGTCGCTGCTCACCGTCGAGCGGGTGAGGAAGGTCTCGCCCGAGCCGAGGTCGCGGAACACGACGGCGCGGTAGTCCGGGTGGATGTCAGTCTTCATGGAAGGTCCTTTGAGAAGAGGTGCCCTGGATTTTGCCAGGGCGGTCAAAGTCTGTGGCGCGGGACGCACCAAACGACGAGTCTACCAGGCTCGGCCCCCGCGGGCGACGCTCAGGCCGACGCGCGTGCCGCGTAGCGTCCCGCCTCGTGCGTCAGCGTGATGTCGATGCCGAACGTCGCCGTCAGGTTCTCGGCCGTCAGCGCCTCGGCGAGGGGCCCGGATGCCACGATCTCGCCGTCACGCAGCAGCAGCACGTGCGTGAACCCGACGGGGATCTCTTCGACGTGATGGGTCACCATGACCATCGCCGGGGTGGTCGGGGCCTGGGCGTAGCCCGACAGCAACGTCAGGAGCTCTTCACGGGCGCCGAGGTCGAGGCTGGCCGTCGGCTCGTCGAGCAGCAGCAGCTCCGGATCGGTCATGACGGCGCGGGCGATCTGCACGCGCTTCTGCTCGCCGTCCGAGAGGGTGCCGAACGTCCGGTCGGCGAGGTGGTCGAGACGCCACTCGGCCAGCACGCGCAGGGCGCGGCGCTCGTCGATGTCTTCGTAGTCCTCGCGCCAGCGGCCGACCACCGAGTAGGCGGCGGTCAGCACGACGTCGAGCACCGTCTCCTCGGCCGGGACCCGACGGGCCATCGCCGACGACGCGAAGCCGATGCGCGGGCGCAGCTCGAAGACGTCGGTGCGTCCGAGCCTCTCCCCCAGGATCGTCACGGCGCCTGACGTGGGGTGCAGCAGCGTGTCGGCCAGCTGCAGCAACGTGGTCTTGCCGGCGCCGTTCGGCCCGAGCACGACCCAGCGCTCGTCGTCCGACACGCTCCAGTCGAGGTGTGAGACGATCTCACGGCCGTTCCGGCGGACGACGACGTCAGAGAACTCCAGAACCTGCGGCATGCCCTCCAGCCTATCGGCCACGGCCACGGATCACCGGCACGGCGAGGCGCTCCCCCGACCGCCGCGACCGACACGGTCCTGCCGACACGCACCCCGCCTCTCGACGAGCGCCCGCCGCTCAGCCCCGCCGGGCTCCCGCGACCTCCGCGTACAGCGCGGCGGTCGTCTGGGCGATGGCCGTCCAGCTGAAGTCGTCGATGGCACGCTGGCGCCCCGCCCGACCGTACTCGGCCGCACGCGCGGCATCCGTCACCACCTCGGTGAGCACACGCGCCAGGTCGTCGACGAAGCGTTCGGGGTCGACGGGCGTCCCGGTGCCGTCCTGCACCTGCTCGATCGGCACCAGTCGGCCGGTCACGCCGTCGACGACGACCTCGGGGATGCCGCCGGTGGCGGTCCCGACGACCGCGGCGCCGCAGGCCATGGCCTCGAGGTTGACGATGCCGAGCGGTTCGTACACCGACGGGCACACGAACGTCGTCGCGGCGGTGAGGATCGCGCAGAGCTCGTCGCGCGGCAGCAGACGGTCGATCCAGACCACGCCATCGCGGGTGGCCTGCAGCCCGCGCACGAGCTCTTCGACCTCGGCGAGGATCTGCGGCGTGTCGGGCGCGCCGGCACACAGCACGAGCTGCACCTCGGGCGGCAGCTGCTCCGCCGCGCGCAACAGGTAGGGCAGGCCCTTCTGGCGGGTGATGCGACCGACGAACACGACCGAGGGGCGCGTCGGATCGATCCCCGCCTCGGCCAGGAACGCCTCGTCGTGCACCGGATGCCACGCCTCGGTGTCGACGCCGTTGTAGATGACCCGCACCTTGCCGGGATCGAGCGACGGGTAGCTGCGCAAGATGTCGTCGCGCATCCCCGAGCTCACGGCGACGACCGCCGCGGCCCCCTCGTACGCGGTCTTCTCGATGTAGCTCGACACCGCGTAGCCCCCGCCGAGCTGCTCGGCCTTCCACGGACGCAGCGGCTCGAGGCTGTGCGCGGTGACGACGTGCGGGATGCCATGAAGAAGGGATGCCAGGTGCCCGGCGAAGTTGGCGTACCAGGTGTGCGAGTGCACGACGTCGGCTCCGGCCACGTCGGACACGATCTCGAGGTCGGTGCCCAGGGTCTGGATCGCGCCGTTGGCCGAGGCCAGCTCGGCCGGGACGCCGTACGACGTCGTGTCGGCCTCGTCGCGCGCGGCGCCGAACGCACGCACCTGCACCTCGGTGCCCTCGGCGCGCAGCGCCTTCACCAGTTCGGTCGCGTGCACACCCGCCCCGCCGTAGATCTCGGGCGGGTACTCCTTGGTCACGATGTCGACGCGCATGAGACGAACCGTAGTACAGAGGAACCCCATTGCGGGACGTGTCGTCAACGGGTTCTCGGACCCCTAGTGTGGTGCCATGCCTGCAGCGCCGAAGGTCTTCGGAATCATCCTCGCCGGCGGCGAGGGAAAGCGACTCATGCCCCTGACGGCCGACCGCGCAAAACCGGCCGTGCCCTTCGGCGGACAGTATCGCCTCATCGATTTCGCGATCTCCAACCTCATCAACTCCGGACTCCGCCAGCTCGTCGTGCTGACGCAGTACAAGTCGCACAGCCTCGACCGCCACATCTCGCAGACGTGGCGCATGTCGCCCATGCTCGGTGCGTACGTGGCATCCGTTCCCGCCCAGCAGCGTCTCGGCAAACGGTGGTTCTCGGGCTCGGCCGACGCGATCCTGCAGAGCATGAACCTGATCCGCGACGAGAAGCCCGACATCGTCGCCGTGATCGGCGCCGACCACGTGTACCGCATGAACTTCGCGCAGATGCTCGACGCGCACATCGCCTCGAACGCGCGCGCCACGATCGCCGGCATCCGTCAGCCCATCGGGCTCGCCAACCAGTTCGGTGTGATCGACACCGACCCTGCCGACCCGACGAGGATCCGCGAGTTCCTCGAGAAGCCGCAGAGCCCGACGGGCCTGGTCGACGCCCCGCACGAGGTGCTCGCCTCGATGGGCAACTACATCTTCGACGCCGACGCTCTCGTCGAGGCCGTCACGCACGATGGCGAGCTGCCCACCTCGGCGCACGACATGGGCGGCGACATCGTGCCCTACTTCGTCAACCGGGGCGAGGCGGCCGTGTACGACTTCCAGCGCAACGACGTTCCCGGCTCGACGCCGCGCGACCAGTCGTACTGGCGCGACGTGGGCACGATCGAGTCCTTCTACGACGCGCACATGGACCTGATCTCGACTCTGCCCATCTTCAACCTGTACAACACCGACTGGCCGATCTACTCGCAGACCTTCAACGCGCCGCCCGCGAAGTTCGTGCGCGACTCGGTGGGCCGCATCGGCAACGCGATCGACTCGATCGTGTCGCTCGGCTCGGTGCTGTCGGGCACGCACCTGGAGCGCAGCGTCGTGGGGCCGTGGGCCCTCGCCGGCGGAGGCTCGACCATCACCGACTCGGTGCTGTTCGACAGCGTGCAGGTCGGAGCCGGAGCCCGCATCCACCGCGCGATCCTCGACAAGAACGTCGTGTTGGAGCCCGGCGCCACCATCGGCGTCGACCGCGAGCGCGACCTCGCCCGCGGCTTCACCGTCACCGAGACCGGCATCACCGTCGTCGGCAAAGACGTGCACGTCAGCGCCTGATCCCGGATGCCAGAGAGGCGTCAAGCAGCGAGGTCGGGCAGCGCGGCCAGGGCGGGCAGCACGGCCGGGGGACGCCAGCGGGCTCGGGCCGCGCAGCCGGGTTCGGCACGACGCCGACGCCGAGCCTCGGCCCGACGGGTCGGCCCGGGCTCAGCGGAACGACGGGGCCACGGCTCGGCGCGACGCCCGGGCCCGCACCCGGCAGGGCTCCTCGCCGGCCGATCGCGTCAACCTGCATGAGCGATGTGACGGACGCGCACCGGAGTGTCGCGTGGGGCACGCACCACGACGCCGACCCGCCAGGCGGGCGCTGGATGCCGTGAGTCCGAGGCGCGCGACGTGAGAGACGCCGACGGCCAGGCCTCCGTCAGCTTCGCGCCGGCGAGACCCCCACGCGGGCGAACGCGTCGCGGCTGATGCCCTTCTCGAGCACGGCCTTCGACCACTCGCGGGCGCTGTGCAGGCTGTGGTCGCGGTAGTTTCCGCAGCTGTAGGCGTCGGTGCCGGGCACGTCCTCCCACTCCACCTCGGTCGCGATGGCGCGCAGCGAGTCGCTGATCGCGTCGACGAGGGCGGCGACATCGGGCTCGCCCCACATGATGACGTGGAACCCGGTGCGGCAGCCGAACGGCGAGATGTCGATGAGTCCGTCGATCCGGTCGCGCACGAGACTCGCCAGCAGATGCTCGATGGTGTGCAGGCCCGCCGTGGGGATCTCGCCCTCGTTCGGCTGCACGAGACGCAGATCGAAGTTCGAGATGACGTCGCCGCGGGGCCCCGACTCGGTGCCGATCAGACGCACGTACGGCGCCAGCACGGCGGTGTGGTCCAGGGTGAAGCTCTCGACGTCGGCCATGGCGAAGTCCCTTCTCACGAGGCGGCGGATATCGAAAGCCTACGCGGCATGACCGACCCGAAGGCGGCGCATGACGCGGCACGACGAGGAGCGGGCACGGGCACGGGACACAAACGCAGCCGCGCCCCCGCACGGAACAAGACCCGGCACGACACGGGGGCGACCCTGCACCGCGTGACACGAGCCGTGACCCGCGACGCACACCGGCGCGCCACCCGCTAGGGTCGAGCGCGTGCCTGCGCCCGCCCGCTTCCTCGTCGTGCTCGACGCCGACTCCACCCTGATCCGCAACGAGGTCATCGAGTTGCTCGCCGACGAGGCCGGACGCGGACCCGAGGTCGCCGCTGCGACTGAGGCCGCGATGCGCGGCGAGGTCGACTTCGCCACGAGCCTGCGTTCGCGCGTGCAGGCGCTCGCGGGCGTGTCGACCGGGGCCTTCGCCCGTGCCATCGCCCGCATCGAGCCGACGCCCGGCGTCCGCACGCTCATCGACGCCGTGCACGCCCGCGGCGGTCGTGTCGGGGTCGTGTCGGGCGGGTTCCACGAGGTGCTCGACACGGTCGCCCCCGATCTCGGGGCCGACGTCTGGCGCGCGAACCGCCTCGCCGTGTCCGACGGCACGCTGACGGGCGAGGTCGACGGCGACATCGTGGATGCCACGGCCAAGGCCGATACGCTCCGCACGTGGGCCGGCGAGCTCGGCGTCCCGCTCCCCCTCACCCTGGCGATCGGCGACGGCGCCAACGACCTCGAGATGATGGCGGCGGCCGGTCTCGGCGTCGCGTTCAACGCCAAGCCGGCCGTGCGCTCGCGCGCCGACGTCGTCGTCGGCCGTGTCGACCTCGGCGAGGTCGTCGCGCTTCTGCCCCGCTGAGCCCGTCGCCCGCGGCCGTCACCGGGGTGCGCATGTCCGAGGCCCCGCCTAATGTCGTCGGCATGGACGTCATCCTGGTTCCGGGCCTGTGGCTGGATGCCTCGTCGTGGGATGCCACGACCGCGGCACTGCGTGCGGCCGGCCACCGCCCTCACGCCCTCACCCTCCCGCGGCATCCCGATGCCCGTATCGACGAGTGGGTGGCCGCGGTCACCGACGAGATCGACGCGGCCTCCGGCCCCGTGCTGCTCGTCGGGCACTCGGGCGGCGGCAACGTCGTCTGGGGTGCGGCCGACCGTCGTCCCGATCGCGTGGCACGGGTCGTGTTCGTCGACACGATGCCTCCGCCGCCCGGGGCGATCATCTCGGAGTTCCCGGTCGTCGACGGCGTCGTGCCCTTCCCGGGCTGGGACTTCTTCGACGAGCCCGACGTCGCCGACCTGACCGCCGAGACGCGGCAGCGGGTCGCCGCCGCGGCCATCGACGTCCCCGGGAGCGTGCCCACCGGCCCCCTCGCCCTGAACGATGCCCGGCGGTCGAATATCCCCGTGACCGTCTTGTCGGGTCAGCTCGACGCCGACGGCGTGCACGCCGCCCTGGCCGAGTGGGGCGCCTGGGCCGACGAGTTCGATCGGCTCGCCGATGTCGACGTCGTGCACCTCGGCTCCGGGCACTGGCCGCAGTTCTCGCAACCCGACGTCGTGGCGGCGCACATCGTGGCCGCCGCCGGCTGAGGAGCACGCACCGGGCGGAGCGATCCCGGACCGGACGGAGCGCTCCCGGGCCCGTCGGACCGATCCCGAGCCGGACAGACCGATCACGGACCCGTCAGACCGATCCCGAGCCGGACAGACCGATCACGGACCCGTCAGACCGATCCCGAGCCGGACAGACCGATCACGGACCCGTCAGACCGATCCCCAACCGCACGGACCCACACCCCGGACCGGCCCCGAACCGTACAGGCCACCCTCGAACGGGGCGGCCCCCGGCACCCGCGAGGCCGTCGTCGCGGTCAGTGCCCCATGCCGAGGCCGCCGTCGACCGGGATCACCGCACCCGAGATGTAGGCGGCGTCGTCGCCCGCGAGCCAGGTGACCACCCCGGCCACCTCGTCGGCCGAGGCGAATCGGCCGGCGGGGATGTTCTTCTTGTACTCGGCCTGGGTGTCGGCGGGCAGCTCGGCCGTCATGTCGGTCTCGATGAACCCCGGGGCCACGACGTTCGCGGTGATGCCGCGTCCGCCGAGCTCGCGGGTGAGCGACCGGGCGAAGCCCACCAGCGCGCTCTTCGACGCGGCGTAGTTGATCTGACCGGCCGAGCCGTACAGTCCCACGACGCTCGAGATCAGGATGACGCGACCCCACCTCGCCTTGAGCATGCCCTTCGAGGCGCGCTTGACGACGCGGAAGGCGCCACCGAGGTTCGTCGAGACTACGCTATCGAAGTCGTCCTCGCTCATGCGCAGCAGCAAGGTGTCCTTGGTGATGCCGGCGTTGGCCACCACGACGGCGATCGGGCCCAGCTCGGCCTCGATCTGCGAGAACGCCGCGTCGACCGCGGCCGCGTCGGTGACGTCGGCGCGCACCGTCAGCGTGCCGTCGGGGCCCTCGCCCGATCGAGCCGTCACCGCGACCCGCCATCCCTCCGCCACGAAACGCTCGGCGATCGCGCGGCCGATACCGCGGTTTCCTCCGGTGACGACGACGACACGGTCCTGCGACATAGAGCACTCCTGCATGGGAAAAGGGAACCGACCCAGCCTACCCAGCCGCTGTTTGACACGACGCGCACCGCCCTGGAACGCTGAGCACGTCGACGAAAGGGATGCCATGAGCGACACGACTCCGTCCGACCCCGCGCACCGCCCCGAGGCGAACGGCGAACCGTCCGGCGTCGCGCCGTCGACTGCCGAGGGCGGAGCGCCGGCCGACGTCGCCCACGCTCCGGCTGCCCCGCCCCAGGCCCCCGCACCCGCCTCCACGACACCCGCCTCCACCGCACCGGGGCACGCGGCGCCCGAGTACACGGCCACCTCACCGGGCTATGCGACACCCGGCTACACGGCCGCCGCACCCGGCTACGCGGTGCCCGGGTACCCCGCACCCGGGCACCCCGCCCCGCCGCCGGGCTACGGCTCCGCTGCGCCCGCCGCCGTCCCGACGCCGCAGGCCGGCTATCCCGCACCGCACGATTCGGTGCCCGGATACGGCGGATACGCCGTCGGCGCCGCGAGCGCCGTGGGCCGCACCAACGTGCTCGCCGTCATCTCGATCATCGCGTCGGGGGTGGGCCTGTTCCTCCTGCCGATCGCGGGAGCGTTGACGGGCGTCGTGACCGGGCACATCGCGCTGTCGCAGATCGCACGCACGCGCGAGGGCGGGCGCGGTCTCGCGCTCGCGGGCACGATCATCGGATGGGCGTCGTTGGCGCTGTGGCTGGCGGGGATCGCCATCCTGGTCCTCTTCCCGTTGCTCTTCGCTGCGGGGCTGGCGGGCAGCATCCCCCGCTACAGCTGATCGCCCCTGGATCGCCTCGGGCAGGCGTACCCTGTAACCACCGTGAAGTCATCGCATCGTGCCCAGTCCGCGACGTCACTCCCGCAAGCGCCGCGAGAGGACGCCGGTTCCCGATTCACCAAGTACATGGTGATGATGGGGATCCGTATCGCGTGCTTCATCGCGATGGCCGTGATCACGCCGTACGGCTGGTACACGTTCGTGTTCGCGGCCGGCGCGATCTTCCTGCCCTACCTGGCGGTGGTCGTCGCGAACGTCGGTCAAGACACCCCTCAGGTCGTGGCCGAGAACCCCGAGCGCATGATCGCGGCGCCCCGTCCCGCGGCGGCTCCGGCGACGGCCGACGAGCCCACGGTCATCCGCATCTCCGAGACCCCGCGCCTCGACCCGTCGCGCGATCCACGGTCGTGAGCGACGCTCCGTCCGAGTGCTCACGAGCCGGATGCCGCGACGCCGCCGTGTGGGCCATCCGTTGGCGCAACCCCCGCATCCACACCCCGGACCGCCGAAAGACGTGGGTCGCCTGCCCCGCGCACGTGGGATACCTGCGCGAGTTCCTCGCGGCACGGGACTTCCCGCTCGAGGTGGTCGCCCTCGACGACGACCGCCAGCAGGACGCCGGGGGCGCACTCGACCGCCGATGTGACGGGACCCGCTCGTGAGCCGCCGTGAGACGCCCGCGGCGGTGCGCTGGGCGGGGTACGTGGCGATCGCGATCCTCTTCGCGATCGCCTGTGGGTTCCTCTCGCACTGGCAGTTCTCTCGCAACGCCGAGCGCACCGAGCAGCTGCAGCTTGTCTCCGACAACTACGACGCGACGCCCGTGCCCCTGGCCGACCTGCTCCCGGCGGGCGCCGAGCTGCCGCCCTCCGACGAGTGGCGGCCGGTGGTGCTCGTCGGACGCTATCTGGCCGACAAGCAGCTGCTCGTGCGCAACCGCCCGCACGGCGGATCGGCCGCGTTCGAGGTGCTCGTGCCGTTCCAGCTCGACGACGGACGCGTGTTCCTCGTCGATCGCGGCTGGGTGCCGCCGGGAAACAGCCAGTCGGACCCCGACCACGTGCCCGCCCCGCCGTCCGGCGAGGTGACGGTGACCGTGCGCCTCCGTCCGGGCGAGGCCGTGCCGTCGTCGGGGCGCACCGCCGACGCCGGCCAGGTGCCCGTCATCAACCTGGGGCTCGTCGCCGAGCAGACCGGGCCGCTCGAACAGGGGGCGTACGGCCTGCTCGTGTCGGAAGACCCGGCGCCCGCCTCGACCCCTTTCGCCATCGACCCGCCCAGCGACGACCCGGGGCCCTATCTGTCGTACGCAGTCCAGTGGATCCTGTTCGCGGTGATGGGCTTCGGCTTCATCGGCTACGTCATCCGCAGCGAGCTGCGCCTGCGGCGAGAGGACGACGAAGAAGACGAGGACGACGACGCCCCCGTCGCGCCCACGCCCGCTCCGCATGGCGGACGCGTGCGCGTCGACCCCGTCGCACTCCACCGTGCGCGTCGGCGCCCCCGAGACCGCGACGCCGACGACGAGGACGCCCTGCTCGACGCCCGCTGAACGGGACGTTTCTCGACGCCGACTGAGCGGGAACGTGCGCGACGGACCCGAACGCGTCCGCCCCTCAGGCGAGCGTGATCAGGTCGGCGTAGTCGCGGCCCCAGATGTCTTCCACGCCGTCGGGCAGGATGAGCACGCGCTCGGGGTTGAGCGCCTCGACCGCGCCCTCGTCGTGCGAGACGAGCACGACCGCCCCCTCGTAGTGGGCGAGGGCACCGAGGATCTCCTCGCGCGAGGCGGGGTCGAGGTTGTTGGTGGGCTCGTCGAGCAGCAGCATGTTGGCCGACGACACCACGAGCGTCGCGAGCGACAGACGCGTCTTCTCGCCGCCCGAGAGCACGCCCGCGGGCTTGAGCACGTCGTCGCCGACGAACAGGAACGAGCCCAGCACCTTGCGCGCCTCGGTCGCGGTGATGTGCGGGGCCGACGACATCATGTTCTCGAGCACCGAGCGGTTGACGTCGAGGTTCTCGTGCTCCTGCGCGTAGTAGCCGATCTTCAGGCCGTGCCCGGGCTCGAGCTGACCGGTGTCAGGCTGGTCGACGCCCGCGAGAATGCGCAGCAGCGTCGTCTTACCGGCACCGTTCAGGCCGAGGATGACGACGCGCGAGCCGCGGTCGATCGCGAGGTCGACGTCGGTGAAGATCTCCAGCGACCCGTACGACTTCGACAGACCGGATGCCATGAGCGGGGTCTTGCCGCACGGCGCGGGCTTGGGGAACCGGAGCTTGGCGACGCGCTCGTCCTGACGCACCTCGTCGAGGCCCGACAGCATCTTCTCGGCGCGCGCGACCATCTGGTGCGCGGCCGCCGCCTTCGACGCCTTCGCCCCGAAGCGCGCGGCCTGCAGCTGCAGTGCCGTGGCCTTCTTCTCGACGTTGGCGCGCTCCTTCTTGCGACGCTCCTCGTCGGCCACCCGCTGGCGCAGGTAGTTCTTCCAGTTCATGTTGTAGACGTCGATGACCTGGCGGTTGGCATCCAGGTAGAAGACGCGATTGACCGTCTCGCCCACGAGCTCGACGTCGTGCGAGATCACGATGAGCCCGCCCTTGTAGCCCTTGAGGAACTCGCGCAGCCACACGACGCTGTCGGCGTCGAGGTGGTTGGTCGGCTCGTCGAGGATCATCGTCTGCGCGTCCGAGAACAGGATGCGCGCCAGCTCGATGCGCCGACGCTGACCGCCCGAGAGGGTCTTCAGCGGCTGGTCGAGGATGCGGTCGGGCAGCGACAGGTTGTGGGCGATGGATGCCGCCTCGGCCTCGGCCGCGTACCCGCCCTGGGCTTCGAAGCGCTCCATGAGCGAGCCGTAGCGCTTCATCGCCTTCGCGGCGACCGCGGGGTCGTCGTCGGCCATCGCGAGCGAGGCCTCGTGCATCCCGAGAGCCAGCGTCCCCAGGCCGCGCGCGTCGAGGATGCGCGTGCGGGCGAGCATCTCGGGATCGCCCGAACGGGGGTCCTGAGGCAGATAGCCGAGCTCGCCGCTGCGGTCGACGCCGCCCTCCGAGGGCAGCAGGTCGCCGGCGAGCACCTTCGTCAGCGTGGTCTTGCCCGCGCCGTTGCGGCCGACGAGACCGATCTTGTCGCCGTCCGAGACGCGGAACGACACGTCCGACATGAGCACGCGGGCTCCCACGCGAATCTCGAGGTCGTGCACGGAGAGCACAGCGATCGTCCGTTCTTCCGGCGGGTAGGGGTGCAGTGGCCGATGGCCAGCCCCCTAGTATACGTCGGCCGCGCACGCGGCTCCGCCGGGCGAGTGGTCCACCGTCGAGAGAACGACGGCGGGGCGTGGCATCCGGGTTTGCGATCTCACCCGACGGGTGATCTAAACTAAGCCAACCCTTACCTAAGTCCCCCGGAGGCTTTCTGTGTCCCGTTTCCGCGCGTTGGCCGCCCTTGCGGCCGCCACGGCCCTCGTCCTGACCGGCTGCGCCGGCACCTCCACCGCTCCGGCCGCCGAGACGACGGCCGCGGCCGACGCGGCGGCGTTCCCCGTGACCATCAAGAACGCGTTCGGCGAGACGACGATCCCCGCCGAGCCGAAGCGCGTCGTCACGGTCAGCTGGGGCAACCAGGACGCCGCCCTCGCCCTCGGCGTCGTGCCGGTGGCGATGCCCAAGGTCACCTGGGGCGACGAAGACGGCGACGGCCTGCTCCCCTGGGTCAAAGACAAGCTCGCCGAGCTGGGCGCCGAGACGCCCACGCTCATGGACGAGACGAACGGCTTCGACTACGAGGCGATCGCCGACGCCCGCCCCGACGTCATCCTCGGCGCCTACTCGGGCATGACCCAGGAGCAGTACGAGACGCTCAGCAAGATCGCGCCCGTCGTGGCCTTCCCCGACGTCGCGTGGGGCACCTCGTGGCAGGACATGACGCTGACGGATGCCAAGGCGCTCGGGCGCGAGGCGCAGGCGACGCAGCTCATCGCCGACCTCGAGGCCCACGTCACCGAGACGGCCGCGAAGTACCCCGCGCTGAAGGGCGCGAGCACGCTGTTCACGTACTTCAGCCCCACCGACCTCAGCACCGTCGGCTTCTACTCGACGAAAGACCCGCGCGCGCTCTACCTCACCGAGCTCGGGATGACGCCGGCGAAGGCGGTCACCGCGGCCAGCGCCGGCAGCACCACCTTCTGGTTCACACAGAGCGCTGAGAAGATCGAGGACTTCTCCGACGTCAAGACGATCGTCGGCTACGGCACGTCGAGCACGCTCGCGCAGCTGCAGGCCGATCCCCTGTGGTCGCGCATCCCGGCCATCGCGTCGGGCTCGGTCGCGGTGCTTCCCGACAACTCCACCCTGGCGGCGGCGGGCAACCCGAGCCCCCTCTCGATCGGCACGAGCTACGGCGACGAGTACATCGAGGCCGTCGGGACCGCCGCCGCAAAGGCATCCTGATGCCGCACCGCTCGCAGCGATGACCTCGCTCGCGACGGCACCGACCGCCCCCAGCGCGCACACGCGCCGCTGGGGGCGGCGACGCGTGCTCTGGATCATCGTCCTCATCGCGGCGCTCGTGATCGTCGGCGTCTTGTCGGTGACGTTCGGCGCCCGCGACGTGGCGCCCGGCGACGTGTGGGCCGGTCTGACGGGCGCCACCGACACCACCTCGGCCGCCGCCGTGGCCAAGCGCGTGCCGCGCACGATCCTCGCCATGCTCGTCGGGGCGGCCCTCGCCGTGGCCGGCACGGTGCTGCAGGGGGCGACGCGCAACCCGCTCGCCGACCCGCAGATTCTGGGCATCAACGGCGGGGCGTCGCTCGCGATCGTCACCGGCATCGCCTTCTTCGGACTCGGCACCGCATCGGGATACATCTGGGTGGGCATGCTCGGCGCCGCCGGCGCGGCGGTGCTCGTCTACGGCATCGGCTCGCTGGGGCGCGGCGGGGCGACACCGCTGCGGCTGGCGCTGGCCGGCGCGGTCACCGCCGTCGCCTTCAGCTCACTGATCAGCGCGATCCTGCTGCCCCGCATCGACGTCATGAGCGTCTTCCGGTTCTGGCAGGTCGGGGGCGTCGGCGGGGCGACTCCCGAGACCGTGCTGCAGGTCCTGCCGTTCCTTCTCGTCGGTCTCGCCGTCTGCCTGGCGAGCGCGTCGCCGCTGAACACCCTCGCGCTGGGCGATGAGCTGGCCGCGGGCCTCGGCTCGCGCGTGCGCACCGCGCGCCTGGTCTCGTCGGCCGGCGCGGTCATCCTCTGCGGCTCGGCGACCGCCGTCGCCGGCCCGATCGGCTTCGTCGGCCTGATCGTGCCCCACATCTGTCGACTGCTCGTGGGCGTCGACCACCGCTGGCTCCTTCCGGTCTCGGCGGCCGGCGGGGCGATCCTTCTCACGGCGTCCGACATCGTCGGACGCGTCATCGCCCGGCCCGCCGAGATCGAGGTGGGCATCGTCACGGCGCTCATCGGCGCGCCGTTCTTCATCGCGCTCGTGCGTCGTCAGAGGATGAGGGCGCTGTGACCGCCACACTCGCCCCGCCGACCCTCGACGCCCTCCGAGTGGTCGTGAACGGCCGTCGGCGTCGACGCCGTCGGTGGATCGCGGTCACCGGCGCCCTGGCGGCCGCCGTCGTGATCGTCTTCACCCTGTCGCTGATGCTCGGTCAGACCTTCTACTCGCCCACCGACGTCTGGGGCGTGCTCACGGGTCGGCGCGTTCCGGGCGCCTCGTTCACCGTCGGCGAGCTCCGGCTGCCTCGGGCCGTCACGGGCCTGCTGACCGGGCTGTGCTTCGGCATGGGCGGCGTGGTGTTCCAGTCGATGCTGCGCAACTCCCTCGCCAGCCCCGACGTCATCGGCATCAGCACGGGAGCCAGCGCCGCCGCCGTGTTCGGCATCGTCGTGCTGGGCTTGGGCGAGACCGCGGTCTCCTTCCTCGCGCTGGCGGCCGCTCTGCTGACGGCTCTGCTCATCTACGCCCTCGCCTATCGCGACGGCGGGTCGGGGCCGCGCCTGATCCTGATCGGCATCGGTGTCGCCGCCATGTGCCAGGCGATCGTGTCATACGTCATCTCGCGCGCCGCCGAGTGGGACCTGCCCGCAGCGATGCGGTGGATCACCGGCGACCTCAACGACGCGACGTGGGATCGCGCCCTGCCCGTCGCCGCGGCCGTGGTCGTGCTGGCCCCCGTGCTGCTGGTGCTCGCCCGCCGTCTCGAGCTGCTGCGCATGGGCGACGACACGGCCGCCGCCGTCGGGCTGCCCGTCGAGCGCAGCCGCCTGCTGCTGATCGTCGCGGCGGTGGGCTTGCTCGCCTTCGGCACCGCCGCCGCGGGGCCCATCGCGTTCGTGGCGTTCCTAGCCGGCCCCATCGCCGTGCGCATCCTCGGACCGGTCGGCTCGCCCGTGCTGCCGGCGGGGCTCGTCGGGGCGCTGCTCGTGCTCGTGGCCGACTTCTGCGCGCAGTACGCCTTCGGCACTCGCCTGCCGGTGGGGGTCGTGACGGGCGTGCTCGGCGCACCGTATCTCGTGTATCTGCTCATCCGCAGCAGCCGATCCGGAGGAACCTCCCTATGACCGCTGAGCGCTCCCTGCACGCCGAGAGCGTCACCCTCGGCTACGGCGATCGCATGATCGTCGAGTCGCTCGACCTGCGGGTGCCCGCGGGACGCATCACCGCGATCGTCGGCGCGAACGCGTGCGGCAAGTCGACGCTGCTCAAGGCGATGGCGCGTCTGCTCACACCGTCGTCGGGCCGGGTGCTGCTCGACGGCAAGGCCATCCACCGTCTGCCCACGAAGCAGGTGGCGCGTGTGCTGGGCCTGCTCCCCCAGTCGCCGATCGCCCCCGACGGCATCGCGGTGTCCGACCTCGTCAGCCGCGGGCGGCATCCGCACCAGGGCGCGCTGTCGCGGTGGACGCCGACCGACGACGCCGCCGTCGCGCGCGCTCTCTCGGCGACCGACACCGCTCACCTGGCCGACCGACCGGTCGACGAGCTGAGCGGCGGACAGCGGCAGCGCGTATGGATCGCGATGGCCCTGGCGCAAGAGACCGACGTGCTGTTGCTCGACGAGCCGACCACGTTCCTCGACATCAGCCATCAGATCGACGTGCTCGACCTGCTGACCGACCTCAACCGCGAACGCGGCACGACGATCGCCATGGTGCTGCACGACCTCAACCTGGCGGCCCGGTACGCCGACCACCTCGTCGCCATGGCGCACGGGAGCGTGATCGCCGCGGGCGACCCCGGCGACGTGCTCACCGAGCAGACCGTCCGCGAGGTGTTCGGGCTCGACAGCCGCGTCGTGCCCGACCCCCTCACCGGTCGCCCGATGGTGGTGCCCATCGGTCGCCACCACACCGTGTCCGAGCCCGAGCAGGCCGCGGCCCGGCGACCCGGCGCGCCGACGGCATAGCCGCTCCGGTCAGAAGAGCCGGGACTCCCCCGGCGTCAGGACTCCCCCGGCGTCAGGACGCCGACGTCGCGGCGGACCCGTCAGGCGCACCGACGCGTCCGCCGCCGTGCACTCAGCCGGTGCGCTCGACCTGACCCGCGCGCCAGTACCCCATGAACGCGACGCGTCCGCGATCGACGCCGCAGCCCTGCACGAGCATGCGCCGCAGCAGCTTCACGGTCTGCGACTCGCCCGCGATCCAGGCATAGAACTCGCCCTCGGCGTCGTCGGGGCTGTCCCACAGCAGCTCGACGTCGACGTCGATGTCGTCGAGCACCTGCGGTCGCGGCGCGGCCGCACGCGCGAGCACGTCCGCGGATGCCGCGGTCCAGGCCTCGATCGCCTCGATCAACGCCTCGCCGTGCGGACGGTGGTCGCGAGGCAGCCAGTGCACACGCGCGCCTCCGCCGGCGACCGGGAGCGCGTCGTCGCCGGTGGGCACCTCGATGAACGCGTCGACCTCGAGGCCGGGCTCGAGCCCTTCCAGCACGGCGCAGATGGCCGGGGCGGCCGTCTCGTCACCCGCCAGCAGCAGCCGACGGGCCGTCCCGGGGTGGAAGTCGATGCCCTGGGCCGACTCGGGGCTGCGCGCATCGGGGCCGACGACCACCAGCGTGTCGCCCTCGGCGGCGGCCTCGGCCCAGGTGCCCGCCGGGCCCGCGTCGTGATGGACGACGAAGTCGATGTCGAGCTCGAGCGCCGCCGGGTCGATGCGCCGCACGGTGTAGGTGCGGAAGGGCGTGCGCTCGTCGTGGGGCAGCTCGCGCCAGCGCGCATACCACTCGCCCTGGGCGATGGCGTCCTCGTCGTCCTGACCGATGTCGCAGACGGTGCCGTCACGGCCGGGCAGCACGATCTTGACCCGCTGGTCGCGGCGGTCGGTGCCGAAGAACTCGAAGTCGGGCGAGGTGAACGTCACCCGCACGAAGTGGGGCGACAGACGCCGCACGGCCGTGACCACGGCGACGTACGGGCGATAGGCGGGACGCGTGGCGGTGATCATTCGATAAGGATATCCTTACCTTGGTTCGGGCACCACGCGGAACCCCCGACGCCGAGACCGCGGTCGCTCCCCCGCCAGCGACGAGCGACCGCAGGGCCGACGCTCGCCTCTCACGGCCGGTCGACCAGCCGCCCGATCCGCTCGATCGCCTCGCGCAGCACCTCCGGCGCACATCCGACGTTGATCCGCACGTGCCCGACGCCCTCGGCACCGAACAGCGGGCCGTGATGGAGCGCCACCTTCGCCTCGCGCCGCACGAACGGCGCCGGGTTGTCTCCCCACCCGTACGCCGAGACGTCGACCCACGCGAGGAACCCCGCCTCGGGGACGCGGTAGCGGGCGAGCGGCAGGTGCGCGGCCAGCAGATCGGCCAGCAGACGGCGGTTCTCGTCGAGGGCCGCGAGCAGTCCCTCGAGCCATTCGTCGCTCTCGGCCGCGAAGGCGGCACGGTTGGCGAGGACGCCGAAGAGCCCCGCTCGCCACTCCACCTCCCAGGGCAGCGCCCGCACCACCGCGGCGGTCTCGTCGGAGCCCGTCACGATGACCGCGCATTTCAGTCCCGCCAGGTTGTAGGTCTTGCTCGCACTCGTCACGGTGTAGCCCACCAGCGCGGCCTCGGGCGCGGCATCCAGGAACGGAGTGAACACGGCCGGGGCGTGCGTGAGGGGCGCGTGGATCTCGTCGCTGACGACCGTCGCGCCATACCGGTGCGCCAGGCGGCCGAGAGCGGCCAACGACTCGCGCGTGTGCACGGTCCCCGTCGGGTTGTGCGGGTTGCACAGCAGCACCGCCCGCGCGCCCCCGGCGAGGGCCCGCTCGATGCCGTCGAGATCCAGCGACCAGCGCTCCCCGTCGTCGAGGAGCGGCACGCGTTCCACGACGGCCCCGGCCTCCTCGACGGTGTCGTAGAACGGCGGATACACCGGGGGCGTGACGATCACGCGGTCGCCGGGCGAGGTCACGGCGCGCAGCACCTCGACCACACCCATCATCACGTCACCGGTCCAGCGGATGCGCGCCGGATCGGGCCGCCACCCCCAGCGCCGCGCGGCGAAGTCGGCGAAGTCGAGGTCGATCCCGGGCCGGGGCGGGGTGTATCCGGTGTCGCCGATCTCCACGGCGCGCGTCAGCGCCGCCGTGATCGCGGGAGCGAGCGGAAAGTCGGTCTCGGCCACGAACATCGGGATGACATCGTCGCCGTACGAGCGCCACTTGGTGCTGGACCGCTGGCGCAGCAGATCCAGCGGCAGGGCCTGAAGGGGGGAAACGCTCACCCCGGAAGCCTAATGACGACCCCGGATGCCGGTGAGCCAGCGCGTCAGAGAGGGAAACACGAACGCCCACCCCCGAAGGGATGGGCGTTCGATGAGAGTCTCAGATCGCGAAGCCGAGGGCGCGCATCATGTCGCGGCCGTCGTCGGTGATCCGCTCCGGGCCCCACGGCGGCATCCACACCCAGTTGGCAGTGATACTTACTTGGCCGAATTAAATTCTCATCAGGTATTTCTGCAGGATCAGGGATGGCTTCCACCCTCAACTCGACACAAATTCAGACACAATGTTCGGAGATTGTCCCGATTGTGGGGGTGGCAGGTGGCAGATGGTGCCTTAGGGTGATGACCGGTGTCGAGCATGTGCGACATTCCTCATCCAGGGGCGACTTGACCTGCCTCACATGAAGGGCTCCGGTCGGCGTCGCTAACTCGCGTCGGGGATGTCTTTGATGTCAACCGCCCAGGCCGCCGTCGGCGATGGCGGGACGATTCTCGTAACGGCGACCTCCAGCTCATTTAGAACAGGATCTCGTCGTCGATCGAGTCGGCAGGAGTATGAACGCTCGTACCCTAGAGGCGCGCGGAAGCTCGCCATCACATAAGTGAAGCGCCCTAGGTTTGCTAGAGGCTCCTGACCTTGGAAACGAAGATGGAATCATGGTGTCGAATCAGGGATCGGGCGTGAGGAGTCAAGCACTTGCCGCACGTCGCTCGACGCCTTCTCCGCGATCACGGCCCAGGTTCCGAAGGTCGCTCGCTCGATGCTGAGCCTGTGCTCGTGTAGGGCCCTTCGGATCGAAGCCTGCATCTCGTCTCCGGTGCCGGGTATGCTCCGACATGCTGAGAGCAGCACGGCCGCGTGGAATGCGACGATGGCTTCCCACGCGTGGATGTACGTGCCGCCACGAGTGGGAGCGACAGTACCGACAGGAAACGTTGCTTCTAGGGCGTAACGAGGCTGTTCATGGCGCTGGTCTCGCGGATCGCCGAATCGAACTCCTGCTCGGAAACTGATCCGAGGAGTTCGAGCGGCGACTGGTCGGAGCCGGCTGCGTTCTTCGGCAGACGTGATTACGGGGTCCGCCACCACTCCAGCAGTGCCGCCGCAACAAGCGTCGGCTGCGCATCGCCGCAGGCCGTGACGAACGCCTTATTGATCTCCGCGAGGGCGTCGATGATCTTTCCGTCGAGGAACTGAAAGGCCGGGTAGTACTTGGTTCCGCTGAGCTCGACCCCGGCCCACGCTATCGATCAACGAGATCGACTTCGCCCGGGATACTCGCATGAAGGGGTGTGGAAGAGGGTGCTGTGGCGACCTCAGAAGCCGAGGACCGCGCGAGCACCGTCGATGTCGGCCTGGGCCAGTTCCTCGGCGTACTGTGACACGCGCCGACTCGTCAGACGGAGCATTGCAGCCTTGTCACGCATTGTGCTGTCGATCTGCGCGTGCCGCCCTGTCCAAGCGGTCTGGGCATCGCCCTTCCACCCCTCTCTCATGGTGTGGGAAGCGGCGGCCAAAATGTCCATGTCGACGCCGAGGGCGTCGGCCACGCTCGAAAGCACCTGCGCCGACGCGGCGATCAATTCGGTGTCTGCTTTGAGGTGCATGGAAGCTTCCTCTCGACTACGAGGTGCTCGGGCGCGAGTAGCCCCGGTCGGCGTCACGGCGCAAGCTCAGAGCGATGTCCGATTCCACTCCGAACAGCTCCGCACCGCGATCTGCCAGACGGGCCATTGCTGCGTGCTGAGCCTCAGCGATCGTCTGAGTGGTGAGGTGTCCGAGTGCATGCAAGGTGAGCCGCTCGGCCTCGAAGCCGAACGAGATCAACCGCACGCGACCGCCGACACCGGCACGAACGGTCACCTCGCCGCGAGCGCTTCGCGCCTCCGCCGTGATCGAGTCCACCTCGTCAGCCAAGGCGTCTGCCCGGGCCTTGTTGTTCCGCGCCTTAGCCCGGATCTCCTGGAGCTGACGTCGCGCGTTTTCGAAACCAGCATCCATGCCAGTGAAGGAATCTGTCATCTCGACTCCCCGGGTGTCACTTCGCGGCGGTCACATCGGTGGGAACAGCGGGCACGTCACCGGGCCAATCGCCCAATCGCTGCCGCGCTGGCGAGCCATCCCGGACGTTGATGTTGGCGACGGTGAACCCGTGCGAGTCCGGCACGGGCTCCCTTGGCTCGATCCATCCCGCGGCAGCAGCCGCAAAGGAGGCGTCGAACCCCGACCCGGCGTCGTCCTTCACGGTGATCGAGATCTGCGCGTTGGGCATGTACCCCTCGCGCACCGACCACACCGACTCGGTCAAGAAGGTGATCAGGGCCGGGCCGTCCGTGATCCGGTATCCAGGTGAGACGGTCACCGCGATGTCGTAACCCGTGTTGCCCTTCACGTTAGGCCCTTCGCCGCCTCCGACGTCGATGGAGAGACCGGGGATGTCCGATACGGCTGCGCGCATCTCGCTGAGGGTCTGACCGCCCGAGATCGCGTCGTGGGGGATATCGCGGCGGTGGGCCTGGCCGCACGCCGTCAGAGAGGCGGTTGCACCAAGGACCAGGAGCGCCGCGATCCAGCGGTCATGACGGGCCATAGGTAATCATGTCCTCAAGTCGATACTGCATGTCGGCCCATATGGTCACATCGGAGATGCCCGCGTAGGCCCCGTTGGTGTTTCCGTCGAAACCAAGTTTAGCGAGGATTGTCTCATCGTAAGCGCCGGTCACTTCGAAGACGGCGCGACCGTCAGCGTTGCGGAGCCGGAACGCGACCTCGCCCGGGAACTCGGGGTGTCCGCGCTGCGCTGCGATCACGAACCCGTCATCGGTGATCTGCTGCACCTGAATGTTGCCGGCCGTCACTTTGGGGATATCCATCCCGAACAGCGAGGTCTTTATCGTGTCACCGACCGCCGGCAGCTGCATGTTCAGTTGTGAATTGTCGCCCGCTCGAGAGGGGAGGAAGACATGACCGAACTGCTGCCGAAGCATCTCGTTGAGCTCCGAGGTCGTCATATCGGTCGCGCCGAGGTCGTACTGGTGTTGATACCCTAAGGGGTGAGAGGCATTGAAGCGCTGGTTGGAACCCGGATACGGCACGGGTCCAGGACTGTACGTGTCGCCCAGGGACCCGTCCCTTGGCACGAGCCCCGGCAGACCGCCGAGGCCCGGAAAAATGTCTCCCGGCGGGTAGTCTGCCAGTAGCTTTCCGATCAGGTTCTCGAGCTCCTGGTGGAACGGGACGATTGCCCGATACAGGTCCGTCAGCAGTCGCACGAGTTCACGAAGGGCCTGGAGGACCCGCTCGATGTTGTCAATGACGTCATCGATCACCTGGGCGCAATTGTTCGCAAAGTCGCGAATGGCCTGGGTCTTCTCGTCGATCTCCCACGGCCAGCTCCCGAACAGCACGTCACCGATAGCACCACCCGCGGACGACAACAATTCAAACCCGCTGCAGACGAGGGACCGCATGGTCTCGACCACGCGGACGCACAGTTGAAGGGTCTGACTGACGACTTTCGACCAGTCCGCGATGGAATGCGTGCACGCCGCAAATACCCGCAGCGAGCCCTCGACGGCAGCTGCGGTAGCCCCTTGGACGTATCCCTGGATGTGAGCGAGCGTATCCGTGTAGATCTGCGAGACCGCCTGAACATCACCGGCGTAGACCTCCCATGTGTGGGAGGCATGGTACAGACCGGCGGGGTCGCCCGTGACCCTCTCCATCAGATCTTCAAGCGGCTGAACGAAGGAGGAGATCGCCGAGGCCAAGCCGGCGAGACCGCTCCCGCACCCGTCACCGCCCGCACCAGGGGAAGGTAGACCGCTCAGCCAGTCCGATGACGCGAGGGAAGCCGCTGCGGAATCCGCAGACGGCAGCACGGCCATCGCGGGCATCAGATATCACCGCCAAGCTTCTCGAGCTCCGCCCGCGCCGCGTCTTCGACGCGCTCCAACTCCGTCACGGCTGCGTGAACTCCGTCTGCGGCGCGCTGCGCGCGCTCGCCTACAATCGACGATGTTCCCTCCATCAGGCCACCGAGGGCACTGAACGCCGGCGGAATAAACACCGCGATGGGGCCGAACGCCATTCCTGGCACGGCTGCCCCGAGCTTCCCACCGGCGGACTCCAGTGATTGCGCTGTCAGCGTCAGCACTCGCCTTACATGATCGTAGGCGTCGCCATCTACTTCGATCTGCCCCATAAGACCCCCGCCCATCACCGAACTACAGCCACAATCCGGGCGAGGATAACATATGCGTCACCGCCGACGCAGAACCGAACAGCGATGCTGTTTGGGACTGCGGAGGTTTTAAGTGACTCCTGATCTGTGGTGATTCGTCACCGCTGGGATGATGTCATCACGCCTAAGCCGTCTCCTATAAAGTTTTGGACGATGTCATCGCGATCGCGTTGCACGGGAGTTGTCGTTCGCGCAGATCGCGAAAGACTTCGGGATCTCGGAGTCGTACGTGCAACGGTGGGTCAAGATCGCCGACGTCGACAGTGGTCGCCCCGGTCGCCTCGAGCGAGGCGTCCGAGAACCGTGATTTGCGGAGCGGGTGAAGCTGCTTAAGCAGGAGGTGAAGATCCCCACCGAGCCGCGGCGTATCGGTCGCTGGCGAACCCTCAAGGCCCAGAAGGCCCTACCAGCTCGCGATTGAACTCGCCTCCGACGGGGTCTCCGCTGAACTTCCAACTACGGAAAGTCACCAAGAACCGCGAGCACTTCCCGAACGACCAGCTCGGGGGAAACTGCTCTACCTGGCAATCTGCGACATCGAGGACAAACGCGCCCGTGACCGGGCGCGGAAACGCGGACGCCCGCCTCACCGGCGCAAGGCCTCAGCCGACTTGCCGAGGGCCAAGTCGTGACGGACTGGAAGAAAGCACTGGAACAACTCGCGATCGCCTTCCTCGAACACATCGACCACGACTCCGAGACACCGCCCACTTACACATACATCTTGACAGGCTCCAGCGCACGCGTGGTCGGCCGGCGTGGCGTCGTTCAAGGCAGCCACCGGCTCTGCTGCGAAACAGCCTACGCCAGGGCATCGGCCTGAGCCGTGTCGACGGTTTCCGACGCCGCGGAGCATCCGAAGAGGACGACCAAAGGGTGCATCCATATCGACTTGATTCCGCACCTTTGCAGTACCCGCGCAGTACCCGCAATCGCCCTCCATCACCCTGGATCATCCTGCAATGTTCTGGACAGCCCACCCGGCATTTCCACCGTGATCGCCCTCCAGCACCCTCGCGGACCGGACGACGTGATGTGACCGCAGCATATGGACACAAAATCCACCACAACATCTGCAGATCGGTCAGGTACGCGCGCGCCCACCGCGGCGCAGCGGTCATCCAGATCGCGCCTCGTAAGTGTTCGCAATCGACCCGAGACATCCGTAACGACAGCGAATCTGAGGCAACAAAAAGGCCCCTGACCTGGGCTAAACAAGGTCAGGGGCCCTAAGGCGCGATCAGATCGCGAAGCCCAGCGCGCGCATCATGTCGCGGCCGTCGTCGGTGATCCGTTCCGGGCCCCACGGCGGCATCCACACCCAGTTGATGCGGAAGCGGTCCACGACGTTGTCGAGGGCCTGGGCGGTCTGCTCTTCGAGCACGTCGGTCAGCGGGCAGCCGGCCGACGTCAGGGTCATGTGGATGACGAGCGCGTCGTTCTCGTCGTCCCACGCGAGGTCGTAGATGAGCCCCAGATCGACGACGTTGATCCCCAGTTCGGGGTCCATGACGTCTTTCAGGGCCTCGGTGACCTCGTCGTACTTCTCGGGCGCGAGGGTTGCGGTCATGTAACGATCTTACGCGTCGATCGGGGTACCGGCCTCGAGGAAACGGTCGTAGCCCTCTTCCTCGAGACGGTCGGCGAGCTCGGGGCCGCCTTCTTCGACGATCCGGCCCTTGACGACGACGTGCACGAAGTCGGGACGGATGTACCGCAGGATGCGCGTGTAGTGCGTGATGAGCAGCACACCGAGGTCGGTCTGCTCCTTGGCGCGGTTCACGCCCTCGGACACGATCTTCAGCGCGTCGACGTCGAGGCCCGAGTCGGTCTCGTCGAGCACGGCGATCTTCGGCTTCAGCAACTCGAGCTGAAGGATCTCGTGGCGCTTCTTCTCGCCGCCCGAGAAGCCCTCGTTGACGTTGCGCTGCGCGAACTTCGGGTCCATACGCAGGTTGCCCATGGCCTCTTTGACGTCCTTGGTCCACGAGCGGATGGCCGGAGCCTCGCCGTCGATCGCGGTCTTCGCGGTGCGCAGGAAGTTGGTGACCGTGACGCCCGGGATCTCGACCGGGTACTGCATCGCGAGGAAGAGGCCCGCGCGCGCACGCTCGTCGACGCTCATCTCGAGGACGTCCTCACCGTCGAGCGTGATGGAACCGCTCGTGACGGTGTACTTGGGGTGACCGGCGATCGTGTACGCCAGGGTCGACTTGCCGGAGCCGTTGGGGCCCATGATGGCGTGGGTCTCGCCGGTGCGCATGGTCAGCGTCACACCGTTGAGGATCGGGGTCGTACCGTTCTCCGTCTCGACCGTCACGTGGAGGTCGCGGATCTCAAGGACAGACATGGTGTTCCTTACTCGGTTGTTCGAAAAAGTGTGGGACGCGACCGTCAGGCCATCGCCTTGGTGACGGCGGGATCGATGAGCACGTCGTCGCCGTCGATCACGACCTCGTACACGGGCACCGGCTCGAAGGCCGGCAGGTTCAGGGGGCGTCCGGTGCGCAGCGAGAAGGCCGAGCCGTGGGCCCAGCACTCGAGCGTCTCGCCCTCGACGAAGCCGTCCGACAGCGAGATGTCGCCGTGCGTGCACACGTCGCCGATCGCGTGGACCTCGCCGTTGCCGTCGAGCACGACCGCGATCGCGACGCCGTCGATCTCGACGCGGTGCGCTTCGTCTTGCACGAGATCGCTCAACGCGCAGACCCGCGAGGCGCTCACGCCTCGGCTCCGTGGGCCAGCTCGCGTTCGATCGCCGCGATGAGCTCGGACTCGAGCTCGGGGATGCCGATGCGCTGCACGATCTCGCTGAGGAACCCGAGCACGACCAGGCGTCGCGCCTCGTCTTCGGCGATGCCGCGGGCCTGCAGGTAGAACAGCTGCTCGTCGTCGAAGCGACCGGTGGCGCTGGCGTGGCCGGCGCCCTGGATGTCGCCCGTCTCGATCTCGAGGTTCGGGATCGAGTCGGCGCGCGCGCCGTCGGTGAGCACGAGGTTGCGGTTGGCCTCGTACGAGTCGGTGCCCGTGGCATCCGGGCCGATGAGCACGTCGCCGATCCACACGCTCCGCGCGCTCTCGCCCTGCAGGGCGCCCTTGTAGAGCACGTCGCCGACGGTGTGCGGGCCCTTGTGGTGCAGGTAGACCTGCGACTCGAGGTGCTGACCTGCGTCGGAGAACGACAGGCCGTACAGGCGCCCCTCGGCACCCGCGCCCGCGAGCTCGACCGACGGGTTCACACGCACGACGCCCCCGCCGAAGCTCACCACGACGTGGGTGAGCTTGGCGTCGCGGTCGACGCGGGCCTGGTGCGCCGAGGCGTGGATCGCGTCGTGGTCCCACTTCTGCACCGACACGACGGTGAGGTCGGCGCCGTCGCGCACGATGATCTCGACGTTCTGGGCATGCTGCGCCGAGCCCTCGTGCCGCAGCACGACGGTGCCGCGCGAGTTCGGCTGTGCCTCGATCACCACGTGCGCGTGCGCGAGCCCGCCGGTGCCGGTCAGGCGCACGACGATGGGCTCCGCGAGCTCGACGTTCGCGGGGATGCGCAGGAGCGGCGCCTCGGCCTCGTGAGTCCAGGCGAGGGCGGCGGGCAGGTCTTCCGGGCGGAAGTGCTCGCCGCGCGGGGCGTCGCCCGCCGCGAGACGCCGCTGCTCGACCTCCGCCGGAGCCTGCACGTCAACCTGGATGACTCCCGTGGGGCCTGCCCCGTCGACGAACAGGGGGGCGAGCCGGTCGATCGGGCTCAGCTTCCAGTTGACCTCGCGCCCCGTCGGGGTGCCGAAGTCGGCCGGGTCGAACGAGGTCGGGCGCTCCGAGCGCGTCTGCACGGGAACGACGGATGCCACCAGGGCGGCAGGGTCGATGTGACCCTCCGCGGCGCTCGCGGGGGTCTGGGTCGCTGTCGTCATCAGCCGACGGATCCTTCCATGCCCATCTCGATGAGCTTGTTGAGCTCGAGGGCGTACTCCATGGGCAGCTCGCGGGCGATGGGCTCGATGAACCCGCGCACGATCATGGCCATGGCCTCGTCTTCGGGCAGGCCACGCGACTGCAGGTAGAACAGCTGCTCCTCGCTGACCTTCGAGACCGTGGCCTCGTGGCCGAGCTGCACATCGTCGACACGGATGTCGATCGCGGGGTACGTGTCGCTGCGCGAGATGGTGTCGACCAGCAGCGCGTCGCACCGCACCGTGTTGGCGGAGTGGTGTGCGTTGGCATCCACCCGCACCTCGCCGCGGTAGCCCGCGCGACCGCCGCCGCGCGCGATCGACTTCGAGACGATCGACGACTGCGTGTAGGGCGCCATGTGGATCATCTTCGCGCCGGCGTCCTGGTGCTGGCCCGGACCGGCGAAGGCGACCGAGAGCGTCTCGCCCTTGGCGTGCTCGCCCATCAGGTAGATCGACGGGTACTTCATCGTCACCTTGGAGCCGATGTTGCCGTCGACCCACTCCATGGTCGCGCCCTCGTGGGCGACGGCGCGCTTGGTGACGAGGTTGTAGACGTTGTTCGACCAGTTCTGGATCGTCGTGTAGCGCACGCGGGCGTTCTTCTTCACGATGATCTCGACCACGGCCGAGTGCAGCGAGTCCGACTTGTAGATCGGCGCGGTGCAACCCTCGATGTAGTGCACGTAGCTGTCTTCGTCGGCGATGATCAGGGTCCGCTCGAACTGGCCCATGTTCTCGGTGTTGATGCGGAAGTACGCCTGGAGGGGGATCTCGACGTGCACGCCCTTGGGGACGTAGACGAAGGAGCCGCCCGACCACACCGCGGTGTTCAGGGCCGCGAACTTGTTGTCGCCGGCGGGAATGACCGTGCCGAAGTACTCCTCGAAGAACTCGGGGTGCTCCTTGAGCGCGGTGTCGGTGTCCAGAAAGATGACACCCTGCTGCTCGAGGTCCTCGCGGATCTGGTGGTAGACCACCTCGGACTCATACTGCGCGGCGACACCCGCGACCAGGCGCTGGCGCTCGGCCTCGGGGATGCCGAGCTTCTCGTACGTGTTGCGGATCTCCTCAGGGAGGTCTTCCCACGACTGCGCCTGCTTCTCGGTGGAGCGCACGAAGTATTTGATGTTGTCGAAGTCGATGTCCGACAGGTCGGCACCCCAGGTGGGCATCGGCTTGCGGCCGAAGAGCTGATACCCCTTCAGACGGGTCTTCAGCATCCATTCGGGCTCGGATTTCAGCGCCGAGATGCCGCGGACGACCTCTTCGTTGATGCCCCGCTGGGCGACGGCACCGGCGGCATCGGTGTCGTGCCAGCCGAACTCGTACACCCCCAGACCCTCGAGTTCGGGACGGTCGATGAGCACATCGGTCATGGTGGTCACTCTCCTTCTCGGGCCTCAACGGTGTCATCCGCCCCGGCATTCCGGTCTTCGGTCGAAGTCCCCGGAACGTCGCTGGTGGGCCCGCTCGAAGGCGCTGGCTGCGCGCCTAGACTGTCACTGATGCGGAACGCGTGAGCGCCCCGTTCCCGGACCTTTCGATTCTACAGGCAACACCCGCTCTCGGCACGGCGTACTCCACGCGGAACCGGGCCGAGGGCCCCGCCGCCAGGAGGCTGCGCGCATGTCCCCCGCCCCGTCCACGTCCGTCCTCCATCGCGTCCGCGACTGGCTGCCCGCCCAGGTCGACGGGCGGGTGCGCGTCCTCGCTTGGCTCTCGTTCGTCGCCGAGGTGCTCATCATCGGCACTGGGGGCGCCGTCCGCCTCACCGGATCGGGCCTCGGCTGCCCCACCTGGCCGCGTTGCACACCCGACTCGATCGTGAACACCCCCGAGATGGGCATCCACGGCGTGATCGAGTTCGGCAACCGCACCCTCACCGGACTCGTCGGCATCCTGGCGCTCGCCGTCGTCGTTCTCGTGTGGCGAATGAGAAGAACGCGCCCCGTGCTCTTCGTGCTCTCGCTGATCGTGCTCGGCGGCATCGTGGTGCAGGCCCTCGTGGGCGGCGTGACCGTGCTGACGGGCTTGAACCCCTTCATCGTCGGGTTCCACTACATCGCCTCGGTGTCGATCGTCGCCGTCTGCGCCGCCTTCCTCGTGCTGATGGACCGCCCCGCCGGCCCCCGCGAGCGGGCGGTGCCCGGCTGGCTGGCCGGCCTGGTGCACGCGACGAGCGGCGTGCTCGCCCTGACCATCGTCTTCGGCGTGCTGACCACCGGCGCCGGCCCGCACTCCGGCGACGCCGCCGCCGGACGCAACGGGTTCGACGCCGAGATCCTCGAGCACGTGCACGCGTGGCCGGGGTACGCCCTGTTCGTGCTCACGGCCGCGATCGTCGTGGCATCCTGGCGCCTGCGCCTTCCGGTGCGGCGGTGGGCGACGCTGCTTCTGGCTATCGAGCTCGTGCAGATCGCCGTGGGCCTCTACCAGGCCCGTAACGGCCTTCCCGAGATCGCCGTCGGCACCCACATGGTCCTCGCCTCGCTCACCGCGGCGACCATGACGGCGGTCGTGCTGGGGCTCAAGCGACCGGTGTCGGCGCCCGTCGTCGAGCCCGTCGAGCGGAGCGCGTCGACGAGCCGCTGACCACCGACGCTTCATAGGAGATTCATCGAAGAAGCCGACCGGGCGCCCGGACGCGTGCGAGACTGTTGAGCTTCCGGTGCCGAACGCGCCCGGATTCCTAAGGAGCACATTCCATGCGTACTCGTCCCCGTATCGTCACCAGCATCCCGTTCTGGGTGCTCGTCGTCGGGTCCCTCGCCGCGGTCTTCGGCGGCCTCCTGATGTCGATCGACAAGATCACCGTCATGCAGCAGGCACTCACCGACCAGACCGCGACCGGCGTGGAGGTGTACGTCGGGCAGGCCTGGATCATCGTCGGCGCCGCACTGCTCGCCGGCGGCATCGTCGGCCTCGTGCTGGCACTGGCCCTGGCCGTCGCCGCGAGCCTGATCCCCCGTGCCGACGTCGCGATCGAGACGATCGACTGGACCAGCGACGTCGAGACCGCGCCCGAGGCGCCCGTCGTCGCCCCGGTCGTCGAGCCGGCCCCCGCCACCACGGCCGCGCCGATCGTGTCCGAGGACCCCGACGTCGAGACCACGTCCGACACCCCCGCGCCCCCGCAGGCCGCCGCCGAAGAGGGCGACACCGAGCGCCGCTGACGCCCGGACGTCGAAGCCGCCCGTCCCCTCGTGGGGCGGGCGGCTTTCTCGTACGCCGAGACGGACGACGCAGAACCCCGGGATCGCGGAAGCCGGCCGCCGGCGCCGACGAGCGCGGAGGAACCGAGACGTCGCAGGAGCCGGCCGGCGCGGATCCCTCTTGGAAGCGCGGCCGGCGACGACCTCGGGTCAGAAGGGCAGCAGCGGGTCGATCGCGATCGCGACGAACAGCAGCGTCAGGTAGGTGATCGACGCGTGGAACACCCGCATGGGTCGAGGCTCTCCGCCGCGCACCGCGCGGGCGTACAGCCGGTGCGACTCGTACACGAACCATCCGCCGAACACCAGCGCCGAGACCGAGTAGACGAGACCCATGGATGCCACCGGGATCAGCAGCAGGGAGCACACGACCGTGGCCCACGCGTACAGGATCACCTGCAGCCCGACCTGCGAGCCGCTGCGGGTCGCGCCCAGCATGGGCACGTCGACCTCGTCGTACTGCGCGGCGTACTTCATCGACAGCGGCCAGTAGTGCGGCGGCGTCCAGAGGAACACCAGCGCGAAGAGGATGAACGGCGCCCAGCCGAGCGAGCCGGTCACGGCCGACCAGCCGATGAGCACCGGGAAGCAGCCCGCGATGCCGCCCCAGACGATGTTCTGCTCGGTGCGGCGTTTGAGGATCATCGTGTAGATCACGACGTAGAAGAAGATCGCCCCGGCCGAGAGCGCGGCGGCGAGCAGGTTCGTCGTCGCCCACAGCCACAGGGTCGACACGACGGCCAATGCCCACGCGAAGACGAGCGCGCCGCGGGGGGTGACCTCTCCGGTCACGAGCGGACGGTTCTCGGTGCGCTGCATGTGCGCGTCGATGTCGCGATCGAGGTACATGTTGAACGCCGCGGCCGAGCCCGCGCTCAGCGATCCGCCGATCACCGTGGCGAGCACGAGCCAGAGGCTCGGCAGACCGCCCTGGGCGAGGATCATCACCGGGACGGTCGTGACGAGCAGCAGCTCGAGGACCCGCGGCTTCGTCAGCGCGACGTAGGCCCGAAGGGTTCGGCGGAAGGAGCGGCCATCGGTCGCCGCAATGACGTGCGACGTCGTCGAGATGTCCATCGTCCCCCGGGGTAGAGCGAGCGTATCCCTCCGATTCTATGCCATCGCGTGCACACACCCGGTCGCCTGTCGAGCCCCGTCACAGACGGCGACGACCCCCGTCGATCTCGCTATGCTGGCGATGAACGCGCGCCCCGCGCCGACATCCCACCCCTCACCCACCCCGACGGTGGCGAGCGCGGAGTCGGAACCCGATCGGGCGCAGAGGATCGAGAAAGGCGACCGTGTTGTCGGACTTCGAATGGGATGAGATCGATCGGCGCGCGGTGGACACCGCCCGCATTCTGGCGGCGGACGCCGTCGAGAAGGTGGGGAACGGTCACCCCGGCACCGCGATGTCGCTGGCGCCCGCCGCGTACCTGCTCTATCAGCGGGTGATGCGGCACGACCCCGCCGACACGCACTGGCCCGGACGCGACCGCTTCATCCTCTCGGCGGGACACTCCTCGCTGACCCAGTACGTCCAGCTCTACCTCGGCGGCTTCGGCCTCGAGCTGAAAGACCTCGAGGCGCTGCGCACGTGGGGCTCGCTGACCCCCGGCCACCCCGAGTACGGCCACACCGACGGCGTCGAGATCACGACCGGCCCCCTCGGCCAGGGTCTGGCCTCGTCGGTCGGCTTCGCCTACGCCGCCCGCTACGAGCGCGGCCTCTTCGACCCGGAGTCCCCCGCCGGAGAGAGCCCCTTCGACCACTTCGTGTACGTGATCGCCGGTGACGGCGACCTGCAGGAGGGCGTCACGAGCGAGGCGTCCTCGCTCGCCGGCCACCAGGAGCTCGGCAACCTCATCGCGATCTACGACTCCAACCAGATCTCGATCGAGGACGACACCAACGTCGCCTTCACCGAAGACGTCCAGAAGCGCTACGAGGCCTACGGCTGGCACGTGCAGACGGTCGACTGGAAGAAGACCGGTCAGTACGTCGAAGACGTCGCCGAGCTGCACGCGGCCATCGAGGCCGCCCAGGGCGAGACGAGCAAGCCCTCGCTGATCATCCTCAAGACGATCATCGGCTGGCCCTCGCCCGGCAAGCAGAACTCCGGCAAGATCCACGGCTCCGCCCTCGGCGCCGACGAGCTGCGCGCGACCAAGGAGGTGCTTGGCTTCGACCCCGAGCAGCACTTCGCCGTCGCCGACGACGTCATCGCCCACACCCGCCAGCTCGTCGAGCGCGGCGAGGCCGAGAAGGCCGCCTGGCAGCAGAAGTTCGACGCGTGGGCCGCCGCGCACCCCGAGCGCAAGCAGCTGTGGGACCGCCTGCAGGCCCGTGAGCTCCCCGCCGACATCGCCGACGCCCTCCCCGCCTTCGAGGCCGGCAAAGACGTCTCGACCCGCGCCGCGTCCGGAACGGTCATCAACGCCCTGGCCGCCGAGCTCCCCGAGCTCTGGGGCGGTTCGGCCGACCTCGCCGAGTCGAACCTGACGACGATCAAGGATGCCAAGTCCTTCATCCCCGCCGAGTGGTCGACGCACGAGTGGACCGGCAGCCCCTACGGCCGTGTTCTGCACTTCGGCATCCGCGAGCACGCCATGGGCGCGATCCTCAACGGCATCGTGCTGCACGGGCCCACGCGCCCCTTCGGTGGCACGTTCCTCATCTTCAGCGACTACATGCGCCCGCCGGTGCGTCTGGCCGCCCTGATGAACATCCCGACGATCTTCGTCTGGACGCACGACTCGGTCGCCCTCGGCGAGGACGGCCCGACGCACCAGCCGATCGAGCAGCTCGCCACGCTCCGTGCCATCCCGAACTTCGCCCTCGTGCGCCCCGCGGATGCCAACGAGACGAGCATCGTGTGGCTCGAGATGCTCCGCCGCACCGCCGGTCCCGCCGGTATCGCGCTGACCCGCCAGAACATCCCCGTCTTCGCCCGTGGCGAGGGTGCGGCATCCGGTGACGAGTTCGCCTCGGCCGCGGGCGCCGTCAAGGGCGCCTACGTGCTGGCGGAGGCCGCGAACGGCGAGCCCGACGTCATCCTGATCGCCACCGGCTCCGAGGTGCAGCTGGCCGTCCAGGCGCGCGAGACCCTCGCCGCCGAGGGCGTCCACGCCCGCGTGGTGTCGGCGCCGTCGCTCGAATGGTTCGCCGAGCAGGACGAGGCGTACCGCGAGTCGGTGCTGCCGTCGTCGGTCAAGGCGCGCGTGTCGGTCGAGGCCGGCTCGGCTCTCAGCTGGCACGGCATCGTCGGCGACGCCGGCCGCTCGGTCTCGATCGAGCACTTCGGCGCATCGGCCGATTACAAGACCCTTTTCCAGAAGTTCGGCATCACGGCCGAGGCCGTCGTCGAGGCCGCCCGCGAGTCGATCGCGGCAGCGAAGTAATCCGAGGAGATCCACGACATGAGCACTCCCACCCAGCAACTCGCCGCCCAGGGCGTCAGCATCTGGCTCGACGACCTGTCGCGTCAGCGCATCCAGTCCGGCAACCTCGCCGAGCTCATCGAGCAGCGCGACGTCACCGGCGTGACCACCAACCCGACGATCTTCGCCGGAGCGCTCTCGAAGGGCGAGGCCTACGAGGGCCAGGTCCGGGAGCTGGCCGCGAAGGGCGCGGGCGTCGACGAGGCGATCTTCTCGATCACCACCGACGACGTGCGCGACGCGTGCGACATCTTCACGCCCGTCTTCGACCGCACCGACGGCGTCGACGGCCGCGTGTCGATCGAGGTGTCGCCCGACCTCGCGCACGACACCGAGGCCACGGTCGCTCAGGCCAAAGACCTGGCCGCGCGCGTCGACCGCAAGAACGTGCTGATCAAGATCCCCGCGACCAAGGCCGGCCTGCCCGCCATCACCGAGGTCATCGGTGCCGGCATCTCGGTGAACGTGACGCTTATCTTCAGCCTCGAGCGCTACGCCGAGGTCATCGACGCCTACCTCGCGGGTGTCGAGAAGGCGCAGGCCGCCGGCCATGACATCTCGACGCTGCAGTCGGTCGCCTCGTTCTTCGTGTCGCGCGTCGACACCGAGGTCGACAAGCGTCTCGCCGCGATCGGCACCGACGAGGCCGCCGCCCTCAAGGGCAAGGCCGGCATCGCGAACGCGCGCCTGGCCTACGAGCTCTACGAGCAGAAGTTCGCCGACGACCGCGCGAAGGCGCTGCTCGCCGCGGGCGCGACCGTGCAGCGTCCCCTGTGGGCCTCGACCGGTGTCAAGGATCCGGCGCTGCCCGACACGCTCTACGTCACCGAGCTCGTCGCCCCCGGCACGGTCAACACGATGCCCGAGAAGACCCTCGAGGCCACCTTCGACCACGGCGTGATCACCGGCGACACCGTCACCGGCGCGTACGCCGACGCCCACGAGGTGTTCGACCGCCTGGCCGCCGTCGGCGTGGACTTCGCCGACGTCACGCAGGTGCTCGAAGACGAGGGGGTCGAGAAGTTCATCGCGTCGTGGCACGAGCTGCAAGAGACCGTCGCGACCGCTCTGCAGGCCGGAAGCGCTCAGGCGGCACGGTGAGCTTCGCCGTCAAGGCCACCGGTCACGCGAAGTCGGTCGTCGAGGCCGAGCTTCCGGGCCTGGTGGGCTCCCTCGTCGCCTCCGGCATCACCGCCGGCGACGCGACGCTGTGGGGCCCGGCCGCCGAGGCCGAGGCGGCCCGTCGACTCGGGTGGGTGCAGGCGGTCACCGTCTCGCGTCCGCTCGTGTCCGAGATCACCGCCCTGCGCGACGAGTTCGTCGCGCAGGGCGTGACCCGCGTGGTCCTCGCGGGCATGGGCGGCTCGTCGCTCGCCCCCGAGGTCATCGCGCAGTCGTCGGGCGTGCCGCTGGTGATCCTCGACTCGACGGCTCCCGGCCAGGTGCTGGCCGCGATCGACGGCGACGCCGAGTCGGGCGGTCTGCAGCAGACCCTCCTCGTCGTCTCGAGCAAGTCGGGTTCGACGGTCGAGACCGACTCGGCCAGGCGCGCGTTCGAGGCCGCGTACCGCGACCTCGGCATCGATCCCGCCGAGCGCATCGTCGTGGTGACCGACCCCGGCTCACCGCTCGAGCAGTCCGCCCGGGCCGCCGGCTACCGGGTCTTCACCGCCGACCCGACCGTCGGAGGCCGATACTCCGCCCTCACCGCGTTCGGGCTCGTCCCCGCCGGTCTCGCCGGCGTCGACATCGACGACCTGCTCGACGAGGCGGATGCCACGCTTCTCGAGGTCGCGATCGACTCGCCCGAGAACCCGGCGCTCGTGCTCGCGGCGGCGATCGCCGGTGGCGGCGCGCAGCGGCGCGACAAGCTCGGCCTCGTCACCGACGGCAGCCGCATCGTGGGGCTGCCCGACTGGATCGAGCAGCTCGTCGCCGAGTCCACCGGAAAGCAGGGCACCGGCATCCTGCCCGTCGTGCTGTTGCCGGTGTCGCCCGAGCTCGAATCGAAGCCCGACGACCTGCAGGTCGTCCGTCTCGTCGACGACGCCGACGCCTTCCACCTGTTCGAGCACCACCATGGCGAGGTGCTCGTGAGCGGATCACTGGGCGCGCAGTTCGTCGTCTGGGAGTACGCCACGGCGATCGCCGGGCGCCTTCTCGGCATCGACCCGTTCGACCAGCCCGACGTCGAGTCCGCGAAAGTGGCCACGCGCGGGCTGCTCGAGGCACGCCCCGAGCCGACGCCGCCCGCCCTGGTGCTCGACGGCGTCGAGGTGCGCGTGTCGGACCCCGGCCTGGCATCCGGGGGCACGCTCGCGAGCGTGCTCGACGCGCTGTGGGGACAGGTGCCGGCCGACGGGTACGTCAGCATCCAGGCGTACGTGAACAGGCTCGACATCCCTCAGCTGCAGGGGCTGCGAGAGCTGGTCGCGGCCGATTCCGGTCGTCCGACGACCTTCGGGTGGGGACCCCGGTTCCTGCACTCGACAGGTCAGTACCACAAGGGAGGGCCCGCCAACGGCGTCTTCCTGCAGATCATCGAACGCACCGACGTCGACCTCGAGATCCCCGGTCGACCGTTCACGTTCGGACAACTCATCCAGGCACAGGCCGCGGGCGACGCGAGCGTGCTGGCGGAGGGCCACGGCCGTCCCGTCGTCACGCTGACGCTGACCGACCCGCAGGTCGAGGTGCTCTCACTCTTCGAGGCGGCACAGTAAAGCATGGTCGTAGAGATCTCCCCAGGCCACAATCCCCTTCGCGATCCCGAGGATCGTCGTCTCAGCCGCATCGCCGGCCCCAGCGCCCTCGTGATCTTCGGCGTGACGGGCGACCTGTCGCGCAAGAAGCTCATGCCGGCGGTCTACGACCTCGCCAATCGCGGTCTGCTCCCGCCGGGCTTCGCGCTCGTCGGCTTCGCGCGCCGCGACTGGGAGGACCAGGACTTCGCCCAGGTCGTGTACGAGTCGGTGAAGAAGTTCGCCCGCACCGAGTTCCGCGAAGAGACGTGGAAGGAGCTGCTCGAGGGCATCCGCTTCGTGCAGGGCGAGTTCGACGACCCCGCGGCGTTCGAGCGTCTGCGCGAGACGGTCGACCGTCTCGACGTCGAACGCGGCACCATGGGCAACCACGCGTACTACCTGTCCATCCCGCCGAAGGCGTTCCCGCTGGTCACGACCCAGCTGAAGGCCTCGGGGCTCGTCGGAGAGACGGCCGACGACACCACCGGCTGGCGTCGCGTGGTCATCGAGAAGCCGTTCGGGCACGACCTCGCCTCCGCCCGCGAGCTGAACGAGGTCGTCGAGAGCGCCTTCCCGGCCGACTCGATCTTCCGCATCGACCACTACCTCGGCAAAGAGACGGTCCAGAACATCCTGGCGCTGCGCTTCGCGAACGAGCTGTACGAGCCGATCTGGAACCGCAACTACGTCGATCACGTGCAGATCACGATGGCGGAGGACATCGGCGTGGGCGGCCGCGCGGGATACTACGACGGCATCGGTGCAGCCCGCGACGTCATCCAGAACCATCTGCTCCAGCTCCTCGCGCTGACCGCCATGGAGGAGCCCATCAGCTTCAACGCGGCCGACCTGCGCGCCGAGAAGGAGAAGGTGCTCGCGGCCGTCCGTCTGCCCGAGAACCTGGCCGAGGCGACCGCGCGCGGGCAGTACGGCGGCGGCTGGCAGGGCGGCGAGAAGGTGCTCGGCTTCCTCGAGGAAGACGGCATGAACCCCGAGTCGGTCACCGAGACCTACGCCGCGATCAAGCTCGAGATCAACACGCGCCGCTGGTCGGGCGTGCCGTTCTACGTGCGCAGCGGCAAGCGGCTGGGACGTCGCGTGACCGAGGTCGCGGTGGTCTTCAAGCGGGCGCCGCAGCAGCTGTTCTCGCGCAGCCAGACCCAGGAGCTCGGCCAGAACGCCCTGGTGATCCGCGTGCAGCCCGACGAGGGCGTCACGATCCGGTTCGGCTCGAAGGTGCCCGGGGACGGCACCCAGGTGCGCGACGTGACGATGGACTTCGGCTACGGCCACGCGTTCACCGAGGCCAGCCCCGAGGCCTATGAGCGCCTCATCCTCGACGTGCTGCTCGGCGACCCGCCGCTGTTCCCGCGTCACGAGGAGGTCGAGCTCAGCTGGAAGATCCTCGACCCCATCGAGCAGTTCTGGGCCGACCAGGGCGGACCGCTCGAACAGTACTCGCCCGGGTCGTGGGGGCCGGCCTCGGCCGACGAGCTCCTCGCCCGCGACGGCCGCACTTGGAGGCGCCCGTGATCATCGACCTGCCCGACACCACCGTCAGCGCGATCTCGAAGAAGCTCGTGAGCGTGCGCGAAGAGGGCGGCGCCGTCGCCCTCGGCCGCGTGCTCACGCTCATCATCGTGACGCACCACGGCACCGAAGAAGAGGTCATCGAGGCGGCCAACGACGCCTCGCGCGAGCACCCGATGCGCGTGATCGCCGTCCTGTTCGGCGACGACGACGAAGAGCCCCGGTTGGACGCCCAGATCCGCGTGGGCGGCGACGCCGGCGCGAGCGAGGTCGTCGTGCTCCGCGCCCACGGCGCGGCGGGCTCGAACGCCGAGAGCCTCGTCACGGGTCTGCTGCTCCCCGACGCCCCCGTCGTCGCGTGGTGGCCCGCCGACGCGCCCGAGAACCCGTCGCAGTCGGCGATCGGCCGCATCGCCCAACGGCGCATCACCGATGCCTCGTCGCAGCCCGACCCCGCCGCCTGGGTGGCCCGTCTGGGCGAGCACTACGTGCCCGGCGACACCGACTTCGCGTGGACGCGCGTGACGCGCTGGCGCGAACAGCTCGCGGCCGTGCTCGACCAGCCGCCGTACGAGCCCGTCACGGCCGTCGAGGTGCGCGGCTCGTCCGAGTCCCCCTCGACAGCGCTCCTCGCCGCGTGGCTCGGTCTGAAGCTCGAGGTCCCGGTCGACTACGCCTACCTCCCCGCCGACGAGTGGGCGACGGGCATCAAGTCGGTGCGCCTCACACGGCCCAGCGGCGACACGCTGCTCGAGCGCCCGGCCCCGAACGTGGCGGTGCTCACGCAGCCCGGGCAGCCGACGCACGACCTCGCCTTCCCACGGCGCACGCTGCGCGAGTGCCTCGCCGAAGAGCTGCGTCGCCTCGACCCCGACCTGCTGTACGGCCGCGTGATCACCGAGGGGCACGACCTGCTGCTCTCCGCCGACAAGCGGGAGTCGGAATGACCGACAACGGTGCCGCCAAGCGGGTCATCATCAAGAGCGACGCCGAGACGCTCGCCGACTACGTCGCCGCCCGATTCATGAACCGGATCGTGAAGCGCGTCGCCGACGGCAAGCGGATGCACGTGTGCCTCACGGGAGGCACGATGGGCGGGGCGGTGCTGCGTGCGGCGGCCCGCGATCCTCGGATCGCCGACATCGACTGGTCGCTCGTGCACTTCTGGTTCGGCGACGAGCGCTTCGTGCCGCGCGACTCCGACGACCGCAACGACAAGCAGGCGCGCACCGCGTTCCTCGACGCGCTCGACATCCCGGCCGAGAACGTGCACACGGTGGCATCGAGCGACGACGGGATCGACCTCGACGGCGCCGCGATCGCCTATGCCGACGAGCTCGCCCAGTTCGCGCCGTCGGATCGCAGCGAGACCGGGCCCTGGCCCTCGTTCGACATCTGCTTCCTGGGCGTGGGACCCGACGCCCACATCGCGTCGTTGTTCCCCGATCGCGCCGAGATCTCGGTGACCGATCGCGCGACGGTGCCCGTGCGCGACTCCCCCAAGCCGCCGCCCGAGCGGGTGTCCCTCACACGCCCGGTCATCAACTCGTCGAAGCGTGTATGGATGGTCATCGCCGGTGCCGACAAGGCCGCCGCGCTCGGTCTCGCGCTGGCCGGTGCGAGCTACCAGAGCGTCCCCGCCGCGGGTGCGAAGGGACGACGCCGCACGGCCTTCTTCGTCGACGAGGCCGCGGCCGACCAGGTGCCTCCGCAGCTCATCGACCGCGAGTACTGAGTCCTCGAAACACAGAGACCGGATGCCATGGCATCCGGTCTCTGTGTTTGGTCGTGGTTACTGGCCCCGACGTTCGCGCAGCTGCTGCAGCGCGTCGTCGAGGAGCGAGGCGGCCTCTTCGTCGGTGCGACGCTCTTTGACGTACGCGAGGTGCGTCTTGTAGGGCTCGGTCTTCGAGAGGGCCGGAGGATTCTCTTTGTCGCGCCCGGCGGGGAGTCCCGAGTGCGGGGAGTCGATCGTCTCGGGGATCTCGTCGTCGGGGATGCCGGCGGCGAAGTAGCGCACCGTCTCGTTGCCGAGGGCGTCCCAGTACGAGACCGCGATGCGGTCGGCGTGGAAGCCGTGGTCCTGCTCGCCCATGGGGCCCGCGCCGACGCGGGTGCCACGGATCGCGTTGCCGCCCGTGGCCATGTCAGAGCACCCCGAACTTCGTGATGAGACCGAGGCCCACGATGGTGGTGAACCACACCAGCGCCAGCACGATGGTGAACCTGTTGAGATTGCGTTCGGCGAGACCCGACGAGCCGAGCGCCGAGCTCATGCCGCCGCCGAACATGTCGGAGAGCCCGCCGCCACGACCTTTGTGGAGCAGGATGAGAAGGGTCAGCAGGAGACTGGTGATGCCCAGGAGCACCTGCAGGACGAACTCGAGAATCTGCACTTCGAAGCCTTTCGCTGCCGTCCCGGAGGGACCGCACAAGCGTCAAGTATACGGGGGATGCACAGGAACGCCCGCGGCGCGACGCCGCGGGCGTTCCGAGGCGGGGTCAGACCCCGACGTGCTTCTGGTAGCGGACGATCGCCGCGAACTCGTCGACGACGAGGCTCGCTCCGCCGACGAGCGCGCCGTCGACGTCGGGCTCGCGCATGAAGCCGGCGATGTTCGTCGACTTCACCGATCCGCCGTAGAGGATGCGCGTGCGGGCCGCAGCGTCGGCGCCGAGGGTGTCGGCGACCACCGCGCGCAGCTTCGCGCAGACCTCCTGGGCCTGCTCCGGCGTCGCCGCCTGGCCGGAGCCGATCGCCCAGACCGGCTCGTAGGCCACGACGATGTCGGCGTCGGATGCCACCCCCGCCAGGGCGATCTGCAGCTGCCCGACCGGCACGGCGCTGGCACCGTGCTTCTCGAGGTCTTCCGACGTCTCGCCGACGCAGATCACCGGGACGAGACCGTGACGGAGCGCCGCCTGCGTCTTGGCGCCGACGATGTCGTCGGTCTCGTGGTGGTACTGGCGACGCTCCGAGTGGCCGATGATCACGTAGCGCGCCGTGAGCTTCGACAGGAACTGACCCGAGATCTCGCCGGTGTAGGCGCCGGAGTCGTGCGCCGACAGATCCTGGCCGCCGAGGGCGAACGGGATCTTGTCGGCGTCGAGGAGCGTCTGCACGGTGCGCAGGTCGGTGAAGGGCGGGAAGACCGCGACCTCGACCGAGCCGGTGTCGTGCTGCGCCTCTTTCAGCGTCCAGTGCAGCTTCTGGACGAACGCGACCGCCTGCAGGTGATCGAGGTTCATCTTCCAGTTGCCGGCGATGAGGGGCGTTCTGGTCACTGCCATCCGAGGACCTCCAGTCCGGGGAGCTTCTTGCCTTCGAGGAACTCCAGGCTCGCGCCGCCACCCGTCGAGATGTGACCGAACGCGTCGTCCGAGAAGCCGAGCTGACGCACAGCCGCCGCGGAATCGCCGCCGCCGACGACGCTGAGGCCGTCGACCTCGGTGAGCGCCTGGGCGACCGTCTTGGTGCCGGCCGCGAACGCCGCCATCTCGAACACGCCCATCGGGCCGTTCCAGAACACGGTGCGCGAGGCGCGGATCGCGTCGGCGAAGAGCTCGGCCGTGCGGGGGCCGATGTCGAGGCCGAGACCGGAGGCGCCGAAAGCGGTGTCCTCCAGTGCGTCGGCGTCGGCGACCACGTGCTCGGCGTCCGCCGAGAACGACGCCGCGACGACGGCATCCACGGGGAGCACGATCTCGACGCCGCGCTCCTTCGCCGTGGCGAGATAGCCCTTCACGGTGTCGATCTGGTCCTGCTCGAGCAGGCTCGAGCCGACCTTGTGCCCCTCGGCGACGAGGAAGGTGAACATCATGCCGCCGCCGACGAGGAGCTTGTCGACGCGCGGGAGCAGGTGCTCGATGACGCCCAGCTTGTCGCTGACCTTCGAGCCGCCGAGCACGACCGTGTACGGACGCTCGGGGTTCTCGGTCAGGCGATCGAGGACCTCGAGCTCCTTCTGGATGAGGAGGCCCGCGGCCGACGGCACGATCTGCGCGAGGTCGTAGACGCTGGCCTGCTTGCGGTGCACGACACCGAAGCCGTCCGACACGAGAGCATCGCCGAGGGCGGCGAGCTCGCGCGCGAAGGCCTGGCGCTCGGCCTCGTCCTTCGAGGTCTCCCCCGCGTTGAAGCGGAGGTTCTCGATCACCGCGACCTCACCGTCCTCGAGCGCGGCGACCGCGTCACGGGCCGACTCGCCCACCGTGTCGCGCGCGAACGCGACCGGCTGGCCGAGCAGCTCCGACAGGCGCTGCGCGACGGGCTCGAGCGAGTACTTCGGGTCGGGGGCGCCGTCGGGGCGGCCCAGGTGCGAGCACACGACCACACGCGCACCGGCGTTGATCAGTGTGTTGAGGGTCGGCAGCGACGCGCGCACGCGGCCATCGTCCGTGATGACGCCGTCCTTGAGCGGGACGTTCAGGTCACAACGGACGATGACGCGCGTGCCGGCGAGCGACCCCAGCGATTCGAGGGTGCGCAGAGCCATGAAGGGTTACAGGCGCTCGGCGACGTACTCGGTGAGGTCGACGAGGCGGTTCGAGTAACCCCACTCGTTGTCGTACCACGACGACACCTTGACGAGGTTGCCGCTGACGTTGGTCAGCTCGGCGTCGAAGATCGACGAGTGCGGGTTGCCCTGGATGTCGCTCGAGACGATCGGGTCCTCGGTGTACTGCAGGATGCCGTTGAGGCGACCCTCGGCAGCAGCCTTCTTGTACACCTCGTTGATCTGGTCGGCGGTCAGGCCCTCGGTGGGCGTGACGATCGTGAGGTCGACGATCGAGCCGGTGGGCACGGGCACGCGGTACGACGAGCCGCTCAGCTTGCCGTTCAGCTCGGGGAGCACGAGGCCGATGGCCTTCGCGGCGCCGGTCGAGGCGGGGACGATGTTGATCGCCGCGCCGCGGGCACGGCGCAGGTCGCTGTGCGGGCCGTCCTGCAGGTTCTGGTCGGCCGTGTAGGCGTGGGCCGTCATCATGAAGCCGCGCTCGATGCCGAACGCGTCGTTGAACACCTTGGCGAGCGGCGCGAGGCAGTTCGTGGTGCACGAGGCGTTCGAGATGATGACGTCGGTCTCGGGGTTGTACGTCTCTTCGTTGACGCCCATGACGATGGTCGCGTCGTCACCCGTGGCGGGCGCGGAGATGAGCACCTTCTTGGCGCCACCGGCGACGTGCTTCTTCGCGTCCTCGGCCTTGGTGAAGCGGCCGGTCGACTCGATGACGATGTCGACGCCCAGCTCGCCCCAGGGGAGATTGGCGGGATCGCGCTCTTCGAAGACCTTGATGGTTTTGCCGCCGACGGTGATGGAGTCCTCGGTGTACGAGACCTCTTCGGCCAGCACGCCGCCGACGGAGTCGTACTTGAGGAGGTGGGCCAGGGTCTTGTTGTCGGTGAGGTCGTTCACCGCCACGATTTCGAGGTCGGCACCCTGCGCGAGAGCCGCGCGGAGGTAGTTGCGTCCGATACGGCCGAAGCCGTTGATTCCGATCTTGACGGTCACGGAATATCTCCTGAATCAGTTGTGCGCGAGGAGCGCGAGATTGCGGTGTTCGCTGGCGGACGACGGCGTCCCGGCGGGGTGTCCCGCCGGGACGCCCACACCGTTTACGACAGTACCAGCAGACCCGAGGTCTTCTGGCGGGCCGCCGCGAAGCGCTCCTGCGCATCGGCCCAGTTGGCGATGTTCCAGAACGCCTTGACGTAGTCGGCACGGACGTTCTTGTAGTCGAGGTAGTACGCGTGCTCCCACACGTCGAGCAGCAGCAGCGGCACGGTGCCGGCGACGATCTGGCCCTGCTGGTCGAAGAACTGCTGGATGAGCAGGTTCTCACCGATCGAGTCCCAGAACAGACCCGCCCAGCCCGAGCCCTGCACGCCGAGCGCGGCGGCCGTGAACTGCGCGCGGAACGCGTCGAACGAGCCGAACTGGTCGTCGATCGCGGCCTCGAGGTCGCCGGTGGGCTTGTCGCCGCCGTTGGGCGAGAGGTTCGTCCAGAAGATCGAGTGGTTCGTGTGACCGCCGAGGTTGAACGCGAGATCCTTCTGCAGACGGTTGATGTTGGCGAAATCGCCCTTCTCGCGCGCCTCGGCCAGCAAATCGAGAGTCGTGTTCGCGCCGTTCACATACGTCTGGTGGTGCTTGCTGTGGTGCAGCTCCATGATGGTCGCGCTGATGTGCGGCTCGAGCGCGGCATAGTCGTAGGGCAGTTCGGGCAGCGTGTACTTCGCCATAATCTCTACTTCCGAATCGGCGCTGCACCGAATCCTCGGCGCAGCGAGGGTGACGTGTTCATCCTACTGAGAGGCAACGCGCGCGTGACGGGGTTGCTTCCCCGAATGACGAAAGCTATCCCGGATGCCACGGCCGACGGTCGCGACGAGCGGCGGGCTCTCGGCATCCCCCATCCCGTGACGTCCCGCTCGGCGAGCACGCCCCGCCGGATCGGGCGCCGTCCCCTCGGCGCGCACGCCCTCCGGAGACCGCGGAGGGCCTCCGGCGCCGACGGGCCAAGTGGGGACCGGGCTCAGTCCTCGGCGCCGACCGGCACCGCGGCCTCGGTGCCGGGGATGCCCTCGGCCTCGGCCTTCTTGTCGGCCATCGCCAGCAGACGGCGGATGCGGCCGGCGACGGCGTCCTTGGTGAGCGGCGGGTCGGCGTGGTGGCCGAGCTCGTCGAGGCTCGCGTCACGGTGCGACAGGCGCAGCGCACCCGCCTGCTGAAGGTGGTCGGGCACGTCGTCGCCGAGGATCTCGAGCGCGCGCTCGACCCGCGCGCACGCGGCGACCGCGGCCTGCGCCGAGCGGCGCAGGTTGGCGTCGTCGAAGTTCACGAGCCGATTGACCCCGGCGCGCACCTCGCGGCGCTGGCGCATCTGGTCCCATTCGCCGGCCGTACGCCGAGCGCCCATCTCGTACAGGGCTCCGCGGATCGCCTCACCGTCGCGCACGACGACACGCGGGATGCCGCGCACCTCACGCGCCTTCGCGGGGATGCCGATGCGGTGGCCCGCCCCGACGAGCGCCATCGCCGCCTCGGACGACGGGCACGAGATCTCCAGGGCCGCCGAGCGGCCGGGGTCGCTGAGCGAGCCGCTCGCGAGGAACGCGCCGCGCCAGATCGCCGACAGATCGGGGCGCGAGCCGGTGGTGAGCTTGTTGGGCAGGCCGCGCACGGGACGTCGGCGCTGATCGAGCAGTCCGGTCTGGCGGGCGAGGGTCTCGCCCGCCTCGATCACGCGGACCGCGAAGTGGCCACCGGTGCGGCCGCCCGATCCCTGCACGTGGTGCAGCTCGGGGCGCACTCCATACAGCTCCATGAGGTCGCGGGCGACGCGACGGGCCAACACGTCGGAGTCGAGCTCGGCCTCGACGGCGACGCGATTGGCGATGGAGTGCAGACCGCCAGAGAACCGGAGGATGGCCGTCAACTCGGCGACACGGGCCGTCGGGCGCGGGTCGCGCACGGTGATGAGTTCGGCCTTCACATCGGCGGTCAGGGGCACGGTACTCCTCGGTTCGGGGGGCTGCTGGGGCGGTGCGACACGCCGCGAGGCGGCGGGGACGAGGGTAAAGCCTACTCGCGGCCGAGGTCGCGATGCGTCACACGGACCGCGACGCCCGGCACGTCGCTGAGCCGCGCGGCCAGCTCGCGCGCCATCACGACCGACCGGTGCTTGCCGCCCGTGCACCCGATCGCCACGACCGAGTGCCTCTTGTTCTCGCGCTGGTAGCCCTCGAGCACCGGGCGCAGGGCGGCCGCGTACGCGTCGAGGAACTCCCGCGCCCCCTCCTGCCCGAGCACGTCGTCGCGCACGGCGGCGTCCTCGCCCGTCAGCGCCCGGAGCTCGTCGTTCCAGAACGGGTTGGGCAAGAAGCGCATGTCGGCCACGAGATCGACGTCCGGCGGCAGGCCGTATTTGAACCCGAAGCTCATCAGGGTCATGGTGTGCCGCGCCGCGCCCTCTTCGCCGAACAGCGCGACGGTGCGCAGCGACAGCTGATGGACGTTGTAGCGCGACGTGTCGATGACGACGTCGGCGGCCTCCCGCAGGGGCGTCAGGCGATCCCGCTCGCGTCGGATGCCGTCGAGGATGGTGCCGTCGCCCTGCAGCGGGTGGGGCCTGCGGACGGCCTCGAACCGTCGCACGAGCACCTCGTCGGAGGCGTCCAAGAACACCACGCGCACCTGGCGGCCCGCCTGCAACGTCCGCATGGCCTCGGGAAGGTCGCCGAACAGCGTGCGGCCGCGGACGTCGACCACGACCGCCACACGCGGAACGGCCCCGCCGGCGAGCTCGGTCAGCTCGAGGAGGGGCCGCAGCATGCGCGGAGGCAGGTTGTCGACGACGTACCAGTCGAGGTCTTCGAGGGCGTTGGCGACGGTGGACCTTCCGGCACCGGACATCCCGGTGACGATCAACACCTCACCTGGCTCGTCGGCTGCCGGCTGCATGGCGTTCGCTCTCCTGTCGTCTGCCACAAGCCTACCGAGACAGACGCGCGTGGATCGCCTCGGCGAGCTTGGGCCCGATGCCCGGAAGGGCGGTGATCTCGTCGGGCGAGGCGTTCTTCAACGCGGTCACCGATCCGAAGTGGCGCAGCAGGGCTTTGATGCGGGCATCGCCGAGCCCCGGCACCTCGGCCAGCACGCTCGTGATGTCGCGCTTGCGCCGCTTGCGCTGGTGGGTGATCGCGAACCGGTGGGCCTCGTCGCGCAGTCGCTGCAGCAGGTACAGCGCCTCGGAGGTGCGCGGCAGGATCACGGGGAAGTCCTCCCCCGGCAGCCACACCTCTTCGAGCCTCTTCGCGATGCCGCACAGCGCGATCTCGTCATGCCCGGCATCGGCCAGGGCCCGCGCGGCGGCCGCGACCTGCGGCTGACCGCCGTCGACGACGAGCAGCTGGGGACGGTAGGCGAACCTCGGGCGCTTGCGCGTCGTGACGACCTCGCCGTCGGCCGTGGCATCCGCCGAGTCGGGATCGGCCACGATCGCCCCGCCGACGGTCTCGGGCTCGTCGTCCTCGTCGGGCCGGTCGAGGTAGGCGAGCCGTCGCGTGAGCACCTGGTAGATCGAGTCGGTGTCGTCGGTGGTCTCGGCCACCCCGAACGAGCGGTACTGGTCTTTGCGCGGCAGGCCGTCCTCGAACACGACCATGGATGCCACGACGTTGGTGCCCGCGAGGTGAGAGACGTCGTAGCACTCGATGCGCAGTGGCGCCTCGTCGAGCCCGAGGGCCTCTTGCAGATCGGTGAGGGCCTGGGAGCGTGCGACGTAATCGCTCGTGCGCCGGGTCTTGTGCAGCACGAGGGCCTGCTGTGCGTTGAGCGTGGCGGTGCGGAGCAGATCGGCCTTGTTGCCGCGCTGAGCGACCTGCAGGGTCACCGGCCGTCCACGCCGCTCGCGCAGCCACGCCTCGAGCTGCTCGGCGTCGTCGGGAAGCTCGGGGACGAGAACCTGACGCGGGATGTCGGCCGCATCGGCATCGCCGTAGGTGCGCTGCAGCACTTGGTCGACGAGCTCGGCGCCCGAGATGTCGATCTCTTTCTCGATCGTGGTGGCGCGCACGCCTCGCACGCGTCCTCCGCGCACGACGAAGTGCTGCACCGTGGCGGCCAGCTCGTCCTCCGCGATGCCGAACAGGTCGGCGTCGGTGTCGGACGCGAGCACCAGGGCGCTCTTGCCGAGAACCGCGTCGATCGCCTGCAGCTTGTCGCGGTAGCGTGCGGCGGCCTCGTAGTCCATCGCCGCCGAGGCCTCTTGCATGCGTGCGGTGAGCTCACGCGTGAACCGCTGGTCGTTGCCCGACATGAAGGCGATGAAGTCGTCGACGACGGCCCGGTGCTCCTCGATCGTCACCTTCATCGAGCACGGACCGCCGCACCGGCCGATCTGCCCCGGGAAGCAGGGCCGACCGGATGCCATCGCCTTCTTGTACGAGGAGTCGCTGCAGGTGCGGATCGGGAAGACCTTGATCATCAGGTCGATCGTGTCGTGCACCGCCCACACCTTCGGGTAGGGCCCGAAGTACTTCGCCCCACGGATCTTGTGGTTGCGGGTCACGATCACGCGCGGGGCCTCGTCGGCCAGGGTGATCGCCATGAAGGGGTACGACTTGTCGTCGCGGTAGCGCACGTTGAACGGCGGATCGAACTCTTTGATCCACATGTACTCGAGTTGCAGCGAGTCGACGTCGCTGGGGACGACCGTCCACTCGACGCTCGCCGCGGTGGTGACCATGCGGCGGGTGCGCTCGTGCAAGGAGTGCAGCGGCGCGAAATAGTTCGACAGCCGCGCCCGCAGGTTCTTCGCCTTGCCGACGTACAGCACGCGCCCCTCGGCGTCGCGGAAGCGGTAGACGCCGGGGTTGGTCGGGATCTCGCCCGCTTTCGGTCGATAGGGCAGCTGCGACATCCGTTCTCGGGATGCCACGGCTCACGCCCCCTGGCGGGCCAGCTCGGGCTCGGCGACGGCGCGCGCGAGGTTCCGCTGCACGCCCGTGCGACCCGTGTCGAGCAGCTCGGCGAGGAACGCGCCGGTGTGGCTGCCCTCGACCTTCGCGACCTGCTCGGGGGTACCGGTCGCGACGATCGTGCCGCCGCCGGCACCGCCCTCGGGGCCGAGGTCGATGACCCAGTCGGAGCTCTTGATGACGTCGAGGTTGTGCTCGATCACGATCACAGTGTTGCCCTTGTCGACCAAGCCGTTCAGCACCTTCAGCAGCAGCGAGACGTCCTCGAAGTGCAGACCCGTGGTCGGCTCGTCGAGCACGTAGATCGAGCGGCCGTTGCTCCGGCGCTGCAGCTCGGTCGCGAGCTTGACGCGCTGCGCCTCACCGCCCGAGAGCGTCGTCGCCGACTGTCCCAGGCGCACGTAGCCGAGGCCGACGTCGACGAGCGTCTTGAGGTAACGGTGGATCGCCTGGATCGGCTCGAAGAAGTCCGCGGCCTCCGAGATCGGCATCTCGAGCACCTCGGCGATGTTCTTGCCCTTGTAATGCACCGAGAGTGTGTCGCGGTTGTACCGCTTTCCGTGGCAGACCTCGCAGTCGACGTAGACGTCGGGCAGGAAGTTCATCTCGATCTTCAGCGTGCCATCGCCCGAGCACGCCTCGCAGCGCCCGCCCTTGACGTTGAAGCTGAAGCGCCCGGCCTGGTAGCCACGCACCTTCGCCTCGGGCGTCTCGGCGAAGAGGCTCCGGATGCGGTCGAAGACGCCGGTGTAGGTCGCCGGGTTCGAGCGCGGGGTGCGGCCGATCGGCGCCTGGTCGACGTGCACGACCTTGTCGAGGTTGTCGAGTCCCGTGACGCGGGTGTGCTTCCCCGGCACGCGGCGCGCGCCGTTGAGCTTCGAGGCGAGGACTTCGTACAGGATGCCGTTCACCAGCGTCGACTTGCCCGAACCGCTGACGCCGGTCACCGAGGTGAGCACGCCGAGCGGGAAGTCGACCGTGACGTTCTGCAGGTTGTTCTCGCGGGCGCCGACGACGGTGACCTGGCGCTTCTTGTCGATCTTGCGGCGCTTCTTCGGCGCCTCGATCGCGCGACGACCCGACAGGTACGCGCCGGTGAGCGACCGCTCGTCGTCCAGCAGCTCGGCGAGGGGCCCGGAGTGCACGACGTTGCCGCCGTCGACGCCGGCGCGCGGGCCGATGTCGACGACCCAGTCGGCCGCATGGATGGTCTCTTCGTCGTGCTCGACGACGATGAGGGTGTTGCCGAGGTCGCGGAGGGTCTCGAGCGTCTGGATGAGGCGACGGTTGTCGCGCTGGTGCAGACCGATCGAGGGCTCGTCGAGCACGTACAGCACCCCCGTCAGGCCGGAGCCGATCTGCGTCGCGAGACGGATGCGCTGGGCCTCGCCGCCCGACAGCGTGCCGGCCGCGCGACCGAGGCTGAGGTAGTTCAGGCCGACCTGCAGCAGGAAGTCGAGGCGGGCGCGGATCTCGCGCAGCACCGCCGCGGCGATCGTCGCCTCGCGCTCGGTGAGCGTGAGCTTCGAGAAGAACTCGCGCGCGTCGGCGAGGCTCATGCGCGAGGCCGCCGCGATGGACGTGTTGTCGACGAGCACCGCGAGCACTTCGGGCTTCAGACGGTCACCGTCGCAGACGGCACAGGGGACCTCGCGGAGGTACTCCGACCAGCGCTGCCGCTGCGCGTCGGACTCGGCCTGCAGATACTGCCGCTCGATGTAGGGCACGACGCCCTCGAAACCGGAGGAGTACCGCATCTCGCGGCCGTAGCGGTTCTTCCACTTCACGGTGACCTTGTAGTTCTCGCCGCGCAGCACCGCCTGCTGCACGTCGTGCGACAGGTCTTTCCACGGGGTGTCGAGCGAGAAGTCGAGGTCGCGCGCGAGGCCCTCGAGAAGGCGTTCGTAGTACTGGAACAGGCCCTTGCCCTGCGTCGTCCACGGCAGGATCGCGCCATCACGGATCGACAGCTCCTCATCGCCGAGCATGAGGTCGACGTCGACCGACATGCGCGTGCCGAGGCCGGAGCAGACGGGGCACGCACCGAACGGGGCGTTGAACGAGAAGGTGCGCGGCTCGATCTCGGTGAGCTGCAGCGGGTGCCCGTTCGGGCACGCGAGCTTCTCGGAGAAGGACTGCCACGCGTCGTCGCCCTCTTCGTCGACGTAGTTGACCTTCATGATCCCGCCGGCCAGGCCCATGGCCGTCTCGACCGAGTCGGTGACGCGGCTGAGGTTGTCGCCGGATGCGACGAGTCGGTCGACCACGACGGCGATGTCGTGCTTGTAGCTCTTCTTCAGGGTCGGCGGCTCCGACAGCTGGATGAGCTCGCCATCGACGACCGCACGCGCGTAGCCCTTGGCGCTGAGCTCTTTGAAGAGGTCGACGAACTCGCCCTTCTTCTGCGTGACCACCGGCGCGACGATCTGATACCGCGTGCGCTCGGGCAGCTCCATGAGCTGGTCGGCGATCTGCTGGACGGTCTGGCGCTGGATGCGCGCCCCGCAATCGGGGCAGTGGGGCACGCCGACGCGCGCCCACAGCAGACGCATGTAGTCATGGATCTCGGTGATCGTGCCGACCGTCGACCGGGGGTTGCGGTTGGTGGACTTCTGGTCGATCGAGACAGCGGGGCTCAGGCCCTCGATGAAGTCGACGTCGGGCCGATCGACCTGCCCGAGGAACTGACGCGCGTATGCGCTGAGCGACTCGACGTATCGGCGTTGCCCCTCGGCGAAGATCGTGTCGAACGCCAGGCTCGACTTGCCCGACCCCGACAGCCCCGTGAAGACGACGAGCGAATCCCGCGGGATGTCGAGGTCGACGTTCTTGAGGTTGTGGACCCGGGCACCGCGGACGCTGAGCTTTCCGCTGCTGCCGGGATTCGTCGAGGAAACGGGCGAAGAGACGGGAACGATGGGCACGTTTCAAGTCTAGGTCGCCCCTCCGACATGGGCCCCGGGTTCGCCTCCGGCGCCCGTCCACGGGCCGCGCGGCCGCCGCGGCGGGGCGCTCACGCTCCTCCCGTGCGCGCCCCTGGTCGCAGGGGGCTCGCGAACGGCGCCAAGCCGTCGCGCAGCGCGCGCAGACCCGCGGCATCCACGCCGGTGCGCGCCATGATCTCGCCCGGGACGGCGAGCGCGCGCTCGCGAAGCGCGGCACCCTCGTCCGTGAGCGCGATGTCGAGCACGCGTTCGTCGTCGGCCCGGCGGGCACGGACGACCCTCCCCTGCGCCTCGAGACGCTTCACGAGCGGTGAGAGCGTCGCCGGCTCCATCGCGAGCTCGGCGGCGAGGGCGCCGAGGGTGCGGGGAGACTCCTCCCAGAGCGCGAGCATCACGAGGTACTGCGGATGGGTCAGGCCGAGGGGCTCGAGCACCGGCCGATAGATCGACACGATGTTCCGCGCCGCCGTGACGAGCGCGAAGCACACCTGGTTCTCCAGCCGCAACGGGTCTTCCACGGGCCCACCTTCCAATTACTTAGTACACTAATCATCATGACACGAAGCAATGCCGATCGTCCGAGCAGGCGTGAACGTGTTCGCGCGGCCGGCGGCTGGTACCAGTATCTGAACAGCAGACTCATCCGCATCGCCGGCCCCGCATCGGTCGGCCCGTACGAGACGACCCCCGAGCCGGCTCGCGCGGAGCGCCCCTGCCCGCTGTGCGGACACCCCATGTCGCAGCACGCCGTCGACCGGTCGGGTCCGAAACCCCTGCTCCACTGCCCCTGACCATCCCGTCGAGCGCCGCCCGCCCGTGCCGCACCCGCCGCCGGGCCGGAACGCAAGGGCGCACAGCAGAGCCGTGCCGGCACGGCGTGCTTCCCGCACATGTCGGGCACGGCCGTGGCGCAGCCCTCTGCGCCGCCCCGCCCGCGTCGATCAGGCGTGCCCCGCGCGTTCCATGGCGCGCAGTTCCTTCTTCAGGTCTTGGACCTCGTCGCGCAGACGGCCCGCGAGCTCGAACTTCAGCTCGCTCGCGGCCGCCAGCATCTGCTGCGTGAGATCGGCGATCGTGGACTCGAGCTGATCGGCACCCTCGGCCGCGATGCCCGTCCGTCTGAGCTGCGGCGTCGGCGACTTGCCCTTGCCCGCCTTGTCGTTGCGTGCAAGCAGCGCCTTCGTGTCGGTCGCCTCGCGGGCGAGGACCTCGGTGATGTCCGCGATCTTCTTGCGCAACGGCTGGGGGTCGATGCCGCGCTCCTTGTTGTAGGCGACCTGCTTCTCGCGACGACGCTCGGTCTCGTCGATGGCGCTCTGCATCGAATCGGTGATCTTGTCGGCGTACATGTGGACCTCGCCCGACACGTTGCGCGCCGCCCGGCCGATCGTCTGGATGAGCGAGGTGCCGCTGCGAAGGAACCCCTCTTTGTCGGCGTCGAGGATCGCCACGAGCGAGACCTCGGGAAGATCGAGCCCCTCACGCAGCAGGTTGATACCGACGAGAACGTCGTAGACACCCGCCCGCAGCTCGGTGAGCAGCTCCACACGACGAAGCGTGTCGACGTCGGAGTGCAGGTAGCGCACGCGAACCCCGTGCTCGCCGAGGAAGTCGGTGAGCTCCTCGGCCATCTTCTTGGTCAGCGTCGTGACCAGCACACGTTCGTCGCGGTCGACACGGAGGCGGATCTGCTCGAGAAGGTCGTCGATCTGGCCCTTCGACGGCTTGACGACGATCTCGGGATCGACGAGTCCCGTCGGCCGGATGATCTGCTCGACCACGCCGTCGGCGATGCCCATCTCGTAGCGCCCGGGGGTGGCCGAGAGATAGACGGTCTGCCCGATGCGCTGCTTGAACTCGTCCCACCGCAGCGGGCGGTTGTCCATCGCGCTCGGCAGACGGAACCCGTGCTCGACGAGCGTGCGCTTGCGTGAGGCGTCGCCCTCGTACATGGCCCCGATCTGCGGCACGGTGACGTGCGACTCGTCGATGACCAGCAGGAAGTCGTCGGGGAAGAAGTCCAACAGCGTGTGCGGCGGCTCGCCCGCGACGCGTCCGTCGATGTGGCGAGAATAGTTCTCGATGCCCGAGCAGAAACCGAGCTGCTGCAGCATCTCGAGGTCGAAGGTGGTCCGCATGCGCAGTCGCTGGGCCTCGAGCAGCTTGCCCTGCCGCTCGAACTCCTTCAGACGCTCTTCGAGCTCGTGCTCGATCGTGCCGATCGCCCGCTGCACGGTGTCGGTGCCGGCGACGTAGTGCGACGCCGGGAAGATCGGAACGGAGTCCATCTTCTGGATGACGTCGCCCGTCAGGGGGTGGAGAGTGTACAGCGCTTCGATCTCGTCGCCGAACATCTCGATGCGGATGGCGTACTCCTCGTACACCGGGATGATCTCGATCGTGTCGCCGCGCACACGGAAGTTTCCCCGCGAGAAATCGACGTCGTTGCGGTTGTACTGCATCGAGATGAACTTGCGGATGAGCGCGTCGCGGTCGTACCGCTCCCCCACCTGCAAGGCGACCATCGCCCGCAGGTATTCTTCGGGCGCACCGAGGCCGTAGATGCACGACACCGTGGAGACGACGACGACGTCGCGCCTCGACAGCAGGGAGTTCGTGGTCGAATGCCGCAGACGTTCCACCTCGGCGTTGATCGACGAGTCCTTCTCGATGAAGGTGTCGGTCTGTGGGACGTACGCCTCGGGCTGGTAGTAGTCGTAGTACGAGACGAAGTACTCGACGGCGTTGTGCGGCATGAGCTCGCGGAACTCGTTCGCGAGCTGCGCGGCGAGGGTCTTGTTGTGGGCCAGCACGAGTGTCGGACGTTGCACGGCCTCGACGAGCCAGGCGGTCGTCGCCGATTTTCCGGTACCGGTCGCGCCCAGCAGCACGACGTCGGTCTCACCGGCGTTGATGCGAGCGGCGAGGTCGGCGATGGCCTGTGGCTGGTCGCCCGACGGAGAGTACTCGCTGACGACCTCGAAAGGGCGGACGGAACGTGTGGCCTGCATGATTCCAGCGTAGGACCGGCCTCCGACATCGGGCGCGATCGGCGTTCGCCGTGCGCGAGCGCGCATCCCGGAGCGCTCCCCCCGCGGCCCGCGCCGTCCAGCGCAGGCCCGCACGCCCCGCACGCCCCGCACGTGCGGCCTACCGCGCCCGGGGCTGCCGCGCCGCGGGCTGCCGCGCCCGCGCGCGGATCACACGTTCACGGTCACGCGCTGCCACAGGTCGTCGACCTGCCGGCGGGTGGCATCCAGATCGGTCGACGTGTCGATCACGACGTCGGCGAGCGCGAGACGCTCGTCGTCCGAGGCCTGCGACGCCAGCCGCGCGCGCGCATCGGACTCGCTCATGCCGCGGAGCTCGACGAGTCGTCGAAGCCGCGTCTCTGCCGGAGCGTGCACGACGATCACGAGGTCCCAGGCGTCACCGACGCGGGCCTCGGCGAGCAACGGCACGTCGTAGACCACGACAGCGCGCGGGTCGGCCTCGAACGCCGCGCGGAATCGGCGCTGCGACTCGGCCCGCACGGCCGGATGCACGATCGCGTTGAGCGCGGCCAGCCGTCCGGGGTCGCCGAACACCCGCGCGCCCAGGGCGGCGCGGTCCAGGGCGCCGTCGGCCGCGCGCACCTCGTCGCCGAACTCGGCCACGATGGCCTCGAGCACGGGAGAGCCGGGCGCCTGCACCTCGCGCACGATGGCATCCGCGTCGACGACCACTGCACCGTGGGCCGCGAGCATGCCCGAGACGGTCGACTTGCCCGAGGCGATGCCGCCGGTGAGCGCGAGAAGAGCCACGAATCGAGGATGCCACACGTCCGTGTGTCGCCGACCTCCGCGTGAGACGACGAACCGTGGTCTAGCATTCCCAGTGAACCGCCACTTACCTCCCGGACGCGGTTCATGAAGGTCTCGGATGTCGAATGCGAATGTAGCTGTCGTCATCGAGGACGATATCGACATCCGCACGCTGATATCGACCGTTCTCGGTCAATGCGGCTTCGCCGTGCACACGGCGGCGGCGGGGTTGGACGGCATTGATCTGGTGAAGTCCCACAGCCCCGCGCTCACGACGCTCGACATCAGCATGCCCGGGATCGACGGGGTCGAGACCGCGCGCCGCCTGCGCCGCTTCAGTGCCACGCGCATCCTGATGGTCAGCGCGCGCGTCGACGACGCCCAGGAGCGCGCCGCACGCGCCGCGGGCGCGGACGACTACCTGTACAAACCGTTCCGTCCGCGCGAGCTGCGCGAACGCGTGCGTCTGCTCATGGGCGGCGACGACCTCGATCAGTCGGCGATGCCGAACGGCTGATCGCCCGTGACCACGGCGTGCGCCGCCTCCTCGTCGGCGCGCCGGACGAGCACGTCCATGTCGCCGCCGTCGACCGGGTACCGCACCACTCCCATCCCCACGACCGGCACGACCGACATGTGCATGGCGACGAGCTCGTCGATGATCCGGGCGTGCAGCGCGCGCACCGTGCGCTGCAGATCGTCGCTGGGCGCGATCGTGAACGCGGCGACCAGCCCGGTCGCGTCGCGCTCGCCGACGACCGCCATCGTGGGCACGTGGCGGCGCACCGCCCCGCGGAACGTCTCCGCGATGGCGTCCGCATCGTCGGGGCCGAAGGCCACCGAGACCCTCCGCAGGTCGTCGACACGGATCACGACGATGCACAGGTTCTCGCCCCGCTCGGCCGCGCGACCGGCGACGGACTCCAGTGTGACCTCGAACGAGGCGCGAAGCAGCACTCCCTGCCGGTCGACCGCCAGATACCAGGTGTCGGGGTCTCCCCGCAGCCCCGACTCGGATGCGCGCAGCACCGACGTGACGACGACCGACGTCACCACGAGGGCTATCGTCAGCAGAGCCGACACACCGGAGCCGAACGCCCCGCGGAACAGGTCGCTGTCGGGACCCGCGACGAGGAAGACCACGGCACGGATGGTGAACCAGGTCGCCGCGGCGAACAGCACGACGGTCAGACCTGCGGCGCTCCAGCGGCGGCCGATCGCGCCTCGGCGCGTCTCGATGGCCCCGAGGACCGCGAAGAAGGCGTTGCCGAGGAACAGGAGCACGGCGCCGGCCCAGTCTCCACCGTCCGGCCCTTCGACCAGCACCGCCCCGACGACGGCCGCGACCGTCAGCGAGGCCACGATGACCGGACGTCGGAGCCGCCGGCCGTTGAACGCGGCGCATCCGAGCCAGATGAGGCCCGTGGCGCCCACGAAAGCGCCGTTCCCGGCGGCCACCGCCACGAAGGCATGGGGCACCACGATCCAGACCAGATAGCAGAGTGCCGAGAACACTCCCGTGAAGAAGGCCGAGGCCCAGAACCGCCCCGCGACCCCGTCCTTGCGCATCAGGGTCTCGAGCACGTAGACCACGCTCGACACGATCAGCACCGTCGCGGTCGCCAGCTGCAGGCTGAGCAGATCGAGGGTCACCGCACCCGTCCGTTCTCGCGCGGCAGACGCACGGTGAACGCCGCACCGGCGCCCGCCGACGTTCGCACATGGATGTCGCCCCCGTGGGCCCGCGCGATGTCGCGACTGATCGAGAGACCGAGGCCGCTGCCGTGGGTCGCCGAGTTGCGCACCGCGTCGGTCCGGAAGAAGCGGTCGAACAGCTGGGCCTGCTCGACCTCCGAGATGCCCGGGCCGTCGTCCGAGACGCAGATCAACACCTCGTCGCCACCGACGGCGACGTCGACGACGACCGTGCCGCCGCGCGGGTTGTACTTGACGGCGTTCGACAGCAGGTTGTCGACCACCTGGCGCAGACGGTGGGCGTCGACGTCGGCGACGGCGGATCGGATGCCGACCACGTCGAGGTGGATGCCGTGCTCCGCCGCGCGGGGAGCCGCGGACTCCACGGCGGCCCACACGATCGTCGCGACATCGGTGCGCGCGATCTGCAGGGCCAGCTCGAACCCGTGTCGCGACGCGACCGACATCGCGAGGATGTCGGCGACGAGCTCGCGCAGGCGCACGGCGTTGCGTTCGGCGACCGAGAGCTGCTCCCGGGTCGCCGACGGCAGCGACGGCTCGTCGAGGGCCAGCTCGAGGTAGCCGAGCACCGACGTCAGCGGGGTGCGCAGCTCGTGCGACACGCTCGCCACGAGATCCTCCCGGGCACGCAGCGCCTGCTCTTCCGAGGTGACGTCGCGCGAGACCACCACGGAACCCGCGTCCGCTCCGGTCCGGTCGACCAGTCGCCGGGCAGTCACGCTCAACGCCCGCCGCTCCTGGCCCGCGGCGCCGTACCACACCACCTCGCTCTCGAAGATCTCGCCTGCGCGTGCGCGCGCGAGCGGAGTGGCGTCCGAGGTGAGCGGGGTGACGCCGTCGGCTCTGAACGCCACCGCCCCGGGCGCGCCGCAGTCTGTGCCCTGCAGGCGCGCGTGCGCCTCGTTCACCATGGCCATCCGGCCGTCCCGGTTGATGCGGATGACGCCGAAGTCGACGGCGTCGAGCACCTCGGTCACGAGATCCTCCTGATGGCGCGCGCGATCGACGGAGCGGCGGAGCTCGTCGGACTGTTTCTCGAGCAGGTCACGCTGCGCCCGTGCACGGACGCCCGAGAGGTAGGCCATGGTCGAGACCGCCCCGATCGTCAGGGGGAGGACGAACGTCGAGGCCGCCAGCTCGTGGCGACCGTCGGAGTAGAGCTGCTGCACGAGGATCCCCACGACGGCGATCGACACCGTCACGACGCCCACCATGCCGAACAGGGTCGATATCCACATGGCAGGGAAAGCCCAGAGCAGTCCCATGCCTGCAGTCGGTGAGCTCTCGCGCAGCAGGGCGACGGCGATCATGTCGACGATGGGCACGATGCTCACGGCCCGATACGGCACCCGATGCCACGGGACGAGGATCGCGGCGACCGCCCCGAGGAAGACGAGGGCCGAGCCCAGGATGAAGAGGGAGACGTCCTGCACCTGTTCGAGCAGCACAGAGGTCACGGCAGCGAGCAGAGCGGCCGCAGACAGGAGCATCTGATTGACCAGGATGCCGCGGTAGCGGTCGCCGCGGCTGCTCGAGGACGGGTCGGGCATGGCCTCGACCCTAGCGGTCGGCTGGGGCCCGGACATCGCGGTGACGTCGCACCGGCGCGTCGCAGGCTCAGGGGTCGACGCCGCTCACCCGCGGCGCGCGAACGCCTCGCTGACCCAGCGGGCATACGCGTCCCAGGGATCACGGCCGCCGGCCACCTCGGCGACGTGCCGGAGCAACGTCGTGCTCGCTCGGAACCACTCCGTTCCGCCGAGCCGTTCGGCCGCGAATCGCTCGTGGCGTCGTCGTTCGACGAGCCGATCGCCCCGCTCGAACGCCAGCAGCTCGTCGTGGCGGATGGCCGCGATCCGGCGACGGGGGTGAGCCGTCGTGCCGATCTTGATGCGGTCGTCGTAGCGCAGGTAGTAGACGACGTCGACCCGCGGCGGCGGGAGCTCGTCGTCGACCACGTCTCCGTGACGCCACTCGCACACCGCGCACGACCAGCCGCTCGGCCAGCGCACCCCGAGACGGGAACCGCAGAGGGCGCACGGCGAGGGCAGCAGGTCCGTCACGCCGTCGCTGCGGCCCGCCCATTCGGATGCCACCACGAGATGTCGCTCGCACAGGCGCAGCGGCGCCGCCGGGTCGACGGAGCCCCGACATCGCTCGACGAGGCAGCCGGGGATGGAGGTCATGCCCGCAGGCTATGCCCCGCCTCCGACATCGCGGATCGGCGACTCAGTCCTCCGGCGCCGGGGGCTCGAGCAGCAGGAAGAGACCCGCGTACGGGCCCAGTTCGAGGGCGAAGCTCTGCAGTTCGTCCACACGACCGACGACGTCGCCGGTCGCCGCGTCGACGGCCGTGCTCTGCGGTGTCAGGAACTCGGACCGCACCGTCCCGTCGATCGTCTCCCCCGAGAAGTTCAACACCGTGATCTGCAGCGGTGCGTCGTCGAGGCGGCGATCGCCCCCGTCGAGGCGATGCACCATCACGAGCATGCTGGGGTGCCCCACCTGCGGGATGTCGATCTGGGATGCCACCGCGACGCCGTTGTCGCTCCGGATCCGCAGCACGTCGCGCAGGCCGGCCAGGAACGAGTCCGGGTCGTGCTGTTGGGCACCGAGCGATCCGTAGAGCGAGCGGGCTCGCGGCATCCCGGACGCCGACCCCGCCGCCTCGGGCGCGACGTCGAGCAGGTCGTGCGCGCCGCGCTCGATCCATCGGGTGTCGCCCGACGAGATGAGATGGCGGACGTCGTCGGCCGGCAGCGTGAGCGAACCGGTGAGGTCCCACCCCGAGAGCGCGAACACGCCCGGCTGCCACGAGTTGTACTTCGCCAGCAGCAGGTGGGCGTCGCGGATCGCGGGCACGTCGTCGTCGGTGATGTCTTCCAGCCGCGCCTTGCCCCGGGTCGCCGCGATGAGCGACGCCGTCGTGCAGGCGATGCCGTTCTGGGTGAAGACGAGGTTGTAGTCGGCGTCGACCGTGAGCTTCTCGGTGAGGTCGGTACGCACCGCCTCGGCGATCTCGGCGCCGGTGTGCTCGCCGTGCCGGAACGGGTACACGGTGTCGCGGTGGGTCGTCGCCCAGTGCACGAGCTCGTAGGTGAGCTCGTCGTGGTTCTGCATCCCGTGCACGAGCTGCACGGGCTCGACCCCCGTCTCGAGCGCCGTGTTCAGCGCCAGACGCAAGAACTCGGTGTTGGCGGTCGCGAGCGCGTGGTGGTAGCCCGGGCGGGTGACGAAGTCGTACGACAGGTCGGCGCCGACGGCACCGGTGTCGCGGATGTCCTCCATCGTGAGGTTCAGCTCCTGGAACGTGAACCCGCCCACCTTGCGCACCATGCCGGCGATGATGTGGTTCGCCGCGTGCGACAGCGGGTGTCCCTCCGACCAGGCCGGCAGCCCCTCGGCGCTCTTCTCGACCCCGAGGAATCCGTTCGCGTCCAGGCGGAGCGCGCTCGTGCCGAGGTCGCCGAGCGAGTGCAGGGCGTCGCCGATCACGAGGCGCATGCCGGCGAACGTCGGATCGAGCCAGTTGATCGAGGGTTGGCCCTCTTTGAAGTAGTGCAGATAGACCCAGCGACGCTCCATGCCGTCCGTGCCGACGACGGGCGCGGTCGCGCTCCAGTTCGTCTCTTTCACCCCGGGCGTGTAGAAGATGACGCGCTGCAGCTCGCCGATGATGTAGCCGCGGGCGCTGAGCTCGCGCTCGGTCTCGCCGTCGAGGTTCACCGAGTCCCGCCCCGCGGGCACCTCGGGCAGCAGGTGCCAGTCCTCGCGCGGGATCTCGACCATGTGGTAGATGCCGGGATAGTCCTTGTAGGCCATCTCGGCGAGGCGGAAGTCGGCGCCCTTCCCCGTGTGCCCGGGCACGATGTCGTCGATGACGCTGCCGCCGTACGCCTCGGCGACGTCGGCGACGCGGCGGAACGCGTTCTCATCGCCGAAGTCGGGGTCGATCTGCGTGCTGATGCGATCGAAGTGCCCGTCGACGCTGGGGGTCTCCTGCCATCCGGTGATCCCGCCGGCGCGCTTCACCGGACCGGTGTGGATGCCGTTGATACCCACCCATTCGAACGCCTGCCACAGCGCTTCGTCTCCGAGCGCGTCGAGGAACGACTCCCCCGGCCGGGTGATGAGCGAGATCGGGTAGGCGGTGAACCACACGTCCGTCGACTCGATCGCCCGACGCGCGTCGGGGCGGGCGTAGGGGTTCCGCCACATCGAGGGCTGCCCCGACAGCTGACGGCTCAGCACGTCGGCGTCCTTGAGCATCGACTGCCGGACGAGCCACTCGACGTACGACGGGTTCGTGCCGTTCGCGGTGCGCGGATCGGTCAGGAAACGGCGCAGCGTCCCGCCGCGGAACTGGTCGCGCGGACGCAGCCGCCGCGGGCGCGCCGGGTACCGTTGCTCGTCGTAGCTGATCTCGACGATCCCCTCGACGGTCTCCTCCCCCTCGGTCGCGTCCGCCCCGTCCCGGGGCGCGTCCGTCAGGGTGCGCTCTTCGGCGTCGTCCACTCGCAGCCTCCTCCAGCCTCTGCACCGACGCTAGCCGGAGCGCCCCATCCGGGGCCAAGGGATTGACCGCGACGCGCCGATGACCCCGTCAGCCTCGCTCCGCTCTCCCCCCGCGCAGCGCCGCCAGCGCGAGCGCCCCCGACAGCACGCACATGACCAGCACCACCGCGAGGAACCACCCCCAGCCCGCCCCGCCGAAGACGATGCCGAGCAGCCAGCCGAACAGACTGGACCCTCCGTAGTAGCCCAGGTAGTAGAGCGACGACGCCTGCGCGCGGGCGACGGGCGAGGCCGCCACCGGTGTCCAGCCCGAGGCGACGGCGTGCGCTCCGAAAAAGCCCGCGGTGAAGACGACGAGCCCCACCAGCACCACGACCACCTGCGGAACCGCCAGCAGCGCGGCCCCCGCGATCGTGACACCGATCGACGCGAGCAGCACCGGCAGGCGGCCGTAGCGCACCGCCCACGCCCCGGCCCGCGGCGACGACGCCGTCCCGGCGAGATAGGCCAGGAACAGCAGCGTCACGACGCCCGGCGCGAGATCGAAGGGATCGGCCTCGAGCCGGAAGCCGAGGTAGTTGTAGACCGCGACGAACGCGCCCATCAGCAGGAATCCCTGTGCGTACAGCGCCAGCTGCACGGGAGACCGAAGGTTCGTCCAGAGCCGCACGGCGACCGACGGACCCCGATCGTCCGGAGCACGTCCGCGTTCGGGTGAGAACCCGCGCGAACGCGGCACGAGCCAGACGAACGACACCGCCGCGAGGACGCACAGCAGAACCGCGGATGCCACGCCCCCGCGCCACCCGACCGCTTCTGCCAGCGGACCCGAGACGAGACGGCCCGACAGTCCGCCGACGGTCGTCCCGGCGATGTACGAGCCCGCCGCCGCCGCGACGTATCGAAGGTCGACCTCTTCGCTCAGATAAGCGAGCGCCACGGCCGGCACCGCCCCGAGGGCCACGCCTTCGGCCAGACGCAACGCCAGCAACGTCGCCAGGTCTCCCGAGAACGGGACGAGCGCGCCGAACACGGTCGCCGCGATCAGCCCGGTCGCCATCGCCGGCACGCGGCCGACGCGGTCCGCCACCGTCGACCACGGGATCACCGCGACGGCCAGGCCGAGCGTCGACGCCGACACGGCCAGAGCGGCCGTCGCCGGCGCGACACGAAGCTCATCGGCCAGGAGCGGGAGCACCGCCTGCGGGGCATAGAGCTGCGCGAACGTCGCCACCCCGGCGCAGAACAGCGCGGTCAGCAGGCGCCGATATTCGCGGCTGCCCGGCACGTGCCCCGAGAAGTCGCTCATACGACGACTCTACTCAGCCGTGGGTGAGGCGAAACGGGGGGATGCAGAATGGATGCCCGGTTGTGGGGTGGTGGGGGAAACACGGAAAGGCCACCCAGCTTTGGGTGGCCTTTCCTGAAAGGAGTCCGGCGGTGTCCTACTCTCCCACAGGGTCCCCCCTGCAGTACCAT
>Ga0308167_1000548_pt1 | contig 62528 bp, 64 predicted proteins | sample PhyCR1_2_FD_202138 | JGI IMG/M metagenome (GOLD analysis project Ga0308167, IMG submission 202138) | Phyllosphere microbial communities from UC Gill Tract Community Farm, Albany, California, United States - DLSLRC.R1 | ecosystem: Host-associated > Plants > Phyllosphere > Unclassified | place... | reverse complement strand
GCAACGCGTGGGTAAAAAAGTGCGGCAAACTCTAACAACGACAGGGATTTTGGGCAAGGCACCAATATGTTAAATTGGCCGTTTTTCAGAGCACCAAGCCCCACAATCGCGGCCATATGACCGTAGAAATGCGGTAGTGTTCCGACAATCTAACACACGGATAGCATCCGTCCTGTTTTCCACTGGAGAATCCCATGGCGCTTGAACGCTCCGACGTGGAAAAAATCGCTCATTTGGCCCGTTTGGGTCTCAATGATGCCGATCTCCCACGCACCACCGAAGCCCTTAATAGCATTTTAGGGCTGATTGATCAGATGCAAGCGGTCGACACCCGCGATATCGAGCCTCTGGCCCACCCTCTGGAAGCCAGCCAGCGCCTGCGTGCAGACGTCGTGACTGAAAGCAATCATCGCGAGGCGTATCAGTCCATCGCACCCGCGGTCGAAAACGGCCTCTATCTGGTTCCGAAAGTCATCGAGTAAAGGGAAAGAGCCTGCATGCATCAATTGACTCTGGCCGAGATCGCTCGCGGACTCGCCGATAAAAAGTTCTCCTCCGAGGAGCTGACCAAAACCCTGCTGGCGCGCATCGCGCAGTTGGACCCTCAGCTCAACAGTTTTATCACCCTCACCGAAGACCTTGCTCTGGAGCAGGCCAAGGCCGCCGACGCACGCCGTGCCAACGGTGAAAGTGGAGCCTTGCTGGGTGCACCAATCGGTCACAAAGACCTGTTCTGCACCGTGGGCGTACGCACCAGCTGCGGCTCGAAGATGCTCGACAACTTCAAGGCCCCTTACGACGCCACTGTCGTGTCGAAACTGGCGGCTGCGGGCGCTGTCAGCCTGGGCAAGACCAACATGGACGAATTCGCCATGGGCTCGGCCAACGAGTCGAGCTACTACGGGGCGGTTAAAAACCCGTGGAACCTTGAACATGTGCCTGGCGGTTCGTCGGGTGGCTCGGCCGCCGCTGTTGCCGCCCGTTTGCTACCGGCTGCCACCGGCACCGACACCGGCGGTTCGATCCGCCAGCCGGCTGCGCTGACCAACCTTACCGGCCTGAAACCGACCTACGGTCGTGTTTCGCGCTGGGGCATGATCGCGTACGCCTCCAGCCTCGATCAGGGCGGCCCGCTGGCACGCACCGCCGAAGACTGCGCCATTCTACTCCAGGGCATGGCCGGCTTTGATCCGCAGGATTCCACCAGCATTGACGAACCTGTGCCGGACTACAGCGCCAACCTTAATGGTTCGCTGCAAGGCCTGCGTATCGGTGTGCCGGCCGAGTTCTTCAGTGACGGGCTCGACCCGCGCATTGCCGAACTGATTCACGCCAGCATCAAAGCGCTGGAAAAGCTCGGTGCCGTGATCAAGCCCATCAGCCTGCCTAACATGCAGCACGCCATTCCTGCGTACTACGTGATCGCGCCCGCCGAAGCGTCTTCCAACCTGTCGCGTTTTGACGGCGTGCGTTTCGGCCATCGCTGCGAAGACCCGAAAGACCTCACCGACCTGTACAAGCGTTCACGCGCCGAAGGCTTTGGCCCAGAAGTACAACGCCGGATCCTGGTCGGGGCCTACGCCCTGTCGGCGGGTTACTACGACGCTTACTACCTGCAAGCACAAAAAATCCGTCGCCTGATCAAAAACGACTTCGTAAGTGCCTTCAAGGAAGTTGACATCATCCTCGGCCCGACCACGCCTAACCCGGCCTGGAAAATTGGTGCTAAAAACAGCGACCCGGTTTCCGCTTACCTGGAAGACGTGTACACCATCACCGCCAACCTGGCGGGCCTGCCAGGCCTGTCGATGCCTGCCGGTTTTGTCGACGGCCTGCCCGTTGGCGTGCAGTTGCTTGCACCCTACTTCCAGGAAAGTCGCTTGCTCAACGTCGCGCACCAGTATCAGTTGCACACTGACTGGCACACGCGCACACCTGCCGGCTTCTGAGGAGAAACATATGCAATGGGAAGTTGTGATCGGGCTGGAAATTCACTCCCAGCTCGCCACTCAATCGAAGATTTTCTCCGGTAGCGCGACGACGTTTGGTGCTGAGCCGAACACCCAGGCCAGTCTCGTTGACTTGGGCATGCCGGGTGTTTTGCCAGTACTGAACCAGGAAGCGGTGCGCATGGCCGTGATGTTTGGCCTGGCCGTTGACGCCGAAATCGGCCAGCACAGCGTGTTCGCACGCAAAAACTATTTCTACCCGGACCTGCCGAAGGGTTACCAGATCAGCCAAATGGAGTTGCCGATCGTTGGCAAGGGCTATCTGGACATCACGCTGGAAGACGGCACCGTCAAACGTGTCGGCATTACCCGCGCCCACCTGGAAGAAGATGCGGGCAAAAGCCTGCATGAAGACTTCAGCGGAGCCACTGGCATCGACCTGAACCGCGCCGGTACGCCGCTGCTGGAAATCGTCTCCGAACCGGACATGCGCAGCGCCAAAGAAGCCGTTGCCTACGTGAAGGCGATGCACGCGCTGGTGCGCTACCTGGGTATTTGCGACGGCAACATGGCTGAAGGTTCGCTGCGTTGCGACTGTAACGTGTCGGTGCGCCCGGTCGGCCAGGCCGAGTTCGGCACACGCTGCGAGATCAAGAACGTCAACTCGTTCCGCTTTATCGAGAAGGCGATCAACAGTGAAGTCCAACGCCAGATCGAACTGATCGAAGACGGCGGCAAGGTCATCCAGCAAACGCGCCTGTACGACCCGAACAAAGATGAAACCCGCGCCATGCGCAGCAAGGAAGAAGCCAACGACTACCGTTACTTCCCAGACCCGGACCTGCTACCGGTGGTTATCGAAGATTCGTTTATCGAAGACGTTCGCGCCACCCTGCCGGAACTGCCACCGCAAAAGCGCGAGCGCTTCCAGTCGCAGTTCGGCCTGTCGGCCTACGACGCCAGCGTACTTGCCTCGAGCCGTGAGCAAGCCGACTACTTCGAAAAAGTCGTCAGCATCAGCGGCGACGCCAAACTGGCGGCCAACTGGGTCATGGTTGAATTGGGCAGCCTGCTCAACAAGCAAGGCCTGGACATCGACCAGTCGCCCGTCAGCGCCGAATTGCTCGGTGGGATGTTGCTGCGAATCAAGGACAACACCATCTCCGGCAAAATCGCCAAGGTCGTGTTTGAAGCCATGGCCAATGGCGAAGGCACTGCCGATGACGTCATCGACAAGCAAGGCCTCAAGCAAGTGACCGACAGCGGTGCCATTGAAAAGGTGCTGGATGAAGTACTCGCGGCCAACGCCGAGCAAGTGGAGCAGTACCGCGCGGCAGACGAAGCCAAACGTGGCAAGATGTTCGGCTTCTTCGTAGGTCAGGCGATGAAAGCATCCAAAGGCAAAGCCAACCCGCAACAGGTCAACGAACTGCTGAAAAGCAAGCTCGAAGGCTAAATCGCACACTCACTGCAGGAGCGAGCTTGCTCTCGATCTTTTCAAGATCAAAAGATCGCGAGCACGCTCGCCCCTACAGGCAGGAGTGGCACACAAAGGATTTCCCCATGAAGCGGCTACTCGGCGCTTGCGCCCTGCTCGGCTTGCTCACTGGCTGTGCCAGCCATGACATCGACCCTCGCGGTTATGACAAAACCGGTATCGCCTCTTATTACGGCGCTCGACACCACGGTAAACGTACCGCCAGTGGCGAGCCCTTCGACCAGCACGCCCTTACCGCCGCCCACCGTAGCCTGCCTTTTGGCACACGGGTAAAGGTCACCAACCTCAGCAACTATAAATCCGTCGTGGTTCGCATCAACGATCGTGGCCCCCATACCGGCGGCAGGTTGATTGATCTTTCGCGCCAGGCCGCCCAGCAGTTGGATATGCTGCGCAGCGGCACCGCAAAAGTCCGGATCCAAGGCTTGAGCGATTAATCAAGGAGCCATCGAACTGTGGGGTTGAACGCCTTATCGCCGTGGAACTTGCTGCAACTGCTGGGCGGGCTCGTACTGCTGATCGCAGGGGCCGAACTGTTGGTGCGCGGTGCCGTGCGCATGGCCACTCACCTGAAAGTGCGCCCGCTGTTGATCGGCTTGACGGTCGTCGCCCTGGGCAGCAGCGCCCCTCAAATGACTGTCAGCCTGCAAGCGGCCTTCAATGGCACCCCGGACATTGCCGTTGGCAGCGTGATCGGCAGCAATATTTTCAACATCCTCGTCACCCTCGGGCTCTCGGCATTGATTATCCCCCTGCGCGTGTCGCGCCAACTGGTGCGTCTGGATATCCCTTTAATGATACTGGCCAGCGGCCTTGTATTCGCACTGACGCTGGACAAGACGCTTGATCACCTCGACGGCGTGATTCTGCTGATCGGGCTGGTGATCTACCTGGGCCTGCTGCTGCGCCAGTCACGCCACAGCGGGCATCATCACGTCAGCTCCAATCTGCCTCCCGCGTCATGGCCCTATAACATCCTGTGGGTGCTCTGCGCGCTGGTCATGCTCGGGGTTGCTGGCCGGCTGTTGCTGGACGCGAGCCTGGAGATCGCCATGGAGTTGGGCCTGTCCGAGCGCATCATCGGTTTGACAATCATTGCCATCTGCACCTCACTCCCCCAACTGGCCACCTCCGTGATCGCCGCCTTTCGAGGTCAACGTGAAATTGCCGTGGGTAACGTGATTGGCAGTAACCTTTTCAACCTGCTGGCAGTGCTGGGCATTACCGCGTTGGTGGCCCCCCTGCCGCTGTCAGTGTCGCCCAACGCGCTGGCCTTCGACCTGCCGGTGATGCTGGGCGTAGCAGTGCTGTGCTTACCGGTGTTCTACGCCGGTTACCGCATCACACGCCTGGAAGGTGTGTTGTTTCTAGGGCTGTACCTGGCTTACGGGCTGCATGTTGTATCGTTCACCACGGGCATGCCTCTGGCTGCCAAACTTGAACACTTGATGCTGTTTTATATCTTGCCCGCGCTGCTGGTGTTTGTGCTGTTCACTACTCTGCGTGCCTGGCACCGGCAGCACTGAGGTGTGGCGCGCTAAATCCAGCCGCCCCACTGCAGCACGAAAATCCCGATATTGGTGGTGATCGCCGCCATTAGGGTGGTGATGACGATAATCGATGCGGCTAACTCGTGATTGCCGTTGGCCGCCCTCGCCATGACATAGCTGGCCGCCGCTGTCGGGCTGGCAAAGTACAGAAACAACGTGCCCAACTCCGGCCCGCGAAAACCGTACAGCCACGCCCCCAGTGTCGTGATCAGCGGCAAACTGACCATTTTGACCAGGCTCGCGCTCAGCGCCACACTGCCGCTTTTGCGCAGGCTCGCCAACGACAGCGTTCCACCGATACAGATCAGCGCCAGCGGCAACGTCATGGCAGCCAGGTATTCACCGGAAGCTTCCAGCCAGCCCGGTAGGCCGATCTTGAACACCGCAAACGGTACCGCACCCAGCACACTGATAATCAGCGGGTTCTTGAACACACTTTTGCAGATGCTCCACGGGTCGGACTTGATCACTGGGCTGTAGACCGCCAACACAATGGTCGACAGGGTGTTAAAGAGCAGAATCACCAACCCGGCGAGCACCGCTCCCAACGAAATACCGTAATCGCCATACATGCTGGCAGCCAGCGCCAGGCCGATCACACCGTTATTGCCGCGAAACGCACCCTGCGTGTAGATCCCGCGGTCGTCACGAGGGCACCGCCAGATCGACCACCCCCATGCCAAAGCAAAACTGGCCAGTGTGGCGACCGTAAAGTAGCCAAGCACCTCGGGCTGCATCGCCGCCCGCAAATCCGCATGCAAAATACCCAGAAACAACAACGCGGGCATGGTGACGTTGAATACCAGCGCCGACGCCGTGTGGATAAAATTATCATTGATCCAGCCAACGCGTTTAAGCACCACCCCCATAAAGAGCATGGCAAACACGGGCGCGGTAATCGCGAGGGTCTGAAGAAAGATTGCCAGCATGCAGCACACCCGTAGCGTTCATGAGAGAGCCAAGACACGCCAGAGGCGGGTTTAGAAGCGAGCGGGTCTCGCTTCTAAACAGGCGTGATTACAGGCCTTTTACCGCATAAATGCCAGCAGCATTGCGCCAGTAACCCTTGTAATCCATACCGTAACCAAACACGTAACGGTCCACGCACGGCAGCCCCGTGTAGTGGGCTTTCAAGTCCGGGCTGGCTTTGCGGTCATGGTCCTTGTCAATCAGCACGGCGGTGTACACATTGCGTGCGCCTTCGTGCTGGCAGAAATCGACAATTGCACTCAGCGTATGGCCTTCATCGAGGATGTCATCGATGATCAGCACGTCCCGATCGATAAAGGACACTTCCGGCTTGGCTTTCCAGAACAGGTCACCGCCACTGGTCTGGTTGCGGTAGCGAGTGGCATGCAGGTAAGAAGACTCAAGCGGGAATTTCAGGTGCGTGAGCAGTTTGCCGGCAAAAATCAGGCCGCCGTTCATGACGCAAAAAACCACTGGATTGGTCTCGGCCATAGCGGCCGTGATTTGCGCACCAACACGAGCAATGGCCTCTTCTACTTCAGCTTCGGTGTACAGGCAGTCAGCCTCTCGCATGACTTGACGGATATGCTCGAGATCAGCAGACATGACGCTCTCCAGGGGGGTTGTGCAAGAAAAGCGGGCAAAGGTACGCACCCGCATGGCTCAGATCAAGCATTTATGGACTAACGTGCAGTAATGTTCTGTAGGACATCACCCCGGATTAGATTAATCTAGGCCGCTTTTTTTGCCTGCCCAACCGGAGCTTTTACTATGCCCATCCGTGAGATCCGCCACCCGCTGATCCGTCACAAGCTCGGCCTGATGCGCCGCGCAGACATTAGCACGAAGAACTTCCGCGAGCTCGCTCAGGAAGTCGGCGCGTTACTGACCTATGAAGCCACCAAAGACCTGACCCTTGAAACCTACGAAATAGCAGGTTGGTGCGGTACCGTTCAGGTCGAAAAAATCGCCGGTAAGAAAATTACCGTCGTACCGATTCTGCGTGCTGGCATCGGTATGCTCGAAGGCGTTCTGAGCCTGATCCCGGGGGCGAAAGTGAGCGCTGTCGGGGTTGCCCGCAACGAAGAAACCTTGCAGGCCCATACCTACCTGGAAAAACTGGTCCCGGAAATCAATGAGCGTCTGGCGATGATCATTGACCCGATGCTTGCCACGGGCTCGTCGATGGTCGCCACCATTGACCTGCTGAAAAAAGCGGGCTGCAAAGAAATTCGCGCCATGGTTCTGGTCGCCGCCCCCGAAGGCATTGCCGCCGTTGAGGCCGCTCACCCGGACGTGACCATCTACACAGCCTCGATTGATGAACGCCTGAACGAACATGGCTACATCATCCCGGGCCTGGGCGATGCCGGCGACAAGATCTTCGGCACCAAGCAAAAGGACGCCTGACATGCAGGACGAGTTCAACGACCCGCTCTGGCGTCAGATCCTTTCTGGCGCGCAGATGCTCTTCGTGGCCTTCGGCGCGTTGGTGTTGATGCCTCTGATTACCGGCCTCGACCCTAACGTCGCCTTGTTCACGGCGGGTCTCGGGACTCTGCTGTTCCAGATCGTGACCCGGCGCCAGGTGCCGGTCTTTCTGGCATCGAGCTTTGCCTTTATCACGCCGATCATTCTTGCCAAGGATCAGTTCGGCCTCGCGGCAACGATGGGTGGCGTCATGGCGGCCGGGTTTGTGTACACCTTTCTCGGCTTCGCCGTGAAGATCAAAGGCACCGGTTTTATTGACCGCCTTTTACCCCCCGTGGTGATTGGCCCGGTGATTATCTCGATTGGCCTGGCGATGGCACCGATTGCCGCGCATATGGCAATGGGCCGCGCTGAAGATGGCACCGAACTGGTTCATTACCAGACGGCCATGATGATCTCGATGCCAGCCCTGCTGACCACCTTGATCGTCGCCGTGTTCGGCAAAGGCATTTTCCGCCTGGTACCGATCATTGCGGGCGTGCTGGTAGGTTTCGCGATGGCATTTTACTTTGGGGTGGTCGACACAGCCAAAATCGCGGCAGCCCCTTGGTTCGCACTGCCACACTTCACTGCGCCCGAGTTCAACTGGCAGGCGATTCTGTTTATTGTCCCCGTGGCGCTGGCACCGGCCATTGAACACATCGGTGGCGTGATTGCCGTGGGCAGTGTGACCGGTCGCGATTACCTGAAAAAACCCGGGTTACACCGCACGCTGGTCGGTGACGGCCTTGCCACCACCGCCGCCGGGATGCTCGGTGGCCCACCCAATACCACCTACGCTGAAGTGACTGGCGCGGTGATGCTGACCAAAAATTACAACCCGAAAATCATGACCTGGGCAGCGATCTTCGCGATCAGCCTGGCATTTGTCGGCAAGTTTGGTGCATTGCTGCAAAGCATTCCGGTACCGGTGATGGGCGGGATTTTGTGCCTGCTGTTCGGTTCAATTGCAGCGGTCGGGATGAACACCCTGATACGCCATCAAGTCGACCTGAGCGAAGCCCGCAACCTGGTGATCGTATCGGTAACGCTGGTCTTCGGTATCGGCGGCGTGCTGATCGGCACAGGCATGGGCCCGGAAGACTTCGGCCTCAAAGGCATCGCCCTGTGCGCTATTGTGGCGATTGCACTGAACTTGATCTTGCCGGGCAATGACGGCTGGAAAAACAAGAAAGGTGATGAGCCGATTATCTAAATCGACCTGATCCTGCCTCTATAGGAGCAGCCGGTCGACGCTTGATTGCTCGTGATCTTTAAAAAATCGCGAGCAAGCTCGCTCCTACGCGCGCTTGATCTAAGGGCCCCTTAAATCACGCTGGCGTCACGCAGGTTTTGCGCAGTGGCCAGGCCGATCGCGGCGGGCCCACGAAGCAAGGCCTGTAGGAACGAGCTTGCTCGTGATCTTTTGATCTTTAAAAGATCGCGAGCAATCGAGCGTCAACCGGCGGCTGTTACAACGCCAACGGTGCCCTTTCACAAATCGTATTCAACGCCGCCGCCCACTCCGGGTTGTCGTTGAGACACGGCACCAGCACCAGCTCCTCGCCCCCCGCCTCAATAAACTGCTCGCGCCCGCGATCACCGATCTCTTCCAGCGTTTCGATGCAATCGGCGACAAACGCCGGGCACATCACCAGAATTTTCTTTACACCCTCCTTGGCTAACGCATCCAGACGCGCCTCGGTGTAGGGTTCGATCCATTTCGCGCGACCCAGTCGGGACTGGAAGGCCACCGACCACTTCCCGTCAGGCAACCCCATACGCTGCGCAAACGCTTCGGCCGTACGCAGGCATTGCGCTCTGTAACACGTGGCCAGTACTTGAGGCGTAGCGTTCTGACAGCAGTCAGCATTCTTAAAGCAGTGATTCCCGGTCGGGTCGAGCTTATGCAAGTGGCGCTCGGGCAAACCGTGAAAGCTGAGCAACAGGTGATCGTAATCCTGCTCAAGGTGCGGCCTGGCGCTCTGTACCAAGGCTTCGAGGTATTCGGGTTGATCGTAAAACGGCTGAACGATCGAGAACTGAATGGGCAGTTTTTTAGCCTTGACCACACGTTTGGCTTCTTCAATGACCGTGGTCACGGTGCTGTCCGCAAACTGCGGGTACAGCGGGGCCAGGGTGACCTTTTGAATCCCTTGGGCCGCCAGGCGCGTGAGCATGGTTTCTATCGATGGCTCGCCATAGCGCATCGCCAGTTCCACAGGCCCCTGAACCCATTCCCGGGTCATGGCCTGCTGCAAACGGCGGCTCAGCACCACCAGCGGCGAGCCGTCCTCCCACCAGATCGAGGCATACGCATGGGCTGACTGCTCCGGGCGCTTGACCAAAATCAATGACACCAAAAGACGCCGAACGGGCCACGGCAGGTCAATAACGTACGGGTCCATTAAAAACTGGTTCAAGTAGCTGCGAACATCCGCTACCGAGGTAGACGCCGGTGAACCCAGGTTAACCAGCAACAACGCGTGGTCGGTCATGCAACATCCTATTTCAGAGGCGTGTGGAAAGATCGTTGAGCGCCGCACGCAAATCAGTGAACTGAAAAGTGAAACCGGCAGCCAGCAGCCTCGCAGGCATCGCCCGCTGGCCACCCAGTAAAAGCTGTGACATTTCACCCAGGCCGGCGCGCAAAGCAAACGCCGGCAAGGGCATAAACGTAGGACGGTGCAGCACACGCCCCAATGTTTTAGCAAACTCGGCATTGCGCACCGGCTGGGGCGCGCACGCATTATAAGGACCCGTTGCAGCATTCTCATGCATAAGAAAATCAATCAGAGCGATGTGATCATGGATGTGAATCCACGGCATCCATTGCCGACCATTTCCGATTGGCCCGCCCAATGCCAGCTTAAAGGGCAGCAACAACCGCGACAAAAAGCCGCCCTCAGACGCCAACACCAGCCCCGTGCGAATCAGCACCACGCGAATTCCCACCCCTTGGGCACGCTGCGCCGCCTCTTCCCACGCGATGCACAAGTGGCTGGCGAAATCGTCATTCACCGGCGGTGAATCTTCTGTGAGCTCACGCTCACCCCCATCGCCATACCAGCCGACAGCCGAGCCTGAAATCAGCACTGACGGTTTTTGCTCACGGCTTTCAAGCCAGGCCACCAGTGTTTCTGTCAGCGTAATCCGGCTACTCCACAGCAATAATTTGCGCTTACGCGTCCAGGGCCGGTCCGCAATAGGTGCGCCGGCCAGGTTGATGACAGCATCGACCGGCTCCTCGCCCAACGCTTCAAGCGTACCGATACCCCTGACCCCCACACCACACACGTCAGCAACTCGTTCAGGACTGCGGCTCCACACACTCAGGCGGTGACCTTGTGCCAGCCAGTGACGGCAGAGTTGGCGGCCAATTAAACCGGTGCCGCCGGTCAGCAATATGTGCATGAGTGGGTCCTCGCTGGGAGTGTTATCGGTGGCCCTGGTCTATTTTTAACGAACGACTCAGTTTAATTGAGCCGTGGAGCATCTGAAGAATAGGCCAGACCGAGCCCCCTTGGCGCACTAAAACTTATACTAAAAAAAAACTTTGTACAGGAATTAGCTAGGACGTAGTCTGTGCAAAAACGTTGAGGCCATTATGACAGTACCTATCGCGATCATCGGAGCCGGCATCGCCGGGCTTTCAGCCGCCCGAGCACTCAATTTGGCCGGGTATTCGGTAAAACTGTTTGACAAGAGCCGTGGCAGCGGCGGGCGCATGTCCAGCAAGCGCAGCGAAGCCGGCGCACTGGATTTGGGCGCGCAGTACTTTACGGCCCGCGACCGGCACTTTGTTGAAGAGGTCAAGCGATGGCAGGTCAACGGCTGGGTCGCTGAATGGGAGCCCCACCTCTACAACCACAAGGACGGGCATTTGACGCCTTCGCCGGACGAGCAGACCCGCTGGGTCGGCACCCCCCGCATGAGTTCAATTACCCGCGGCTTATTGGAACAACCCACGGCCGAGTTTTCGTGCCGGATCACTGACCTGATACAGGGTAAAAATCACTGGTTCCTGCAAGACACCGAAGGCAAGGATCACGGCCCCTTCAGCCATGTCATTGTCGCCACCCCCGCCCCTCAGGCCGTCCCTCTGCTGGCCAGCGCACCGAAACTGGCAAGCGCTGCCGCCAGCGTCAAAATGGAACCGACCTGGGCCGTCGCACTGGCCTTTGAAGCGGCCCTCAAGACCCCGATGGAGGGCTGCTTTGTACAAGACAGTCCATTGGACTGGCTAGCCCGTAATCGCAGCAAACCGGGGCGTGACACCTCACCCGACACCTGGGTGCTGCATGCCACCAGCACCTGGAGCAAACAAAACCTCGACTTGCCCAAACACGCCGTGATCGAGCAACTGCATGGCGCATTCGCCGAACTGATGCACTTTCCTACCCCCGCGCCGATTTTCAGCCTCGCACACCGCTGGCTTTACGCCCGCCCGGCCAGCGCCCACGACTGGGGAGCCTTGGCCGATGCTGACCTGGGCCTGTACGCGTGCGGTGACTGGTGCATGTCCGGTCGTGTCGAAGGTGCCTGGCTGAGCGGTCAAGAAGCCGCCCGCCGGCTGATCGAACACCTTTCGTGACCCGCCAGGCCAAAGTGAACCGAGAAGCCGCTCACCGATTACTTGTACAAGATATTTGACTTGTACAAGTACAGGCTTATGATGAACCCACGTTGTACATCAAACCAAAGATGTACAAGTTTATTGGGAGGTTCATCTTATGGCCTGCAACGCCTCAGTACACCACAAACCTAAAATCGCCATCAGCGCTTGCCTGATGGGCGCAGAAGTCCGTTTCAACGGTGGGCATAAAGAGTCGCGTTTGTGCAGCCAGGCCCTGAGTGAATATTTCGAATTTGTACCGCTGTGCCCGGAAGTTGCTATCGGCCTAGGCATTCCTCGCCAGCCCATCCGATTAGTCGGCGACCCTGCCCACCCCCAAGCCGTGGGCAGTGTCGACAGCTCGCTGAATGTCAGCCAACCCCTGCAGGCTTACGGGGTAGAAATGGCGGCTGAGCACACTGACATTTGCGGCTACATCTTTATGCAAAAATCTCCGTCTTGCGGCCTTGAGCGGGTCAAGGTGTATCAGGACGGTGGCCGTCCGGCCGAACTGAGCGGGCGCGGGATTTATGCTCAAGCATTCTGCGCGGCACACCCTGACCTGCCGGTAGAAGAGGATGGACGACTGAATGACCCAGTACTGCGCGAGAACTTTTTGACTCGGGTTTACGCCTACAGCGCTTGGCAAGCCTTGCTCAAGGAAGGAGTCAGTCGCCGCTCAATCACAGAATTTCACGCCCGCTACAAGTATCAATTGATGGCCCATAGTCCAGCCCACTACAAATCGCTGGGGCACCTGCTGGGTAATCTGGGAAAAACCGACCCGACCCACATCGCCCCGCACTACTTCAGTGAACTGATGAAAGCGCTGAAAAAATGCGCGACACGCAGTACCCACAGCAATGTGCTGCAGCATTTAAGCGGCTACCTGAAACAAGCCATCGACACCGACGATAAACAGGAAATGCAGCAGTTGATTGGCCAGTACCAAAACGGCATTGTGCCGCTCGTAGTACCGATGACACTGCTTAAGCATCATTTCCGCCTACACCCCAACCCTTACATTGCGCGCCAGGTTTACCTGCAGCCGCATCCGGAAAAACTCAGCCTGCGTAACGCGATCTGAACCTGAGTAAAGAGCTTTAAATGACAAGTACTCCAGACCCGGACTACAACCAAGCACTGGCCCAAGGCTGGCTGCCCATTCGTGACGTCGCCCGCATCACAGGGGTCAACGCTGTGACACTGCGAGCCTGGGAGCGGCGCTATGGCCTGATCGTGCCTCACCGTACCGCCAAAGGTCACCGTCTGTTCTCAGAAGAACATGTACAGCGCATCCAGCAGATTCTGACCTGGCTCAATCGAGGCGTTTCGGTTAGCCAGATCAAGCCACTGCTCGACACCGCCGACACCACGCCGGAACCCGCAGGTAACGACTGGCAAACATGGCGTCATACCCTAAAGCAGGCGATCAGTGAGTTAAACGAGCGCCGGCTGGATGACAGTTTCAATCAGATCATGTCGCTTTACCCCACCCGCACCCTATGCGAACACCTGCTGATCCCGCTCTTGAATGAGTTGGAGCAACGCTGGCAAGGCCAATTTGGAGCCCAACTGGAGCGTGTGTTTTTTAACTCCTGGTTGCGCAGCAAGTTGGGCGCGCGCATTTACCACAACAATCGTTCACTCAGCGGTGCGCCGATCCTGTTGATCAATCACAGCGACCAGCCTTTCGAGGCGCACCTGTGGCTCACCGCCCTGTTAGTGAGCAGCAGCCACTGCCCGATTGAAGTGTTCGATGCGCCGCTGCCTAACGGTGAACTGGCCCTGGCTATCGAACGGCTCAAGGCACGTGCCGTGGTGCTCTATTCAAGCAAACCCATGAACCTGCACCTGTTCCCAAAACTGCTGGGGGGCATTGAATGCCCCATCGTGATTGCAGGCCCCGCCGTACAGATCCACCAAGCCGAACTGTCCGCCAGCGCATCGGCACTGCCCGGCTTGTTGCTTGCCCATGACCCGCTCCAGGCCCATCAACATCTCAGCCAGCTCAGGCTTTTCTAGCCCCAAGGAACTGATATGCAACTGATATGGTTGCGCAACGACTTGCGCCACTGCGACAACACCGCCCTTAGCGTAGCCGCGCAACGGGGCCCGGCCGTGGCCGTTTACCTGATAAGCCCTGAGCAATGGCTGATGCATGACGATGCACCGTGCAAGGTCGACTTTTGGCTACGCAACCTGCGCACCCTTAGCAATAGCTTGCAGCAACTGAATATCCCGCTGCTGATCCGCACTATTTCCACGTGGGACACAGCACCCGGCGCACTTATTGAGCTGTGTCAGCAGCACGGCGTCCAGGCCGTTCATGTCAATGATGAGTACGGCATCAACGAAACCCGGCGCGACGAAGCCGTCGCCCAGGCGCTGGAGGCTCAAGGGATTGGCTTTCACCGCCACCTCGATCAGCTACTGTTTCAGCCAGGCAGCATCCTTACGCAATCAGGCTCCTACTTTCAGGTGTTCAGTCAGTTCCGCAAGATCTGCTACAACCGTCTGCACATGAGCCTGCCACACCTGGTTGCCAGCCCCTCGGCTCAGGCACCTGTGCCCATCACACCAGATACCATTCCCGAGTCTGTGGCAGGTTTCGCAACGCCCAGTGAAACCTTGCGAGCGCTGTGGCCTGCCGGCGAAGACGAGGCACGCCAGCGTCTGGCGAATTTTGCCGATGAGCGCATCCACTATTATCAGGACCAGCGCGATCTGCCCGCCCAGCCCGGCACCAGTCAGCTTTCAACCTACCTGGCGGCGGGCGTCATCTCTCCACGCCAATGCTTGCATGCCGCGCTGTCAGCCAATAACGGCGAATTTGAAAGCGGCAGCCCTGGCGTGTTCACTTGGGTGACCGAACTGCTCTGGCGCGAATTCTACAAACACATTTTGGTGGGGTACCCACGGGTTTCGCGCCACCGCGCCTTCCGTGTCGAAACCGAATATTTGCCTTGGCGTAACGCCCCCGATGAGCTCAATGCCTGGAAAGAAGGCCGCACGGGCATCCCGATCATTGATGCAGCCATTCGCCAACTCCTCGAAACCGGCTGGATGCACAACCGCCTGCGAATGGTGGTTGCCATGTTCCTGACCAAAAACCTGCTGATTGATTGGCGCGAAGGCGAGCGCTTCTTTATGCAGCACCTGATTGATGGCGACTTGGCCGCCAACAACGGCGGTTGGCAATGGAGTTCCTCCACCGGAACCGACTCAGTGCCGTATTTCAGAATCTTCAACCCGTTAAGCCAGTCCGAACGCTTCGATCCCGAAGGCCGTTTTATCAAGCACTGGCTGCCTGAGCTCGCCAACCTGAACAAAAAAGAAGTTCACAACCCCGCCTCTGCAGGGGGTTTGTTTGGCGTCGCGGACTACCCCCCCCCAATCGTCGACCTGAAAAAAAGCCGCGAACGAGCGCTTAGCGCCTTCAAAAACCTGCCGTCGCGGCAATTACTGCACGTGGGCTGACAGACACCGGTCAGCACAGTCACACCTGGGCGCTGCGCTGCCTTACACTGCGCGCCTATGACGAACATCCCGCTGACTGAAATAACCGAACCCGCCGTCACGTGTGCCACGTGTGCGGCGTGCTGCTGCCAATTGGAAGTGATGCTGATCACCGACACTGGGGTGCCCGAGCGCTTTATTGCCGAGGACAACTGGGGCGGTGAAGTGATGTTGCGCCTGGATGATGGCTGGTGCGCCGCGCTGGACCGCAACACCATGATGTGCACCATCTACGAAAAGCGGCCGCTGATTTGCCGCGAATTTGAGATGGGCGACGTGGATTGCCTCAACGAACGTCAAGGCATCGCAACAGCGTATCGCTGATCCCTCAGCGGTTTTATAACGGCATCGTGTAATGCACTGCGTAGCTTTCCACGCCGTCATTGGTGGACGATATTCCAGCGTTGGAATAATGCGTCGCGCGAATGCCGACCTCATGACCTCCCGGAAAACGCACACCAAAACCGATACGGTCTTCAAACTGGAAAGCCGTCCCCAACCGGTTGCGTTCAACTTCCGTGTGGGAAAACAACGCGACGCCGATCCCTGCTTCGACATAAGGCCTAATGGTTTCACCGGCAAACTCGTACACCAAAACCGGAGAGAACGACAAACTGCTACTGGCAGAGGATTTATCACCTTCCCAATACGTGTAAGCCCCGTCCCAATAACCGGTAAGACGCCCCACACTGCTTTGCAGCCAGCTTTTATCCCAATCGGACTTCAAACCGAGTCGATAGGTCATCGTCGATTCGCTGGTATGCCCCACCCCAAACTCTAGTCCTGCCGCTTGCGCCGTATAGCTGTGCCCCAGTGCCGCAGCTGCACAAGCCGCCCAAATAAACAGTCGCTTCATCAGAAAATCCTTTTTTCATATGCCCAGATCATTGTTATGGACGTCATCAGGCAGGCAATGTGAAACCGGTGTCCGTTTTTTTTACAGATCGAAGCTTCGCACAACACCAGATTTATTCCACAGCACAGGTAGGATTTTTCTAAAATTATCAGGTGAGGCACTGGTCCAGAACTGTGTGTCACGGGGTGGCCCCGCCGCTAACACGTCACGTTCAGCCAGCAAGCGCTGGAGTTGGCGGGCCACGGCGGCACCGGTGTCGATCAGGATGATCGAGGGGGGAAGCATGTGTTGCAGAAGCGGTTTGAGGAAGGGGTAATGCGTGCAGCCCAGAATAATCGTGTCACACCCCGCGACCAGCAGCGGTTCCACATAGCCACGCAACAACGTATGTAGCGTGTGGCTGTGCAAGTCACCGGTTTCGATCAGTTCCACCAGCCCGGGACACGGCTGAGTGATCACCCGGACATCACTGGCAAACCGATCGAGCAAGGCTGCAAATTTGGCGCTTTGTAATGTCCCGGTGGTTGCCAGCACACCGACCACACCACTGCGAGTTGCCGCGGCGGCAGGTTTGACGGCGGGCTCCATGCCAACGATCGGCCAATCCGGGTAACGTTGGCGCAGATCTGCCACACCCGCCACGGTGGCCGTATTACAGGCCAGTACAAAAGCCTTGGCACCCTGGCGTTGAAAGAACTCAGCCATGACCGCGCAGCGCTCACGGATAAACGCGGGGCTTTTTTCGCCATAGGGAATATGCCCACAGTCGCCGACGTACAACAGTGACTCACGGGGCAGCAATTGGCTGATTTCCTCAAGCACCGACAAACCGCCAACGCCGGAGTCAAACACCCCAATGGGCGCGTCACTCATGGGCTGAACCGCACACGCGGCAGCCCGGGTCTCGCTTGACCCGCAGCTCGCGAAACCGCGTACCCAGCGCATCAATCAATAACAGGCGCCCCACCAGCGGCTCGCCAAAACCGGCGAGCAACTTGAGCGCCTCAAGGGCCTGCAGGCTGCCGACCACACCGACCAGCGGGCCAACCACACCGGCTTCACTGCAAGTCAGATCATCATCGCTGCCATGCCCGTATAAGCAGTGGTAGCAAGGGCTGGCCGGCTGACGAAAATCAAAGACTGACAACTGCCCCTCAAGCCGAATGGCTGCACCACTGATCAGCGGTATGCGCGCCGCAACGCAGGCCTGATTGATCGCTTCGCGGGTGCCGAAGTTGTCACAGCAATCAAGCACCAGATCGACGGCAGCAACAACCCCGCCCAGCGAATCCGCGTCCAGCGCCGAGCGATGGGCGACCAGCCGGACTTCTGGGTTAATCAGCCGCATGCGGCGCACGGCAGAATCGATTTTGCTCTCGCCGACGCTGGCCGTGTCATGGATGATCTGGCGCTGCAGATTGGTAAGGTCCACGGTATCGAAATCGGCCACATGAATCTCGCCCACGCCAGCGGCAGCCAGGTACATCGCCACCGGCGCACCCAGCCCGCCCAGACCAACGATCAGCACACGGCTGTTTTTCAGCTTTAACTGACCGTCGATGTCGACCTGTTGCAACAGAATCTGTCGGCTATAGCGCAGCAGTTCCTGATCACTCAGCACGGCAGGCGTCCCAACGTAATGCGCTCGTGAAGGCCCAGGTCCTTGCGGCTTTCAACCTGTTCAAAACCCGCGCTCAGCAGTAAATCCTGCACAGCGGCAGCTTGGTCGTAGCCATGTTCAAGCATTAATTGGCCACCCGCTTTAAGGTGTTGCGGGGCGGCCGCAATGATCCACCGAATGTCATCCAGCCCATCAACACCGGCGACCAACGCACTCTCAGGCTCAAAACGCACATCACCTTCGCTCAGGTGAATATCGTCGGCAGCAATATAAGGCGGGTTGCTGATAATCAAATCAAAACGCTGATTGCTCAGGGCGCTGAACCAGTAGCTATTGAGCACGGTGACGTTCTCAAGGCCCAGACGCTGGCAATTGCGTTCTGCCAGCGTCACAGCCTCCGGCACACGATCAACCGCAGTCACTTGCCAGACCGGCCGTTCACTGGCCAAGGCCAAGGCAATGGCTCCGCTGCCCGTACCCAAATCCAGCACACTGACCGGTGTCGCCGGCAGCAACTCCAGGGCCGTCTCAACCAACAACTCGGTATCCGGGCGCGGAATCAGGGTGTGCGGGGCCACTTCCAGGTCCAGGTTCCAGAACCCTTGTTGGCCCAAAATGTAGGCCACCGGTTCGCCGGAACGTCGACGCTGCAGGTAATGGTCGAACGTCAGCGCGGCTTCGCTGCTGACAATCTTCTCGGGCCATGTGTGCAGGTAGCTGCGCGATTTGCCCAAGGCAGCTGCCAACAAAAGCTCCGCATCCAGGCGCGCTGTGGGCGAGTCGGGCAATTGGGCTGCGCGTAACAAACTGGCAATGATGGTCATTTATTCACCCAAGGCAGTCAGCTGGTCAGCCTGATACTCCGCCAACAACGGCTCAATCACGGCTTCAACACCACCTGCCAGCACTTCATCCAATGAATACAAGGTGAGGTTGACGCGATGATCGGTCACTCGTCCTTGCGCAAAGTTGTAGGTCCGTATGCGTTCGGAGCGATCCCCCGAGCCCACCAGCAATTTACGTTCGCTGGCAATCGCGTTCGCCGCAGCACTGGTTTGCTGATCATTCAATTTAGCCGAAAGCCAGGACATCGCTCTCGCCCGATTTTTATGCTGGGAACGCTCTTCCTGACACTCCACCACAATGCCCGTGGGCAAGTGCGTGATGCGAATCGCCGAATCCGTTTTGTTGACGTGCTGCCCACCCGCTCCCGAGGAACGGTAGGTATCAACCCGTAAATCCGCCGGATTGATTTCAATGGCTTCCTGCTCGTCCGGCTCAGGCAAGACCGCCACGGTGCACGCAGAAGTATGGATCCGCCCCTGGGATTCAGTGGCAGGAACGCGCTGTACGCGGTGTACGCCCGACTCGAACTTCAACTTGCCGTACACGTTATCGCCTTCAACGCGGGCGATGACTTCTTTAAAGCCACCGTGCTCACCGATGTTTTCCGACAGGATTTCGAGCCTCCAGCCACGGCGCTCCGCATAACGCGAGTACATGCGAAACAGGTCACCGGCAAAAATGGCCGCTTCATCGCCCCCCGTCCCCGCCCGAATTTCGAGGAAGACGTTTCGCCCGTCGTTGGGGTCCTTGGGCAACAGCATGCGTTGCAAGTCACCTTCGAGTTCGATCAGGCGATCTTTCGCCTCGCGAACCTCTTCCACCGCCATTTCACGCATGTCGGGGTCACTGTCCTTGAGCAGGGCTTGCGCGCCTTCAAGGTCAGCCTGAACCTTAAGCCATTGCCCATACGCCGCTACAATGGGCTCAACTTCGGCGTACTCCTTGGAGTACGCGCGGAATTTGGTTTGATCGGAAATGACTTCGCCATCGCCAAGCAATGCGGTCAGTTCTTCAAAACGGTCCTGGAGGATGTCCAGCTTATTAAGCAGTGACGCTTTCATTTACGATTTCTTATCCGCAGAGCTATCCGATGAGCCCTCACCGAGGGCAAAAAGTTCTTGGGCCATGGCCAGCGCATCGAGGCGGCCTTCGGCGGAAAGCTTTTTCAACTGCACACTGGGTGCGTGCAGCAATTTATTAGTCAAACCGCGAGCCAGTTGCACCAATACATCTTCAGGGTTGCTGCCGTTGGCGAGCATACGTTGGGCCTTTTGCAACTCTTCGTCACGCAGGCGTTCGCTCTGTTGACGGTAGGCTTTAAGCACATCGACTGCCGCCAATTCACGCAAACGCACCATGAATTCTTCAGCGCCAATTGTCACCAGCTCTTCCGCAGCCTGAGCCGCGCCCTGGCGACTTTTGAGGTTTTCGGCCACCACTTCGTGCAGGTCGTCGACGGTATAAAGGTAAACGTCGTCCAGGTCGCCAACTTCCGGCTCGATATCCCGGGGAACAGCGATATCCACCATGAAAATGGGTTTGTGCTTGCGCAGCTTCAGGGCACTCTCGACCGCCCCCTTGCCCAAAATTGGCAACTGACTGGCCGTCGAGCTGATGACGATATCGCTGTGCACCAGTTCCTGCGGGATGTCCGACAACAACACGGCGTGCGCACCAAACTCTTCGGCCAAAATGCTCGCGCGCTCCAAGGTCCGATTGGCAACCACAATGCGCTTGACGCCCAAGTCATGCAGATGACGGGCAACCAGGGTAATGGTCTCACCCGCACCGATCAGCAGCGCCTGGCTGCGCTGCAAGTCACTGAAAATCTGCTTGGCCAGGCTCACGGCCGCAAAGGCCACCGACACAGGGTTCTCACCGATTGCCGTGTCGGTGCGCACCTGCTTGGCCGAATTGAACGTGGCCTGAAACAAACGACCCAACAACGGCCCGACCGTGCCCGCCTCACGCGCCACGGCGTAGGCCGACTTCATCTGGCCGAGGATTTGCGGCTCGCCCAATACCAGCGAATCCAGCCCCGCGGCCACACGCATCATGTGACGAACGGCAGCGTCATCGGCATGGATATAGGCACACGCGCGCAACTCATCGAGGCTAAGGCTGTGGTAATCAGCGAGCCATTTCAGCACATCGTCAGCCGAAAGGTGGTCCTGTTCGACGTACAGTTCGCTGCGATTACAGGTGGAGAGGATCGCAGCTTCGCGGCTGTCGGTGAGGCGGCAGAGCTGCTGCAAGGCCTCAACCAACTGCTCTGGAGTAAAAGCCACGCGCTCGCGGACGTCTACTGAGGCAGTCTTGTGGTTAATACCAAGTGCGAGGAAGGCCATTCAAAATCGCTGATGATGACGGGAAGCCGGCAATTGTCCTACTTCGACCGGGTGAGAACAACCATTGCTGACTATTGTCTCTATAGTTAACCCCAGTTATCCCACTTCGGCTGGCTCTGATATCGATAGTCGCACCTGCTAGGGTTTGCGCTGTCGCATGTGTCATGATGCCCCGACCGCAGGTAAGTCGCCCTTCTCTTATATGAATAGATCCTCCGCGTTGCTCCTCGCCCTCGTCGTCCTCAGTGGTTGCCAGCACCTGGCCCCCACGTCGCCGGATGATTCATCGGCCTCTGAAGACGTCTCATCCGTCCCGCAAACACCAACGGTTTATGGCTCATTCAGCCAAGACACGCTCTTTAGCCTGTTGAGCGCCGAACTGGCCGGCCAGCGCAATCGCCTGGATATCGCGCTGGACAACTACGTGACCCAAGCGATCAATACGCAGGATCCGGGCATTGCCGAGCGCGCCTTTCGTATCGCCGAATACTTGGGGGCCGACCAGGCCGCGCTGGACACATCGCTGATTTGGGCCAAAAACGCTCCAGACGAGCTTGATGCGCAACGCTCAGCGGCGATCCAACTGGCCCGCAATGGCCGTTACGACGATGCCATGATCTACATGGAAAAAGTCTTGCAAGCCAAGGGTGATACCCACTTTGACTTCCTCGCCTTGTCGGCGATCGAGACGGACGCTGACACTCGCACCGGCCTGCAAAAAAACTTCGATCGCCTGCTGGTCAAGCACCCGGGCAACGATCAGTTGATTTTCGGCAAGGCGCTGTTGATGCAACAGGACGGCGACGCTGAAGGCGCACTCAAACTGCTGGAGAAGAACCCGCCCCATGATGGCGAAGTAGCACCCGTGCTGCTTCGGGCGCGCTTGCTGCAAAGCCTTGATCGCGGCAATGAAGCCCTGCCATTACTGAAGAAAAGCATTCGCCAATACCCTGACGACAAACGGCTTGGGTTGACCTATGCACGCACGCTGATCGAACAGAACCGTATGGCCGAGGCAAAAGTGCAATTCGCCAGCCTGGTCCAGCAATACCCGGAAGATGACGAACTGCGGTTCTCCCTGGCACTGGTCTGCCTCGACGGCAAGGCATGGGACGAGGCCGAAGGCTACTTGAATGAACTGATTGAACGCGACAGCCACGTTGACTCAGCGCACTTGAATCTGGGGCGTATCGCCGAAGAGCGCAATGACCCTCAGGGAGCCTTGATCGAATATGCCCTCGTGGGTCCTGGCAATGACTATTTGCCTGCTCAACTGCGCCAAGCTGACATTCTGATCAACCACGGCCGGGGCGCTGAAGCGTCGAAAAAACTGGAAGCGGCGCGAGATGCACAGCCTGACTACGCCATTCAGTTGTACTTGATCGAAGCTGAAACCCTGGCCGCGAACAATCAGACCGATCGCGCATGGAGCGTCCTGCAGCAAGCACTGAAACAATACCCCGATGATCTGAACCTGCTGTATTCGCGCGCCATGTTGGCCGAGAAACGTAACGACCTTGATCAAATGGAGCGTGATTTGCGCGCCATCATCCAGCGCGAGCCGGACAATGCGATGGCCTTGAATGCCTTGGGCTACACACTGGCGGACCGAACCACCCGCTACGCTGAAGCCAATGTACTGATCCAGCAGGCTTACGACCTGAACCCACAAGATCCCGCCGTGCTCGACAGCCTGGGGTGGGTGAATTTCCGCCTCGGCAACCTCGATGAGGCCGAACGCCTTCTGCGCCAGGCGCTGGACCGCTTCCCGGATGAAGAAGTGGCCGCTCACCTGGGTGAAGTCCTGTGGGCCAATGGCAAGCAGCGTGAAGCCAAACAAGTCTGGGCCAGATTCCTTAAAGAAAACCCCGACAGCCCACTTCTGCGCAAGACCGTTTTGCGCCTGACCGGATCCGAGACTCTTTAAATCATGCTTTTTCGCCCCTTGCGTCACTTTATCGCCTTCAGCCTGATCGCTCTGCTCGCCGGTTGTGCGGGCTTTGGTGCTCGAGAATCGGTCGAAGGCCACGGCAGCCAAGCCTTGTGGTCGCAACACAAACAGCAACTGAGCCAACTCGACGGCTGGCAAATAAACGGCAAAGTAGGCATTCGAGCCCCTAAAGACTCAGGGAGCGCCACGCTGTTCTGGTTACAGCGCCAGGATTATTACGATATTCGCCTCTCGGGCCCGCTGGGGCGCGGGGCCGCCCGCCTGACCGGCCGGCCGGGAAACGTCAGCCTTGAAATTGCCAACCAGGGCCGCTATGAAGCGCAGAGCCCCGAAGAGCTGCTGGGCGAGCAACTGGGCTGGCGCTTGCCGGTTTCTCACCTGGTCTGGTGGGTTCGCGGCCTGCCCGCGCCAGGCAGCAAAAGCCGGGTGACACTCAATGCCGACAGCCGTTTGGCCAGCCTGGAGCAAGACGGTTGGAACATTGAATACTTAAGTTACGTTGAGCAAAACGGCTTTTGGCTGCCCGAGCGAATCAAACTGCACGGCGCGGACCTGGACGTGACACTCGTCGTAAAAGATTGGCAACCCCGTCAGTTGGGACAATGACATGCAAAAAGATGCACTGGTGCTGCCCTCCCCGGCAAAATTGAATTTGATGCTGCACATCTTGGGCCGTCGCGAAGATGGTTATCACGAACTGCAAACCTTGTTTCAATTTCTCGACTACGGCGATGAAATGACGTTTTCGCTACGTGATGACGGAAAAATCTGTCTGCACACGCCCTTTGCGGGCGTGCCCCACGATCAAAACCTGATCGTTAAGGCGGCAAAAAAACTCCAGGCCGAGTCAGGCTGCACACGGGGTATCGATATCCAGATCAAAAAGATCTTGCCCATGGGCGGCGGAATCGGGGGCGGCAGTTCAAACGCGGCCACCACCTTGCTGGGGCTTAATCACCTTTGGCAATTGGACTGGAACGAAGATCGCCTTGCGCAGTTGGGCCTGAGCCTGGGTGCCGACGTTCCAGTTTTTGTCCGCGGCCGCGCCGCTTTCGCCGAGGGCGTGGGCGAAATCCTGTCCCCTGAATTCCCTGAAGAACCTTGGTACGTGGTTCTTGTTCCGCAAGTCGCTGTAAGTACAGCAGAAATATTTTCGCATCCTTTGTTGACACGCAACTCTTTGCCCATTAAAGTGCGCCCCGTTCCCAAGGGAAACAGCCGAAACGACTGCGAAGCAGTAGTAACGGAGCTTTACCCAGAGGTACGTAAAGCTTTGAATTTGCTAGGTAAATACACTGAAGCAAAGTTGACTGGAACTGGAAGTTGTATATTTGGGGCCTTCCCAAACGAAGCAAGTGCTGATAAAGTGCTGCACCTTCTGACAGAGACCCTTACAGGGTTTGTAGCCAAAGGCAGTAACATTTCGATGTTGCACCGAAAGCTAAATCTCCTGAAGAAGGAAACGGGTACACGGTACTCGTAGCAACAGATACAGGGGCGTCGCCAAGCGGTAAGGCAGCAGGTTTTGATCCTGCCATGCGTTGGTTCGAATCCAGCCGCCCCTGCCATTTCTTATACTCATCCAGGTTACCCTCAGCCTTCAGGTACTGCGCGTGTCCAAGATGATGGTCTTTACGGGGAACGCTAACCCCGATCTGGCTCGGCGTGTCGTACGTCAGCTGCATATCCCTCTCGGTGACATTTCTGTCGGCAAGTTTTCCGACGGCGAAATTACCGCTGAGATCAATGAAAATGTTCGCGGTAAAGACGTTTTCATTATTCAGCCGACGTGTGCTCCGACCAACGATAACCTGATGGAACTCGTCGTGATGGCTGATGCCTTCCGCCGCTCCTCAGCAACTCGTATTACTGCTGTTATTCCTTACTTTGGTTATGCCCGTCAGGATCGCCGTCCGCGTTCCGCACGTGTGGCTATCAGCGCAAAAGTTGTTGCTGACATGCTTACCGTAGTTGGCATCGACCGTGTTCTCACGGTTGACTTGCATGCTGACCAGATTCAGGGTTTCTTCGATATTCCTGTAGATAACATCTACGGCTCCCCGGTTTTGGTGGATGACATCGAAGATCAGCGCTTTGAGAACCTTATGATTGTGTCCCCGGATATCGGTGGCGTCGTGCGTGCACGTGCTGTTGCCAAATCCTTGGGCGTCGATCTGGGTATCATCGACAAACGCCGTGAGAAAGCCAATCACTCGGAAGTGATGCATATCATTGGTGATGTCGAAGGGCGTACCTGTATTTTGGTTGATGACATGGTCGATACCGCCGGCACACTGTGCCACGCGGCAAAAGCCTTGAAAGAGCATGGCGCATCCAAAGTGTTCGCCTACTGCACACACCCTGTGCTGTCGGGTCGGGCAATCGAGAATATCGAAAACTCCCTGCTGGATGAGCTGGTGGTGACTAACACCATTCCGCTGTCCGCTGCTGCTCAAGCCTGCACGCGTATCCGTCAACTGGATATCGCGCCGGTTGTCGCTGAAGCGATGCGTCGCATCAGCAACGAAGAATCGATCAGCGCGATGTTCCGATAAGGGCTTTGCCCTTCTTGAACATCCCGTTGACGAAAAGCGCCCCGCCCCAACAGCCTGTTGGGGCGGGGCTTTTTTGCCCATACCGCCCATAGCGCTGGTCGCAAACGCTAGGTCTGGTATGGATATTTTGGAGATACAACATGAACGATTTTACTCTGAATGCTGAAGCGCGTTCCGACCTGGGGAAAGGTGCGAGCCGCCGCCTGCGTCGTCTCGCAAGCCTGGTTCCAGCTGTAGTTTACGGTGGCGAAAAAGCCCCTGAATCCATCAGCCTGCTGGCTAAAGAAATTGCCAAACTGCTCGAAAACGAAGCTGCCTACAGCCACGTTATCGAACTGACCGTTGGCGGCACCAAGCAAAACGTAATCATCAAAGCGCTGCAACGTCACCCGGCCAAAGGCCACGTGATGCACGCTGACTTCGTTCGCGTTGTTGCTGGTCAAAAGCTGACTGCAGTCGTTCCGGTTCACTTCGTGGGTGAAGCGGCTCCGATCAAGAAAGGCGGCGAGATCTCGCACGTTGTTGCTGAAATCGAAGTGTCCTGCCTGCCAAAAGATCTGCCTGAATTCATCGAAGTTGATCTGGCTAACGCCGAGATCGGCGCGATCATTCACCTGTCTGACATCACCGCCCCTAAAGGCGTTGAGTTTGTAGCCCTGGCTCACGGTAACGACCTGGCAGTTGCCAACGTTCACGCGCCACGCGTTGCACCAGAAGCAGAGTAATTCATTACTCTGTGGTAGGAGTGTTGAGAGACATCGCGAGCTAACACGCAGCGAGTAAAGCGGACAAGATCGCGAAGTTTATTCATGTAAACCCGCTTTCTTGTACGATTTCGCCGCTCATTGCCAGCAGCGATGTTATCCATAACTCCAAAGAAGGGCCCTTGTTGTGACCGCCATAAAACTGATCGTTGGCTTGGGAAATCCAGGCACCGAATACGAACAGACCCGGCATAACGCAGGGGCCCTTTTTGTTGAACGTCTCGCGTCTGCAAATGGGGTAAACCTTGTTGCTGACCGCAAATATTTTGGCCTGACCGGGCGCTTCAGCCACCAAGGTCAGGATGTTCGTCTGTTGATTCCCACCACTTATATGAACCGAAGCGGCCAAGCCGTTGCGGCGCTTGCCGGTTTCTACCGTATTGCGCCGGAGTCCATATTAGTAGCCCACGACGAACTTGATCTCCCACCCGGTGTTGCCAAGCTCAAGCTGGGCGGCGGCCATGGCGGTCATAACGGATTGCGCGACATCATCGCTCAACTGGGAAACAACAATAACTTCTACCGTCTGCGGCTTGGCATTGGCCACCCGGGCGTCGCCAGCATGGTCTCCAATTTTGTTCTGGGCCGCGCTCCGCGCGCCGAACAGGAAAAACTGGACGCCAGCATCGATTTTGCCCTCGGCGTGCTGCCGGATATCCTCGCCGGGGAATGGAACCGTGCGATGAAAAACCTGCACAGCCAGAAGGCCTGACTCTACTCCTCGGGGAAAACACCATGGGATTCAACTGCGGCATCGTCGGCCTGCCTAACGTCGGCAAGTCCACCCTGTTCAACGCCCTGACCAAATCCGGTATTGCGGCTGAGAACTTCCCCTTCTGCACGATCGAACCGAACACCGGTATCGTGCCGATGCCCGATCCACGCCTGGACGCGCTGGCCGCCATTGTTAAGCCTCAGCGCGTGTTGCCGACCACCATGGAGTTCGTCGACATTGCAGGCCTGGTAGCCGGCGCGTCGAAAGGCGAAGGGCTTGGCAACAAGTTCCTGGCCAACATCCGCGAGACCGACGCCATCGCTCACGTAGTCCGCTGCTTTGAAGATGAAAACGTCATTCACGTTTCCAACAGCGTTGACCCGAAGCGCGATATCGAAATTATCGACCTTGAGCTGATCTTCGCCGACCTCGACAGTTGCGAAAAGCAGTTGCAGAAAGTTGCCCGCAACGCCAAAGGCGGTGACAAAGATGCTGTTGCTCAAAAAGCACTGCTAGAACAACTGATTGCCCACTTCACCCTGGGCAAGCCGGCACGTAGCCTGATCAAGAACATGGACGCCGATGAGAAAAACATCATCAAAGGTTTCCATCTGCTGACCACAAAACCGGTGATGTACATCGCCAACGTGGCTGAAGACGGCTTCGAGAACAACCCGTTCCTTGACCTGGTCATGGCCATAGCTGAAGAGGAAGGCGCAACCGTAGTGCCGGTCTGCAACAAAATCGAAGCTGAAATTGCAGAGCTCGACGACGGTGAAGAGAAGGATATGTTTCTGGAAGCTCTGGGCCTTGAAGAGCCGGGCCTAAACCGTGTTATCCGCGCAGGTTATGAAATGCTGAACCTGCAAACTTACTTCACCGCCGGTGTACAGGAAGTTCGTGCCTGGACCGTAAAGGTCGGTGCTACCGCTCCACAGGCAGCAGGCGTCATTCATACCGACTTTGAAAAAGGCTTCATCCGTGCCGAAGTCATCGGGTACGACGACTTCATCAAGTTCAACGGCGAAGCGGGCGCGAAAGAAGCAGGAAAATGGCGCCTGGAAGGTAAGGAATACATCGTTAAAGACGGTGACGTACTGCACTTCCGTTTCAACGTGTAAGTACTGACTGTCAATAAACCGCGCTCAGGCGCGGTTTTTTTATCTCTAAATTTACATAATCACGGGAAAATAGTTATCAAATAATTCACACTTTCTGAACATTAAAAATTTACCAACCATAATTCTTTACCATCTACAGATTTATCTTACTAACGCAGAGGAACTAACAACATAACTTATACCTATTCTCATCTTGTAAATCACTGATATTTCTCACAAAATCGCGGACAACACCAGTACCACGGCACGGGGCCTCCTTAACACTTCCAAGCAACAAATTTTAAGTAATACTTTTATCCCCTCATTCACCGTTAGCATTTTTTTCAACTCCAAATATTGCAGCCCTATCCTTCGCCCCCTTACTACCCAAAGAGCACACCATCATGGAGCAAACTAATGGCGTCCTCAGATCAAAACCCTGACAACAATAAAACATATAAATTTGAAGATCCCCTACTCGATGCTACCGTCAAGAGTACGGCAAAGCTCAATATAGATATATTGTTACACGGAGAAACAGGCACTGGAAAAGACACACTGGCTGAAAAAATTCATTTGCTATCAGAGCGACAAGGGAGTTATGTAGCCATAAATTGTGCTGCTATTCCTGAAAGCTTGGCAGAAAGCCAACTCTTTGGTGTAACCCCGGGAGCCTTTACCGGGGCCATGCAGTCTCGTGCCGGCTTCATTGAAGCGTCCAATAGAGGTACGCTGTATCTGGACGAGATAGACAGCATGCCACTGACTTTACAGGCCAAGTTATTACGCGTACTGGAAACACGTGGGGTCGAACGCTTGGGATCAACAAAATTCATTCCCGTTGACATGCGGGTGATCGCCTCTGCTCAATCGTCCCTCCCCAGTATGGTTGAACAAGGTCAATTCAGACGTGACCTTTATTTTCGCCTGAATGTAGTCTGTATACATCTGCCACCTTTGCGTGAACGGCGTGAGCATATTCTTCCATTGTTCATGAACCTGATTAAACGAGAGGCAGCGTTTTTTAACGCTCCTCTACCCAGCCATAGCGCCCCATTGCTAGAGCATCTTATCTGTCACGACTGGCCAGGCAATGTTCGAGAGCTGCGTTCAGTTGCCAAACGCCTTGTACTGGGGCTTACGTCTGTTTTGACCGACCTCCACAGAGATGAAGGCTTGAAAAAAAACTTGAAGGGCCGTCTTCAGCAAATAGAGAAGCTTTTGATCCAGGATGCCTTGTATCGCCATTTGTACAGTATTGAGGCGGTGTCACTGGAGTTGGGTATCGCCAAACGGACGCTGTACCATCGAATGAAACAATTAGACATTTCATAGTTATTAGTCATTGGAACCAGCCCATCCAAAGTAACACTAATACAATGAGTCAGCCAATTGACTCTAACCTTCCACTGAGGTGTTTATGCTTCCAGCCCTTCTAGCCCCCCTTGCTTTACCCTTTGTTAAAGGCCTTTTGAGTTCAGTAGTATCCCCCATAGCTAATGGCCTTATGAATTCGATAGCATCCCCTAGAGCTAATAGCTCCGCAGCCTCCCCCATAGCTAATGCCTTCTCAGGTCTAATGGGTAGACTTGCAGAAAAGGGCACCGAAAAAGCTGAAAACCAAATTCAACATATACTTTTTGATACGTCAAAAAACTCAAACACCAGCCGGATATCCTATTAAGTCATTTTATATATTTCCAAAAATCCAACCCCAGAAGAAGACCACTATGTTCGGCAATATCTTAGGCAATATCTTAGGCTCTATACTTCCTATAAAATTACCAGGACTTGACCCAGTAAGCGACGCACAGAAAGCTGCGGAAAGAGCGATCCAGAAACAAGAGATAACCACAGCTAACAACACTGAAAAAATGGCTAATGCAGCTTCTAGCAAATCAAATACGGACACTAAGAACTCAATGGTAAACCTTCGTATTGACACGGCCACAAAAACGATCAATGCTGTCACCAAAGCAGCTCAGGGCATTAATTTTTAATGCGCTAAAGGTACACTTCTCATGCAGGAAGGGTACATTGAAATAGGCATACGCTTATGTACCCTTTCTGCTCATTAATGCGAAAGCACTCCACGCGATAACTCCAACTTCTGTGCCTACGTGAGGACATATGAACATTAATGGCATGCCCAGCTCATCGCAACAATCGCAGTTCAATTCAAATCAACCATCGGTTCCTCCAGACACCGCCGATATCAACTGGTTTTCGGCTTCGCTCAATAACCCGACCCCGACCAATCACCTCCCGAGGGATCCTACAATCGCACAACCGTTAAACCAGCGGTCGGCACTGCTGCAAGATTTATCCAACACGGCAGCACGTGCTCTACAAAAAGTCAGTCGCAGTACCAACCCGGTCGACATGATCAAATCAACTCGAGCAATGTCAGCCTTTCATCTCGAAACAGTATTAAGTGCAAAAATGATCAGTAAAACCTCACAAGCCATCGAAAAACTCACCAACTTATCCTAGGTAAAACAGGGTGCGTGACGCTATCAAGTACCTGTTCATTCTATTCTTGCTGCACCTGGCCGGCTGCACAGAGCGTGTAGAACTCCATAGTCAACTGACCGAACAGGAAGCGAATCAGGTTATTGCCGAGTTGGCAGACAAACAGATTTATGCACAAAAAATCTCGACCAAAAACGCTGTGTCTGTGCGTGTCAATTCAGCTGATATACACCGTGCCGTCAACGTGCTGGAGGCGGCGGGGTTACCTCAAACCAAACGCTCAAACTTGGGGGATATCTTTCGCAAGGAAGGGGTCATTTCTACGCCGCTGGAAGAGCGCGCACGCTATATCTACGCACTCTCGCAAGAACTTGAAGCCACTTTTTCGAAAATTGACGGCGTCATTATCGCTCGTGTGCACGTTGTCCTGCCTGAACGCGTTGCACCGGGTGAACCCGTTCAACCCGCATCAGCCTCGGTATTTATCAAGCACGACGCCAGCCTAGACCCAGACAGTATTCAATCGCGTGTCAGAAAACTGGTAGCCAGCAGCATTCCAGGCATGGCTTCCGCAGTGGATAATCCGCATAAAATAACCACGGTATTTATCCCTTCTACGGCCTATCAAGAAAAACAAAAGTTAGTGTTCTTCGGTCCTTTTCTAGTACCCGAGCACAACGTCGGATTTTGGAGAAATGTCTTTGTATCGATAGCCCTTGGGCTTCCTCTCACACTCATTACGATTGTGCTCTGGCTGAAAAAACCTTTTTTTTCAACCACAAACACCGTGGCAAATCCAAACGCTGACAGCGCGAGCCCACCTCAGACCGAAAACGCCACATGAATCAAGCGCATGCGTGGAGCCAATGGTGGGCATTCGCCTGGCATCACGCTCATCCGGACTGGCGTTGCACCGCTCTTTCCACCTTGCTCCCCGAGCATGACCAGGCGCTAGCCCGTAGCCAGCACGTGGCCGCAAGCAAGCACTTCCGTATTTCTCCATGCCTGCCCAGTTACCCGACGGCTGCCTTACTGCACTGGGTACTGACACAGCCCGAGCAACACGATTTGACGCTGGCACTCGTGGATCACATCTGCCGACCGCAGCTTCCCACTTCGTTGGACCCGGTACACAACCTTTGGTGCCTGCGTTTGGCCAAGGCACTTCGACCGTCGAACTGGCTCGATGAGACCGATGATGTCTTGCAACTGCTCAGGGCTTGGGTTGGACCTGCAGTATGGCAACGCTTGCGATTGCGCTATCCACAGGGCCGAGTCATTGCCCTTGAGAAGAAACCCGTCCTCACCCTCTCTCCGGTAAAGCTTGAAACCCTATGGCATGCCGCGCTTTGGCAGGCCTGCGGCCAGAACTCACCCCCTTCCGCCTCTCACACACAGGTCCACGACGATGTTGTTACGCCGCAAGATTGAACTGCGAGCCGATGTTTCAGGGCTACCCAGCGTAATAATTACTCACAAGGAGCTCATCGACTGCGGCCAGGCCCGGAGTGTTCTGGTGCGAGCCCAAGTGATGGCAAGAGACTTGCTCAACGCGGCTAAAACAGAATCAGATGCGCAGCTTAAAAAGGCTCAACACACGTTCTGGGCGCAAGCCAATAGTCAACTCAAGCGCTGGCAAATGGAGCACTTGGCGCAGTCTAGAGCGTTAGAGTCGAACGCCACAGCGGTGGTGAATCATGCCTTGCACCATCTGCTCGCGGATGTGCCGCCACAGGCACGTATCGCCGCCTTGCTTGAGCAATTGCTGCGAACTCAATGCCCGCCACTGGACGCGATCTTGCGTTGCCATCCCCATGCAATCGCACACATTCGGCAATGGCTAAAGACCCAAACAGACACCGTATGGCAGCTGCAAACTGACGAACGCCTCGACCCCCAAGCCTTGGTGCTGACCACCGAACAAGGGGAGTTTTGCATCGATTGGTGTTCGACCATCAGTTCGCTTTCGTTGCCAGAAGCGACTGAAGGAACCGATCAATAAAAGCCCGCCACAGACTAAGCACCCTTATCTAAAAGAGGAAAACACATGGCTACGTTCGAAAGCATCCAGCGCCGCATAGACACCCGCTACATCCAGGCCCAACGCAACATGGACGAGATTGCCATGAATGGCCAAGGCAGTTTCGAAGATCTGGTCAGTTTCTTTCATGCCTCGCAAAGCATGGCATCAGCGAGCCTGGCCATGACCGAACAGACCCGGTTTAAACATAGCCTGACCAAAGCAATTATTGATGGTGTGCAATGAATGGAGGGCCTGATTGCACACCAAGCCTAGGCGCGACGGAACAGGCCTCCCTCGGCTGATACCTTGGCTGAATCAGCGCAACACGCAGTCCTTCATGACGCGCGCCTCCGTCTTGTCGCGCTGACAGCCGCACGCCCGTCCTTACGATAATCAGAGTACTTTCCATGCCTCTAAAAGAAAGCAAGCCTACTGGCTTGTGCGAGCGGCTGCGTGTTCATCTCTCTTACTCGCAAACCACTTACGCCAGCTACCTCGTGCTGGCACTGTGTTTAATCATACCGACACCCAAAGCAATCGCCGCTGTGCCCCAAGATTGGAGTAAAACCCCTTATGCGCATGAGACAGCCCTAAAGGCATTACCCGTTTTTCTGGAAGACTTTGCCCGTACCGTCGGCCTTCAACTGCACATAGACGGTGATGTGCAAGGCACCGTGCAGGGGAAGTTACGCGCCGATACACTGCTGGCGTTACTGGATCGGCTGGCTCTGGAGCACGGCTTTCAATGGTTCGTATACAACAACACGCTCTACATCAGTACCCTGAACCAGCAAACGTCTGAACGCATTGAAGTCGCAGAAAACACCGCCACCGATTTGAAACTCGCACTCACACAGATTGGCTTGCTGGATAATCGGTTTGGTTGGGGTGAATTGCCCGAAATAGGGGTGGTTCTGGTTTCCGGACCTAAACGCTATGTCGAGCACATCAAACTTTTTAGTCGAAAACGAGCAGGGCCGTACGAAAAGCAAAACGTTTTAAGCTTCCCGCTCAAGTTTGCCAACGCTGCTGATCGACACATCGACTATCGCGGCCAGACATTAACAGTGCCGGGGGTCGCAAGTATTTTACGCGAGCTATTCAATACTCAATCCAAAACGTCCCCCAACCTGGAGTCCCTGCTACCGAACCGTTTATCAAACACCAATACGGCGGCGCAATCTGAAAACTCTACCTGGCGTATGCCCGGCTCGCCGATCCAGGCCAATCTCCCCCTTGTTCCTCATTCACCACTGCCATCAGGCCGAAACCACAACGTACGGGTCGAAGCCGACGTGCGTAATAACAGCGTGTTGATCTACGACTCAGAACAACGCAACGCGTTATATCAGTCACTGATTACCAAACTGGATGTCGCACGCAAGTTAGTGGAAATAGACGCCATCATTCTCGATATCAACCGCACTCAACTCAATGCGTTGGGAGCTAACTGGGGTTTTCAAAACAGTCGCTTTCAAGCCGGCATCAATAACCTTTCGCCGGGCGCTGCTTCAACCCTTTCCATTCGCAACATGCGACGTTTTGCTGCGGATATTAAGGCATTGGAAGAGCGCGGCCTTGCAACGGTGGTGTCAAACCCCTCTATCATGACACTGGAAAACCAACCTGCTGTTATCGACTTTAATCGCACTCAATACATCAAAGCCGTGGGTGATGGCGTTGCCAATATTCTGCCGGTGACGGTGGGCACCAGCTTTCAAGTGGTACCTCGTGTGATCAACGCCAACAGCACCCATCAGGTTCACTTGATCATCGATATAGAGGACGGGAATTTTTCCGAGCCCAGCGGCGAAAATTCATCGCCCGATGTGCGTAAAGGAAAGGTCAGCACCCAAGCGGTTATTTCTGAACAGCAGTCTCTGGTAATTGGCGGCTTCCATGTGGCCGAAGACGTCGACAGCCTCAATAGGGTCCCCCTGCTATGGCGTATTCCCTTTATCGGTAAGGCGCTGTTTACCTCCTCAGAGAGCGCTCAAAATCGTCGCGAGCGATTGTTCATTCTGACGCCTCGGCTGATTGGCGATCAGATCAACCCTTCACGCTACCTGCCGCCATCCGACCAGGCGCACTTGGAAGCAGCCCTAACCCCCTTGGCACGCCGCAATGCACCTCACTCGCCAGTCATCACGCGCACGGATATCGCAAAAACCCTTGCCGAGCTGGTCAGGGGGCGAGTCCCGGAGCCCTTGAAGGCCCGGCCAATGCCTGCCAATACAAACCTCTTGTGTCGCATACCTGATCCGCTAAAAGTCGAGCCCGGTAAGAGTCAATGGTACGAAGGCCCCGGCTACAACATAGCCGTGCTTGTTTTACACAACCAAGGTGAACATCGCATACGCCTTGATGAAAGTGAATGCAGCAGCGAGCACACACTGGCCGTCAGTGTCTGGCCGCAGGTCTGGCTTGCCCCCGGCGAAAAAGCTGAAGTATTTATTGCCAATCGTGCGCTTGATAACACCCAGCAACAGGCAATACCACGTTCTTCGTTGATCACACCTGCCCGGATGACCTCTCAATGATCCGATTAATTGCAATTGCCATGGGAGTCGCGGCCCTGAGCCTGCTGCAAGGTTGTGCAAGCCAATGTCGTGGCGACTCATGTACTCGTCCGGAACCAAATGCCAAAACGCTGGTGATCTGGTGGCCGCCCCACATGCGTGTCGAAGCAGGGCCAGACGCTGAACGCCCCGATCATCAAGTGGTACCGCTTGATCGCTAAGCCTGAACACCACGCCTGACCCCGGACAGGCACCGCAATGTCACCCCCGCAGCATTCACCGAGAAGAAATGGGCATGAATAAAAACACACTCACAGGAGAGCAACTGCTTGCAGCCCTCAGCAAGCACCTCAAGGTCGATTTACAACTGGAAAACGGAGTATGCGCCCTGTTCAACAGGCAAGGTTTGGAGACATGTGTGATCGAACTCCTGCCACAAAACAGCGCTGCACTGCTGCATTGCGCGATGCAGACACACCACCCCACACGTGAAGGTTACAGCCAATTGCTCACACTCAACTTCCAGCTCGAGAAGATGCACGGCTGCTGGTTAGCACTGGACGACAACGGTGAAGTGCGTTTGTGTGCGCAATGCCCGATGGAGGTGTTAACGGAAGATATGTTTTGCCAGTGGGTCTCGGGGTTTGTGCATCAGGTTGAGGATATTCGCCGGTTGTTGCTGCAGCCAATCTGATACTCATAGGGCGGCTTCAGCAACAACCGGGATCGTTTAAAACTCGGGGCGACTCAAGCCCCGAATTCTCTGTTCATGCAACTCGGGGTCAAGGTTCATTTTTTCAGGCGAAATGCCTCCCGTATTAAACTTCATGGTTAACGGCGCATCAGGATTACTGCCATATTGAAACTCGGCGTTCAGCACTTTTTGTGAATGCCCAAGCGTTGCACTGCTGTTAAAGGACAACACAGGAATAGGCAAGCTCATGCCATGAGAGCGACTCGCCTTATAGCTAACACTCATGCTCTTGATTCGTAAGTTGTCCGGGTCTTTCAAGGCTTTTTCCACATCTGGCAACGCCTCCTGACCATCTGCCACCTTGCGTTCGATCATGCGCAGAGTCTCAGGTTTGACTTCAAGGCCGATACTCACCGACGCGCCTTGAAATTTTTCCAACTCCTTAAATACATCAGCCAGCAGTGGTTGGCTGGAAAGTTGCGCCACAATGGCTGCTTTATTGTCCGGCGACGTCGCATTCAACCAGGAATGTTTACCATCCCCGCTTAAACCAATGTGGTTCACGGTGCGCTCAACCCCCATCAGCCTGCGTTGCCCCTGCGAGGAAAATTCATGTTGGCGAAGCAGATCTTGCAAAGACTGGTTGACCGTAAAGTGAGCTTCTTTCCGGACCGCCGAGGCTGGATGCTGATCAAGCAACGTTTTCAGGCTTCGCAGTTGTTCGCCGGTATCGACCCCATCGGCAGAAGGCAGTTGCACTTTAGACCCCAGGAAACTCGATACAGCTGTTCGCACATCATTGATCTGCGAAGGTTCAACAGCAGGTGTCTGCTTGAAGGTAAAATTGAAAGACCCTGTCTTGCTCCGGTCAAAGTTCACCGAAAATGAGACATCCGGCGATGAAAAACCTGCCAAGGTGGTTCCTTGGGGTTCAACTTGGGCGCTTAGCACAGTATTGACGAGCCCGGCATTGGCACCCACAGCACCTTGCCTTAGAAATTGCGCATTGCGGCTTAGCGCTTCAGTAACGCTGTCATTTCCCTGGGTCCGGGAGCGGCTCGCATCCAGGTGCGCGACATTAACTTTGGCGGTTACACCCAACGCGCTGCGTACAACCCCCTCAAAGGCACCTGAGTTGTCGGACACTTTTAAAAAAGCACGCCCTTGGGCAAAAGCCGATGCATTCAAGTCCGCCCCCCATTTGGAGCTCTCGGTGGAAGTATGTTGCGCCCCCAGGTCCAGCAAGTCGTAAACATTGCCCTGCTCACCTGTCAGGATGTCCATCATTTGCGGAAAGTCGGCTTCTGCTATCTCAAAACTGATACTTGCTCCCTTGCCATGAGCAACAGAAACACCTGCTTCAGCCCCTAAGCGGACAGCACTGTCAATTACACCCTCCAGAGGCAGACGCGTAATTCCAGCCCCCACCGAAGCGGTGCCAGTTTTTGTTAAGTCAGAGGCAATATCAATATTAGCGCCCTTATCTGTACGGGTGATGGTGATGCCATTGGCGCTTGAGGCCGAGACACCCACCGTAAACTCAAGCACCGGTACGGGTTGCGTACCCCATGAACTAAGCGATACCCCAACACCTTTACCGCGCACTGATGAAATGGCCTGCCCGGTTTCCGATTGCTGAATTTCTTGCATCAGGGCCTGCTTGACACTGTCGCTCTGCCCCAGCCCCAACGTGCGGGAAATATGGAAATGGAGGGCAGAACCGGGTGTACCCAAGTCTTTCGCCAGGATTTTAAAGTTCTTGTACAACCCCTCTGCTTGCGCATAACTGTTGATATTTTGGGCCGCTTTTTTATGCACCGTATTGTCGTGATAATCCTTCATAACGGCCTTCAGAGACGCTGAAAGGGTTGCCGTGTCCGGGTTGTCCTTTTCCAACTCAGCGGTGAGTTGGCTCAGCTTGGAAAGGGTCAGGGCATGATGAATCAAATCGCTTTCAACCAAAGCTGTCGGGTTTTTCGTATCTCGCGGTTTATCTGCGCTCCAGGACGGCAGGACAACGCCCTGGCTTTCATAACGGCGAAGTGAGGCGGCGACTGTACTGGAGGGCGAGACATTTTCGAATGCTTTGTGTAACTGGTGAAGTGTCGAACCTGGCGACTCCTTGGCTCGTTTACTGTCGCCGGGTTGCTTAACAAGCGTGCTGACCCCTTTCAGGTCTCCCAGTTTGTTCACGGCCGATTGGCTGTTCGTTTCAACCAGCATGAGCTGCGTTTTAAGATCCTGAACCACTGACGGAGCCAGTGCCCGCTGGCTTAGTTGCTCAAGGCGCGCACTGATATCCTGCGTCGCCGGCCTGGTATTCGCCAATCCCTTGAGTTGCCCGCGTATAGCCTTGTCATCGGCATATAGCCCTTCCAGTCCGGCACGGCCCTTGAAGTGGTGCTGAATGTCGAGCCCGATATTCTTGAGCCCTTGTTTTGGATTGAAATGGGCCTGCAGTCCGTCCAGATACCCGCGTTTTCGATCAACCCCTTCGGTCTGCTGACCTGCCACGCTCGTGGTGACAGACACATTGGTTCCACCCAATACATCAAACTGGCCTCGAATTTCGCCGCCTCTTAACAGCGCACCCAATGAGCTCGAACGTGGCGTGGGCTGCAACCCGATGGGCTCCCACTCCAGTGCGCCCTCGGCAGAAATATTCAGCCGCTGGTCTCTGCCCTCCCAACGGCCAACCAGATGCTGATCAGGCCCCATGGCCAGCGACTCCAGACGCTCACCCTTGGGTAACATCACAGGTGCCCAGGTCACATCCGATGGGGCGGATGACTGCCAATCGGCCTTGTCCAGCCGCAACAGTTCACCCGCGGGGGTTTGTGCATAGAGATTGCCGAGATGGTCCAATGCCAGGGCCTGCACAGCCCTGTCTCGAGTAAAGTGCAGGGCTGTCTCTTTTCCATCGACGTGGGCACGCAACTGATTTTTATCATCGAGGCTGACAAAATTTTTGCCGTTGCTCACGGCAAAAGCCGTAATAGCGCGCTCGGTATCCCCGGCCATGACCTGGTTGAATTTGACCTGGGTGCGCGCCGCATTTGGCGGCGCTAATTCGTAGCTGGCACCCATCTGCACCGGTGCCCGGTTTTTTTCGGTATCCAGGCGCTTCATGAGCCCTTCTTGCAGCACATACGCGCAACCATCCAGCCCACGCCCCAGATGGTTCACCTTGTCATGCGAGGTTTTATCCCAACGCTGCGCGCCCTGGTCCCAACACAACAAACGGTCACCTTCCAACGCCACCTTGCCCCTTTGGCCGAGGTCAACCGCACCAGCCAGAACCCGCGGGCCTGGCTCCGGCATGCCCCGGTCGATCACCTTGAGCATCACGTCGCTGAGGTTCCAGCCAGCCGTTTCTTTACCCGCCTCAGTCAGCGCAATGCTGTGAAGTTGCTGGTGGGTGTCGGTCAGCAAGGCATTGAGCTGACCGTCATCGCCATGCATAAACCCCTTGTAATTGACGCTGCCCTTAAAAAGTTGCTCATGCCGGTCGCTCGACACCTCTTCCATGTGCAAGCGTCCACCGTCAGCCTTCTGCAAATCCCCACGTAATAATTGGCCGTCCGCAGTGCTGCCATACAGGTTGGAACCCGACACACCTATATGCGCAAGAACAACTGCCTGACCAGACGTGCTGACCGGGGTGAGTTCAACCTTGCCCTGCCCGATATCAAGCGATGTGACCCCCTGCGAGTTCTTCAGGACGACCGTATTTTTACCGTCACAGCTCATATCACTGACGCCCGAGGGGACCTTCATCAAAGCGCCCTCTTTCGTCAGACCCAAACGGCTGTACGTGCCTTTATCACTGTCGGGCTGCCAACTGAGTGTCTGAGGCTCAAAGCGAAACAGGCGCTGATCGGCCAGCCGAAACTGGTCCCCGTTACGTGTCGTATGCACGCCACTCAACACAGCCAGATGAGCAAGGCCCGGGTTATCCAGCCGCAAGGGTTGCGCACCTTGGGTATGACTGCTCTTAAGCACTGCGGCCAGCGAAGGGGAAGACTGGATATAAAAAACATTGAGCTTTTCGTCGAGCAAACGCAGCCCCTTGCCTGAACCTTGGGGGTCCTCCATAAAGCGTTTGGGCAACTGGTTCAACTGCCCGGCAATGTCCTGTCCGACCGCTGAACCTTGGGTCGTTACTTTGCCGTGGCGCACGGCTGCACCGAACACCAGTGAGGCCGGACGGTAGCTGCGAAATTGCGTCAGTTCGGGCAGTCGTGCTCCATCGCGTCCACGTTGAAAGAGAGACAAGCACTTTTTACCGAAGCTGCGGGTTACAAGGTTCTGCTTAACCACATCATTGCCATGCTTCAGTACCGTAGATGCTGATCGACGGCTCAACCCGGCAATAAGGGAGTCTGTAGGAGTTAATGGCATAGCACTCTCAAGCTGATGGAAAGTTAATCCTTGAGTGCCTGGGCTCTTCTACACGGTTCCATCGCCTGATCAGCGCGACTCCAATGACGACAGCTCAATTGTTTCACGCCGTGCATCAGCATCCAGCTCACGCAGGGTGCGGTAGATCAGTGCGACCGCCTGCAGCGTCTCTCGGCTAATGCAATCGCCTATACCTGCGCGATACAACGTGCGTGTCAGCCAGACACTCTGAACAATCGGCACCTCGGCCGCCCTGGCTCTGGCAATCATCTCCCGCGCCTGAGCATCGGCACCTTTATCAATCAGTACCGGCAAAGACGTTTGCAGGGGGCGGTAATACAGAGCGACTGCAAAGTGCGTTGGGTTGATCAACAACACATCGGCCTCTTCAAGGGGCGGCTGCCGGGCCGCCGGTGCTTCCTGGGCCTGCTCGTGGGCCAGACTACGACGTAACATTTTGATGTAAGGATCGCCCTCCATATCCTTGTATTCCTTGACCACATCGACGTAGCTCATGCGCATGCGCTTGGCAAAAAAGTACCGCTGCAACGCCAGATCAAACAGCGCCAGCACCAGTAATACCCCCAGGCAGACATGCAGCAAATGGCGGAACAGCACGATCAAAGCGTCGATGTAGCCCGGCAAATCGCTGTTGACCAGCAATATCAACGGCCCCAGCGCAGGGTTGACCACGCGGTACAGTACAAAGCCGATCAACAGCGCCTTGATCACCCCCATCAGCAGGTTCATCAATGACTGGGCTGAAAACATCTGCTTGGCTTGGCTGATCGGGTTGAGCCGGTTGAGGTCCGGTACCAATGTTTCAGGCGCAAACAAAAAACCGAACTGCAGCCAACTGCTGATCAGCTTCATCACAATCACTCCCCCCGTCATCAACAGGGCGAAGCCCAGGAAGAGGTGAAAAGACTGCACCACAACCTCTTGCAGTGCCCGGACAAAAGGCTGGCCAATCAGTGACACTGGCAACATCAACAGTTGCTCAAGACGCAACATGCTGCTCTGCGCCGTACTCAAGGCGATCTCGCTGATCAACGTCAATCCCAGCAATTTTCCTATGTCCTGGCTTTGGGCAACTTGACCCTTCTTACGCTGGTCCTGCAGCTTCTTTTGACTGGCATCGTATTTCTTTTCGCCAGAATCACTCATACCCCAGGCACCTTGAAAAACAACGCCAACGAATGCTTAAGGTCGCCCAGTAAGCTCATACGGCCCACAATCAAGTCTTCCAGTTGCGGTAGGTACACCACCAGAAACGCCAGCCCGGCCAGACTTTTGGCTGGCATCGATAACACGAAGACCTGTAACTGGGGGCTGTAGAGGCTTAATAATGCAATCGCGAACTCAATCATCAGCAACAACGCAATAAACGGGGCGGCATAGAGCACCAGATGGGTCAGGGTGTCGTTCAACAGCCCCAGAAACACGCTCACCCCATCCTGCGCCACGACTGGAAACCACAGCGTTGCCGGCCATATCAGGTAACTGTCCCAAATGACTTGTGTCAGGCTGCCTAGCCCCAACGTCACCACCAGCAAAAAAACACTCAACTCCTTGAACAAATGCCCGATAGGCGTGGCATCCGGGCCGAGTGAGGGGTTGAGTTGCCCTCCGATCAGGGCTCCGCGCTGGTTATCCAACAATGCCCCGACCGACTCGAACATCCAGAACGGCATCGACAGCAACATCCCCAGTAAAAAACCCAGCATCGCCTCTTTGAGCATCAGCCCGCATAGCGCCAGCAGGCTGTAATCAAGACCCAACAGGGTGTGATGAATACCTGGCGCAGGGAGCAGCGCCAGGGAAAACACAATGACGTGACGAGGCATACCCCGTACGTGCTGAAAGCAGAAAGCCGGGATCAAATAGAAACACGGGTACAGGCGCGCCATCGCAATCGCAAGGCTGGGCAGGTATTCCAGATAAGGGATATGTGGGGTCATGGCCGGCCTACGTTCACAGCGCCGAGCGCGCCACCATGTTGAAGGTCAGGTTGATCAGTTGGATCAATTCCACTCCGATCCACCGCCCCGTCAGCGCCAGCGTAATACCCACGGCTACCAGCTTGATACCAAAGGGCAAGGTCTGGTCCTGTATCTGCATCAAGGCCTGAATGAGTGACGTCAACACACCCACGACGACCGCCACAATCAAGGGCGGAGCAGACAGCAGTACCACCAGCAACATGCCCTGTTTGAACAGTAGAGTCGGGTCCATGGCGCACTCAAAGAAACGAAAGGAAAAGGCTGTCGAGTAACCGGGTCCAGTCCGATACGAGTACGAACAGAAGAAGCTTGAGCGGCAGTGAGATCGTCATCGGTGAAACCATTTGCATGCCAAGCGCCAGCAATAGATTGGATACGATCAAATCAATAACAATGAACGGGATGTAGATCAAAAAGCCAATTTCAAACCCCGCTTGCAACTGCGACAAAACAAAGGCTGGCACCAACAGAATCAAGTCATCACGCTGCACCTGCCGGGCCATTTCGGGTGGCCACATGCGCGCCGTACTTTCCAACAAGTGAGTCTGTACATCAGGGTCGATATTGCGGGCCATAAAGGCCTGCAAAGGTTTTATGGCCTGCAGGCCGGTGTCCTGCAAGGCCTGCACACTGCTCAAGTCCATCGGCGACTCTTTGAGAATCTGCGCAATCTCATAACCCACAGGGGCCATCACAAACAGGGTGCCCGCCAAGGCAATGCCATACAGCGCCATGCTGGGCGGAACCTGCTGCACACCGATGGCATTGCGAGTAATCATCAACACGATGCAAATTTTCAAGAACGCTGTGCACACCACCAGCATCATGGGCATCAACGACAAACCGCCCAAAAACAGAGCTAGCAGGAAAGGATCAACCCCTTGAACGGTCATTGCGAAAAACAGATCCGCGACAGTTGCAGACCCAAACGCCCATCGACCTCCACCAATTGGCCGTGCCCCACAGCCCGATCACCGTAATACAACCCGGCCATGCCCACGTCATAGCCCTCAACGTCCAGCACGACACCCGGCACCAATTGCCGTAGTTCACCCAGGCTCAGTTTGAGCGCTCCACACCGCACACTGAAGGTCAGCGGTAATTGCTCGAGCGGTTCATCGCCTTCAAACCGGCCCTGCAATTCATCCACATCCCCAACCTCTGTATTCGCATTAAAAGCATCTTCCACAGCGACTTCCTCAATAGAATCGATACACAAACACCGACGCCCACGCTCATCATCAATCTGCACGCGCAGTCGTAAGCGCCCCACACTCAGCAGGCCAAAACCTTGCGCGCAGAAGTGCAAGGTCTCAGGCACCAACACATCACCGACCTGAACCGTGCGCACTTGCCTTACCGACAAGTGCAAAGTACCCAGCACAACCGCAACGGACACGGGCAGCCGCTCGGGAAAAGGCGACTGGACGGCCTGCCAGCCACCCGCGTCAAACAGCGCCAGCAAGCATTCAGGTGCCAGACGTAAACGTCCGATACCGCGCGATGCACCCAGTACGATGCTGATCCGGCACTCGAACGCGCCAAGCTGCACGTCGGCCAGCGGCCGCAAATAACCAAAGAGCGCCGCCAACTGCGGGCTCAGTTGCTGCTCAAACAAGGCCCAAAACCAGGAGCTCGGGTCATTGCCAGTGTCAGACAACACAACCGGGCACTCGCCTAACAGGCTGAGCAAGACGCTCGCATCACAGAACGTGATCACACCACAGCCACTTTCGACCGAGAGCTCAACCCCGCTGCCCGGCGCAAGACCCGGCTCCAGCAACAATTGCCCGCGTACTCCCCCCACCTGGAATGCCAAGCGCATGCCTCGGCCAAGCCGACGGCAAGCCGCGACCATCAGGCGATCAAGGACGGGCCAATGAATAGCGGTCGTAGTCATCCCGAATAGCCCTGTGACACCTGCACGTACACCGCTTGGCCCAATTGCTGGGCCAGACGGTGCTCGCAGCGCTGGCGTACATCGCTGAGCCATTGCCGAGTGCACGGCTGCTCGGCTTGTACCGACACGTACCAAGCGTGCTGTTCATGCGCAGCACTGACCTGCAGCCGCCCGCGTCGTGCCAGGTAGAACACGAAGTGCATGGGCCAGCGGGTCCCGGCCAGCAAACGGATCGCCCATTGCTCGGTAATGGCATCCACCCAGGGCGTGTCCTTCGCGCAGCCTGCCGTTAAAGCGCCGCGCTCTGGACCTTGAGCCATGATCCTGACAAACAGTCTGCTCTCGGCGGCCATCGGCGAAGGGACAAGCGTTTTCACGCACTCGCTCTGAATACCAGCCCGAATGGTTCGCGCGTAGTGGATGGAGAGTGGCGCACTCATAGTGTTTCTCCCGCCAGCAACACTGCTAACTCGCGAAGTTTCTCGACCTGACGAAGGCACTGCGAGGCGTTCTGGCGTATCTGCTGCAACTCTTGCTCTTTGCGCTGACGCTGTTCAAACAGCGCTTGCAACGTCCCTTCTTGGCGCGCAGTGGCCGCAGACACTGCTCGTTCCTCCTCACTCCAGCCTGCCAAGGTGCGCGGGGATAACACTTGACCCTGATAACGGTTCAACAAGGCCTTGCGTTGCCGAGCCTCATCCACACGAGCCTGTTCCACGTCCTGGCAAGCCTGCTCAATACGCACAGTCAACGCCCGTTGTGCGGTCTGAGCGGTGTGCAACTGGCGGGTCACCCGGTCAGCACGGTGGCCGCGCAGCCGCTTCAGCGCTTCGATATCGGCAGTGATTGCATCAGATTGGGACATAGGCGGTCAGCTCACTCAATTGATCCAGGGTGGCGAAGAAAGGTGTTGGCTCACGCAAATCCTGACGAAGGAAGGCATCGATCCGGGATCGGCTCTCAACCGCCATGTCCGTCAGCGCATCATTGCCGGCCTGGTATTCACCCAGTTTGAGCATCAACTCAATCTGCTGATGGGCGGCCAGCAAACGTCTCAACGCCGTCATGCTGTGCACATGGCCCGGCTCTGCCACATTGCTTACAATTCGAGACAGGCTGGCCAGAACATCAATCGCCGGGTAATGGCCGCGTTCAGCCAGTTTGCGCGACAGCACGATGTGCCCATCAAGCAAGGAGCGAACTTCATCCGCCACCGGATCGCTCATGGAGTCCTGCTCAATCAGCACGGTGTAAATGGCAGTGATCACACCTTGTTGAGTCAGGCCCGCCCGCTCCACCAGGCGCGGTAACAGGCTGTAGACCGAGGGCGGCAAACCGCCACGACCCAGCGGTTCACCCGCCGCGAGACCAATTTCTCGTTGAGCACGGGCAAAACGGGTCAAAGAATCAATCAGCAATAAAACCCGCTGGCCCTTGCGTCGAAAACCTTCTGCCAACGCCGTGGCAGTAAAGGCGGCACGGGCACGCTCCATGCTCGAACGGTCCGAAGTGGCACACACCAGCACGGCTTTGCTGCGCAGCGCATCATCGAGTTCGTGATCCAGAAATTCGCGCAACTCCCGGCCGCGTTCTCCGATCAGACCAAAGACAATGACATCGCACTCAACATTGCGGGCCACCTCCGCCAGCAACGTGGTTTTACCGCACCCGGCACCCGCGAAAAGGCCCACACGCTGCCCTTCCCCCAGCGTCAGCAAGCCATCAATCGCCCGCACCCCGGTCGGCAACGCACGACCAATACGCGGCCTTTCGGTGGGCAGCGGCGCTTCGCACATAACCGGGCCAGCATCGATGCTCGACGGCAAGGCGAACGCCCCCCAGCCACTGCCAGTGAGCGGGCGACCAAAGCCGTCAAGAACCTGCCCCAGCAGGTCATCTCCAACCCGAACCTGGTGCCCCCCGCCAAGGCACCGCACGGTGGCCCCCACACAAATACCCTCCAGGCAACCCAGTGCCCCGAGCATCGCATCGTGTTGATCGAAGCCAATTATCTCGGCCAGAATCGTCTCTTTGCCTGTGGTTTCGACTTGGCATAAATCACCCATTCGCGCGTTGGGCAAACGGCATTGCAACAACATGCCATTGATCCGTTGAACCCGACCACACACCTCGACGGGTGAAAAACCAGCCAGAGAAACCCATTGGCGCTGCCGCCAATCATCAAGACGCTTTTGAATACACACACTCACCAACTCACCTCATAACGCCGCTTCCCTTCGAATACCAGTCGATGATTGTCGATAGCCGTCAGCCGCAAACCGTCGACTTCATCCCCAAAAAACAACCGACGGCCATCCACCAAGACGACATGGGCCTTGGAGCCACCGATGATCTGAACAATCTTGAAGGGCAGCTCCAGATTGAGGGCACGCACCTTGTTGACGATAACGACGGCGGTTTCAAAGCTCGCGTCAAAGCGTTCGAGCATCCGCGTGATCAGCGCCACCTGCTCCGCTGAAACCTCACCGTTCAAGGTGACTTGCCGGGCCGAAACCGCGAGCAGAACCTGCTCGGTCATTTCTCGCTCCTTCAACATGACGGCCAATTGATGCCCGACCTCATGGGCCGTCGTCAGCGTTTTCCTCTCACTGAAACGGGAAAGTTCCTCTTCGGGAGGCCGTGCATTATCAGAAGGCCCCATGACCAGCCCGATCAGCAGCAACAGGAGCAAGCACACAAACCCGAGCAAGCTGATCGGGATGATTCGTGTCTTTTTCCTTGGCTGTTGCGCGACTGCCGGTTGGCTCACAGGGTGTTCAGGCAATGCCTCAGAGACAGGGGCAGCTTCCAGCGGCCAGGCTCTGTCAGCCGAGGAAACACACAGGCGAACCCCTCCCACAGAGAACTCACGATTGAGCGCCAGGTGGGCAATGCGCGCCAACACCGCACCCGTTTCATCCTGCACAAGGCCCTCTTGAGCCTGAACAGACCAATGGCCATGGCTGACCTGCAATTGGGCGTGCCGCGGGGCAATGCCTGGGTCATACAACGCAAGGTCGGCCTCATCGTCTGCACCGATGCTCCACTGTTCACCCAGCAGAGGTAATGCGGCCCCCTGGTGCAGACCGCTTAATACCCGCAGCTCGAACATCTGCAGAGGCTCGAAAGCGGTAAATTGCCCGACACTCAAGAGGTGACCTCATGCTGCAAACCTTCATGCTCGAGATCAAAACGGCCCAGCACTTTTACCTTCGCCGAGCCCATCAGCTCGGCAAACGATAAAACCGGCACATGGTTGAACTCATCAAACAGTAACGTGCGTAACGGGCTGCGAAGGTCGTGCGCCACCAGCAGTACACTTTTTACTGACATGCGCGGTGCAAAAGCCGCTTTGAGCAGTTCAACCAACAACGCGCCGTGCTCATTTTCCAGGGCAAAGAAAACACCCGTCTGGGTCTGACGCAACGCTTCACGAAAGATGTTCTCGGTGTGTGGCGAAAGCAGCCAAGCATGCAGCCCGTCAGGCTCACTGTTGAGGTAGTAGATCTGTGATTTCAGGGCAATTCGCGCATAGTCCGCCAGGGCAATGACTTCGCGTTCATGCTGGCCGTACTCCGTCAACGCTTCGACAATCAAACGCACAGCCCGTAACGGCACCCCCTCGCTGGCCAGCCGCTGCAATACCGATGAAAAACGCGAGAGCGGCATAATGCGCAGCAACTCCTGAACCAGTTCAGGCTGGCTTTGCTCAAGCCAGGAAAGAATCGACTTGCTCTCCTGAACCCCCAAGAACTGCGGCCCACTGATCATCATTGCCCGCCGTATGCGCTCGATAATCAACGTGTGAGCACTAAAGGGCTCTGCATCAAGCTCGCGCAGCACGGGGTTGTCCGGCTGTACCCAGAACCAGTCCTGTTCGTCACGAGACTCGCAGCCTCTTATGGCATCTACGGGTTCGCTTGACAGCGGTTCGCGCAATACGGCCATCCGTTCGCTGAAGGTGGCTTTGAGCATGGGGGCTTCGTGCACACAAAATCGGAACTCATCCCCCGCCAATTGAGGGCTGTACTCAATTTCGAAAGGCGGCAGGGTCAAACCGACAGACGTGACAATGCTATTTCGGGCCTGCCGAATGGCACGAATCAGTTGCTGGGTACTGGCCTGATGCTGGTGCACGTGTGAGAACTGCAACAAGTAAGGCCTCGACGGATCGAAGCGCCTCACGTCTTCTTCGCCATTTTCGGCGGGGTGGGCTTGTTCATTGGCGACGGCTTGCGGCTCCTGAGCCTTTGAGCGCCGCCACCAAAGATAAAACCCCAGCGCAAATGTACTGATCGCCAGGCCTATAAAAACCAGAGTCGGCATACCTGGCAGCACGGCAAACGCCAACATGCCTACCGAGGCGATCATCCAGCTCTTGGGCTCACGGGTCATCTGCTGCCCGATTTGCGCCCCGATGTTCGTTGTCTGTGACTGATCGTCCGGAGCAACCCGGGTAATAATCATCCCAGCGGTCAATGAGATGAGCAACGCGGGAATCTGCGCAATCAACCCATCGCCAATGGTCAAAACCGAATACAACGTAATCGCCTCTGCCGCGCTCATCCCGTGCTGCAACATGCCGGTGGAGAACCCGCCCAAAATGTTGATCACTACAATAACCAACCCGGCGATAGCGTCCCCTTTAACAAACTTCATCGCGCCATCCATGGCACCGAACAACTGACTCTCCCGTGAGAGTTGCTCGCGCTTGAAGCTGGCATGAGCACCGTCAATCAGCCCTGCGCGCAAATCGCTGTCAATGGACATCTGTTTCCCGGGCATGGCATCCAGGCTGAAACGCGCCGACACTTCCGCTACACGCTCAGAACCCTTGGTAATCACCAGAAAGTTGACGATGGTAATGATCAAGAAGATAACCAGCCCTATCGCCAGGTTCCCCCCCACCACAAAGTTACCGAAGGCTTCCACAATATCGCCCGCATCCTGTTCCAGAAGGATCAAGCGGGTCGTGGCAATCGACAAAGCCAAACGAAACAGTGTGGTTAGCAGCAACAGCGAAGGAAACGAAGAGAACGCCAAAGGACTCGGCAAATAAAACGCCAGCACTATCAGCAGGCAGGAAATACAGATATTGATAGCGATCAGAATATCGATCAACCACGTGGGCAACGGCACAATAAAAACAAACACGATACCCAACACAACAATGGCCCCGAGCATTTCCCCTCCTTTGGAGAAGCTCGAAAGCATTTTATTGAGCCATGGCGTCAACTTCACTGAATGGGTCTCGACGACCCAAGCACCGGATGAACAATGCCTTCGGCTTGAGTGTGTTCCCCCATCACACTCAAAAAATGCTGCAAGGCTTGCTGCCGCTCTTTTGGATCGCTCCAGACTGCTAGCGGTAGACGCTGGATCAATGAATAGGCCCGATTAAGCACCGCCAGTTGTGACGAGACATGATCCCCCACCAACTCCCGCCCAAAAGACTGGGCTTCATCAAGCTCGATGCCCGCATTCGCGTAATTCAATAATCGTTGTAACAACGTCACTGCATCCAGCTCGTGCTGCATTTCACGCGCTGGCAACTGCTGAACAAACAGCCGGCAACTCTTCAGGATACTGCCCAACTGATGACAACTCTGCAGCCCGCTTAACAAGGTTCGCAGTTTGTGGGTCGGCACCGAGGGTCGGTGCGCCGCAATGTCATCTGCCAAGGCCCGCGCCATCATGTTAAGCCCCGTCCCAAGCCCCTCTGCATCCAGCAGCCCGAGTAATGCCTGTACAAGGGTAGTCAGCGATTGGCGCATGACCACGCTCTTGTAATACAGCGCGCGAAGCGCCTGACGCAATGCTGGATCACCGGCGGCCTTCTTTAACGACTCTGCAATATTCATCCCCGCCTGGATCTGCGGGCCATATATTTCGCGCACTTGCTGTTGAAAATGCCTTGAACGCTCAGCGTCCTCTTTACGCACTTCGGCATGGGCCTGCGCGGTCACGTATTGCAATACAACATGAGTGCGAGCCGGGTCGCCCTCCGTGATGTCGAGTAGCCGCTCCACACTTGGATTCAGTAACAGTTCCAGCCGGACTTTGCGGGCCAACTGAGTCAGACCCAACTGGCCCGGGTGACCCAACTGCTCATACAAGTCGTTGAGGTGCCGAATACCTTCGACTTTCTGGACCTGCCATTGAGCATCAACCGTGCGTTGCGCTCGCTGAGAAAGGGCTTTAGTGCTGCTTTCAACCTTCTGGCTAAACAACATACCCACTTCTTCAGCACTCTGTTGTGGCAAGTGCGGGGCTGGCTTTCGAACATCCGGCGAAGACAAAAGAGAATTCAGTACCTGTGCAGTATCTTTTCGCACATCAACTTTCATAGTAAGTGCCAGGTTAGTAGGGCTCAACTACCTGTGTGGCTTTATAAGCTCAGAGGGTTCCTTGACCCCACATTAATATTTAATGAAAAAACCTGCAGGCTTTAACTCCTCGCCGTGCAAATAATTGCGCAAAATATTTGTTACTTAAAATAAAACCCCTTAAAAACAGCCAGATGAAAAAAATTAAACTTGGCACAAGCGGTGCTTAGAAGGTCTTTATCGAAGCCATTCGATAGTGCCTAATCTGAGGATAAATAATGGATCACAATAATGATGCTTTGCTAACACCTCCTTTGACCGAGCCACGAGACCTGCTGGACCTTTCGACTGAAGTTCAAAAGAAATTAAGAGCGTTTATCCATAAACGCGTCTTCAACCCCGAAGATGCAGACGATATTTTTCAACTAACCTGCCTGGAAGCCTGGCGCAGTCAAGACCGCTTCGGCGGCCAGGCAACACTCAGCACCTGGTTATGTGGCATTGCTCAAAACCTGATCCGCAATCACTTTCGCCGCCTTTACGCAAAGCCCGTGCACTGCGAGTTCGACGAAGAGTTGTGCCATGAGCAGTGCACGCATAACGATCTGTGTGGCCAGTTCGAAATCAACCAACGGCTGGAGCGCACCCTTATCGCCATCAGCCATTTGCCTAAAGAGATGCGCAATACGTTGTACGCCTCCCTGGAAACAGGTGGCAGTTACCGCGACACGGCCCTGGCTCTGGAAATTCCTATTGGTACGGTTCGCTCACGTATTTCTCGTGCCCGTGAACAGCTCAAAATGGCGACTCTCGACCAAAAAATGCTCTAACGTTGCTAACAACCCCGGCGCTACCAGACAGTTCCGGGGTTGAGGCATTGCGTGGCGCGGCGCGGTAAACCTTCAGATTTTCTTGGTGCGCGGTAGAAAAATCGCCAGCACCCCGAACAGCGGCAGGTACGAACACAGGGTGTACACGTATTCAATGCCATGAATGTCTGCCAGATGCCCGAGCAAGGCCGCCCCAATACCGCCAAAGCCGAACATCAGGCCGAAGAAGATACCGGCGATCATGCCCACATTGCCCGGTACCAGTTCCTGCGCATACACCACAATCGCCGAAAATGCCGAAGCCAGAATGAAACCGATAACCACACTGAGCACGCTTGTCCAGAAAAGGTCCGCGTAGGGCAAGAGCAACGTGAACGGCGCAACACCCAGAATCGAGAACCAGATCACCGCCTTGCGTCCGACACGATCACCAATCGGTCCGCCAAAAAAGGTGCCTGCCGCAACCGCCCCCAAAAACAGGAACAGGTAGAGCTGCGACGTAGAGACCGAGACATCAAACTTTTCGATCAGGAAAAACGTGTAATAGCTGGTCAGACTCGCCATGTAGAAATACTTGGAGAACACCAGCAACCCCAACACCACAAGTGCTGTCAAAACGCGTCGTTTTGACAAGCCATGAGTGGCTTTTTGCCCGGCCTTGAGCTTGAACAGGCTCAAGTGGTGACGGTACCAGCGACTGATGAGGTACAGCAGCCCGACGGCAAACAATGCAAACAAACCGAACCAGGCCACGTTGCCCTGGCCGAAAGGGATGATGATCGCGGCGGCCAGCAACGGGCCGAAAGCAGAACCCGCATTGCCGCCCACCTGAAAAGTCGATTGTGCCAACCCATAACGCCCGCCCGAAGCCAGCCTTGCGACCCGCGAGGCTTCCGGGTGAAAAGTGGAAGAGCCAATCCCGATCAAGGCGGCGGCCAGCAGAATCAGCGCAAAGCTGCCGACTTGTGACAGCATCAGAATGCCGATCAGCGTGCACACCATGCCCGCTGGCAACAATAGCGGTTTGGGGTGCCGGTCCGTGTAGTAACCCACCCAAGGCTGCAGCAGTGAAGCGGTCATCTGGAACGTCAGGGTAATCAGACCGATCTGAGTAAACGTGAGGTCATATTTAGCCTTGAGCATCGGGTAAATAGACGGCAGCACTGCCTGGATCAAATCATTGATCAAATGCGCCAGTGCCACAGCGCCGATAATTCGCATGACCAACGGGCTGGATTGAGGCGCAGGGGGAGAGGCAGCTTGAGTTTGAACGTTGCTAAGGGACATGTCGGCTTCCGTACAACTGATGAATGCGTACTGCAGGTGCGCCAATGTGCCATTTTTCGCCAAGCCGGTGTCATTTGCCGACACAAAAAACTTAACCGGTTGATAGCACTGAAAAATTCTTTAGATATTTGCTTGACACATCCCCCATCCGAGGGAATAATGCGCGCCATTGGCTACATAGCTCAGTTGGTTAGAGCATAGCATTCATAATGCTGGGGTCCGGGGTTCAAGTCCCTGTGTAGCCACCAAACGCTTGTTTACAGATGTCTTCATGAGTCTATAAACAGTACAAGAAGCCCGCCTAGTGCGGGCTTTCTTGTGTCTGGGGGTTTCTCCTTGTCTCCCCCTACATCTTCCCTCCGTGTATCCCCTAATGTACCTTGAGAAATAATTGAAACTGAGGGGTACAAGGAAAATGAAGCGCTGCGACATAAAACGCCGCCCTTTAGCTGACACGGTGCTAGCCACCCTGGAGCCAGAAACAAAGGAATATCGGGAACTGGACGGCAACGCCCTATATCTGCGCGTACGTCCGGACGGCAGCAAGTCGTGGCAACTGCGCTACAAGAAACCAGATGGTAAGTGGTCATGGCTAGGCCTGGGCGGCTATGGCGGGGGCGACCATCAACTATCTGGAGCACAAGCCAGACAGAAAGCCGCCGAACTTAGAGAGGATGCCGCTAAAGGCGGAAACCCACTCGCCACCAAGCGTGCGAGAAAAGCCGCTGAGATTGAAGCCACGAACAATACTTTCGAGCACCTTGCACGAGAGTGGTTTACCGCCAAGCGCAAAAGCTGGACGGATGGGACAGCAACACGAACCATCGGCGCGTTAGAGCTTCACGTATTCCCCGTGTTCGGCAAGCGTATCTACACCGAGATACTGCCCATGGAGTGGATGGAGTTTCTACGCGGCATGGAGCGGAAAGGCATCATCGAGCAAACCAGCCGAGTACGCGCACGATGCCAAGAGATTTACGACCTTGCCCGCGTAACAGGCCGTGCTACCCATAACCCGCTGGAAGGGCTTCAGAAGTTTCTCCAGACCAAGCCATCAGAAAACTATGCTCACGTCCCAGTGAATGAGTTGCCTCCACTGCTTCGCGCTATCCGGGCCTACCCCAGCGCCATAGATGTTCGGATTGGCTTACACCTACTTTCCATGCTCGCCTGTCGCCCTTCCGAGTTAAGAGAGGCACAGTGGGATGAATTCGATCTGGACAAGGCTCTCTGGACAATACCCGCCGAGCGAATGAAGCGCCGCCGCGAACATCTCGTCCCCCTGCCCCACCAAGCCGTTGAGTCATTGCGCGACCTATACCACCTCACAGGAGATTATCCGCTGTTGTTCCCTGGTCGCAGCGACACTACCAAACCCCGCAGTAACACCGTGTTTCTAATGGCACTTCGCCGCCTAGGCTATGAAGGTCGCCAGACAGGCCACGGTTTCCGCCATATAGCCTCAACGATCCTCAACGAACACGGCTTCGACGAGAATCACATCGAAGCGCAGCTATCGCACATCAAAGAAGGCGTGGCCGGGGTTTACAACAAGGCTCAGTACTTAGTCCAACGCGCAACCATGATGCAATGGTACGCCGACTATCAGGACACCTTGGCCAAAGGCAATATCGTGTCGATCAATCGAGCCTGACAGGACCTTTCTTTGTCGGCGTAGATAGATATAGACTGCTAACCATTACTGTTTAAATAGACAGCATAAGCATAGAGAACAGTTTTGGTTGGCCTAGCTCGACGGGACGAAAAGCAGACACCCCATCAGCCTGAGCAGCCAGGTTTTTCGCCAAGGGTACTCATGGGAGGGCGTGATAATGGAAGAAACAGACGATCTACCAAACCTAGACCATTGGAAGACCGTAATGGAGTTCACCGTGGAGCGAGCTTCGCTACTGATGGCGGGAATCGACCCATTTGAAACGAGCCTTGACGAAGCAAGAGCCAAAAAACTTCCTCGTTGGAAGCAAGCACACGGGCATGCTTTAGGTATCGTATCGGCCATTCGCCAGGGTCTAATTAGCCCTGTCGTCTGCAAGGCAGAATTCTATGACTCCGATTTCAACGGGAATCTTGAAAGGATGACTAGAACCATCAAACCGACCGATAGAGATGGAGAAATCTGCCTTACAGAAACCATTATCACACGCGCCTCATTAGTAGGCTGGATTACTACAGAACGCGTGCAAATTTCTAGACCTAGCAAAACAGTTGCCGTCATAGCACCGTATCCCCAACCATCGACCTTTTCAGAGGTTGCTCCTCAGGCCCTTTCTTTGCCGTATTACGGACATACTTCCGAGGGTTTGGAGTTCGTAGACGAAGCGATAAAACAATTGTGGTCAACCTATGACGAAGATGACCCAAGTACTGCTCCGACTCAGGAGGAAGTGATTAGGCACCTACGCGAAAAAGGAGCAGGTTCTAACATGGCGGATGCTGTGAATCTTGTCCTTCGTCCCGCACGCTTGAGGCGAGGCGGAAAAAAAAACAATAAGACACCCACCTCGCAAGACCAGTAATTACAGGGCTTGTAGCTTAGGTGCCCACCTAAAAAACCAGCTAGGTGGTTGCCTGACGCCATTATCATGTGCCCACCTACTGCCCACCTTGAAGGGTTGCTACCCACCCGCCCCAGCCTGTCAGTCTTTATCCCGTTGCTCTACCAATCTCTATCACTAACGGGATACATAACATGCAAACAACCTCAGCTCATATGCAGCCAGCCGGTGCGAATATTCACAAATTCGACCCAGCCACTGTAATCATCCGTATTAGCGAACTGTCAGCTATTACTGGCTATGCCCGCCCAACGATCTACAAGCGCCTCAAAGATGATCCAACCTTTCCTCGCCCAGTGCCGCTGAGCGATAGCAAATCGCGTGGAGCACCTGTTGGCTGGATTTTGGCGGAAGCCCAAGCGTGGGTTCGCCAGCGAATAGCTCTGCGTGCGGAGACCTTATAAATGGCAGGCCATAAAAAAAGCCAACTCAATAAGACCAGCCAGAAACAATCTCACGCCAATGACAGCAGCCGCAATGCTCAAAACGAACGACTCGCTGCGCACCTTCGCTTTGAGCAAGCTGACACTTTCACAATCATGCGCGAGCTGAATATTTGCCGACCTGGCGCCCGCGTCTGCGACCTGCGCAACTCAGGCTACGAAATCATCACCACTCGCAAAGTGCTCACAGATGAATGGGGCCGGATACACCGAGGCGTGGCCATCTACACCCTCATCTCTGAACCAAGCCCGCAGGTGGAAACATGAGCGCCCGAATCGTACCGTTTGATTACCAAGGCCAAGCCGTCACGTTCAACGCTGACGGCTGGATCAATGGAACCGTGGCGGCGACTCAGTTCAGAAAGGAACCGCACGAATGGCTTCGCCTGCCGGATACCGAACGCTACCTTGAAGGTCTGAAACGCAGATACGGGGAAATCCCGTATGTAAAAACCAGTCGTGCCCGTGCTGATCGTGGGGGTGGCACTTGGTTCCACCCAAAACTGGCGGTTAAATTTGCCCGCTGGCTCTCTGTAGACTTTGAAATTTGGTGTGACGAGCAGATCGATTCTTTGGTACGCGGGGACGCCAACGCATGGAAGCAGGCCCGCCAGCAATCGGCAGTCGGCTATCGCGGCTTGTGTGATGCACTGGCGCTCTCCTACGAGGAAATGGGGAAGAAACCCAAGCCACACCACTACATGAACGAAGCGAGGCTGATTAACGAGGTCATAACGGGGCAGTTTTCAGGCCGCAACCGTGATCAATTGACCGAGGCTGAGTTGGTACTGGTCACGCTGGTTGAGGTTCGTGATGTGTTGCTGATGGGCCAGGGTAAAGATTTTTCGACCCGCAAAACCCTGCTAGTGCGCTATGTCCAATCTCTGCAAACAAAGCAACTCAAAGGACGCGCAGCATGAACTATGCTCCGGTAGCGCCTAATCAATGTTCAACATTTCGACTTGCAAGCAATCGTGCTCATCGGTATGGTTTGTCCGTCGCTGCAAATTCAGCGACCGGGCTTGGTAACCCGACGAAATCAAGGCGCAACAGCGCCCCCATTACGATTGCAGGCGCTTTTTTTGCGCCCGCAGTTACGTGTTATGGCGGCTGTGCGTGGGAGGCATTCGTGCCTGCCGGGTTCCTTGATTCCCGGTTTACCAACCTGCGCACAGCTGCCACCCATTCGCTTGGTAACGAACGTGGCAGCTCCTCAGATCAAGGAGCTACACCGATGAAACACGCCCTGATTCCGTCCGCAATTCGCGCATTTGCTCACCGCCGCGTGGCATTGAGCGCCCTCCGCGCCAACTCGTCCCTTTTCGTTCGCCTCACCCGCAACAACAATCACATGACCATCGCCCGCAATCTGGAAACAGTCGGGGGGCAGCATGACTAACGCCACGATTCTTTTCCGTGACGCGCTCCAGTCGGTCTATGGCCAGCTCGATTGGCTGCCCGAGCCCGACGGCGAGATTCACCGGTTCCACGTGCCTGATGATAAGCCCGGCTCGCTCAACGGCTGGTATGTGCTGTACCTAGACGGCATTGCATCCGGCGCTTTCGGTAGTTGGAAATCCGGTGGCACCAGCACCTGGTGTAGTCGTGAGCCAGCAGACGCACGTGAAGCCACGCAGCTTCGTGAACGCATTGAGCAAGCCCGGCGCCAGCGTGAGGCCGAACAACACCAGCGTCAGCAGAAAGCCGCCGAGTGGGCAAACCGCTGGTGGAATCACTCCCGCCGCGCTGATCCGGGACACGCTTATCTGGTGGCTAAGAGCGTTCGCTCTTACGGCTTGCGCCAGCGTGGGGCTGACCTGCTGATTCCGCTGTACCTGGATGGGCGCTTGGTCAATCTGCAAAGAATCGCCCCGAACGGCGGCAAGCGCTTCTTGCCCGGTGGCCGCGTGAAAGGCACTTACTCGCCGCTGGGCACCATTGCACCCGGATCAGTGCTTTGCATATGTGAGGGATGGGCAACGGCAGCCAGCCTGCACCAGCACGGCGGCTATACCGTCGCCTCGGCCATGAATGCGAGCAACCTCAAGCCGGTGGCGCTGGCGCTGCGTGCGCGCTATCCCGACATAGAAACCATCGTCGCGGGCGACGACGACCGCCAGACCGATGGTAATCCCGGCCGCACCGCCGCCAATGCCGCCGCCGTCGCCGCTGGCTGTCTGGTGACCTTCCCCAAATGGCCCTCCAATGCGCCCGAGAACCTGACCGACTTTAACGATCTCGCAAACTGGAGCGCCGCCCATGGCCTCGCCTGAAAACAACGTCATCAACCTGCGTCCCGAGGCACCAATAGTCGAACCTGAACGCCCGTGTTGGGCGGTATACGAGCACTGGGTATGTAATGAAAAAGGCCGCAAGCTGCGCCCCGGTGTGTACTGGCACAGCTTCAAGCGCGCTGCCGCTGAACAAGACGACGCCGAAAGCGATACCAGCGACCGGCTAATCACTGACGAATGGATCGCCAGCCCCGTGACAGTCATTGCGCGCACCACCAACAGCGACGATGGCAGCGAAGGCCGCTTGCTTCGTCTTGTGACCGAGAGCGGCATTAAGGAATGGATCATTGCCATGGAAGTGTTCGGCGGCAGTGGCGAAGACGCCCGGCGTGCACTGTTCGGGATGGGCGTCATAATCGCCCTCAAAAAGCGCGGCACCTTCATGGAGTACCTGCTCGACCAGAGACCCGCCGAAATGTTTGCCACCACCAGTCGACCGGGCTGGCATGAGTCGGGCGCTTTCGTTCTACCGGGGCGCACCATCGGCAGCGACAAGGTGCGGTATCAGGCCAGTAACAAGGCTCAGGTGCTTTTCAGTCGGCGCGGCGAGCTGGCGCAGTGGCAAGCCGACGTCGCGGCCAAGTGTGCCGGAAATCCGGTACTGACGTTAGCAATCGGTTGTTCATTGGCCGGCCCGCTTTTGAGTCTAGTCGGCGTGCTGGGCGGTGGCGTTCACCTGGTGGGCGACAGCTCCAGCGGCAAGTCACTGGCGCAACTGATTGGTTCTTCGGTATGGGGCGATCCGGGTGTATTCGCAGCCTCATGGGACATGACCAAAGGCGGACTTGAGATTGAAGCGTCCAGTCGTAACGACACCATCTTGCCGCTGGACGAAATCAAGCGCGCCGACCCCAAGCGTGTACAGGAAATGGCTTACTCTCTCGCCAACGGCCAAGGCAAGGGCACCATGACCCGCGAGCGTGAAGGCCGGGCCAAACTTTCGTGGCGCCTGCTGACACTCTCCAGCGGCGAGCGGTCATTGTCCGAACATGCGGCCATATCCGGCAACCCGGCCCATGCTGGCGCTGAGCTGCGCATGGTAGACGTGAACGCAGGCACTCGCACACACCGAGCCTTCGACGAATTGCACGGCCTTGAGGGCGCAGACTTTCACCGCCAGCTCACCGTGGCCGTGGGCGCTCACCATGGTCACCTTGGCCCCGCCTTTGTCGAGAAACTGCTCGAAAACAACGACCGTCCTGGACTACTGGAGGACTTTGCCGGGATACGCGCCAGCTTTGTCGAAGACAACGCCCAGGCCGGACGTGTGGCCGACCGCTTCGCCGTCATTGCACTGGCGGGAGAAATGGCCATCGCTTACGGGTTGCTGCCGTGGGAACCGGGCAGCGCCCTCACCGACTGCCGTTTGCTCTATGGGGAATGGCTCAGTCGGGTAGGCAGTGGCAATGCCGAAGACCGCCAGATCCTCGCGGGCATTCTCGACTTTATCGACCGTCACGGCAGCAGCCGTTTTTCCGATGTTGACGACACAACTCCCGACACCAAGGTATTCAACCGCGCCGGGTACTGGGAGCTCGTGGGCAACAATCGCCTGTACCTATTCAACAAACCGGCGCTGATCGAGGCCGCTCATGGCTACGGCCTGACTCGCATCATCAAAGCACTGGAAGGCGCCAGCGTACTTGCCCGGCGAGACCACGAACGCAAGACCAAAAACTATCGACTGCCTGGGGGTGGCCAAGCACGCCTGTACGTCATCGACCCTGACGTCATGGAGGGTGAAGGAGGGGTGTATGACCCTCAAAATGCCAGCAAATCACCATTACCCAAATACACAGGAACCTAGGATCACTGGCAACAGTGGCAACAGTGGCAACGGTCTTACGCACCGTGGCTTTCAGCCGTTGCCACCCTATAAAAAGAGTGGCAACAACTGGCAACGCACACCTGATTTTCACTATAAGAGCGCTTCCCTACCCCGCGTCTTGGGCATAACTGTTGCCAGTGGTTTTGCTGTCGGCAACGGTTACCAACGCTGGAAGCCCTGTAATAATTGGCTGTTGCCACTGTTGCCACTGTTGCCGGTGTTTTTGAAATCAGTGGAACATTGGATTACGAGTGATTCGGCGGAGGTAGAGCTATGAGCCTCCTTTCCGGTCTACTACACCACCTGAAGTCCAACGTCGCACTAGAGCGTTCAATAATCATAGTTCGACCAGCACCAATAGCAGCAACGCCGCTTATGGGCAGCATCGAGCACGGTCCAGCAACTTCGCCCCACCTTAATGCTGCCACCGCCACGCCTGAGTGGCGCCAGACACGTGACCAGTACCTGAATCACATCACGACGTGCACCGCCTGCCATTCGCCAACATCACGTTATTGCCTGGTTGGCGTTGACTTACGCGCCTCCTATAACAGTACCCATATGGAGACACTCAAATGAAACTAGCCCTACATGCTCAGCCTAAGCATTTGCTCGGTTAATTAGGAGAATTGGTTTCGTCCAGCGTGCGCCTAAATCCAGGATGAATCTTGGTAGCAATCAGCATTGAGATCATTGGGGCAATGAAGCATGCAATAAGCCCTGCTGCTACGCCTCCAAGTGCCCAAGTAGAGAGGCTTTTCTCAAAACCAGTCCAGCCCCCAGCAATCAGTATGCTGCCCCCCCAGCGACTGCCTGACTCTACAAAGCGATAAGCCATCCGGTTTAATGAACTGAAGAAAATACGAGGGTAATTACTGGGATCGCCAGTGAGGCTGTACTCAGCAGGAAGTAGCGCCGCCCTAAACACAATGTTGAATAGAACGATTAGACATCCTGTTGTTAGCATAACTTGACTCCATTGCTTGCTATAGATCCGTTACCGGAATTGGATTACCGCTTCAGGTGCATGCGAATAGCTAGGGCGCTGTAAGGTTGAATCAGCCCTGTCTAGGCACTGAAAGACCAGATCAACAGTTCCCCCTGGAAAATGGCTGGATCGTCCAGAAGTGATGTTGTTCACGAGAATTTCCCGACCTTGCGATACACACGCTTGGTTTGCCTCTGTCATTGCTAGCCGCATTGCTCCTGGTTCACCGCCTCGGGCGGGCGCGGCATGAACTGAGACCGAGTATGTGTCCGGTCCCATTTTTAATACGCCACTGGATTGGGTGCATCCTGCAAGCAAGGTGATGGGGATAAGTACAAGGGTCTTGACGTTCATGAGGGTAATTCCATTTAGGCGAATAGCAATTACTGTATGAGATTCAAAGGCAGTAGATCAATAGTCTGTAGATGTTTAAAGCGCAGAGACCGACGCTTTATTCATGAAAAAACCTCATGCCACAGCCCGCCAACGTATTTCACACAACCTCAAGCGCCTACGTCTCGACCAAGGGTTGAGCCAGGAGAAGGCCGCCGAGCTTGCCGACTTTCACCGCACCTACGTTTCGCAGGTGGAGCGCTGTGTAACCAATATCAGCATTGATGGCTTGGAGCGCTTAGCCGATGCGATGGGTGTGGATGTCGTGGAATTGTTGAAACCTGTGAGCGATCAGGAAAAAGGGGAACTTGCGCTTTGATAAAAGGCAAGCCGCTCATCTTTGTTCATATAAAAACTGTGCTCCGCCATCCACGCTTCAACGATTGATGTTGATTTGGCGTGCCTTTTACTTAATCTCGGTAAGAAAAGAAGCTCCTTTTGCTCTGCCCCATTGAGTTAGCAAGGTGGGGCCTTACCCTTTTGATAGAAAAAAGAGCCATTAAACTCGCAAAGCTGAATTTCCTGACCTTGGTCCAAGGTATGGTTTAACCAATAATATGGCGTCTAGTCGATGCTTTGGGTATGTGATAGTAAGGAAATCACCAAAATTCAGACCTATCTGCGTCGGCAAAAACCGTCGTTATGTTGCAATCGACTAGGCATCTTTTAAGGGTTTCCGATGCCAAGGTTTTCAAGTCACTAACGTTCTTCTCCATCAGCTTGCATCTCGACCAGACGCGACTCAATAATTGCTTCGGGCAAATGTTTAAACAAATGGGCTTACGACTTCACCCTGAAATTAAAGGAATCAGCCCCATAGATCTCAGACAGAGCCCATCGACAGTTCGCACCTTGGCACTCGTACCACGACGAGCGCCAGCTACACACGGAGATCAAGACTAGATACTTGTAGATTCGCAGTGTTTGGTCATTGATATCTAGTGTAGCCGGAAGGGGGCGCCAAACCTACTCAACGTAGCGAGGAAGGCAGCAACTGCCCTACACTGCCTGCCTGCTGTTTTGGAATCGACGCGAGTACATCTTTGGGTATACATACGGATCGTGCTCGTTCAGCAGTGCTAATCCAATGAGTTAGTATGAATAGCCCCTGGTTTCGTAGACACCTTCATGCCTTAAAATGAGGCCAATCAGGAGGTGCCATGAGCAACCCACGTTATCCCGAAGAATTCAAAATCCAAGCAGTCAATCAAGTGATCGAAAAGAA